>Ga0136630_1000880_pt1 | contig 11979 bp, 9 predicted proteins | sample AntDrymUQ5682106_2_FD_105496 | JGI IMG/M metagenome (GOLD analysis project Ga0136630, IMG submission 105496) | Polar desert sand microbial communities from Dry Valleys, Antarctica - metaG UQ568 (21.06) | ecosystem: Environmental > Terrestrial > Soil > Desert | place: Antarctica: Dry Valley...
CGGCTCGCCCACGCGCCGCGGATCAAGGCACCGCGCCGGTTCCGGCGGGTGGGCGAGGTACTGGCCATGCAACCCGGGTGGAGGCGCTCGCCAAGCACGGCCGCGCGAGCCTGGCTGAACTCGCCGGGCCACCGGCGGGTGATTCTCGCCAGGTCGTTCGACGTCATGGGCGTGGCCGCAGCACGCGGCCGCTTCGGCGGCAGGCGGGCCACCATCTGGGTGGCGCAGCTCGGTCGCCGCTAGTGCACGACCCGCCGCGGCCACAGCAGTCATGCTGGCCGCGGTGAGAACCCTGCTGATCAGCGGCGAGACGCCCACGTCGGCCGATTCGGGCTCGAGGCTGCGGGTGCTGCACCTCGCCCGCGCACTTGCCGGGCACTTCGATGTCGAGCTCGCGGTGCTCGGGGAGCCCGGCGACGCCTCCGGCGAGCCCTTCGCGCTCACGGCAGCCGGGCACCAGCGCGCCCCGCTGAGCGGCCTCGCGACCGCGCTCTCGCGCCCGTACGAGGTGGCCAAGCACAGTTCCCGCGCGATGATGCGGCTGGCGGCCGGCGGCCACTGGGACGTGGTGCAGGCCAGCCAGCCGTGGATGCTGCCCGCGGCGGCGTGCACCGGACGACCCGTCGTGCTCGACGTCCACAACGTGGAGGCCGAAATCCTCCTCGACTTTGCCCGGCGCGAGCGCCGGCCGCTGCATCGCGCCCGCTGGCGCTGGGAGTCGCGCAAGATGGAGCGCTGGGAGCGCGACTCGGCCGGGCGGGTGCGCGCAGTGACCGCCACCAGCCAGGCAGATGCCGAGGCCTTCGAGCGCTACGGGGCACGCGAGGTCGTACTGGTGCCGAATGGCGTGGATGCCGCGGGCATCGAGTTCGACCCCCCCTCGCCGGGGGCCGACATCGTGTTCGTGGGCCACTACGGCTATCGGCCGAACGCCTATGCCGCCGCCGAACTGGCGGAGCAGATCCTGCCGCGGGTGCGCTCCTCCGTGCCCGCCGCCCGAGTCGTGCTCGTGGGCCGCGAGCAGGAGCGGCCACACATCAAGCCGTTGGGGGAGCTTCCCGGTGTGGAGCTGGCCGGCGGCGTGGCCGACGTGAAACCGTTCTTGCGGCGCAGCCGGGTGACCGTCATCCCCTTGCGCACCGGCAGCGGAACCCGGTTGAAGGTGCTCGAGGCCATGGCGGCCGGCGTGCCCGTGGTGTCCACTCCGCTGGGCGTGGCCGGCCTGGGCCTCACCGCCGGGCGTGAGGCGCTGCTGGGTGAGACGCCGGCCGAACTGGCGGAGGCCGCCACGCGCGTGATCGTCGACGACACCTTGGCCGAGAGCCTGGCGCGCGCAGGACGTGGTCTGGTGGAGCGGCGCTACGACTGGCCGATCGTGGCCGCTCCCCTCATCGAACTGCACCAGCGGGTCGCGGAGGGCCGGTGAGCGCGCTCGTCACGGTGGTGATTCCCGCCTACGGGTCGCCGGAGCCCCTTCGCCTACTGCTGGCGGCCCTGGACGCCCAGGCTGCGGTCACGGGTGAGCCCCTGCGGGTGATCGTCTCCGATGACGCCTCCCCCGAGCCGCTCGCGGGCCGGCTGGACCTCGATGGGCTGGGGGGCCTCGCGGCGCGTGTGGTGCGCAGCGAGTCCAACGGCGGGCCGGGAGCAGCGCGCAACCGGGCGCTGGAGGAGGTCCTGACGCCCTGGGTGGCGTTCATCGACGCGGACGAGCTTCCGGCCCCAGGCTGGCTGACCCGCCTCCAGGCGCTCATTTCCGCCCCGGACGCGGCCGACGTCCTGGTCGGCCGGGTGCAGATGCCGGCCAGTCCCGGCCCCTTCGAGCACGCCACCGAGGCCACGGGCGAGGAGGAGCAGTACGTGGCCGGCAACGTGGCGTTTCGCACCGATCTGCTCCGACAGGACGGCGGGTTCGACGAGCGTTTCTACGATCCCGCGCGCAAACTCCATTTCCGGGAGGACGCTGAGCTGCGCTTCCGGCTCGAGCGAGCCTCGCGAAGGGTGTCCTACGAACCTGAACTGGTGGTGGAGCATCCGCCGTTGCCGCGCTCCCTCTCCACTCCCCTCCGTCTCGCGCGGCGCTACTACTTCGACCCGCTGCTGGCACGCGAGCACCCTGAGCGATTTGGTGCTTTCGTGCGCAAGCGCCGCGTGGGTCCCTACCCGCTGCGCAAGGCCCGGCACGATTCGGCGCTGGTCTACGCGACCGGACTGCTACTGCTGGGGATCGGCCGGCTCCTGGGCTCTCGGCGCGTCATGTGGCTGGGTGCCTCGTCTCTGGGATCCGGGTGGCTGCTGAGCGTGCTTGCGCTCTCGTGGCGCCGCCGGGTCGCACCCGGCGAACTGCCCGCGCTAGCCGGTGTGGCCGCACTGGTGCCTCTGGTCTACCTGTACCACTACTACCGCGGAGTGATCGCTTTCAGGCACCGTCCGCGGCTGTGATGCCCGCCAGCGCGGACTGTCGCGCCGGCTGGCTCCGGGCCCGTTCCCGCGCGATCCTGCGCTTGCGCGCGATCATCCTGCGGTTCACGCAGCGCCGCACCCGCACGCGGACCGACCGCCTCACCGTGGCCGGGCGCACGCCGCGAGCGCGACTACGGCGGGCGATGCGCAGCGCGGCCCGGCTGCACGTTCGCCGTGCGCTGATCCGGGCCCTGCGGTAGCTGCTCGCGCTCCGAGCTCTGCTCGTCGGGGCCACCGGCCGGTTGATCGGCGACGCCTGGGCGCTGGATGCGGCAATCGCCGGTGGCCGATCGCCGGCGGTGGGCTGAATGACCGTCGGGAGCGGCGGCAGCCCGTTGTCCACGATGCTCGTGATTGCCCACCAGGCGGGCTTCATGCTGCCGTCGGCACGCTGAAGGCCGTAGTTCCCTTCGCGGTCGCCCGCGACACCCGACGAGCGGTCCCAGCCGAACACGAACATCCGCTCGACGCCCTGCTTGCCCAGCGCCGAGGTTGCTGCCAGGCGAAGGTAGTTGGCCTGGGTGTCCTCGGTCACTGCATCGCCCACAGCGGCGGCGGTGCTCCACCCGATCTCGGTGATCCAGATCGGCTTGTCGGCTTGGCGGGCCGCGGCGATGTCGTGCGTGAGCTGGGCGCGGTCGAAGCGGTAGGCCGGCCCGGAAGAGGTGTCCAGCGGCGAGCGGTCGCGCGGCGAGGGATAGGGATGAGTGCTGTAGGCATCGACGAGCCCCCTCAGCGAGGGCTCGGCATCGAGTACCGGGCCCAGCCACTCCGAGGCGGAGCCGTTCTGGCGCAGCATCAGGAGATCGCCGGAGATGAGGACCTTGGTCGACGGCGCCACCGCCTTCACAGCCTCTGCCCCCGCCTTGGCGAGGCGCGCGTACCGGGCCGGGTCGGGACCGGACTTCCAGAACCACCAGCCCCAGGGCTCGTTCCACATCTCTACCGCCGGCAGCGGCTTGGCGGGCAGGCCGGGGTGCTCGCGCCAGAAAGCGCCGTTCGCGCCATAGCGCGCGGCCACAGCGCCGGCGAAGCGGGCAAAGTCGGCTGGCTCGCGCGGTGGGTAGTGGATGTCGCCGCGGCCACTGGGGTCCGAGGACGCCCATCTGGCCGAGTAGTCGAGGATCGCCAGAACGTTGACGTCGTTGCGCGCCGCGGCGGACATGAGCCCGTCGGTGCGCCGCCAGTCGAAGTTACCCTGCGATGGCTCGATCAGATCCCAGCGAAAGTCCTCGCGGATCCAATCGACGCCGCCGGTGCGCATCCGTTTCAGCTCCTTGTCCACGTCTGCCTCGCCCAGCCAGAAGAGATGTGAGCTGAGCCCGATCCGGCCATCCGCCACGGACGCCATGGAACTCTGCGGGAAGGCCCACATCAGGCACGCGAAGAGCGAGCATAGGAGCAGGGAGGCACGCGCCCCCCGCAGGGCGTCCGACATCCAACTCCAATCGCGGTCTGGGATTTGTCCGGTGACCGCGACCCGATGCCTTCCGGCAGCCTGAGGGACTACCGAGTCCTGGCTGGCATCTCCCTGTGACTTGCGGAGAGCCCTCGGGGGCGGTGACTCACCCTCCGTGTCGGCCTCTTGGACCGCGGGTTGAACGACTTGCGCCCTAGGCTGGACGTTTGATCGAGATGAACGCCCCCGCCACCCTTCAGATCAGCCTGGCCCCCACGGACCTGCCTCACGCGCAGGTGCTACTTCCGCACCAGCTACGCGCCTGGTCTGGCCAGGTGGACGAGGTGGTGCTGTCCGTGGACGGGCACAAGGGCCCGGCCGGCGGGCGCTTCGCCGAGGGCTGGGAGGAGCGGCGGCCGGGCCTGGACGCCCTGCTGGCGGAATGCTGCCGCCGGTTTCCAGGTGCGCGCGTGGCTGAGGTGGACTACGGCGAGGAATGCCGGCGCGATGTGGCCGAGCGCTTCTTCGGCGGCGTTGCCCTCCCCGAGAAGGACTCCCGCGGCGGTCCCTTCTACTCCTATTTCCACGGGCTTCACGAGGCCGCCAACGACCTCGTCCTGCACATCGACTCCGACATGCTCTTCGGGGGCGGCTCCCAGCGCTGGATCGAGGAGGCCTCAGCCCTGATCGCCGAGCGCCAGGACGCCCTGGCCTGCAACCCGCTGGGCGGGCCCCCGACCGCCGACCGGAGCCGCTGGCGCGATCCCGTCGAGCCGCACACGTCGCTGGCCTTTCGCTGCTCGTCGATCAGCACGCGCCTGTTCTTCGTCGACCGCAGGCGCCTGGCCCCACTGCCCATCAGGCCACCGGCCAGAGCCCGTAGCCGCGCCAAGGCACGGCTACACGGCAATCCCCCCTTTGCACTGCCCGAGGAGCTGCTCACCTCGGTGATGCACGAGCGCGAAATGGTGCGCATCGACCTGCTGGGCGAGGACCCCGGCATGTGGTCCCTGCATCCGCCGTACCGGTCGGCGGCCTTCTACGAGGGGCTCGACGACCTGGTGCGGCGCGTGGAGACCGGCGACGTTCCCGACGAGCAGCGGGGCGACTTCGATGTGAACGACTCGCTCATCGACTGGTCCGACGCCAGGGCGGCATTCCGGCGCCGCCGCTGGATCTCCTAGCGGCCGCGCAGGCGCCAGCCGGCCCGGCGCGCGGGCGCGGGGGCCGGTCGGGGCGGGACGGCGCCGCTGATCAGGGCATGGGGCACGCGAGAGAGCAGGTAGCGCCGATCGGCAGGTCCGATCTCCAGCCGCCGGCCGGCCGCGGAGAGGCCTTCGTCCACGCCCGGCGGACGCCGCGTCGGATCATGTGTGTCCGAGGCCACGTTGTGCACGAGCCCGCGCTCGAGGAGCGTGAGCGCGAATTGGCGCACCGTGTCGCCGAAGCGACCGGAGAACGAGGAAGCGGTGACGGAGGTGAGCGCCCCCATCTCCACCAGCCGCACGAGCTGGGCCGGGTCCATCCGCAGGCCGGAACTGCGCTCGGGGTGAGCCAGCAGCACTCCGAAGCCGCGCTGCTGAAGGTCATTCACCGCCGCCTCCAGCCGCACCGGCGTCGTGAACGGGCACTCCAGCAGCAGCCACCCGCCCCCGCCCAGGGCGGCCGCGGCCAGGTCGGCGTCAGTGAGTTCGGGAAGCCGCTCGGTCGACACCTCGGCCCCCGGCAGCACGAGCAGCGCGATACCCGCTCGATCAAGCTCCTCTTGGATCGCGGCCACCGCCGACGCTATTGCGTCTGGTTGCACTCCGTGCAGGAGGTCCAGGTGCGGAGTGGCGACCATCGTGGCGGTGCCGGCCGCCACAGCCGCCCGCGCAATCTCGAGCGCCTGCTCGAGATCTCGTGCTCCATCATCCAGGCCCGGTAGAACGTGCGAGTGCAGATCGATCAAGTGGTCACCAAGGCTAGGGCGCACGCGGAAGGCCGGCCGTGACGAGCGCCGATGCGGCGGCCGAGGCGAGAGATCGGTTCCGCCGCGTGGCGATCACCCACGAATGGCTGACGGTGCCAGGTGGCTCGGAGCTGGTCGTGCGCCACATCCTCGACCTGTTCCCCGAGGCAGAGATCTTCACCTCCGTCTACGACCGCGAGGCCATGCCCGAGTTCCGCGATCACGTGGTGCACACGTCGTTCCTGGATCGCGTCCCCGGCGCCACGCGTCACTACCCGCGGATGCTCCCCCTGATGGACAGGGCCTTCCGGTCCTTCGACCTGAACGCGTTCGACCTCGTGATCTCGAGCAACCACGCGTGCGCGAAGAACGTGACCACGCCCGAGAGCACCCGCCACGTCTGTTATTGCCACACGCCGATGCGCTACGCGTGGGACCCCTCGTTCATGAGCAGCGAGGAGGTTGGACCCCTCGCGCGGCTCGCGCTGCCCCCGATGCTGGCGCACCTGCGCCGGCGGGACCTGGCCGCGGCCGCTCTCCCCGATGCGTTCGTGGCCAACTCCACCGTGGTGCGGGATCGAATTCGCGACTTCTACGGCCGCGATTCCGTGGTGATCCACCCCCCCGTGGAGACCGAGCCGCTTCTGAAGCAGCCGCGCGCGCCAGGCGACTACTACCTCCATCTGGGACGCCTCGTCCCCTACAAGCGGGCCGACCTCACCGTGGCGGCCTGCGCACAGCTTGGCCGGCCGCTGAAAGTGGCCGGCGACGGGCGCGCGCTGGACTCCCTGCGCGCCTCCGCCCCGCCCAACGTCGAGTTTCTCGGCCGCGTCTCCGACGAGCAACTGCGAGAGCTGCTGGCGGGTGCCCTCGCCCTGGTGTTCCCCGGGGAAGAGGACTTCGGGATCGTGCCGGTGGAGGCACAGGCCGCGGGCGTCCCCGTGATCGCATACGGACGCGGCGGGGCCACCGACTCCGTGGTGGACGGCCAAACGGGTCTGCTGTTCTCGGAACAGACGCCCGAGGGGCTCGTCCAAGCGATCCTCGCGTTCGAGGACGCGACCTTCGACGAGGACGCCATCCGCGACAACGCACGTGGCTTTGCGCCCGGCCGCTTTCGCAGGGAGTTCGCCTCGTTCGTGGTACATGGTTCACAGAACGGCCACACGTGTCGATAACCTGAGTTCGCCCCCTAGGTACCTCCGGGAGACTTTGGACTCGAATCAACAGCTGCGCAGCCTTTGGGCCTCGCGATGGCTGCTGCTGGCGTTCGCCGCCGCAGCGGCCGTCGCGGCGTACCTCGTGAGCAACTCCTCCGAGAAGGTCTACCGAGCGGAGGCACTTGCCCAGATCGTGCCCCAGCAGCAGTCGTCCGGGCTGGCCCTGAGCAGCGATCAGCTGCTGCAGGTGACCAACTTCTACGCCGAGCTGGCCAAGACCCGCCCGGTGCTGGACTCCGCCCGGACCGAGGCCGCGATCGAAGGGGGTGTCGACGAAGTCGAGGTCCAGGCCGAGCCGGACCTGCTCGTGCTGTCGCTCGCGGCCTCGTCGAGCCGGCCCGACGAGGCCGCGGCCTACGCAAACGGCTACGCCCGCGCCTTCTCGGCCGAGGTGGACGAGTTGCAGGCCACCGAGCGCGAGCGCAGGCTCGCCGAGCCCCAGCGCCGCGCGGAGCAGATCCGCGTGGAGCTGCGCGCACTCCCCGCTGGGTCCAACGAAGCGCTCGCCCTCACGACCGAGCTCGAGTCGCTGCGCGACCGCCTGAACGAGGAGTCGCTGAGCTCAGCCGACAGGGTGCGGGTGATCCAGAGCGCCGTGGCGCCATCCGAGGCCGTCTCCCCCAAACCGGTGCGCAACGCCATCCTCGCATTTCTGCTGGCGCTCGTTCTGGCCGTGGCGTTCCTGCTCGGCCGCCGCACGATCGTCGATCGTTATGCGTCGGTGGAGGAAGCCGCCCTGGACGTGCGCCTGCCCGCACTCGCCGAGTTGCCCCGCTCCCGCGCCGACCGCCCAGCGGCTATCGAGGCCGCACGCAAGCTTCGGGCTCAGGTGAAGTTCTCGCTCGAGAACGGCCGCGCCGACCCAGCCGCCAACGGAGTCGAGGCCGCCCGCCCGCGGCGCCTGCCGGCCAACGTGATCCTCGTCACCAGCCCCGAGAGCGGCGCCGGCAAGAGTTACGTGACGGCCGCCCTCGCACGGGCCCTCGCGGCCGATGGCCAGCACGTGGTGGCGGTCGATGCCGACCTCCGGCGTCCCACGTTGCACGAGGCCCTCGAGGTCCCGCGCGAGTCCGGGCTCGGCGAGGTGCTCCATCGCGGCGAGCCAGACCGGTGGGCCCTACACCTCAAGACCGCCACCCTGCCCACAACGGCCCGCCGCCGAGGGGGCGTGCTCAACGTGCTCACGGCCGGCCGTCCGGAGGGGGACACGGCGGAGGCGCTGTCGTCTGAGGACATGGGCCAGCTCGTGGAGGCGCTGCACGCCGACTACGAGTACGTGGTGATCGACAGCCCGCCGGTGCTCGCGATCGTGGACGCCGTGGTGCTGTCGCGCTACGTCGACGCCGTGCTGCTCACCGTGGACGCCTCACGCAGCAGGCGGCGCAACGTCCGCCGCGCAGTACAGACCCTCCGCGCGGTGGAGGCCCCGCTGCTGGGCATCGTCTTCAACCGCAGCAAGATCTCCCACTCCGAGTACGGCTACTACGGGCAGCAGGCGCCCAAGGGGCACGAGGCACCCCCGGAGAGGGCGGAGCACCCCGGGTGAGCGGCAGCGCTCTCGGCTTAGGCCGTAGAGCTTCGGCCACCGCCCGTCCCGCATTGGCCGCGATAGCCGGCGTCCTGGCGGCGCTTGTCCTGGGCGCCGTCGTAGCAGTGGGCCTCGAGCGGTACGGGGTCTTCGTGGTGGTGCTGCCCCTCGTGGCGCTCGGCATGGCGGCCCTCGCCCTCGTCCCGAAATTCACACTGTGGGCGCTGGCCGTGCTGAGCGTGGCCCTGGAAGACGATCCGGAAGCGTTCCTCAGCCAGCTTGACACGTTCTACGTGACTCTTCCCGGCGGCCTGCTCGAATCCTCGGACCTGCTCGTACTGGCGGTGGTGGCCGGGACTGCGCTGAAGGTCGCGCGGTCAGGGCGTCCGCCGGTGCTGCCCGGGCCGTTCACTCTTCCGCTCGCCCTGTTGACGGTGGCTATCGGCATCGGGCTGGTGATGGGCCTCACCTCGGGCGCGATGGACCCGGGCGCCGCCTTCGCCTCGACCCGCAAGCTGCTCTACCTGATCCTGCTGCCGATCCTTGCGGTAAACCTCCTCGACAGACGCCGCGACTTGGTAATCGGGATCGGCCTGCTGGTGGCAGTGGTGGTCTACAAGTCCTTCACCGGCGCGCTCGGCCTAATCCTCGGGATCGGGCGGGAAATCGACGGGTCGGTGCTCACCTACTACGCGCCCGCGGCCAACTTCGTGCTGCTCGTGTTCGTGATCGCGGTGCTGATCGCCGCCCTGATGCCCCTGCGGCTCCCGACGTGGGTCTGGGTCCTATGGCCTGTCGCCGCGGCCATCCTGATCCTCGCGCTTCGCCGCAACTTCTGGATCGCCCTCGTTGTGTGCGCGATCCTCGCGGTCCTCGTGCTCACGGGCCGCCACGGCCGCGGGCTGATAGTTCCCGCCACGGCCAGCCTGCTGGTGGCCTTCACGCTGGGCCTGGGAGCCGTAGGGGGCTCCCAGAACGACAGCCCGATCGTGGAGCGGGTTCAGTCCCTCTCGCCCGACCGGATCAACTCCGGCGCCTACGGCCGATACCGGCTCGACGAGCAGCGCAACGTACGGTCCGAGATCGCCCGCCAGCCGGTGGTGGGTCTTGGACTAGGGGTGCCGTGGCAGGTACGCCACCCGCTACCGGTCACCTTTCCCGAAGGTCAGCAGTACACGCATATCACGGCCCTCTGGTATTGGCTCAAGCTGGGCCTGATGGGGCTGCTGGCCTACATCGCCGTGGTAGTTGCGTCGTGCGTCGCGGGCGCGCGGCTGTGGCGCGGCTCGGCGCCGGCTCACGTGCGGCTGGCCGGCTTGGCGCTGTCGATCTCGTTCGTGGGTCTCGCCGTGGCCGAGACCACAGGATCGTTCCTGGGCGTAGAGAGCCGCACCACCACCGTTGCGGCGTTGATGTTCGGCTGGCTGGCGGCAGCGCTGCGGCTCTATCCACCGGCCTCATCCACACCCACACCAGCACCAGCACCAGCACCAGCACCGCGGTGACATGCGGATAGCAGTTGATGCGAACAGCCTGGCATGGGGCTGGGGCGGCATCCCGCGGTACATCCACCGCATCGTCTCGCGGTTGGCGCGCGATCCGGCGCTGCAGGTGACTCTGTTGGCCAACCGCGACGGCCCATTCGCCCGCCTGCCCGGCACCACCGAGGTGGTCTGCCGCCGCCGCGGCGGGCCGATCTGGCGCAACGAGTTCGTGTCCGGCTGGCTCGCGCGCGAGCGACCCGACGTGTTCTGGGCACCCGAGTCGCTCGCCCCCTGGCGCGTATCCGTGCCGATGGTGGTCACCGTGCATGACCTCGGGACCCTCACCGTGCCCTCCGCCAAGCCCGTAACGCAGCGACTGGCCTACCGCACCTCGGTGCGTCACGCCGTGAGCACTGCAGCGTGCACGATCGCCGTTTCGCGCTCCACGGCCCGCGAGCTCGAATCGTTGTGGAGCGTGGACGCGAGCGGGATCCAGGTGGTGCACAACGGGGTGGACGACCACTTCGTCCCGGGAGACCGAACCGCGGCGCTCGCCGAGGCGGCCAAGCGGTGGCGCCTGGAGAAGCCCTTCGTGCTCGCGGTGGGCTCGATCGAGCCGCGCAAGGGCCTGGACACGCTCGCGGCCGCCACGCGATTGGCACGTGAGCGCGGACGCGACTGGGAGGTGGTGCTGGCGGGGGCACCGGGCTACCGCGGCCAGAGCATCCTCGCCACCGCGCGGGCCGCCTCGTGCCGCGTGCTCGGGCCGGTGGACGAGGGCGACCTGCTCACGCTCTACCGGGCCGCGAGCGTGCTGGCGGTCCCGTCGCTGCACGAGGGCTTCGGCCTCACCGCGCTGGAGGCGATGGCCTGCGGCACTCCCGTGGTGATCGCCGCAGGATCGGGTGGGCTGGTGGAGGTGAGCGAGGGCGTTGCCGTCGTAGCTGAAGAGCGCACGGGCGAGGCGTGGATCGCGGCGATCGACGAGGCGCTCGTCCGGCGCGACGAGCTTGCCGCCGCGGGCGTGGACCACGCGGCGCGGTTCGGCTGGGACGGGGCAGCTGACGCCACCAAACGCGTGCTGATCGCCGCTGCGCGCTGACTCAGGCGGGGTTGTCCCGCGGCGGGTCGTCGGACTCGCCCGCCGCACGGCCGAGACGCAGCACCCCGCGAAGCTCATCCACACCCAGCACCCCGAGCAACGGCAGCGCCCCCAGGTAGCACAGGGTGCCCAGCGCCAGTTGCAACCAGGGAGAGAACAGGAATCCCACCCCCAGTACCGCGGCCGTGAGGAGCGTCGCGAGCCCGAGGGACAGCAGCCGCCGGCCGTCCCAACCGAGCGCGAGATTCCTGCGAATCTCGCGCAGGGAGAGCCCGATCAGCACCACTTCGGTGAGCGTGGTGGCTATCGCGGCTCCCACGTAGGAGAACGGCGGAATCAGCGCCAGGTTGAGCGCCAGGTTCACCGCAAGTCCCGCGGCTGAGATCCGCAGCAGGCGCCCCTGCAGGTGCGAGCTGATCAACGTGCCCTGCACCACCGTGCCCACCAGGATCAGACCTGCCGCGGGGCTGAGGATCGACAGCGCGATGCCGCCGCCGTCGAAACGGCCGAAGCCCGGGAGCTCGGGGAGGATCCTCCACGCCGTGGCCCCGCCCACCAGGGCGACGAACATCGCCGCCACCGACACCAGGTGGGCGGCCTCCCGATAGCGACGCCCCAGGCTCTGGGCCCCCTCCACCACGCTGCGCGAGAGAACCGGCGACAGCACCGTCATGGCGAGCGCGGGGAGGACGGAGAAGGCGTCCAGGAAGCGGTAGGCGACGCCGTACTGGCCCACGTCCCCTGGTTCCTTCAGCCACGCGAGGATCAGGATGTCGAGGCGGTAGTAGAGGGCCATGAAGACACCCGCCACGCCGAGCGGCATTGCCGCCCC
>Ga0136630_1000882_pt1 | contig 11974 bp, 12 predicted proteins | sample AntDrymUQ5682106_2_FD_105496 | JGI IMG/M metagenome (GOLD analysis project Ga0136630, IMG submission 105496) | Polar desert sand microbial communities from Dry Valleys, Antarctica - metaG UQ568 (21.06) | ecosystem: Environmental > Terrestrial > Soil > Desert | place: Antarctica: Dry Valley...
AACGGCGCCTCGACGGCGTAGAACGGGTGGGCGAGCGCGCACGTGATGTCGCGTTCGCGCAGCTCTTCGGCGACGGCTTCGACGTCGCCGGCGAGCGCCTGCAGGCGCTCGTGGTCATCCGGGATGATTCCCCAGACAAGGATGTGGACGGCCTGCGGCTCGCCGCGAAACCAGGCCGTGAGCTCTTCGGAGACGAACGCGTCGGCGTAGCGCTCGGTGAGCTTGAGCGCGCCGTCGATCGTGTCGTGATCGGTGATCGTGACGAAGTCCATCCCGCGGCGCTTGGCCAGCTCGTAGACCTCTTCGGGCGGCGTGGCACACTCGGGCAGGCCCAGCGCACGCTGGACGCCCAGCTTGGACACTGCCGATGCCGTCGAATGGCAGTGCAGGTCGACCCGGCTGGTCGATGGAGGGGTCATCGTTGCTCCCTGCTGTTCGGTTTCCCGGTTTCGGTGGTGCGTCGAAGTTTGCCTGCATTTGCCGGGATTTCGTGAACGGGCTGGTACGGCGGTGTGTTCTTGGTGTGAACGGGCGCCGTGCCGGGTCAGCTCGATTCACTGCGCCGTCGTGTCGAATAGTTGGCGCATAGCGCCATAGTGGCGACACGACCGAAGGCAGGCTGGGACCGTTGCTCGGCAGACCTACGGTCGCACGAACACGTCCGGGTCCGGGCCGATCCGCTCGCCGGCGTCGAGCGCGTCGATCGCCTCCATCTCGGCGGTGGTCAGGTGGAAGTCGAAGACGTCGATGTTCTGCTCGATCCGCGCCGGCGTGACCGACTTGGGGATCACGACGTTGCCGAGCTGTAGGTGCCAGCGGATGACGACCTGGCCGGGCGACTTGCCTTGTGCCTGGGCAATCTCGACGATCACCGGGTCGTCGAGCACCATCCCCTGGCCCAGCGGGCTCCACGCCTCGGTCTCGATGCCGAGCTGCTCGTGCTCGTGCCGCAGGCCGACCTGCTGAAAGCGCGGATGCAGCTCGACCTGGTTGATCGCGGGCGTCACGCCCGTGTCCGCGATGATGCGCTCGATGTGCTCCGGCTGGAAGTTCGAGACGCCGATCGCTCGCGCCAGCCCGTCGCTCTGCAGCTCGATCAAGGCTCGCCACGTCTCGACGTAGCGGTCATGCGCCGGCACTGGCCAATGGATGAGAAACAGATCGACGTACGACATCTCGAGCCGATCAAGGCTCGCACGCAGCGCCTGCTTGGCCTGCTCGTAGCCGTGATCGTCGTTGAAGCACTTCGTCGTGATGAAGACCTCGTCGCGATCAAGGCCCGCGGCGTGGACGGCCTGGCCAACACCCGCCTCGTTGCCGTAGGCCGCCGCTGTGTCGACGTGGCGGTAGCCCGCCTGCAGTGCGCGCAGGACGACCTCGGTCGTGTCCTGCGGTGGAACCTGAAAGACGCCGAAGCCGAGCTGCGGGATCTCGACGCCGCCGCGCAGCGCGACCAGCGGGACCTGGTCTGTGGTGGAAGGGCTCATACCTCTGCGTTGCCCGCTGCGACTCGGCGCAAACGCCGCGCAGCTCGCCCCGTCGGGCTGTGACGTTTGTGTGAAGCGCTGGGGGTTCCCCGAGCGCTGCTGCGAATCTCGTGTCATGCCGGTCTCGACCGCGACGGTCCTCGACGGCCTCGTGCTCGAGCGCGGTCCGCTGCGCGTGGAGATCGCCCAGCATCCGTTCTCGATTCACGTCCGCCGCGACGGCCGCCGGCTGGTGCGCGCGCTGGGCCTGTTCGCCGTCGAGGGCGAGATCGAGGACCAGTTCATCCAGTTCACCGAGGGCGTGATCGCGGCCGAGCAGCTGGACCTGCCCGAGCGTGTCGTCGCGGTCAGCGTGGCCGAGCCGCTGGCCGACGGGGTGCGGCTGGCGGTGCGCTGCGAGGGCGAGCGCGAGCGCCGCGGCAGCCTGCGCATCACGCTGCCCGAGCACGAGACCGTCCTGCTCGAGCTCGAGTTCGAGGGCGAGCCGCTGCGCATCGCCGCCGACTGGGATGGGCGCGCCGAGGAGCGCTTCGCCGGGCTCGGCGCGCGCCACGCGCTGCGCGTCGACCACGCCGGCCGCGAGATCCAGCTCGGCGCCGACCGCTGCTACACGGGACCCGACTGTCCCGAGGAGATGCTCGCCGCCGGCGGGATCCCGCAGGGCGATTACGCGCCGGCGCCGTGGCTTGCGTCCTCGCGCGGCTACGGCGTCTGGGCCGAGGGTCACGGCAACGGGATGCGCTTCGAGCTGCGCGATCGGACGGTCGTCTCGGCGCGCTCGACAGCCGGCCCCTTGCGCCTGTGGCTGTTCTGCGACCCCTCCCCCGCCGCCCGCCTGCGCCGCTACCTGCGCGCGACGGGCCTGCCCGCGCTGCTGCCCGAGTGGGGCTACGGCTTCTGGAAGTCGCGCGACGTCTACGACTGCCAGGCCGATGTCGAGGACGACGTCTACGGCTGCGAGCGCGAGCAGATCGCGCTCGACGCCGTCGTGCTCGACTCGCCGTGGGAGACGCAATACAACACGTGGGAGCCCAACCCGCACCAGTTCACCGACTTCGACGCGATGGTCGGCGACTTCCGCCGCCGCGGCGTGCGGACCGTGGTGTGGGTGACGCCATGGACGAACATCGACTCGGCCGACGGCCAGATTCCGTCCAATCCCGAGTCGCGCGCGCTGCACCGCGAGCCGGCGTCCAACTATGCCGAGGGCGCCGAGGGCGGTCACTACGTGCGCGGCGCCGACGGCGAGCCGTTTGTCGCGCGCTGGTGGATGGGCACGGGCTCACCGATCGATTTCACGTCGCCCGCCGCCGAGACGTGGTGGCGCGAGCAGGCCAAGTCCGCCCTGCGGCGCGGCGTCGAGGGCATCAAGGCCGACGACGGCGAGGGCTACTACTTCCCCGAGGACGTGCGCTTCGCCGACGGCAGCAGCGGCGCCTCGGCCGCGTGGCGCGTCGGCGGTCAGTACCGCCGCTGCATGCAGCGCGCGCTGGACGAGGTCCATCCCGGCCGCGGCGTGCTCTTCGGCCGCAGCGGCTGGAGCGGCCAGCAGGCGACGGGGATGCTGTGGGGCGGCGACCAGGCATCGGACTTCTGGTCGCTGCGGATCCTCGTCGCCGCGACGATCTCAGCCGCGGCCAGCGGCTTCTCGAACTGGTCTCACGACGTCGGCGGCTACCTCGGGCACCGGCTGATCGAGCGCTGCCCGGCCGAGCTGCTTGTGCGCTGGGCGCAGCTGGGCTGCTTCACGCCGCTGATGCAGGCGCACGGGCGGATGGAGCAGGAGCCGTGGACCTACGACGAGCGCACGCTCAGCATCTACCGCGCCTACGTGCTGTTGCACGAGCAGCTCGTGCCCTATGTGCGCGCGGCCGCGGCGGTCGCGGCGCGCTGCGGCCTGCCGATCATCCGCCCGCTGCACATGATCGATCCCGATGACGATCGCGGCTGGACGGTCGCCGACGCGTTTGGCTACGGGCCGTCCCTGTGGGTTGCGCCGGTGCTCGACGAGGGCGCCCGCGAACGCGAGGCGCAGCTACCACGCGGCCGCTGGATCGAGACATGGTCGGGCGAGCGCGTGCGCGGCGGCGGCGAGGTGATAGCCCCCGCGCCGCGCACTTCGATTCCGGTCTGGGTGCGCGAGGGGGCGATCGTCGTCACCTACCCGGCGTCGCATGTCGCGGCCGGCCTCGGTGACACGCCCGAGCGCGAGCGCCCGCTGGAGGCGACGCTGTGGGGGGAGCCGCCGCTCGGCCGCTCGGCCGCGCGGCTGGCCGACGGAACGCGGATCTCGTGGCGCGGCGGGCACTGGTCGGTGGATTGCGAGCGGGACGTGCGGTTTGTCGAGCGGTGAGGGAGTTGCTGGGCCGAGCGCCGCGGTGGACGAACTGCAGCATTGAGAGAGAGGGAGCGAGTCGGCGCGGCGGGTCGCTTGAAGAAGGTGGCCGTGGGCAACGGAGGATTCGGCGCGGAGATAGGGGAGATGACCCGCGGATTCGCCCCCCGGCGTGCCGCGAGCCGGGCGGTCCTGTCGAATCGTTGGCGCGCATCGCCATATAGGCGACACGACCCGCGGATTCGCTCCCGGCCTACCTGACGCTGAGAGCCCGCGGCCCCCTGCGCCGGCGGGGCTCTCAGCCGCGGCGCCTGTCGGCGTCGAGGCGGCGGCGGTCGCGCTTGGTCGGACGGCCGCCATGGTCGAAGACCGGCGGGGCGCAAGCGCGTCGCTCGGCTGCCTGGCGCTCGCGCTCGGCGATGCTGTCGGCGGTCTCCTCGTAGAGCAGCGCAGCCTCGGCCGCCGGTCCGCGACGAGGAGCGGTGCCGAGCACTACGACCTGCCGGCGCTGCTGGCCGATCGTCACGTCGAGCCGGTCGCCCGCGGCGACCTCCTTGCTCGGCTTGACGCGCTCGCCGTCGACGTGCACGCGTCCGCCCTTGACCGCCTCGGCAGCGAGCGAGCGCGTCTTGAAGAAGCGCGCCACCCACAGCCAGCGGTCGATCCGCATACGCCCCGGGGCAGCTTCCACGGTGCTCATCATCGCGTGCTCCGCCGGCCGGCACGATCACCTTGTCACGACGCGTCGGAATGGCGAGCTGCTGCCCGCCGGCGAGATCGTGCGCCGCATGGTCGACGTCGCGCAGCGGACGCTCCGGCAAAGCACGGTCAACATTCGTTGAAGGCCGGATTCGATGGCATCCATGCGGGCAGGATCCTCCCGTGCGCCTCGCCCTCGTCGCCAACCATCGCTCGGGCACCGCACCCGATCCCAGCGAGCTCGAGCGGCGGCTCGCCGCCGACGGGGCCGAGGTCGCCATAACGCCGATCGACAAGCTCAACCCCGAGGGCGGCGACCTCGATGACGACGCTGTCGCGGACGCCATAGGAGCACTGAGCGACGGCCGCGCCCCGGACCGCATCGTCGTCGCCGGCGGTGACGGGTCGGTCGGGCTGTGCGCCCGGCTCGCGGAGGAGCTCGACGTCGCGCTGGCGGTGATCGCGGTCGGCACGGCCAACGACTTCGCGCGCGCCCACGACCTGCCGCTCGACGTCGAAGAGGCGTGCGCCCTGGCCCGCACACCCGATGCCGCGACCCGCCGGGCCGACCTCGCGGAGGTCGGCAAGCGCCCGTTCGTCAACGCCGCATCGGCCGGGCTGTCGGTCATCGCTGCGCGCGAGGCGCGCCCGTATAAGGCGCGCCTCGGCCCGCTCGCCTACGCCGTCGGGGCGCTGAAGGCCGCCGTCAGCGCCTCGCCGTTAGGCTGCCGTGTGGTCTGCGACGGGGACGAGTGCTACGCGGGGAAGGCCTGGCAGGTTGTCGTCGGGGTCACCGGCGCGTTTGGCGGCGGCAGCGAGATCGGCGTCAGCTCGGCGCAGGACGGGCGGCTCGACGTCGCCGTCGTCCCAGCCGGATCGCGGGTCGGGCTCGTGCGCCGCGCCTACGGCATGCGCTCCGGACGCCTGACCGCCCAGGACGACGTGTCACACCTGCGCGGCGCGACCGTCGAGCTCGAGCTCGACGGCGAGGCGCAGTTCAACGTCGACGGCGAGCTGTGCGGCTGCGATCCGCCGCGCTTCGCTGGGCGGCCGCACGGCTTCGAGCTGATCGTCCCGTGAACAAGCGCTGGCCGAGCGCGATCGCCGTCGCGGGTCTGACGTGGTACGCCAGCGAGTCGCTGCGCCATCGCCGCGAGCAGCGCCGCCACGGCTACCGGCTGCGCGGCGAGAACATCGAGGTCGGCTCGAACGCATTCCTGCGCACGGCCGAGGCGCTGACGAGCTCGCCGATCTCTTACGGTAACCACGTCGAGCTGCTGATCAACGGCGATCAGATCTTCGACGCGATGCTCGAGACGATCCGCAACGCGGAGCGATCGGTGAACCTGCTGTCCTACATCTACTGGAAGGGGGAGATCGGCGAGAGGTTCTCCGAGTGCCTCGCCGAGCGGGCGCGCGCGGGCATCGCGGTCAACGTGCTGCTCGACGCGGTCGGCTCGGCCAAGATGTCGCCGGCGCTGATCAAGCAGATGACCGAGGCGGGCGCCTCCGTCGTGCGCTTCCGGCCGCCCAAGCCCTACGCGATCCGCCGCCTCAACAACCGCACCCACCGCAAGCTGCTGATCGCCGACGGGCGCGTCGGGATGGTCGGCGGCGTCGGGATCGCCGACCAGTGGACCGGCAACGCCGAGGACCCCGACCACTGGCGCGACACGCACACGCGCGTCCGCGGTCCCGTCGTTCGCGGCCTGCAGGGGGCGTTCGCCGAGAACTGGCTCGAGGCCACCGGTGACGTCCTCGTCGGCCCCGACTACCTGCCCGAGCTCGAGCCCGTCGACGACGACGGCGACGCGATTCAGGTCGTCCGCTCGAGCGCCGGCGTCGGCGACACGAACATGGAGACGCTGTACTTCCTCGCGATCTCCTGTGCGCGCGAGCGCCTCGACCTGACCTCGGCGTACTTCGTCCCGCGCCCAGCGTTCATCGAGGCGCTTGGCGACGCCGTCAAACGCGGGGTGCGGGTGCGCGTGCTCGTTCCCGGCCCGCATGCGGACAAGCCGCCCGTCCGCATCGCCGGCCACGCGACGTACGAGGAGCTGCTCGAAGCGGGCGTGCGCATCTGGAGTACCAGCCCACGATGCTGCACGCCAAGACGCTGACGGTCGACGGCATCTGGGCCTCGGTCGGCTCGGTGAACTTCGACAACCGCTCCTTCCAGCTTCAGGACGAGGCGACGATGTGCGTGCGCGGCCGACGTTTCGTCGGGCTGCTCGAGGAGCAGTTCGAGCGCGACCTGCGCGACGCCGACGAGCTTGACCTCGAGCGCTGGAACGGCCGCTCGGTGCCGGCGCGCGTCAAGGAGAAGACGCTGACGCTCGTGCGGCGCGAGCTGTAGCGAGCGCAGCAGTTCGCGCAGTCGTCTGTACCTGACGGCATCTGGCTCACGCTCCGCGAGCGCGAAGACTCCGGGCTAGGGGAGCCCACCGATGACCGACAGATCGCGCGATCTTGGCGGCACTGAGCGTGTGCAGCGGCTGATGTTCGTGATGGAGAAGTACGTCGCGTTCGTACCGGGCTTCAGGCGCGCTCACGCGCGCGGCGTGGGCTTCCACGGACACTTCACCGCACCGCTGCGGCCGCCGCCCTGACGACGGCGGAGCATCTGCAGGGCGAGACAGTCAGGACGGTCGTGCGCCTGTCAAACGGATCTGGAAGCCCGTACTTCGCCCGCCGCAGCTCCGACAAGAAGGGCAGTGTCCTGGGGCTCGCCGTGCGCTTCGCGCTGGCGTCGGGAGGCCACAGCGCGTGGGCGTCGCTGAACATCACGAACTTCCCGGCCAGCAAGCCGGACGAGTTCATCGGCCTCTCCTCCGCGCGGCGCCAGGGGTTGCCCACCGGCCTGCCCCACCCACTGCGCTTCGTGATCTTCCTGGTCTCGCACCCCAGGACGCTGCCGGGCGTGAAGCGATCGTCGGCGTTCGGACCACGGAGAGCTTCGCGACCGCGCGCTTCAACGGGCTGCACGCCTACTACGCCGTCGACCCCGACGGCCGGCGCCAGGCGTTTCGCTACCACTGGATTCCGGCGGCGGGGGTCGCGGGCATGACACCCGAGGACGACCGCCTGCTGCCCCCGCAGTACCTCATCAGCGTTCGACAACCTCGTCTTCGATCCGACGGTCGTGCCGCCGGGGATCGAGCTGTCCGACGACCCGATCCTGCACTTCCGCTCGGAGTCCTACGCCGAGTCGCACCGCCGGCGCAGCAGCGAGACCAAGCCCGCGGTCCGCGCGGAGTAGGCACAGAACGCGGGGGCGCCGAGCGTCGGCGTGAGTACCGTGTGCGGTGGGTATCCGTCCTGTCGCACCCACGCACGACATCGAGGAGCAGCTCATGATCGGTTTCATCGTCGCCGGGCTCATCATCGGGCTGCTGGCCCGTCTGGTCCTGCCCGGCCGGCAGCGGATCGGGCTGCTGTGGACGCTTGTCCTGGGCATCCTCGGTTCGGTCATCGGCGGCGTCATCGCCAACCTGATCGGCAGCGGCGACATCTGGGAGCTCAACGTCATCGGCTTCGTCGTCGCCGTCTTCGCCGCGGTCGCCCTACTCGCCGTCGCCGAGCGCGCGGGCATCGGCGCGGCGCCCGACCGCCGTCGCCTGGACCGTTAGTGAAGAGCGCCGAGCCGCCCTGCTAGGGCACATCCCCACCGACCGATCGCGGCTCAGATGTCGAGCGCCGCGGCCGCGGCTTCCCGCAGCTGCTCGGGCACAGCGGCCCGCGCGCCCAGTCTGGCCGAGCCCGTTCCAGCCGCCGCCCAGTTGAACAGAGCCAGGTCGAGCGCCTCGATCGGCAGCTCGGCAGCGCGCGCGAGAGCACCCGCGCGGCGTTCGAGCAGCAGCTTGTCGCCGATCCCGAAGACGCGCTTGGCGGCGACCGTCGTCGCGTCGTCGGTCAGCTGCAGCGCCGCCGGGCGCGCCTGCACGACCCCGAGTCGCCCCAGCATCACGAGCAGCTCGTAGCGACCGGCGCGCCCGAAGCCCGGCAGCGCCAGGCGCTCGAACAGGCGGTCGAAGCGCCGCTCGGGCGTCCACGTGGGTTCGCCCCCGAAGCCGGCCGCCTGGCCGCCGGCCCGCTGCGCCCATGCCCGGTAGGCGAGCACCGTGCGCTCCGCGGTGCTGCGGTCGACCGAGGTACGCGGACCGAGCTCCACGTCGAGTGCGGGAAGCTCACCGCTTGACCACGGCACGTGCGCCGCGCGGATCCCGGCGAAGGGATCCTCGGCCTCGGTCGGCGACAGGTAGGCGGTCAGGAACGCCAGCCACAGAGCCTCCTCGGGATCCTGCTGCGCGACGATGTTCGCGAACACGCCGGGAGGGTCGCTTTCGAGCTCCACCAGGCGCACGGCGGCAAATGCCAGCTCGTCGGCGAGACGCTCGGCGTCAGCAGTTGCCTTGATCCCCGCCGCCAGCTCACAGCGATAGCCGTCGTCGGCGGCCTGCGCGACGCGGCTCACGCGCATCGCTCTGTGCGACGGGCGTGACGAGGTCGCCGAGCGCCCGCCTCGCGGCGTGCTCGAGCGCGGGCCTCGAACCGCCGTGGGCGGCTCGGGCTCGCGGCAGATCGGGCAGTTGTCGAGGAAGCGATTGTGGCGACAGAAGCTCGGCGGCACCGCCAGCCAGTCTAGGCCGCGGCCCGCGCCGGCCGACGAGCCTACGAGCGGCCCAGCCGCTCGATCCCGCCGAGAAACAGTGCCGTCGCAAAGCGCGTCGCCGCGTCGACATCGGGCGGGTCGCGCTCGATCATTCTCACACCAACCTCGAGTGCGGCCCCGACCATCGCCGCGGCCATGTACTCGGCGTCGAGATCGGGCACGATCCCGAGCCTCGCCGCCTGGCGCAGGTCGGAGGCGAGCTCCTCGACTCCGGCCCCGAAGATCGGCTCGTCGAACATCGCGCGGATCGTGCCGCTGTTGCGGCGCATCAGCTCAAACGCCTCGGGATCGCTGGCCAGCCAGCCGAAGTACTCGCGATAGCCGGCCGCGACGAACTCCTCCAGCGAGCGCGCCTGCAGGCGGGCAGCCTGCACGCGCGCGCGGATCTGCTCGGCGCTCTCCTTGAGCACCGCCCGAAAGAGCGACTCCTTGTCGGGGAAGTAGTTGTAGAAGGTGCCGCTGGCCAGGTTGGTGCGGCGGATGACGTCGCGCACCGACGCGCCGCCGTAGCCCAGCTCGGAGAACACAGCCCGCGCGGCGTCGAGAATCGCGGCGCGGTTGGTCGCCTTGGTCTGCTCGCGCCGCCCGCCGCCCTTGACCTCGTCGGCGATGCTCATGAGACGTCACCTTATTCCGATGAGCGGCTGTGTTCAGCGTTGGCGCAGCTCGCGCTCGGCGGCCGCGAGGACGCGCTCGAGCTCGCGCGCGTAGACCGGATCGCGCCCTTCGGCGAGCTTCTCGCGTGCGGCGCCGAGCTCGAACCAGGTCGGGTCGCGGTCGCGCTCGCTCGATGGCCCGGCGCGTTGCACGGCGAGCAGGAACGCCGTCACGTCGTCATCGGAGCGACCGTGCCGGCGCGAGGGCGCGTGGCGGTAGTCGATCAGCAGCTCGTCGGCGACGACGCCGGTCACGCCCGCCTCCTCGGCCGCTTCGCGCGCTGCCGTCTGCGCCAGCGTCTCGCCGCGCTCCTGGCGACCCTTGGGAAGCGTCCAGCGCGCACCGTCGCTCGTGCGCACGAGCCGCACCTCCAGCCGCTCGTCGCGGTGGCGAAAGGCAACGGCGGCCGCGATCGACGGTCCCCCGGCCGTCGATCGTCCCCCGCCGACTGCCGGCAGCCTCGCCCAGGTCCTGCGCAGGCGCGAGCGGATCGACCGCGCGAACAGAGGATCAACCCGGCGGGACGCCCGGGTCCGTCAGGCCGCCGCCGCGCGAACGGCGGATGAAGTAGACGATCACCGCCGTGCAGACGACCGACAGCAGGAACGGCGCATAGCCGCGATCGTCGAACAGCGCCATCCAGATGAGCCCGGAGGCGAACGAGCCCACGAGGCCGATCCCGATCGTCATCGGAATGCTCATCGGGTCTCGCCCGGGCAGCGCGAACCGGCCCAGGGCGCCCACGACGAGGCCCATGACCGCGAGCAGCGCGAGGTAGACGATCAGCTCCATGTTCGAACTGTAGCCGGGTGCAGCGAGGGGACTAGCCGCCGCCGTCGCCCCCAGCGGTCATCGCAGTGAGGCTGTCCGGCGCCTCGCCACGGTGTTCTACGCCGCGACGCCGGGCCCGACGTGCTGCGGTGGTCCCTCCGGTCCGGTATCGGGCTCGGAGACGTTGCCGGTCGCGACGTCGGTCGTGAGGTCGCCGAGATAGCGGTCGACCATGCGCGCGCATTGGCGACCCTCGTTGATCGCCCACACGATCAGCGACTGACCGCGGCGCGCGTCGCCGGCGGCGAAGATGCCCTCGACGGAGGTCGTATAGGGCTTGACCGCCTTGGCGTTGCCGCGCGCGTCCTTGGCGACGCCGAGCTTGTCGAGCAGCCCCTGCTCGGGATGAAGAAAGCCCATCGCGAGCAGGACGAGGTCGGCGCGCAGCTCGCCCTCGGTCCCCGGCACGGGCTTGAAGGGCGGCGCCGGCTCGGCCTGGGCGTGGTGCAGCGCATGGACGCGGCCGGCGTCGTCGCCGGCGAAGTGCGTCGTGACGACCGAGTAGTCCTGCTCACCGCGGCCGGCGCCCTTGGCCTCCTCCATCGCATAGCTGAGGCGGAACTTCTGCGGCCACAGCGGCCACGGGGTGCGGTCGTCGGGGCGCCTGGGCGGCGGCTCGGGCAGCAACTCGAGCTGGGTGATCGACGCGGCCCCTTGGCGGATCGAGTTGCCCACGCAGTCGGCGCCGGTATCGCCGCCGCCGATCACGATCACGTGCTTGTCCTTGGCGGTCAGGCCTTGAACCTGCGGCGGCTCGCAGCCCGTCACCGTGCCGGTCTGCGTCGCGACCCAGCGATTGCGGTCGTAGAGGTACTCCAACGCGAAGTGGATGCCATCCAGCTCGCGGCCCGGGACCGGCAGGTCGCGCGGCGCGCGCGAGCCGGTCGTCAGGACGATCGCGTCATAGCGCTCGCGCAGCTCGTCAGCGGAGATGTCCACACCGACGTCGACGCCGCAGCGCACGTCGACGCCTTCGGCGATCAGCTGCTCGACGCGGCGCTGGACGACGCGCTTCTCGATCTTGAAGTCGGGGACGCCGAAGCGCACCAGGCCGCCGGCGGCCTCATCGCGCTCGAACAGCGTGACGCCGTGACCGGCGCGGCGCAGCTGCTGCGCGGCGGCCATGCCCGAAGGGCCGGCGCCGACGACGGCAACGCTGTGGCCCGTCTCGCGCTCGGGCGACAGCGGCACGACCCAGCCCTCCTCCCAGGCACGGTCGATGATCGAGTTCTCGATCTGCTTGATCGTGACCGCGTCGCCCTCGCGGATCTCGAGCACGCAGGCTGCCTCACA
>Ga0136630_1000885_pt1 | contig 11959 bp, 11 predicted proteins | sample AntDrymUQ5682106_2_FD_105496 | JGI IMG/M metagenome (GOLD analysis project Ga0136630, IMG submission 105496) | Polar desert sand microbial communities from Dry Valleys, Antarctica - metaG UQ568 (21.06) | ecosystem: Environmental > Terrestrial > Soil > Desert | place: Antarctica: Dry Valley...
CGCGCTCGAGCGGTCGGGGATCGGCGAGGGCGCGCTGCTGCCACACGAGATCCTGGTCGAGGGCGACACCGACCCCGAGCGCGTCGCGGCCGCGCTGAACGCGGTCGGCGGCCTCCACGGCGCGGTCGCCCCCGCCGCGCCCGACTGGCGCCGCGGCGGGAGCGCGCTCGTCGAAGCGATCCCGATCGCCGACAGCGGGGACAGCGCCGGAAAGGAGACACTCGACGCGGTGCGCAGCGCGGCCCACGCAGCCGGCCCGGAGGTGCGCGTCGGCGGCGAGTCGGCGACGAACGCCGACTTCATCGACGCCGTCTACGGCAGCTTCCCGCTGATGATCGCGCTGATCACGGTCACCACCTTCATCCTCCTCGCGCGCGCGTTCCGGTCCCTGCTGCTGCCGGCCAAGGCGATCGTGCTGAACATCCTCAGCATCGGCGCCGCCTGGGGCGTGATGGTCCTGGTCTGGCAGAAGGGCTACGGATCCGAGCTCATCTGGGGCATCCAGGCCACCGGCTCGATCCCCGCGTGGTTGCCGGTGATGACGTTCGCGTTCCTGTTCGGGCTCTCGATGGACTACGAGGTCTTCATCCTGTCGCGCATGCGCGAGGAGTACGACCGCACGGGCAGCACGGAGCTCGCCGTCGTGCGTGGCATCGGGCGCACCGGCCGCCTCGTGACGAGCGCCGCGCTGATCTTGTTCCTCGCGTTCCTCTCGTTAGCCTCGGGCCCGGGCACGGACCTCAAGATGTTCGCGACCGCGCTCGCAACCGGGATCCTCGTCGACGCCACCGTGATCCGCGCCCTGATCGTGCCGGCGGTCATCCTGCTGATGGGACGCTGGAACTGGTGGCTGCCGAAGCTCCCCGCGCGCCTGCTGCGCGTCGAGCCGTCGCTACCCACACGCCTCGCGCCGAGCGAGCTGAACTGAGCAGCCAGCCAGTAGGCCCCTCGTGCGGCGCTGAGGTGGTGCCGCCTTGGGCAGGACCCTCGTAGCAGCGACCGCCACCAGCGTTGCGCAGAGCCATGGGGGCAACCGCTGGCGCGCAGGCGCGGTCCGGCACACGGGCGAGCGTCTCGGCGCTTGCCGAAGCCGTGGTGCGCTGGCCCGCGCGCCACGTCCGAGAATGCCCTTTGCCGGATATGCACCCCATCGAGCGCGCAGCTGGAATGGGGTTCGCAGCGTTCGTCCCGGACGGGTTCTCGGGACGTGTTCCGCGCCGTAACGAGAACCAACGCTGAGCAATGGCCAGCAGTCGCGCCGCCGCCGGTTACGAACGCGGTCAGCGATCTCGACATGCCGGCGTGGGCATCGGGCAGACGACGCCTGCATTCGCGGACCAGCGAGCGCCTGTGTTGCACCTCCTGTCACGCCCGCGTTGGACGACGGCAGGAGGCGTCCGCCTCGGCGGCCGCCTCGCTACTGCTGTTGTGGCGGAGCATGCGTCTGGACCCGGGGCCAGACGGCCCGGTGCCCGAGTTGCCGGTGGGCCGTCAGGAGCGACGCTCGTCGGCGCGCGGCTCGGCGGTTGGTCTGAGCGCGGCTTCGATGCGTCGCGCGAGCGCGTCGATCGTCTGCGCGAACTCGCTGACGGCTTCGAGCGCTCCGCGCTCGCCCCAGCCGGCGACATAGGGCAGCGTTTCGCCGTCGACGGCGAGCCCGACGCTCGAGCAGACGATGTACGTGACCGTTTTCTGGCGCGCTGGGAGTGTCACCGTCTGTCGCCGTTGCCGCCGGTAGCGGTGTCGGGGTGACGGTGCTGTGCTCCTGTTACCGACGTGGGGGTGGGTGCGCCGCCGAGACGGAGCCGAAGGCCCGGAGGGCCGAGGTGCAGTCTCGGCGGCGCGCGCGTCCGCCGGGAGGGGGGGTCGTCCGCGTGTGGCCGTAGCGTCGACTGGGTGAGCGATGCCGAGATGCTGGTGGTGGGTGGTCGCGCGGTGTCGCTGTCGACGCTGCGCTCGCTGCGCGCGGTGCTGCCGGCGGGCGGCGCGTACTGGACGGTGCTTGACGAGGACTACCGCGTGATCGAGCCGGCCGATGCGTTTCTGCGCGATCTGCGCTTCGGCGCCGACCGCACGGAGTCCACCACGAAGCTGTATGCCGGTGAGCTGGCCCTGTTTTTGGGTTGGGCGGCCGGGTCGGGGCGCGATCTGGAGCGCGCGGCGCGCGAGCTGTCGCGGTTTGTGTTGTTGCTGCGCACGACTCCGATCACGCGCCGCGGCCGCGGCTACGGCCGGCCGCGCGGCGCCGCGCGGATCAACCACGTGCTGACGGTCGTGCGCGAGTTCTACAAGCATGCCGTCGCGCACCGCCGCGTCGACGCCGCGGTGATGGCGGTGCTCTTTGACGTCGGTGATGACCGGTTTCTGCCGGCGGAGCTGCGCGCAGAGGACGGCGCGTTACGCTACCGCGTCAAGCCGCGACATCGGCTGCTCGCCGACCGGCCGGCGAGCGTGGCGCTGTGCACGCTTTCAGAGTGGGAGGCGCTGCTGGGTGCGGCGCGCTGCTGGCGCGATCGCTTCCTGCTGGTGTTGTTGTGGTTTTCGGGGCTACGGATCGGCGAGGCACTCGGGCTGCGCCGTTCAGATCTGCATCTGATGGCATCCGCGAGCGAGCTTGGCTGCACCACGGTCGGCGCGCATCTGCATGTCGTGCCACGCGAGAACGTCAACGGGGCGGCCGCGAAGGGCCGCCGAGAGCGTGTCGTGCCGCTCGCGCATTACGCCGTCTCCTACTACGACGTGTATCTGGATGAGCGCGACCGCTGCCGCCAGGCAGAGGACTGCGATTTCGTGTTCGTGAACTTGTTCGCCAAGCCGCGCGGCGCGCCGATGCGCTACAGCCGCGTCTCGCAACTGTTCGGGTCGCTATCGCGGCGGGCGGGGCTGGCGCGGGCGGTGACGCCGCACATGCTGCGTCATGCCGCCGGGTCGGCGCTGACCGCGCACGGTGGCCTGGACGTCGCCCAGCAGATCCTCGGGCACGCGAGCATCACCAGCACCCAGATCTACGTGCATGCCAGCGCCGAGCGCCAGCGCGACGCGGTCGAGCGCTTGGCGCGCGCCACGCGCCTGGGCACGGGCGCGCCGTCTGGCGGCAGTACTCCATGAGCGCGGGAGCGCTCGCAGCGGCGGCGCCCGCGGGCGATGACTACGTGGCGCGACTGGCCGAGCTCATCGACGTAGGGCAGCTCCTCGCCCACGGTTGGGATGCGTCGTCGCGGCGGCTCGTGCCGGCCCCGGATGATCCGCTGTTCGGGTACGCGCAGTGCCCGGTGCGCGGCTGTCAGAACGTCACCGAGCACTCACCTCGAAGTCTGTGCACGCGCTGCCAGCACCGCTTCGGTCGCTGGGTCCGCGAGAACGAGGACCAAGGGCTGGACGGGTTCTTGGCGGCGGTCACGCAGACGCGCAGCGAGGACCTCGCGCGGCTGTGCCTTGTCTGTCGCACCGCGGGCCACGAACGCCCGGTCGCCGCGCACGGACTTTGCTTTAGCTGCCTGAGGCTCGCGCGGCACCGCCGACAAGCACCTCAGGCGTATGTCAGCGGCGATGAGCGCTGGCCCGCGGGGGTGCCGCGGGCGACGTTCGGGGCATGCCGGATGGTCTGCGACGCGCTGGCGGCCGGCGGCGACGGTTTGTGCGGCGAGCATCTGCGTCACTGGCGTCATGCCGGGCGCCCCACCGACGATGCGTTCACGACGTGGCGCGCCGAACAAGGCGTCCCGCTGCCGGCGTCGCGCTACGTCGATGTCGCCGCCCTGTCTGACGAGCTGCGCAGCGAGTTTCTCGTCGGACTCGGCGTCGCGATCAGCCGTCATCGACGCACGAGGATCACCGACCTGCGTCGGGTCGTGGCGCTGATCTGCGAGAGCGGCGCGTCGTCAATGCGCCAGCTCGACGCGACCGTGATGCGCACGCCAACGGTGCGACTGTTCGTGTCGTGGACGCAGGATCACTTGCGCCTGGCGTTCGCAGATGCCGATGTGGAGTGGCGCAAGGACGTCTGGGACATGCGCGTGTTCGGCAAGCCGCAGGCCTACCGCGTCGACTTCACCCCGATCAGCCAGCCGTGGCTGCGCGAGCTCGCCAAGCAGTGCGCGCGCGAGAAGGCGGCGTTGGTGCACGCCGCTTCGACGCGAAGGACGGTCTGCTCGATCGGCGAGCTGTCGCTCTCGTTGCGCCGCCGCGATGACCGCGGCGACAACCCGCAGGCGCTGGGGCGAGCCGACATCAGCCTGTTCTTGGCGCGCATCGCTCGCGCGCACTCCTCGGGACGACTGAGCGACCACAAGCGCTCCGTCGTCGTCTGCGACATCGCGTACTTCTTGCGCGCGGCCCGCGACCTCGGCGTCGGCGCCGACGGCTGCACCGCGCTCGGGCTGCCGGGGGCGTTCTCGCTGTCGCGCGATGACGTACGCCGCGTCGCACGCCCGGTCGCGCTGCCCGCCGCGCGTGCGCTGCCCGACACCGTCGTCGCGCAGCTGCTCGATGACCCCGCCGTGCAGCTGCTCGAAGACATGCATGGTGCGCGGGTGCGGATGGCGATCGAGGTGCTCGCCGACACCGGCCGGCGCCCGAACGAGATCTGCATCCTGGCGTGGGACTGCCTGGACTACGACACCCAGATCGACGAGACCGGCGCCACGCAGAAATTCGCCGTCCTGATCCACGACATGCCAAAGGTCGCGCGCACGGGTTGTCGGCTGCCGATCGATCACGCGACCGCCGAGCTGATCGTCACCCAGAAGCAACGCATCCGCAAGCTGTACCCCGACACGCCCGCGCGCGAGCTGCGGCTGTTTCCGCGTATGCAGCGCAACCCGCGCGGCAGCACACCGATGACCCCGATGGAGCTCAGCCGCGTCACGCGCCGCTGGGTCACCGCGCTGCCGGCGCTGCTCGACAACGACGCCAGCGAGTTCGTGCGCTCGCGGGTCGTGCCGTACGCGTTTCGTCACAGCTACGCGCAGCGTCACGCCGACCACGGCACCCCGGTCGAGGTGCTGCGCGAGCTGATGGGCCACGCCAGCATGGTCACGACCCAGGGCTACTTTCATGTCCGTGAGCAGCGCGCCCGCAAGGCCGTGCAGACGTTGGCGCCGTTGCAGATCGACCGTCACGGCAAACGCACGATGGCGGTCGTCGAGCAGCTCCTGGACAGCGAGCGGTTGCGCCGCCAGGTCGGGCAGATCGCGGTGCCGCTCGGGCAGTGCACCGAGCCCTCGAACGTCAAGGCGCGCGGCCAGGGGTGCGCATATCGCTACCGCTGCGTCGGCTGCGAGCACTTCCGCACCGACCCGTCAAACCAGGCCGAGCTGCGCGAGTATCTGCATCAGCTGCTCGCGGGCCGCGAGCGGCTCGCCGCCGCCGTGCCGCAGCTGGCGGAGTGGGCTCGCCGCGACGCAACGCCCAGCGATGACGAGATCCAAGCGGTCCGGTCGCTTGTTCGTCGCAACGAGCAGATCATCGAGGAGCTCGATCCGGCCGACCGCACCGCGGTCCTTGAGGCGATCGCGACGACGCGGCGCCTGCGCGCTCAGCTGCGCGTCACGATCCCCGAGCGCTATCAGGGCATCATCCGCCCGCCACGCCCGACGTTGCATCCGCGCCCCACCGGAGCGACCGCGTGAGCGGCCAAGGCGAGGCGATGGTTGCGCGGCGGCGCCTGGACAGCCAGCTCAAGCGCGAACGCGTCGCCGGCGCCGTCGACGCGCGGCTGGCCGGCGGGCAGGAGCTGACGATCGCCGCGGTCGCCCGCCACGCCGGCGTGTCACGCAAGTTCATCTACGCGCACCCCGACCTGCGCGCCCAGATCGAACACCGCGCGCTGCAGACCACCGCGCGCGCGACATCCGTGGCGGTCGCGGATGGTCGCGTTACGACGGCGTCGCTGCGTGCGGACCTCGCCAACGCTAAGGCGCACAACCAGCGCCTGCGCCAGCAGCTGCGCACGCTCGAGCAGCGCCTCTCACAGACGCTCGGCCGCGACGTCGCCGAACAGCTCGGACCCGGCGACGCGGCCGACAGCCCGGACGCGCTGCGCGCGCAGCTCGACGCCGCGCACGCGCACGCCTTCGAAGTCCAGGAGACGCTCGCCGACGCGCGCGAGGAACTTGATGCTGTCCGCGAGATTAACCGCGAGCTGCTCGCTCACCGCAACAGACCCGCGCGCTGAAAAGGCGCGTCACGCAACCTGGCGCTCTGACTCTCCAGCGGCCTGCTTGGCGCCGGCGAGCAGCACGTCCTCCAGGCGCCGGGCGACCTGGTCGATCGTCTCGGCGAACTCGCTGACCGCCTCAAGCGCCCCGTCCTCGCCCCATCCCGACACATACGCGACCGTCTCGCCATCGACCGCCAGACCGACCGCGGATGCGGCCAGCAGCGTCACGGTGTCGACCATCACCTCGGCCTGCGGGCGCGAATAGCGCTCATAGTCGATCCCCAGCGCGTGCGCGCACTAATGGATCAACGTTCGTAGCTGCGCGTTGGCGGGGACGTCGGAGTCGACGACTATCCGCTTGTTCTGCGGATCGCACCAGCCGCCCGCCGAGCCCTCGATGCGCTCGAACGACACGACGTATCCCAACGACTGCGCGAAGGCTTGCAGCGGCGCGAGCAGGTGCGCATGCGAGTCGCCGGTCAACGGCTCGCACGGTGGCCGCAGCGACACCGGCTCAACACCGGGCAGCGGATCGGTCTGCGAGAGCTCGAACACGAACGCCGTCTTGAAGAACCGCCCTCGTCGCCGTGCTCGTCGCGCTGCTTGACGCGGACGGGCGCGAGGATCCTCACCGCCTTCTCGTTCGTTCGAACGCACCTGCCCAGCCGAAGCCACGTCCGGAACCCGGCGACGTGCTCGGGCACGATCCCACGCTCGTGACACTGCATGGCGATCAGCATGCAGTTGCCGGCCGAATACGAATGAAACATCGCCCGGACACGCACCCAGCGAGCCCAGCCATCGGACGACAACAGCTCCTCGGCGGCGCGCTGCAGCCGCTCGCGGTCCTCGCGGCGCCGCTCCGCGCGCTGCTGCTCAGACAGCCGGCGCGATGACTTCTTGGCCATGACGGCCTCCTTGGTCGGGCCCGCCCGCTGCGGGCCGTCGCCGCCCCAAACGCACCCGGGACGGGTGCGAAAATCAGGCGGCAAGGCCCACAGCGGACCCCGACCTCGCGCGCGTTCCTCACGCCCGAGCCATCATGCGGTTCGCGCCTCACGCCAAGCGGGCCGGGTCCGGGTCGGCGCGGACCCCCGCATCGAGCGCTTCGGGCGCAGTCAGCAGACGCTCGCTGGCACGCGTTCCTGTCGCGAGCCGCGTTGTGTTGGCGCGGACGACTGGGCCAGCCGCGCTGCGCGGTACGCGCAGCGCGAGGCGCTGTGCGGTCCGGGAGTTTGTCGTGCACGGCACGCCGCGGCCCCGGCGCAAGGGCGCGCGGCGCGCTGGCGGCCGTCAGTCCTGTAGGAGGATCGTGAGCCGTTCGCTTTCGTGCTGGCCCGCGGCGACGGTGAGCGTGCCGCGGGCACCGGCGTAGCCGCTTGTGCCGCCGATGACGGGGATGACGTAGCCCTCGGTGAGACCGTGGCCGCCCGCGACCTGGAGCGTTCCGCTGGCGAGATGCAGTGTCATCGTCGTCTGCTCGCTGCCGTGTCGGGTCTTGCCGCTGACAAGCTGGGCGACGAGCTGAAAGCTTCCCGCCGAGTGTCCAGCTGCGTCCGTGAGGGTGCCGTGCTCGAGGAACTCGTCGCCGAGTGAGGCGCCTTTGCGGCCGAGGTCAATCGGCGTGGCACCGGTCGCCTTTGCCGTAAGCGTGATCGTCGCGGCGGATGCTGTGGGGGCGTTGCCGTTGGCGCGCGCCACGATGGACGTGAGGCGGGGAGCTTCTCCGGCACCGGCGTCCGTGTCGCGGCGCTTCTCGAGCGCGTCGAGGATGACAGCGACATCGGTCGCGCCGGCCAGACCGCGTAGGCGATCTCGCAGCGGCCGTTCACGCTGGCACCCTCACTCGCAGACACCAGCCGCCACCCTCCTCAGGTCCGGCGCTCATGGTGCCGCCGAGCGTGCGAACGCGCTCGCGCATGCCGGACAGGCCGAGACCGGAGCCGGTGGCCGCCAGCGCGGGCTCGTGTTCGCTGCTCGAGCCGTTGCGGACCTCGATCAGGAGGTCGTTCTCGAGCACGAGCCGGACGCGCACCTCGGCACCGGTGGCGTGCTTCATGGCATTCGTCAGGCCCTCCTGCACGACCCGCAAGGCCGCCTCCTCGAGCGCGGCCGGAAGCTCCGTGCCGGCGGGTAGCAGCTCGACAGCGACCTGCGACGGTCCGGCCTGCGCCTGCTCGAGCAGCCGCGCCAGGCGCCCGCGACCGTCCGCCTCCTCGCCGGCGTTGGCGTCCAGCAGCTCGAGGAAACGCTCCATGTCTTCAACCGCTTGGCGGCCGGCGTCGCCGATCGTCGCCAGGCGCTCACGGGCCTTGCCCTCATCCGTCGGGTCGGCCAGGCGCCCGGCGCCCGCCTGGATGACCATCACCGCCAGGTGGTGGGTCACGATGTCGTGCAGCTCGCGTGCGATCCGTGCGCGCTCGCGGCGAACCGCTAGTCGGGCGAACGCCTCCTGCTGGTCCTCCAGCTCGCGCGTCCGCGCCGCCAGCTCGCGCACGAGCCGGCGGCGTTGTTGGACCTCCCATCCGGCCCACCACGGGCCGAGCGTCGTGAAGGCAATCTCGACGTTGGGGAAGTCCTTGAAACCGGTGGCGATCTGCATCGTGACCGCAAGCAGGCCGAGTGCCAGCAGCCCGGTCCGCCGCGGGGCGTACGCGCCGCAGGAGTACGTGACCACCGCCAGAGGCAGGATCGACGGGACCGGCGGAGCGTGCGCGGCGACGGCGTTCAGGGCAAAGAGGGCGACCAGGGCACCCACCGCCTGGACGGGGCGCGCGCGCCTGAACGCGAGCGTCGCTCCCGACAGGAGCACCGTGATGACGTCCAACAGATCGGCGTTCTGCTCGGCGAACAGCACGCCCATGCACGCCACCGTCAATCCTGCAGCGAGGAGGAGGTCCGCCCTCGGGCCGGAGGCTATCCCGCGCAGCGCGCCGCGGTCAGGCACGGACGGCCACCGCCGGTATCCACGCTCGCAGGACACGCTGGCCCGCCGCCGGGCTGTCGGCGCTGAACGTGCCGCCGTGCGCCGTCACGCGCTCCTGCGCGGCCACCAGCGCCGCCGCAGGCCCGCTTCCGTCAGCCGCGAGGCCGCGCACTTCGAGCTCGAGCGCGCCGGGGAGGTAGCGCAGCTGCACGCTGCAGGGCTGGCCCTCGCCATCGCGGAGCGCAGCAAGTGCATGCTGCACGGCCCGATAGGCCGCGAGCTCAACGGCGGCGCCGAGCGGCCGGCGCTCCCCCTTGACCTCGAGGTCGACGACGCGTCCGCCGGCGCGTGCGCGGGCGAGCAGCGTGTCGATCTGCGCGAGCGTCGGCCGTGGCGAGCGCGCACCGCGCTCGTCGCTGCGCAGGACGCCGAGCAGGCCGCGCATCTCGTTGAGCGCGTCTCGCCCGAGGCCCTCGATCCGGGCAAAGAGCTCATGCGCTGCGACCGGATCGGCATCGAGGACACGCTCGCCGCTCGCGGCAAGCGCGATCATCGTCCCCACAGGCACGCGCGCCGCCGTGTCGAGGTCCGTCACGAGGCGAATCCGCTCGACCTCGACCGCGAGCGTCGCGGTCTGCTCGCGCTGGTAGGCAAGCTCCCGCGAGCGCTGCTGGAGTTCGTCGGCCACGAGCTGACGCGACCGCGCGATCCGGCCCGCCGCGAAGACGACGCCGCACAACGGCGTGAAGAACAGCAGCAGGCCCACGGCACCTCCCTGGTCTCGAAGCACGGCGTCGGTGGCCCCGACGAACGCCATCCCGGCCAGCACGAGCCCCAGGCCGGCGAACGCGCGCGAGCGCTCGGTGCGACTGGCGAGGCTGAAGATGACGAACAGCGCCGCGGGCACCGCGACGATCAAGCGAATCTGGTCGAAGCTCGGGATGCCGCTGATGACGCATCCGGCGGCCATCGCGCACGCCGCCGCGAACGGCGCCCGGCGGCGCAGGAGCATCGGCAGCGCGGCGGCCGGCATGAAGAGCGTGTCGAGTGGCGTGTCGGGCCCGTTGACGGACGGATCGGTCGTCGCTGGGATCGCATACGCGATGAGGACGGCGCAGATGACGACGTCCAGAGCGAAGCCGCCAGGCCGGCGCAGCGGCAAGACGCGACGACCTTCGAGTCGAGTTCGAAGCCTGTCCACGCTGCGGACGCTACGCCGCCGCAGCCCCGCCGTCATCCCCCCAGGGGACGAGCGCGCCATCCCTCGGGGGGATGATGCGAACAACCCGCGGGCTCGTTACGGTCAACGGATGACCGAGCGCGACACGCCGCCGCGCGCCGCCGAGTCGATTCGCGTGCTGATCGCCGACGACCAGGTCCTCGTGCGCGCCGGCTTCCGGGCAATCCTCGAGGGACAGCCGGGCATCGTCGTCTGCGGCGAGGCCGCCGATGGGCGCGATGCGATCGACCTCGTCCGGCGGCGGCGCCCCAACGTCGTGCTGATGGACATCCAGATGCCCGACATCGACGGCTTGGAGGCCACGCGACGGATCGTCGAGGACGCCGCGCCCGACGAGCGTGTCGCCGTCCTCATGCTCACGACCTTCGACCTCGATGCGTACGTCTACGACGCGCTGCGGGCCGGCGCCAGTGGCTTCCTGCTCAAGGACGTCCTGCCAGAGGAGCTCATCGCCGCGATCCGGATCGTTGCGAGTGGGGACGCGCTGATCGCCCCTGCTATCACGAAGCGCCTGATCGAACAGTTCGCACGTAGCGCGCCCGCCAGCGTGCCGCCCGCCGGGCTCGAGCAGCTCACGCCGCGCGAGGTCGAGGTGCTGATCCTCGCGGCCCGCGGCCTGTCTAACGGTGAGATCGCCGGCGAGCTCATCCTCAGCCAGGCGACGGTCAAGACGCACATCAAGCGCATCCTCTGCAAGCTCGGAGTGCGCGATCGCGTACAGGCCGTCGTGCTCGCCTACGAGGCCGGGCTCGTCAGCCCCGGCCACACAAGCCGCCCCACGAGCTGAGGCCAATCGGGAGGAGCCCGCAGCGGGCTCATACCCCACAGGGATGAGACGCAGTTCGCCCCACGGGGTGACGACGCGACGCCTGGCCAAGGGTTGACTGACGGTCATCCGCTGCACCCAACGAAAGAGGCTTCAGATGACCCGCCGCACCCTCCTCATGCCAGTCGCCGCGCTCGCCGTCGCCGGAGCCGTCGCGCTCCCGATCACGGCCGGCAGCGCGCAGTCCGGCCCGCGCACGTTCACCGTCACCAACGGCAAGGAGACGATGTTCCTCGACGACGTCGCGCCGCGCACCCTCAAGCGCGGACGGCTCACGATGGGCGACCGGATAGTGAGCACCCAGAACGTCAAGATCGACGGCAAGGTCGCCGGCACGCTCCAGTTCGACACAACGATCACGAACCGCAAGCCGCAGCCGTGGTCGCGTTTCACGGCGATGCTGCGCTCGACGCTCGTGCTCAAGGACGGCGAGCTGTTCGGCGTCGGCTACGTCGATGCCGCCCGCGGCAAGGAGCGCGCGACGATCGTCGGCGGCACGGGCGCCTACAGCGGCGCTACCGGCACCGTCGTCGGCAGCGAGAACGGCGCCGTCATCACCCTCGGCTCCTAGCCAACTTCCCCCGGATAAACGGCTGAGTGCGGAAAACGCGACGGCCGCGTTGGTGGCGCGGCCGTCGGCGGGGCGTCTGGCTTGCTCTGGCGAGAGCGTCGGGGGTGTTTCAGGAGTCAAGTCCCAGGATGTGGTGTAAGAGGAGGCGGGTCATCTCGTCGGTGAAGTGGTTGGGTGCTCACGCGGCGGCGAGCTCGCTGACCTCCTGTTGTTGTTGATCAAGTGTTCTGTCGGAC
>Ga0136630_1000887_pt1 | contig 11950 bp, 9 predicted proteins | sample AntDrymUQ5682106_2_FD_105496 | JGI IMG/M metagenome (GOLD analysis project Ga0136630, IMG submission 105496) | Polar desert sand microbial communities from Dry Valleys, Antarctica - metaG UQ568 (21.06) | ecosystem: Environmental > Terrestrial > Soil > Desert | place: Antarctica: Dry Valley...
AGCAGCCGGGCGATCTTGCCCACCGTGGTCGTCTTGCCGACGCCGTTCACGCCGACCACCATGACCACGCCGGGCTTGCCCTCACGACGGTCGGCGTGCAGCGTGCGGTCAAGAGTCGGGTCGACGAGCGTGATCAGCTCGTCGCGGAGCAGGTGTCTGGCGGCCTCACCGGACGCCGACTCCACCCGCACCCGCGTCTGCAGCCGCTCGACAAGCTCCTGGGTGGGCGCAACACCCACGTCAGCCGCCAGCAGGGTGTCCTCGATCTCATCCCAGGTCTGCTGGTCGAGGTGGTCGCGCGACAGCAGCGCGAGCAGGGCCCTGCCGAGCGTCGACTGGGACCGCGCAAGCCGTGCCCGGAGCCGCTGCAGACGCCCGGCGACGGGGTCGGGGATCTCGACCGCAGGGAAGGTGACAGTGTCGGCACCGGTGGCAACCTCATCGGGAAGCAGCACGTCGCCGCCCGGAGCGGTGGCGGTGTCGGTGTCGCGTGACGCCTCAGCGCCTTCGTCGACGGTCGGTTCGGACGCCTGCTCGGGGGGCGGCAGCCGCCTCGTCCTGGTCGCCACCAGCCCAATGGCCAGGACCAGGCCGATCGCAAGCAGAGCAACGGCGACGTAAACAAAGTCCTTCACAGTTGGTCATCCTCCCAGATGTCGCCCCCCCGACTGGTGCTGCATGCCGTTCAGGCAGGTGTTGCCTCGCGCAGCCGCTGGCTGATGAGCGTCGAGACTCCGTCACCTCGCATCGACATCCCGTAGAGCGCGTCCGCGCACTCCATGGTCCGCTTCTGGTGGGTGATCACCACCAGCTGCGACTCCACACCGAGCTCCTCGTAGATCTCGAGCAGGCGACCGAGGTTGGTGTCGTCGAGTGCGGCCTCGACCTCGTCGAGGATGTAGAAGGGCGACGGCCGCGCCTTGAACAACGAGACGAGGAAGGCGACGGCGACCAAGGACCGCTCACCACCCGACAACAGCGACAGTCTCTTGACCTTCTTGCCGGCTGGTCGAGCCTCCACCTCGATGCCGCTCGCCAGCAGGTCGGCCGGGTCGGTCAGGACGAGTCCTCCCTCACCACCCGGGAACAGCCGACCGAAGACGCGTCCGAACTCTCGCTCGACATCGTCATACGCCGCGCTGAACACCTGCTGCATCCGGCCGTCCACCTCCGTGACGATGTCGAGCAGGTCACGCCGGGTCTTCTTCAGATCTTCGAGCTGCTCGGTGAGGAACTTGTGGCGCTCCTCCAACGCCGAGAACTCCTCGAGGGCAAGCGGGTTGATGCGCCCGAGCTCCGCGAGCGAGCGCTCCGCGGAGCGCAGCCACCGAGTCTGCTCCTCGCGGACGAACGGCAACGGCCCGGTCTGGGCCTCGGAGCCGCCACCGGGCCGAGGCGGCGTCGCTGGCACCAGCCGGTCGGGACCGTAGTCACCGACCAACGACTCCAGGTCCAGGCCCAGGTCATCGAGGGAGCGCTGCTCGAGCTGCTCCATCCGCATCCGCTGCTCGGCGCGCACCATCTCGTCGCGGTGGACCGTGTCGGTGAGCCGAGCGATCTCGACCTCGAGGTCCCGCAGGCTGGCCCGAGTGGCGAGGAGCGTCTGCTCGCGCTCGGCCTGCGACCGCTGTACGTCGGTACGTCGGCCGGACGCCGTGGCGAGGGACCGCTCGAGCGCGGCGAGCACCAGGTGTGCCCCCTTGCCGACGGCCTCCGCGACCCGGGCCTGGTGAATCCGGCGCTCACGGCGCGAAGCCGCCTGGACCCGAGCCGCCCGCTCCTGCTCGGCAGCACGCGTCAGCGAGTCGGAGCGACCGTGCAGTGCGCGGGCTCGCTCCTCGGCCGAGCGGAGCGCGAGCCGGGAGTCCGTCTCGGTCGACCGCGCGACGCGGGAGGCCTCGGCCAGCCGTTCACGGGGTGCGATGTCAGGCTCTGATTCGGGGCTGTTCTCGGCTGCTGTGAGCCTTTCCTCCAGCTCCCTGAGCCCCGCAGTGTCGCCGTCACGGGCCCGCTCCGCGGTCGCAATCGCCTGCCGGAGGCGGTCAGCCTCGGCCTTCGCGCTGCGTACTTGCGAGCCCAGGTGTCCTAACTCCTCGGCCACCGCCGCCATCGCGGCGTCTGACTCGTGAAGCTTGGCAAGGGACACGTCGACACGGCTCTGGGCATCCACGCGTTCGGCCTCGAGCGCGTTGGCCTCGAAACGAAGACGCTCGGTTGCCGCGGTGGCATCAGCAAGGGCGCCCGTCGCCTCCTCGACAGCAGCCTGGACCTCGATCAGGCTCGGCTGGGAGCTCGAACCCCCGGCCGCGAACACCGCACCCACCACGTCGCCGTCACGGGTGACAGCGACGACGTCGGCGAATCGGTCGACCAGACATCGAGCTGCGGACAGGTCGTCGACGACCGCGGTCTTGAAGAGCAGCCGGCGCAACGAGGCTTGGAGCTCGGTCGGCGACTCCACGACCTCGAGAGCATACGTCGCACCAGCAGGCAAGGCGGGCCAGTCGGTGTGGTCGTCCTCGCCGCCGGCGAGGACGAGTCCAGCGCGACCGAGGTCAGCATCCTTGAGGTGCTCGATCGCAGCCACGGCCTCGTCGACACCGCGTACGGCGACGGCGTCGGCCGCGTTGCCGAGAGCAGCGGCGACGGCCGCCTCGAACCCGAGGCGCACCGACAGCAGAGCCGCGACGGAGCCGAGCAGGCCGGAGACATCCTCGGTGGCGGCGAGCAGCGCGCCGGCTGCGTCCTTGCGAGCAAGACCGATCTCGAGGGCCTCCTTGCGCGCCGTGAGCGCACCCCGCTCACGGTCAGAGGACTGCGCCTCGGCGCGAAGCTTGGCCAAGCGGTCGTCGATGTCGTGGAGCAGCGAGGCGCCGCCTTCGTGCTCAGCATCGAGCCCCCGCTCCCCTGCGTCGAGCCCAGCGATCCGGGTCTCGAGGGAGGTGAAGTCACGCTGCGCCTTGTCGGCTCGGGCGCCTGCGTGGGACAACGACTCCGAAAGCCGGCCGACCTCGTCATCGGCTGCCGCAGCCCGGCTCTTGATCACGTTGACCTGGCCGGCCAGTCTCGCGAGGCCCTCTCGCCGGTCGGCCGCAGCACGGACGAGCCCAGCCACCCGCGTCTCCTCGGCGGCATACGTCTGCTCTGCCTCATGGCGTACCTCGACAGCGTCCGACAATGCGGCGCGCAGCTGCCCGGTCTCGGCGGTGAGCTGTTGCTCGTCTGACCGGATCCGGGCCGCTTGGGCATCGAGCTCATCGGGATCGTGGCCGCGTCGCTCCTCCGCCGGCGCCTCAGCCGCGTTGCGGACACGCTCGGCCGCGAGGCTGGCCGTGCCACGCACTCGCTCACGGAGACCGGAGAGCGCGAAACCGGTCTCCTGTGCCTGAGTCAGCGACGAGACGTCACCGCGCAGCTGCGTCTCCAGCTCCGTCTCAGCCGCTCGGGCTGCCTCGAGACCTGCCCCGACCGCCAGCCGACGGGCCTTGAGTGCATCCTCGTCGGCAAGCTCACGATCGAGCGAGCCCCGCACCCGCACCACGTCGTCTGCCAGCAGTCGGGCACGCGCGTCGCGCACCTCCATCTGGACGAACGACGCGCGCCTGGCCACCTCGGCCTGCCGGCCAAGCGGCTTGAGCTGGCGTCGGATCTCGTTGAGGAGGTCGCCGAGCCGGGTGAGATTGCCCTCGGTGGCATCGAGCTTACGGAGAGCCTTCTCCTTGCGCTTGCGGTGCTTGAGTACCCCTGCTGCCTCCTCCACGAACCCGCGCCGCTCCTCGGGGGAGGCGTGCAGGATGGCGTCGAGCTGGCCCTGCCCGACGATCACGTGCATCTCGCGGCCGATGCCCGAGTCACTGAGGAGCTCTTGGACGTCGAGCAGCCGACAGGTCTGACCGTTGATGGCGTACTCGGAGCCGCCGTTGCGGAACATCGTCCGCGAGATCGTGACCTCGGCGTAGTCGATCGGCAAGGCGCCGTCCGCGTTGTCGATCGTGAGCAGGACCTCGGCACGGCCCAGCGGCGGGCGGCCCGACGTGCCCGCGAAGATGACGTCCTCCATCTTGCCGCCGCGCAGCGACTTCGCCCCCTGCTCCCCCATCACCCACGCAAGCGCGTCGACCACGTTCGACTTGCCCGATCCGTTTGGCCCGACCACACAGGTGATCCCTGGCTCAAGCCGGAGGGTGGTGCTCGAGGCGAAAGACTTGAAGCCGCGCAGCGTGAGGCTCTTGAGGTACAACGCGGTGCTCCTTCAGGCGCCGGGGCGCTTGGGGTCGGCCGGGTGGCGATGTCGAACGTGGGGAAGGCCAGCTCGAACACTACCGGGGTGAGCCGACTGCCCCCCGTCCCCACGCCCGAGCAATCGGATTCGTCCGACCAGGCGCGGGAGGCTGGCGCCTGGTCCACTCGGACGAATCGCTAGGGCCACGGTCAGAGTGTGATCTTCATGCTGGTCGAGGCGACCTCGAAGCCGAGGGGAGCCGTCGAGTGCGTGCGAGCGCCGACCCAGATCTCTACACCGCAGACGGCCTCCTTGCATCGCAAACCCGAGACGCCCGAGACGCGACGAGGGGCAGCCTGGACGGGGGGCCGACGCGGTCAGGCTGGCGACATCGGGCGCTCGAGGTGGGCAACCCGGCGGCGGAGCAGCACCACTGCGGCGATCCCCGCACCGATGACGAGGGCGGCAGTGCCGTCGATGCCGGCGTCGTACGACGGCCCGGACAGCGGCGTCGTGCTGGCCGCACCCTTCTGGCCGGGCAGTCTGACCGAGTAGACATCGAGGCCGCGGACGAGGTCGACGGTGTAGACGATGTTCGACTTGCCGATCGCCTCACCCCGACTGTTGCGCTTCGGGGCCCAGTAGGCATCCCACACCTCCGACGCGCCGAACGTGGCGAAGCCGTACTGCTCGAGGTTCTTGGGGTCGCGGACGTCGATCAGTCGCAGTCCGCCGGCGTACGTCGCCAGGGCCACGATGCCGGACGGGTGGTAGTCGAACCAGTGGGCCGAGCAGAACGCGTTGACCGGGGGTGAGATGCCGCCGCCGCCCTCCGTCACCGGGTTGATCTTGTCGAGCGGCCTCACCGCCGACGGTTTCCCGGACAGCGTTGTGACCTTCCAGGTCTGGAAGGAGCCTGCGGTGGCGCAGTCGGTGTTCTCGTAGTCCTCCTCGGTGATCAGGGCAACGTTGCCGTTGCGCACCGACGGGGCGCTGTACGCCTGGAACGCCTGCGCGTTCGGCCGCGCCGAGTTGTGGTGGATGAAGTCGTTCCAGCCCGGAGCGACACCCGCCTCGCCGGTCGTCGTCACCAGCTCCGGATGCCGTGGGCGGCTCACGTCGAAGACAGCCGTCCCGGCCCCGCCGGTGTGGAAGCCATAACCAGCGTTGTCGAAGTTCCACTTGTGACCCGCGACCAGCGGACCGCCGGGGCCGGAGGCAGGCGAGGGGAAGGCCTGCTTGCCGTCGACCCCGGGACGGGCGTCGACCTCGCGCGGCTTGGAGAGCGAGTCGAGGTCGAAGATCGAGTAGAGGCCCGGGCGGCTGCCTGCGGAGTATGCCGTCGTGCAGTTGCGCACGTTGACACAGGCGACGGTGTGCGTCGAAGTCAGCGCGGGCGCACGCCCCCTGATGTAGGGATTCGTCGGGTCGGTGACGTCGACGACGATGACCTCGCTCGCGCCGGTCGGGTTGCTGTGCGAGATGTCGTCGGACGACGCCTGCGTGAGGTCGACGCCGACGAGCACGAACCGCGCCACCACCTTGCCGTTCGCGTTGCGCCGCTCGCCGTAGTTCATCGCCTCGTTCTCGAATATCGCCTGAGGCAGCGTGCCCGTCAGCGTCGGGCTGAGAGGGTCACTGACGTCGTACACGTCGATCGACTCGAGGCTCGACACGTAGAAGTACGGCGCCGAGGGCGAGAACACGCCGGAGATCGCGCCGGGCTTGGGGACGGTCTTGACGAGTTCGACGTTCGGGCTCGTCGCAAACGGCACGTTTGTGCCCGCTGCGGACTGTTCGGCCACCTCCCGCATGCGGTCCCGGTCGCCGTCGTGGGCAGACGCGGACAGCACCGGCAGCACCGCGAGCGCGGTCGCGGTGACGAGGCCGAGGGCGGCCTTGAGTGCGGTGCGTGAGGTCGTAGGCATGAGTCCTCCTGATCGGCGGGCAACACTGACCCAACGACTCAACCTGCAGTGAGTCACGCCCGGTCAGGCGTGGACGGCAGCCCGAGACTGGATATGGTCGGGGAGCGTCAGCAGCTCACCGTCGTGCAGCTGGGCGGCAAGGGCGTCGTTCTCGGCCTGGAGCCGTAGCACCATGGCCTCCAGGTCGGCGATCTTGCGGCGCAGTCGCTGGATGTCGCCGAGTTGGCGAGAGTCTGCCGCGACGTGTCCAAGGAGAGCCTTGGCCATAGACGTTTCCTCCAAGACGAAATGTCGGTCCGCAACGTCGGCGGGCGGATGCGCTGCCGGCCGGAATGCGCTGTTGCTCCCTCAAGAGTGTCACCCGTCGGCTTCCCGGTCAACTGCGTGCGTCGACTCATCGCCACTGCCCCGTCACCCCCTTGCGGCGATGCGCCCGCGCCCAGCGCAGCTGACCGGCTTCGGGTGCGCCGGGGCAGAATGGGCCGGGATGACTCCGCCCTCGTCCGATCCCGTCCGTCGGTCCTCGACGCCACGCGACGTTGACCAGTGGCCGTGCCAGTCGATCTGCGTCTGGGCCGTCACCGGCGAGGTGTGGAACGACGGCACCGGCCCAGACCTGCGCGTCTTCGCCTGCCGGGGCTGCGGGTCCGAGTGGGTCCGCACCGAGCCCTGGACACCGATCGACCAGAGTGGACGGGTGCCCGCGGCGGTCGCATCCGAACGCGCCCGATCCCGTTAGGCGGGGTGTCGACTTGTCGGGAGCCCATCGACCTATGGCTCTATCGGGTTCGGACACGTCGCGTGAGTCACCAACGACCGCGGCGCGGGCGAGGCTGGCAGCGGGGGCACGTGTACGACGAGCGGTTCATGAACGGGTCCCGGCGGATAGGCGTCCCGCAGCGAGGACACGGCTCACCACCTTGTCCGTAGGCGGCCAGCGACCGCTCGAAGTAGCCGGACTCCCCGTTGACGTTGACATAGAGCGCGTCGAACGACGTACCCCCTTGCTCCAGGGCTCGTGCCATGACAGCGCGCACCTCGTCGAGCAGCCGCTCGACCTCTCGTCGGCGCAGCGTCTCGGTAGGCCGGGCATAGTGCAGCCGGGCCGCCCACAGCGCCTCGTCGGCATAGATGTTGCCCACGCCTGAGACCAAGGTCTGGTCGAGAAGCGCTCGCTTCACTCCGGTACGACGCCTGCGCACCGACGCGAAGAAGGTCGCCTCGTCGAAGGCCGGGTCGATCGGGTCCCTGGCGATGTGGGCGATCTCGGGGGGCAGCTCGGCGCCGTCGGGCGACACCAGCAGGCCACCGAACATGCGCTGGTCGACGAACCGCAGGTCGCGACCCTCCGACAGCTCCAACACCGCACGGAGATGGCGCTCTGGGCCGGCCGCACGTGGCCGGACCAGCAGCTGTCCACTCATGCCGAGGTGGCCGAGCACGGCGTCACCCGAGTCCAGGGACAGCCAGAGGTACTTGCCGCGCCGGTGGGCGCCGACGACGCCCTGGTCTGCCAGCTGATCCTCGAAGTCCCTTGCACCGGCGAGGTGCCGGCGTACCTGACGAGGGTGCAGCACCCGGACGCGCTCGATCGTGTGACCGACGACGAAGGACTGGAGGCCGCGTCGCACCACCTCGACCTCCGGCAGCTCGGGCACGAGCCAGCTCAGTCTCGGTCGAGGGACGGCAGACCGTCGACTGGCGCGGGGGGACGGGCGTCGGCCGCGTCGTGCTCGTCGCGGATCGCCCGCCAAGCCGTCTCGGCGGCGATCTGCTCCGCTTCCTTCTTCGAGCGGCCGGTCCCGTGCCCGTAGACGCCCTCGCCGACTCGCACGCGAGCGACGAACGTCTTCGCGTGATCGGGTCCACTGTCATCGATGAGGTACTCGGGAACGCCGAGACCGAGGTCGGCCGACAGCTCCTGGAGGCTCGTCTTCCAGTCGAGGCCGGCACCGAGGTCGGCAGCAGCAGCCATCAGTGGGTCGAAGAGGCGGTGGATGACGTCGCCGGCGACCTGGAATCCCTTGTCGATGTAGATGGCGCCGATGAGGGCCTCGACGCCGTCGGAGAGGATCGAGGCCTTGTCCCGTCCGCCGGTGGCCTCCTCGCCGCGCCCCAGCAGCAGATGGTCACCGAGTCCGAGCGTGCGCCCGACCACCGCGAGTGCGCGCGCGTTGACGACAGCCGCGCGCAGCTTGGCGAGCCGGCCCTCGGGGAAGTCGGGGTGGGTGAGGTAGAGCGACTCGGTGACGACGATCCCGAGCACGGAGTCGCCGAGGAACTCGAGTCGCTCGTTCGTCGGCAGGCCGCCGTTCTCGTAGGCGAAGGACCGGTGGGTCAAGGCGCGATGCAGCAGCTCAGGGTCGAGACCTTCGACTCCGAGGGTGGCGCACAGCTGCGCCCGTGACGTGCCGACGGCGGCCTCGTTCACGCTGGAGAGGTCAGAGGACCTGGCGTCGGTCTGACCGGGCGCCGTACTGGCCGCACTCGGGACAGGCCCGGTGCTGCAGGTGCTTGGACAGGCACGCGGGGTTGGCGCAGGTGACCAGCGACGGGACAGTGGCCTTCCACTGCGAACGGCGGTGGCGCGTGTTGCTGCGCGACATCTTCCGCTTCGGAACTGCCACAGTCTACTCCTCGTCTCGGCCGGCCGCAGGGTCCGCCGGCTCGGCATGGTTCACGGTCATGGTGGATAGCGCGGCCCATCGTGGGTCGACGCTCTCGTCGTGCTGGTGACCCGGGTTGTCAGCGAGCCGCACCCCACAGTCGAGGCACAGTCCCTGACAGTCGGGGCTGCACACGGGTCGGTACGGCAGTGCGAGCACCACTGCATCGCGCACCGTCGGCTCCAGGTCGAGGAACTCTCCGTGCAGCCGGCTGGCCTCGTCCTCCTCGGCGTCACTCTCGGGGTAGACGTACAGCTCCTGCAGCGTCACGTCGAGATCGTCCTCGACAGGCTCCAGGCACCGCGCGCACTCCCCGACAAGCGTCGCCCGCGCCATACCCGACGCGAGCACCCCCTCCATCACCGCCTCGAGCCGGAAATCCAGCTGGAGTGGCGATCCTTCAGGGACGCCGATGAGTTCGATACCAAGATCCGCCGGTGCCGACACCGTCAGCTCCCGAGTGCGCATGGATCCGGGTCGACGCCCCAGCTCGTGGGTGTTGATCACGAGCGGCGAACGCGGATCGAGACGCATCGCACACGACTTCCAGTAGCTTCCGACAACAGGCACGACAGATCGCTGCCTCCCGCAGAAGGCAGCCCTCAGGTTAGCCGGTGCGGCTCGTCGGACTCAAATCGGGCTGGCAGCGGTCAGTCAGCGAACGGGAACGGCGTGTCGTCGTCTGCCTCGTCGATCCGGTCGAGACCGGACCGGTTCTGCAGCCGGTCCCGACCCCGAGTGACGGCCTCGACCGTCTTGTTGAGGGAGATCTCGAGGTTCGCCAGCCGCTTGCCTCACGGCTGCTCGCTGAGTCGCCGCCGCAGCGGTTCGAGCACGTATGACGGGACGAGCCCCGACACGTCACCGCCAAACCGAGCCACCTCCTTGACGAGGCTCGACGCGACGAACGACAACGCCGGGCTGGCCGGGATGAATACTGTCTGGACCCCCGAGAGGCGCTCGTTCATCTGCGCCATCTGCACCTCGTAGTCGAAGTCCCCTCCGCTGCGCAGGCCCTTCACGACGGCGACCGCGTGCCGGTCGCGGCAGAAGTCGACAAGCAGACCCTCGAACGTCGCCACCTCGACGTTGTCGAAGTCCGACACGGCCTCGGCGAGCATGCCGACGCGTTCGTCGACGGAGAACAACCCACGCTTCGCCTCGTTGACGAGGACCGCCACGACGACCTCGTCGAAGACTCGGGCGGCACGCGCCACGATGTCCAGATGCCCGTTGGTCACCGGGTCGAACGACCCGGGACACACGGCTTTATGCATGGCTGCTCCTCGTTGGCTTGCTCGAGCCGGTGACCGTACCAGAGCATTGTCTCGCCGTACTTGCGCGAGCGCACCCCTTCGAAGCCCATGGGCCAGAGCCACTCGCTGTCACGTCTCGAGCGCTCCAGCACAACCGATGCCCCGGCCGCGAGCCAGCCATTGGTGCCCAGCAGTCCGAGCAGCTCGGCGAGACCGTCACTTGCCAGCGAGTACGGCGGATCGAGGAACGCCACGTCGAAGGCGGCGCCGTCGGGGCGCCCGGCCGCCCATCGCGCCGCTTTGGCGGTGACCACATGCACCCCATCGAGCCCCAGGGCGCTTGCATTGGCGCGGATCATCGCGGCGGCGACCCGGTCGTTCTCCACACAAGTCACCGTGCTGGCTCCTCGCGACCTCGCCTCCAGCCCGATGGCACCGGATCCGGCATACACATCGACGAACGTTCGTCCGGCGAGCGTCCCCAGCTCGGACTCGAGAGTCGAGAAGAGAGCCTCGCGAACTCGGTCGGCGGTGGGACGGGTGCCGATCCCGGTCGGTGTCTTGATGCGTCGTCCGCCAACAATCCCGCCGATGATGCGCGTCATGTCTCTCCAGGTCAAGAACGTGTGGTCGTCATTGCGGCGGTGGGCCGTCCTGGCTGGTCTCAGCGTTGCGTGCCCCGGCGGCCCGGTGACGATCGTTGGCAGCCTCCAATCGGTCACGACCCGCCGCTACGCGATCCCTCAGCGCGGCTTCGCGCTCGCGAGCGTGCCGGTCTACGCTGGAGAGCCGAGACCGATCCTGCTTCGAGGCCGCCCGGTTGGCCTTGGAGTGTGCCCGGTCCTCGAGGGACAGCGATCGGTCGCCGTCGGAGAAAGCATCGTCGACGTTGTGGACGTGGGCATCCAGATGGGCTCTTGCGTCCCGCAGGTCAGCGTCACTGTCACGAATGTCAGCGTCCTCGTCGCGGCCCTCCGCGGCGGACAGGACGTCTTCGAGATCGCTGTCCCGATCGGTGTACGCCGAGTCACGAGCGTCGGCCAAGGTGTCTCGCGCGTCGGCGACGCGGTCACGCTGGAGCGCAGCAGCGTCGCGCCGGTCCTCGTTCGATTCTCCCGCGGTCATCAGCTCTCCTCCTCTGACATGCGCCACGACTCTACCGTCGAAACCCGACCCGCTCGCGGGAACTGGGTAAGACATGGACGCCCCTGCCCCGGCTGGCGTCGAAGGCTGCACGCCGGTCACGACTTCTCCAGGTAGCCTGCCTGCTCGGTCGCGAGCAGCGACGCCACCACGGCCGCGAGCGCGGGGTGCCCGTCGAGTGCCGGGTCCTCGGCCACGACTGCGTCGGCGGCCGCTCGGGCAGCACTGATGACGTCCTCGTCGCGGAGCACCGACAAGAGCTTGAGGCTCGACCGGCGACCCGACTGGGTTGAGCCGAGGACGTCCCCTTCACGTCGGTTCTCGAGGTCGACCCGAGCGAGCTCGAAGCCGTCGGACGTCGCCGCTACGGCGTCGAGGCGTTGGCGCGCCTCGGAGCCCTCCACCGCGTCGGTGACGAGCAGGCACAGGCCGGGCACCGCGCCGCGTCCGACCCGACCGCGCAGCTGGTGCAGCTGGGACACGCCATATCGCTCCGCGTCCAGGACGACCATGATCGAGGCGTTGGGCACGTCGACCCCGACCTCGATCACGGTTGTCGCGACCAGCACCTCGATCTCACCGGCCGCGAACCGGCGCATCACCCGATCCTTTTCGTCGGTGGCGAGCCGGCCGTGCAGGACCGCGATCTCCAGCCCCGCCAACGCCCCCGCGGCCAGCTCCGCCGCAACGTCGGCCACGGCCAAGGGAGCGCGCCGTGAGCCCGCTGCCTCGTTG
>Ga0136630_1000891_pt1 | contig 11927 bp, 6 predicted proteins | sample AntDrymUQ5682106_2_FD_105496 | JGI IMG/M metagenome (GOLD analysis project Ga0136630, IMG submission 105496) | Polar desert sand microbial communities from Dry Valleys, Antarctica - metaG UQ568 (21.06) | ecosystem: Environmental > Terrestrial > Soil > Desert | place: Antarctica: Dry Valley...
AAGCGGCCAAGCTCAAGGAGGAAGAGGATGGTCCGCCCCTAGGCACCCCGATGGACCGCTGCGAAGACATCGAGGTGCATCCCGAGGACGGCACCATCTACGCGGCGCTCACCAACAACGCGCTGCACGGCAACTTCCACGGCCAGATCATCCGCATGTACGAGAAAGACGGCGACGCCGAGGCGACCGAGTTCACCTTCGAGGTCTTCGCCGCCGGCGGCCCCAACACCGGGTTCTCGAGCCCCGACAACCTGGCCTTCGACGGCGGCAACAACCTCTGGATGGTCACGGACATGTCCTCCGACAAACACAACCAAGGCATCTACAGCTCCTTCAAGAACAACGGGGTGTTCGTGATGCGCGGCGCCAACGACGCGGTGCAGGGGGAGCCCGTGCAGTTCGCCAGCGGCCCCGTCGAGAGCGAGATGACCGGGCCGGCCTTCACCCCGGACGGGAAGACCATGTTCCTCGCCATCCAGCACCCGGGCGAGGAGACCGAGAGCAAGGATGAACCAACGAGCACCTGGCCCCACGACGGCGACAACGTACCCAAGCCCTCCGTCGTCGCGATCACCAGGTCCGCGTAGTAGAGCTTGTCCGCCAGTCAGCATTTGAAATGCTGACTGGCTCTATAATGCCCCTTGGCCGTCTGGCGGAAGGGGTTTTATGGCTGAGAGGCAGTTCAGGCTACCGGGTTCTCCTTACGAGGAGTTGGCGAACACAATCGTGGCCTACGGGACCAGGGACGAGGCCTCGCGGCCGGGGGACGTGGGGAAGCTCGACTCGGTGCACCAGTCCAGCGTAAGCCGGACGAACGGGTTCCTCACGGAGATAGGCGTCTTGCAGGGGGAGACGAAGAAGATCATCACGAGCAGGGGACGCTCGCTCGCCCTCGCGCTCGCCCGCAAGGACCGGGACGGCATCAGGGCGAACTGGCGGGAGATCGTCGGCTCCACGGAGTTCCTGCAGAACGTGGTCTCGGCGGTGAAGCTGCGGGAGGGCATGCTCTACCCGACCGTCCAGGCCTACATAGCCCACGCCGCGGGCCAGCCGCGCAACAATCCCGTGATGACCGGCGCGGGCGCCATCGTCGAAATCCTCAAGACGGCCGGCCTGCTCCGGGAAGAGGCCGGCGAGCTCGTAGCCACGTTCGAGGAGTGGCCCGAAACGGACGAGCCGGCCCCGCCGGAGGAACCCGAAGAGTCCTCCGCGGAGGTCTCCGCGACCGTGGAAGCGTTACCGCCCGCGGGCCCGGCGCCGGCCGTAAGCATCCACGTCCAGGTACGCTGCACCGCCGACGAGATCGAAGACCTGGGCCCCAAGCTCAAGTCCCTCATAGCGCAACTCTCCGGGAGTGCGTAGGCCCTCTCCTACTTCCGCGCCATCCCCCGTAGAGAACGAACCCGCCCGAACCTGGCGCCGGCCCAATAGTCCTGGAACCTGATGCCTTTCTAGCGCCGGAGGTTCTGTAGCGGGGCTTCGAAACGGATAGTCGTTCCGGCACCGGGCTCGCTCTCAACCTCGAGTCGGCCGCCGAGGCCGAGGGTTCGCTCGCGCATCCCGAGCGTGCCTATGCCGGGCGGGAGCGCCCCCGGGTCGAAGCCCCGCCCGTCGTCCGAGACCTCGGCCCGGATCCTGCCGTCGCGGGAGGAGACGGCGACGTTCACCTGGCGTGCCCCGGAGTGGCGCCGGACGTTCGTCAGCGCCTCCTGCACGATACGCAGTAGCTCCGTGCCCCCGCGCCCCGAGAGTTGCTCCAGGAAGCCTTCTTCCAGGTCGAACACGAGGTCGCCATCCGGCATCCTGCGGCGGTTCAGGTTCACCAGCGACTCGAAGAGCTGGCTTATGTCCTGGGCCCCGTCCCGGTGGGCGCGAAGGTCGTAGATGGCCTCACGCAGGTCGCGGGCCGCGCGCCGGATGGCCTCCGCACCCTCTTCGAGGTCCGTATCGACGCCCACGTCCTCGCACTTCAGGCGGGTGATCTCCATCGCCTGGGCGGTGTAGGAGAGGTCCTGGAGGACGCCGTCGTGGAGCTCGCGGGCTATGCGGCCGCGCTCGGCCTCCCGGACCTCGTCCAGCGCCCGCTCGGTGCGACGGCGCTCGGTGACGTCGCGGGAGTTGACGACGATACCCCTTATGACGGGGTCTTCGAGCAGGTTGACGCCTATGGCCTCGAAGTGCCTCCAGTCGCCCTCCTTGCTGCGGGTCCGGTACTCCGCGGAGATGCGGCCCCCGGGCTCGCGGGAGAGTTCGGCGAAGCGCCGCGCGACGGGTTCGCGGTCCTCCGGGTGGAGGTGGTCGAAGGCGTTGGTGCCCATCCGTTCCCGCACCGTAAAGCCCAGCACGCGCTCGACGGCGGGGCTCTCGTACAGGATCTCCCCATCCCCGTCGAGGATCACGATGATGTCCGAGGCGTAGCGGACCAGGGAGCGGAACCGCTCCTCGCTGCGCTTGAGGGCCTCCACGGCCCTCTTGCGGGCCGTGATGTCGCGCACCGTGGCGCAGATGGCCCTGTGGCCGTCGTAGGAGATGGTGCTCGCGCCGATCTCGACCTCGACGACCGTCCCGTCCTTTCGCCTGTAGCTCCGCTCCCCGATCAGGACCCGCCCCAACTCCAGCGTGCGCCCGACGTTGGCGTCCACGTTCTCGCGGCTGTGCGCCACGAGGTCGTAGATCTCCATCCCCCGTAGCTCCTCCGCGGTATATCCGAACATCCGCCCGAAGGCGGGGTTCGTCTCCAGCAGGCGCCGGCTGTCGGCGTCCAGCAGGTAGATACCCTCGGTGGACTGCTCGATGACCGCCCTGTAGCGTTCCTCGCTGCGCTTGAGGGCCTCCCCGGCCCTCTTCTTCTCGGTCACGTCGAGCACCGTCCCGATAAAGCGCACGGCCCGCCCGCCCTCGAAGAACGTCCGGCCACAGGCCTCCACCCAGCGCTCCGCCCCGTCCCCGAGCCCGACCACCCGGTACTCGAGCTCGAAGGCCTCGTCGGTGGCCAGGTCAAGCGCCCGTCGCACGGCCCGGTCGGCCCGATCCCGGTCGTCGGGGTGCAGCCCGGCGAGGAACGTCTCGTGGTCAACCCCTGCGTCGGGCGGGAGGCCGAAGATCTCCTTGCACCGCGCGTCCCAGAGGAGGGCGCCCGTAACGGGGTCGAAGTCGAAGGTGCCGAGTTGGGTGGCCTCCGTCGCCAGGCGCAGCCTATCCTCGCTCTGACGGAGCTCCTCCTGGGCCCTCTCGCGCTCGCCTATCTCGCGCCGGGCCTCCTCATAGAGCCTGGCGTTGTCCACCGTCATGGCCGCCCGCCGGACGAGGGTCTCGGCCTGCTCCAGGTCCTCCGGGCCGTAGCGCCTCCCCGATTCGGCGGAGACGAGGGTGATGGCCCCGAGCGTGCGCCCGCGCGCGATCATCGGCACGATCATGTAAGACCGGAGCCCGAGCTCCCTGAGCATGCCGAGCTGCCGTTTGTCGCGGACGCTCTGCACGAGGAGCTCGTCCGGGATCTCGCGCATCATCTCGGGCTCGCCGGTCTTTAGGACCCACGGGACACCACGGGGCGCGTCGGCGGGGGCCGGGTAGCGGCGCTGGAGCTCGTAGGCGAGGGCCACCTTCTCGGGGTCCTCGTGCTCGACCGCCAGGCGGCGGACGGGGCCGTCCTCCTCGACCACGTCCACCGCGCACCAGTCGGCCAGGCGGGGCACGACCAAGCGGGCCAGGCTCACCAGCCGCTCCTCGTAGGAGAGGGGCGTTGCGAGGACCTCGCTCGCCTCGGCCTGAACGCGCAGCGCGTCCTCGGCCCGCCGCCTCTCGGTGATGTCGTCCTGGACGCCCACGAAGCGGACGATCCGGCCCCCGTCGTCGAAGACGGGCGAGACGGTGAGCGCGTTGTAGAAGAGGGCGCCGTCCTTCTTGTAGTTGCGCAGGACGACCTCGCAGGACCGCCCCTCCCGGATCGCCGCGCGCAGCTCCTCGAGCGCCGGCTGGTCGTGGTCCTCGCCCTGCAGGAAACGGCAGTTGCGTCCGACGGCCTCCTCGGGGGCGTAACCCGTTATCTTCGTGAAGGCCGGGTTGGCGTAGACGATGGGGCCGTCCGGGAGATTGGGGTCGGTTATGACGATGCCGTTGGCGCTGGCGGCCAGGGCCCGGTCCTTGAGCCTGAGCGCCTCCTCCGCGCGCCTGGCCTCGGTCCTGTCCCGCAAGACCTTGACCACGCCCTCGAGGTTGCCCTCCCCGTCCCTGACGGCCTCCATGGAGCCGTTGGCCCAGAGCCGGCTCCCGTCCCTGCGCACGGCCCAGGTCTCCTCGGAGACGGTGGCGCCGTCGATGGCGCGTCGCAGCTCGTGCTCCGGCCGGCCCTCCTGGCGATCTTCCGGCGTAAAGAACACGGAGAAGTGTTCGCCGAGGATCTCCTCCTCCTCGTAGCCCAGGATGCGCCGCGCGCCCTCGTTCCAGCTCGTCACCCGTCCGTCCGGGGAGAGCATCAAGATGGCGTAGTCCTTCGCGCCCTGCACGAGCAGGCGGAAGCGTCTCTCGCTCGCGGCGGACCGGAGCTGTGCTGCGTGCATCGAGGCCACGAGCGCGCTGATCACGGCCCCCACCCCGCCGAAGAGCGCCAGGTCTAGCAGGCGCCCGGGGCCGTCGATCCCGAACGAGTACAAGGGCGCGAGGAACAGGTAATCGCAGACCACCAACGCCAGCCCGGTGGCGAACAGCCCCGGCCCCAGGCCCCCGAACCAGGCGCCGACCACTATCGCGACGACGAAGAGCAGGAAGGGGCTCTCCGCCTCGAGCGCGGGATCGAAGAGCAGCTTCGCCGCCGCCGCGAGGCCGACGGCCACGACCGCCAGGCCGTAGCGCGCGGCGGTCTTCTGTGTCTCGGTCTGCGCCGGTGGCACGCCCCTCCCTCTACAGGTTCCCTCCAAGGCTCCGTGGCGGCCCTCGGGGCAAAGATGTCACCGGCGCGTAGACGGCACATCGTACAAATGTATGATTTATGAGGTTTCAGGCCACAGGCATCAGGTTTCGGGCTTCAGGTATTGAGGTTCTAGGTTCTGAGGGATTGTAGAGTGAGGATGCTGCGGACATGATGCGCTCTCCGTGGCCAACCATGGTGGCGATGTCTGGCTCCAAGCCGCGTACCGCACCCCTAATGCCTGAAACCTGATGCCTCGGTGTTTCAGGCGGTACGGGCGGCGGGCCGGTCCACGACCGAGATCAGATCGGAGAGGTCGACCTGCTCCCTCAGGGACTGCTCGCCGTCGAGGCAGAACGTCGAGGAGTGTTCGCACTCCGGGTAGAGCTCGACCCAGTTGGGCACCCGCTCCTTCACCAGGGACGTGACCCTGCTGCAGATCACCAGTTCCGGTCGCACACGCAGGACCTCCCGGTTGAGATCGGCCGAGGTCGCCTCGAAGACCTCGAGGTCCGGGAAGGAGGACCGCAGCACGGCCGCGATGCTCTCCCTGTAAGACGTCAGCTCGTTGGCCACCAGCACGTGTCTTATGATCCCCATGTTCGGCATGTTATGCCCCCTGGCCCGCCGGGGCATCGTGAAAACGGGTGAGGTTTGACTAACCCTTTTGGGCTAGACGGGACCACCCTGGTTGGGGTCGGCGGCGCGATCGAGGATGGAGATAAGGTCCAGAAGCTGTATCTCGGCGAACTCCGTGCGCCTGCCCCCCTCGCTGGCCACGGAGTGTGCGGCGTACTCCGGGTAGAGCTCGACCCAGACCGGCACCCGTTCCCGTACGGCGCCCGTGACGCGGCTGCAGATGGCGACGTGGGGGACGAAGCGGACCACGTTGCTCTCCAGGGCCTCGGGCTCGACGACCTTCACGTGCAGCCCGGGGCGCAACTGGCGGAAGACGGCGGCTATGCTCTCCCGGTAGGAACGCGGCTCGTTGGCCAGCAGGACCCGAAGCGGGACCTCTCTCACTGGCTCTCTCTCCGTTGACCTGGGCAAGATCCCCGCGTATCCCTCCTGGAGCGTCCCGCGCAGCCCGTACCTTCGTGCGGGCAACCGCTACGGGGCGGCAGAAATTCTAGCACGAGGGGTCCCGCCGGGCCGGCATCCGGGCCTGGCCTAGCGGATCTCGACCAGGCCGTTCCGGGCGGCGAACACCAGGGCCTGCAGGCGCGAGTGCACGTCGAGCTTGTTGAGGATGTTGACCATGTGGGTGCGCTCGGTCTCCACGGTTATGTGGAGCTTCTCGGCGATGTCCTTGCTGTCCAGGCCTTCCCCGAGCGCCTGCAGCACCTCCCTCTCCCGCCGCGTGAGCCGGTCGATGGCCTTCTGCGCCTCCAGCTCTTCGTGGCGCTGGCGGCTCACCCTGCGCAGCATCTCTATGACCTCGTCCGGCGAGAGCAGGGCCTCCCCGGCTCTCAGGCGCTTGACCGCCTCCACGATGTCGCCTATGGCGGCGGCCTTGTGCAGCACCCCGGAGGCGCCGGCCTCGACGGCCCGGGCGAAGCGGGCGGGCTCCAGGCTGGCGCTCAGGACCAGCGTGATGACCTTGCCGTCGTTGACCGCGAGCTCTTCTATGAGGTCGAATCCGTCGCCGTCGGGCAGGGCGAGGTCGCAGACCGCCACGTCCGTCACCCCCGCCGAGCCGTTCAGGAACAGGCGGGCCTCCGCGAGCGAGCCGGCCTGGCCCACGACGGTGAATCCCTCCTCCCGCTCGAACATGAACGCGAGCGCCTGCCGGAAGGAGACGTGGTCCTCCACGAGCAAGATGCGGGTCTTCTCAATATCCACACCGTTCTCTACGCTCACCGTCTTACCCCCGGATCATAATAATTGCGCCGGCATCGTGGTCCAGCACGCCACCAACTATATTCTAGTCTTCCTGACTTTGCCTCGTCCTTTTGTACTAGGGCTCCTGTCCTCCGGGCGGATCGTCCCCGGTCAACCGGGAGAGCGGGACGCGGCAGAGCACGCGCGTGCCCCGGCCGGGCCGGCTCTGAAGCTCGATCTCCCCGCCCATGTCGAGCGCCCGATGGCGCATGGAGTGCCGTCCCACGCCCACCCGGGAACGTCCGGGGTCGAAACCGCGCCCGTCGTCGCGTACCTCGGCGTAGAGCGTGTCCCCCTCGACGCCGAGTTCCACCCGGGCGTGCCGGGCGCCCGAGTGGCGGCGGACGTTGGTGAGCGCCTCCTGGACGATGCGCAAGAGCTCCCGCCCGCGCCCCTCCGGCAGTTCCGGCGGCACACCCTCCCCGACCACGAATTCGATCTCGTAGGCCCCGCGGGCCATGCGGCGGTTGAGGTCCACGAGGTCCTCCAGCGAGTGGACAAAGGAACTGTCCAGTGTCTCCTTTAGCCGCAGCTCGAAGATGGCCCCGCGCAGCCCCTCCACCGAGCGCCTGAGGGCGCCGGCGGCGTCCCCGAGCGCGGGATCGCCGCCGTTTTGGCCCGTGACCTGGAGGATCTGTATCTCCTGCAGGGCGTAGACGATGTCCTGGAGGATGCTGTCGTGGAGCTCGCGGGCTATCCGGTTGCGCTCGGCCTCCCGGATCTCCCCGAGCGCCCGCTCGGCCCGCCGGCGCCCGGTCACGTCGTGGGCCACCACGCACATCGCCCGCCGGCCGTCGTAGGGTACGATGCTGATGCTGATCTCGACGTCCACCAGCCCGCCGTCTTTGCGCCGGTACTGACGCACCCCGAGGGAGAGACGCCCCTCCCGCAAGACGCGAATCACGTTGCCGTCGATGCTCTCCCTGTCGTGGGCGCTTATGTCGTAGAACGACATGCCCTTCAGTTCTTCGGGCGCGTACCCCAGGGTGGCACCCAGCGCGGCGTTTGCCTCCAGCATGCGCATAGAGTCCACGTCCAGGAGAAAGATGCCCTCCGCCGCCTGCTCCACCACGTTCCTGTAGAGTTCCTCGCTCTGCCGCAGGTCCCTCGCCGCCCGCGCCCGCTCTATGGACTCCCAGCAACGGTTGGCCACGGCCACGAGCAGTTCGACCTCTTCGCGCGACCAGCGCCGCGGCGTCTTCTGGTGGACGGCCATTCCCGCCACGAACCGCCCGCCCTTGTGCAACGGCACGCTGATCACGGCCCGGATCCGCGTCTGCCGGTACACGGCGAGATCCGCCCCGGCCACGCGCCCGTCCTCCTCGGCATCGTGGACCACGTAGGGTTTGTTTTCCCGCGACAGACGCAGGGCCTCGGCGCCGAACTGGGACATGGCGAAGCGCCCGACGATGCTGGGCACGTCCCTGGTGTAGTCGCCGGTGATGCGGAAGTGGTCCTCGTCCGCCTCGACCTCGGCGTAGGCGCAGCGGTCGGCGCCCACGTGCTCGCCGAGCATCCGGGCCGTGGTGGCCATGACCTCGTCCGGGTCGGTGATGGGTTGCAGCGTCCGATCCAGGGCGGCGAGGAACCTGGCCCGTTCCTCGGTCTCCTTGCGCCGGGTGATGTCCGTGGAGATGCCGCAGAGCGCGTAGGGGAGGCCGTCAGGCCCTTTGAGTGGGAATTTTACGGAGAGATAGGTGCGCGCCTCCTCACCCCGGAGGACCGTCTCCTCCGCCTCCAGCGAGGCCCCCGAGCGCAGGACCTCCAGATCGTTGCGCCGGTACTCTTCGGCCGCCTCCTCCGGGAAGAGGTCGTGGTCGGTCCGGCCCAGGACCTCTTCCTTCGACAGGCCGAACAGTTCCTCGAAGCGGCGGTTCACGAGGGTGAAACGGCCCTCCTCGTCCTTCACGTAGATCACGGCCGTCGTGTTGTCCAGGATGGCCTGGAGGCTCTCCCGGCTCTCCCTGAGCGCCTCCTCCGTCAGCCGCCGCTCGGTGATGTCGCGGGCGTTGATGACGATACCCTTTACGGCGGGATCGTGCAGCAGGTTCTCGCCGACGGCCTCCAGGTAGCGCCAGGAGCCCCGTTTGTCCCTGACCCTGTACTCCAGGGGCGGGAAGGGGCCGGGGACGTCGCGGTGGTCCCGGAGCACCTTCGCCACGAGGTCGCGGTCTTCGGGGTGGATCAGGCCGAGCGCGCCGAGTCCGATCCTATCCTCCGGCGCGAAGCCGAGTATCCGCTCGACGGCCGGGCTCTCGTAGAGGATGGTGCCGTCCCCGGCGAGCACGAGGATGATGTCGGAGGCGTTCTGAACGAGGGAGCGGAACCTCTCCTCGCTCGCCCGCAGGGCGTCCTCCGCCCGCCGCCTCTCCGTGACGTCCGTGACGTAGATGCGGAGCAGTCCCCCCTCGGGCGTGCGCGAGACGACCTGCTGGTAGAAACCCCCGCCGACCCGCACCTCGCGCACGAAAGGCCGCCCGCCCGCGGACCAGATGCGGCTGTTTACCTCCTCCAGATCGGCCAGGGCCGGGTGCCGCGGACCGAGCTCCTCGAGGTCCGGGAAGCGGGCCTGGGCCGCGGGGTTGAGGTACGTCGGTACGCCGTCCACGCTCGTCTCGACGATGGGGTTTGGGTCTAGCTCGGGGAAAGAGGCGAGCCGCGCGAGCTGATCCTCGGCCTCTTTCTGCTCCGTGACGTCCCTCTGGGTACCCCAGATCCGCACCAGCAGCCCGTCCTCGACGATGCCGCCCAGGTTGTTGAGGATCACCCTCTCGTTGCCGTCCCGGTCGAGCTCCCTGGTCTCGCCGTCCTTCAGACGGTACCCGGCGCGGGCCGCGGCCCTCAGGTACTCCACGTTCCCCGGCTCCGAGCGGGGCAAAAGGTCGCCGACCCGGGCGCCGACGAGGTCGGACGCGCTCCCGAAACCGTACATCCGGGCCATCGCGTCGTTGCACTCGGCGAGGTAGGCGTGGCGGTAGAAGTGGTCGATCTGCTCGTCCTCCGGCAGGTCCGTCGGCATCGGCACCCCTAGCTCGAAGCGCCAGATCCCTTCGGTGCTCTGGTCTATAAAGGTCCGGTAGCGCTCCTCGCTCCTACGGAGCTCCTCCTCGACGAGCTTCTCCTCGGTGACATCGTACTGGATGCCCTGCCAGTAGAGGGGGCGTCCCTCCTCGTCGAGCACGAGGGTTGCCTCGTCCCTGACCCAGACCATCCTCCCATCGCTGGCGAACTGGCGGTACTCGGCCCTGAAGGGCTCGCCGGTATCGTCGGTGCGCCGGTCTTCTTCGAACACCCGTTCGCGGTCGTCGGGATGCATGATGTTCAGCCAGTGGTCCGGGTCGAGCATCTCCCGGTCCGCCGGGTAGCCGAGCACGCTCTCCGTCTGGGGGCTGACGTAGGTGACGCGCTTGTCGCCGAAGGGCTCCTGCACGTAGGTGACGGCCGGTAGCTGCTCGACGAGCGTCCGGTAGCGGACCTCGGTCTCCCTGACCCTTTTCTCTGCCTCCTTGCGCCCGGTGATATCGCGCGCCAGGGCGAGCACGAGCGGGCTCCCCCCATCCTCGAACATGCCGACGCGCACCTCTACCAGGAAGACGGTTCCGTCCCTGCGCCGGTGCGTCCCCTCCAGCGTGAGGGGCACGCCGGAGGAAATCTCATCCCACAAGCCTTTCAAAGACCCGGGGTCGTGGCCCACCTCCACGTCCGCCACGGACATGCCGAGCAACTCCTCCCTGGGGTACCCGAGGGACTCGCACGCCTGACGATTCACGTCCACGAAGCGGCCTTCGAGGTCGTGCACGAACATCGCGTCGGCGGCCTGCTCGACGAGGCGCCGGAACCGGATCTCGCTCCGTGCGAGCGCCTCCTCGGCCCGCGTCCGCTCCCTGCGGACCCCGGCCTCCTTGAGCTCCCGTCGGATGGCCGGGCAGAGGCGGGCCATGTTCTCCTTGGTGAGGTAATCGTCGGCGCCGGCCTTCATGACCCCGACCGCCGCGTCCTCCCCGATCTTGCCCGAGACCACGATGAACGGCACGTCGTACCCGAGCCTCCGCAGGAGCGCGAGCGCGTCCGGCGCCCTGAACCTGGGCATGTAGTAGTCGGAGATGACGACCTCGTGGGGCTCCCCCCGGGCCTCCGCCCCTCTCAGCGCCCGCTCCATGTCCTCAGGCGTGTAGACGCGCTCGTGGATGGGCTCGTAGCCCCCGCGCCTGAGCTCGCGCAGGAGGAGCATGGCGTCGTTCTCGGAATCCTCCACGAGCAGCACGCGCACGGGGACGCCCCGTTCGGGGGTCCCCGTCACGCAAGCTCCCTCTTCTTCGCCAACGCCTCCTCGGCCTGGCGGTCCCTGCCGCCTAAAGTGAAGAAGAAGGTGGCCCCCTCGCCGACGGCCCCCTCGGCCCACACCTCGCCACCGTGGCGGTGCACGATCCTCGCCACCGTCGCGAGCCCTATCCCCGTCCCCTCGAACTCCTCGGGCCCGTGCAGCCTCTGGAAGGCCCCGAAGAGCTTGTCCTTGTAGGCCGCGTCGAAGCCCGCCCCGTCGTCTGAGACGTAGAAGGCACCCCCGGAGGCGCCGAAGCGGATGGTGGCCCTCTCCTCCCTGGAGGTGAACTTCCAGGCGTTGCCGAGCAGGTTCTCGAGCGCCACCTTGAGCAGCCCGACGTCGCACCGGGCCACGACCCCCTCCTCGACCACGAAGTCCACCTCCCGGTCCGGCCCGGAAGCCTTCAGGTCCTCCGCGATGCCCGTCGCGAGCGCGCTCAGGTCCACCCGCTCGCGCCTCAAAGGTCTGCGCCCGACCCTGGAGAGATCTAGCAGGTCGTCTATGAGCTCGGCCATGTGCCGGCTCGCCGTCCGCACCCGCGCGAGGTAGTCGAGGCCCTCGTCGTCGAGTTTCTCGCCGTAGTCCTCGGAGAGGATCTGGGAGAAGCCGTCTATGGTCCTCAAGGGCGCCCGAAGGTCATGTGAGACGGAGTATGAGAAGGTCTCGAGCTCCCTGTTGGTCCCTTCGAGCTCGCGGTTCGCGTCCTCGAGGTCTTCGCTGGCCCGCTCGGCGCGGAGGCGGCTACGCACGAGCATCCAGGAGATGCCGAAGAGGAACAGGCTCACCCCGATGCCCGTAGCCAGGACGAACAGGGGG
>Ga0136630_1000892_pt1 | contig 11922 bp, 15 predicted proteins | sample AntDrymUQ5682106_2_FD_105496 | JGI IMG/M metagenome (GOLD analysis project Ga0136630, IMG submission 105496) | Polar desert sand microbial communities from Dry Valleys, Antarctica - metaG UQ568 (21.06) | ecosystem: Environmental > Terrestrial > Soil > Desert | place: Antarctica: Dry Valley...
ACCCACGCGCCGCGAGCTCCGTCACTACGGCGTGGCATACGCGCCGAAGTGACGCCTTGCACAACGGCGCCGACCGATCCGTCTGTTGTACGCGCTCGTGCCGCACAGTGAGAAGAATGCGGCTGGAAGTGGGCGAACCGGTCCCGGCGCGCGATCCGGCACGCTTCCGGAACACTCCCGACACAGACCCTGTCAGTGATGCTGTTGAGCCCGCCACGCCCGCAGTTCGGGGCGCCGAGGAGCCCGCCCCGCTACTCGATCCCCAGCCTGTCCAGCAGCGCATCATCCGCGCGCCAGCGCCGGCGCACGCGGACGTTGAGGTCGAGGTGCACCTGCGTGCCGAAGTGCTGCTCGAGCTCGCGCCGAGCCGCCGTGCCGATCGCCTTGATCATGCGGCCCTGGGCGCCGATCAGGATGCCCTTCTGCGAGTCGGCTTCGACCCACGCCAGCGCCTGGACGCGGACGAGGTCCTCGCGCGTCACGTCGATGTCTTCGACGACGACCTCGACGGCGTGCGGAACCTCCTGGAAGGTCCGCCGCAGGACCTGCTCGCGGATCAGCTCGGCGAGCAGCACCGACTCGGACTGGTCGGAGAGGTCGTCGACGTCGTAGAGGTGCGGGCCGGCGGGCAGCAACCCGCAGAGATGCTCGACGAGCGCCCCGACGCCGGTTCCCTTGCGCGCCGAGATCGGGAAGATCTCGTCGGAGACGTCGAGCTCGGCGGCGGCCTGCAGCACGGCGATCGTGTGGGCGCGATCGAGGCGGTCGATCTTGTTGACGGCGATCGCGACCGGGACGTCGGCCTGCGCCAGCGCGGCCGCGATGAAGCGGTCGCCGGGGCCGACGCCCTGCTCGGCGTTGAGCATCAGCAGCGCCGCGTCGGCGTCGGCGAGCTCATGCTCGACGCGGCTCTGCATCCGCTGCGTGAGCGCGTCGCGGGGGCGCTGCACCCCCGGCAGGTCGACGAGCACGAGCTGGGCGTCAGCGCGCATCGCGATGCCGCGGATCGCGCGGCGCGTCGTCTGCGGCTTGTCGGAGACGATCGCGACCTTCGACCCGACGATCGCGTTGACGAGCGTCGACTTGCCGACGTTGGGCCGCCCGGCGAGCGCGACGAACCCGGCGCGCGTGGCGCTCACGGCGTCACCCAGGCCATGATCTCGCGCTGCACGGCGAGCATCTCGCCGTCGTCGGTCTCGTGATCCATGCCGGTCAGATGCAGCGCGCCGTGGACGATCGCCTCACGAAGGTCCGCCGTGTGCTGCGGGCAGATCACGATGTCGCCGAGCTCCGGCGGCCCGGGTGAAGGCTCGGCGCCGTCGATCGGAAACGACAGCACGTCGGTGGCCCCGGCGATTCCGCGATGCTCGGCGTTCAGCTCGGCGATCCGCTCGGCGCTGACGAACTCGATCGCGACGTGACCGCTGTCGATGCCCGCCGACGCGAGCGCCAGCCCGAGCAGCCGCTCGATCTCCTCGAGCGGAACGCGACTTGGACCCAGGACCTCGACCTCGAGCTGGGGCTCGGTGCTCACGCCCGGCGGCGATCGGCCGGTCTGAGCTCCGGCGCGCGGCTCTCGGCGTGCTCGGCGTAGGCCTCCACGATCCGCTGCACGAGGCGGTGACGCACGACATCCTCGCCGCCGAAGCGCACGAACTCGATCCCCTCGATCTCCTTGAGGATGTCGCCGACGACGACCAGCCCGGAGCCCTCGTGCTTGGGCAGGTCGATCTGGGTGATGTCGCCGGTGACGACCATCCTCGAGTTGAAGCCCAGCCGCGTGAGGATCATCTTCATCTGCTCAGGGGTCGTGTTCTGGGCCTCGTCGAGAATGATGAAGCTGTCATTCAGCGTTCGGCCACGCATGAAGGCCAGCGGGGCGACCTCGATCTGACCGCGCTCGAGGTAGGTGGCGACCTTCTCGGCGTCGAGCATGTCGTGCAGCGCGTCGAACAGCGGCCGCAGGTAGGGGTCGATCTTCGCCATCAGGTCGCCGGGCAGGAAGCCCAGCCGCTCGCCCGCCTCGACGGCCGGACGCGTGAGGATGATGCGGTTGACCTCGCGCCGGCTCAGCGCGGCTGCGGCGAGCGCGACGGCGAGGAACGTCTTGCCGGTGCCGGCCGGGCCGATGCCGAACGTGACCGTGTTGTTGCGGATCGAGTCGACGTAATGCTTCTGGTTGACGGTCTTCGGCGCGACCTGCTTGGAGCGATGGCGCCAGACGACGTCCTCGAGGATCTCGGCGGGCGAGGTGTGCTGGTCGAGCGCGCCCGTCACGGCGGCGATCGTGCCGGGTGCGATGTCGTGGCCCTGCTCGATCAGCTCGGCGAGCTCGCGCACGACGGTCGCCGCGGCCTGCACGGCCTCCTCGCCACCGTCGAGCGTGACGATGTTGCCGCGCAGGAACAAATCGCAGTCGACGTGGCCTTCGATCTCGCGCAGCACCGCGTCGCCGCTGCCGGCCAGCTCGGCGGCGACCTCGTTGGGAAGCTCGATCTGGCTACGCACCGAGTTCCTCCCTGACCAGCGCCGACACCCGCTTGCCGTCGGCGCGACCGCCGACCTTCGGCATCGCGGCCTTCATCGCCAGGCCCATGTCCTTCGGCGACGACGCGCCCGATTCGCCGATCGCGACTTGCACGATCGCGCGCAGCTCGTCGTCGGACAGCTCGGCCGGCAGGTAGGACTCGATGATCCTCGCCTCGGCCTCCTCGCCGTCTGCGAGCTCGGCGCGACCGCCATCGCGAAATGCGCTGGCGGACTCCAGCCGGCGCTTGCGCTCGCGCCGCAGGACCGCGAGCTCGTCGGCGTCGCCCTCCTTCGAGGCCTTCTGCAGCTCGCTGAGCACGAGCCGCAGGGCGAGGACACGATCGGCCTCGCGCGCCTTCATCGCGGCGACGAGATCCTGCTGCACCGTGTCGACCAGCGTCATCTTCTGTTCAGGATACGCGCCGCTCGGCTGGTACCTCGACCACGCCGCCGCCGGGCACGCCATCGGCGCCCGCCTCACTGACACCGTCGACCTCAACCGTCGCCCCCAGCGGCCGCGGCGGACCCAGTCCGCCCAGCTCGGCGCTGTCGCGACCGAAGAGCACGCCGATGTTCCAGTCGACGAGCAAGCGCGCGCGGCGGCCGAGGCCGGGCATCATCACGAGGTGGTAGGTACGAGCGAGAAGCCATGCGGGCAGCCCGCTCCACGTGACGCCGAGCGTCTGGGCGACGGCTTTCTGGCGGCCCATGTCGACGAATACGCCCTTGGTCTTGTAGGTGAACCGGCGCCGGCACCCGCCGCCGATCGCGGCGGCGACGTTGCGCGCGACGAGACGGCCCTGACCAATTGCGTGCTGCGCGGTCGGCGGGCACGGCTGACCCTTGCGCGCCGGGTCGGGCACCGACGCGCAGTCGCCGATCGCCCACACGCGCGGTCACCTCGTCCAGCGTCGTGCTCGTGCGGATCTCGATGCCGCGCCCGCGCAGCTCGCGGGTCGCGAACTCGGCAAGCCGGGGTGGAATCTCCGGCATGACGCGCGCGGTCGCCTCGACGAGGATCCAGCGGACGCCCGTGACGCGGCAACGCGGATAGAGATCGAGCAGATCGGCGACGAAGTCCTGGCTCGTCGTCGATCTCGTCGCGTCTGAACGCGAGATACGTGGCGACGGCGGCGGCCATCACCAGGGCGGGGTCGGGAGGATCAGCCTGGATCGCGTAGGCCGCCTCGAAGAACTCGCGGCTGCGCGCCGATCCGAGCGCGGGCGCGGGTTCGTCGCGATCCTCGAAGCGGCGCAGAAACTCGGCGAGCGCATCCTCGTGACCCTCGGGGTCGCAGACCTCGACGGCCCGGTGGACGATCTGAAAGACCGTCGGGACCGCGCGGTGTTCGGCTGGGCGCATGGTCTGCGGGTACCCCGGGCTCGTGGCGCCTACGCGGCGAGTTCGTCGACGAGCGTCAGCGCCGCCCAACCGCCGGCGACGCCTCGCGCGCGCTCGTGCAAGCCGCGCGCGGCGAAGGCCGCGGCGACCTCGTCGGCCTCGTGCTCGAGCATCCCGCCCGCGACGAGCGTTCGCGGCGCGGCGCCCTGAAAGCCGCCGGCCGCGAGCGCCAGCAGCAGCGGGCGCAGCAGGTTGGCCGCCACGGTCGGCGCCGACGGGGGCGGACCGTCGCGCAGCAGGTCGAGATGGCGCACATCGATCTCGACGCCGTTGACAGCGGCGTTGTCGATCGTCGCCTGCACCGACTCGCGCTCGTGGTCCACGCCAGACACCGGCGCCCAGCCGAGCTTGCGGGCGGCGATCGCCAGCACGCCCGCGCCGCAGCCGAGGTCCATGAACGCGCCGCGCGGCTCGAGCGCAAGCAGCGCCTCGAGACACAGCCGCGTCGTCGGATGCGCTCCGGTGCCAAATGCCTGAGCGGGATCGATGACGATCTCCAGCAGCCGGGCGCGCTCGTCGACGGGGTCTGACCACGGCGGGCGCACGTGCAGCCGCCCGCCGATCGTCACCGGCCGGTGAAACGAGCGCCAGCGCGTGTCCCAGTCATCGCCGATCTCGGTCGTCGTGATGTCGACGAGGGCCCGGCCGGCGGCGGCGCGCAGGTCCGGCAGCGCCGGCAGCTCACCGGGGGCGCCGTAGACGGCGTACTCGATCGTCTCGCCGTGGTCGACCTCCTCGACGCCCGACGGGGCGAGCTCGAGCAGCTCGGCGAGCGCCAGCTCGGCGTCCGCGCGCGCGACGTGCAGCGCGAGCCGGATCATCGCCCGCGCAGCGTCAGATCCCGACGCGCAGCGTCCGCTTGAGCTTTGAGAACATCGACTCGTCCGAGCGCAGGTTGTCGTCGGTCATCGAGGCGGCCAGGCTCTCGAGCAGCTCGCGCTGCTGCTCGTTGAGGTGGCGCGGTATGACGACGTTGACGACGACGCGCAGGTCGCCGCGCCGGCCGGGCCGGCGCAGGATGGGCATGCCGCGGCCACGGATCGGGATCGTCTCGCCGGGCTGCGTACCGGGCCTGATGTGGACGTCGTCGGGGCCTTCGAGCGTGGGCACGTCGAGCTTGGAGCCCAGTGCCGCCAGCGGCGCCGGAACGTCGAGCACGGTGACGAGATCGTCGCCGTCACGCAGAAAATTGTCGTGCGGGCGCACGCTGACGAACACGTACAGGTCACCCGGCGGCGCGCCCGGCTCGCCCGCGTGGCCGCGACCGCCGACGCGGATTCGCTGCCCGTCGGCGATGCCGGCCGGGACATCGACCTGGACGGCGTGGGTGAGCATCTCGCGGCCGCGGCCGTCGCAACGCGGACAGGGCTTCTCGGCGGTCTTGCCGTCGCCGCCGCAGACGTCGCACGTGACGGTGCGCGCGACCTGCCCGAACGGCGTGCGACTGACGGCCTGCAGCAGCCCCTGCCCGCCGCAGCGCTCGCAGGTCTTGATCGGCGTGCCGGGCTCGGCGCCGTTGCCCTTGCAGCGCTCGCAGCGGTCGACGACCTCGTAGTTGACCTCCACCGGGGCGCCCCGCGCGGCCTGCTCGAGCTCGATCTCGACCGAGACCTCGGCGTCGGCGCCGCCGCGCGGCCCGCCGCGGCCGAAGCCCGCGCCGCCGAAGAACGCCTCGAACAGGTCGCTGATCGAGCCGAAGCCGTCGAAGTTCGGGCTCTGGCCGCCGCGCCGCAGCCCATCGTGGCCATAGCGGTCGTAGACCTGGCGGCGATCGGCGTCGGAGAGGATCTCGTAGGCCTCGGCGGCCTCCTTGAACTTCTCCTCCGCCTGCGGATCGTGATTGTTGACGTCGGGATGCAGCTCGCGCGCGAGCGAGCGAAACGCCTTCTTGATCTGAGCCTCGTCGGCCTCTCGGCCGACGCCGAGGACCTCGTATGCGTCGCGTGGCATTGCTATTCGTCGTAGACGTCTTCGATGAAGCGCGACAGCTGGTGCGCCGCCTCGCGCACGACCCCGATCGTCATGCCGTAATCCATCGCCACCGGCCCGATCAGCGAGACCGTGCCCAGCGAACGCAGCGGCAGCCCGTAGCCCGCCGTCACCATTGCCAGCGAGCGCAGCGCCGGCGTCTCGTTCTCGGCGCCGATGCGCACGATCACGTCACGCTCGTCGAGCGCCGTGCGCAGCATCGCCAGCAGCGTGACGCGGCCCTCGAGCATCTGCATGATCTCGTTGATCTGCGTGAGATCCTGGAAGCGGTGCTCGGACAGCAAGCGCGCCGCGCCGTCGACGTAGAGCGAGTCCTCCGCGGTCTCCGCAAGCTGGGTCAGCGCCGGCGCCAGGCGGTCGATGAAGCCGCGCTCCGTCGGGCGCAGCGTCGGGTCAACGAGCTTGGCGTGCAGCATCCGCGCGCCCAGGCCCATGCCGACGAGCGCCTCGTTGAGAAACTCCGACGCCCAGCCGACGAGCCCGCTGTCGACGGGCGCCTCGAAGGTCAGCATGCGCTTGGAGACCCCGCCGGTCGAGGTGATGATCACGACCATCACGATCTGCGGCTGCAGTGGCAGGATCTCGATGTGCTTGATCGTGGCCGTTTCCAGCGGCGGCGCGGAGACGATCGCCAGCAGGTTGGTGACCTGCGACAGCGTCTCGGTCGTCGCGCGCATCGCCTCGTCGACCTCGCGCCGGGTGAGCGCGAGCTCCAGCGTGCCGCTCGTCGCTTGCGTTGCCGGCAGCAGCCGGTCGACGAAGTAGCGATAGCCCGAATCGGTCGGCACACGCCCCGCAGAGGTGTGCGGGTGGGCGAGAAACCCGTGCTCCTCGAGCTGCGCGAGCTCGTGGCGCACCGTCGACGGGCCCGCCCGCAGCGCGGGGTCGGCGGCCAGCGTGCGCGAGGCGACGGGCTGGACGGTCGCCTGATAGGCGAGCACGACCTTCTGCAGGATCAGCTCTTGACGCGGGGTGAGCACGCTTCGATTGTACGAGCGCATGTGACGTCCCGATTAGAGAGAGGTTTCGTCCTGCGGTCATCGCAAGCGACGACCGGAGGTTTCGTCCTACGGTCATCGCAAGCGACGACCTTCGGACGACGTCACAGCTGAAGTTCGGCCTCGGCGTTGCGGATGATCCGCTTGCCGTTCTGCTCGCAGGTTGCCTCGAGGGTCGCGACACCGTCATTGATCTCTCGCACGCTGCCGGTGACGGTCAGCTCGTGTTCGGGCAGCCCCATGCCGCGGAACTGCACGCTCAGGCGCCGCAGCGACTGCGGTCCGCCGCCGGCGTCGGTCAGCGCGCGGGCGACCTGCGCCATCGAGTACAGCCCGTGGAGGATCTTGCCCGGCAGCCCGACCTGCGCGGCGAAGTCGGCGTCGATGTGGATCGGGTTGAAGTCGCCCGAGGCGCCCGCGTAGCGGACCGTCAGATACTTGTCGGGCGTGACCTCGAGCGGCTCGAGCTCGTCGCCGGGACCGAGGGGCATCGTCACGCCGCCCGCACGATGTTCGACCAGCGCCCGGTGCAGACCGTCTCGCCGTGCTGGTTATCCGAGACCGATTCGAAGACGAAGAAGCCGTTGCCCGCGCGCTCGCTGATGTCGGCGACGGTCACGGTCGTGGTGATCTCGTCGCCGGCGACCACGAGCGGTCCCCACGCGAACTCCTGGCCGCCGTGGACGAGGCGCGAGAAGTCCGCCCCCACCTCGGGATCGAACAGCGCGACCGCAACGGCCGGCAGGCCGTACACGACGGCGAACATCGGCGGCGCGACGAGGTCGTCGTAGCCGGCCTCGCGCGCCGCCTCGAGGTCGAGGTACAGCGGCTGCGTCTCGCCGACCGCCAGCGCGTACTCGCGAATCTTCTCGCGCCCGACCGCGTAGGTCATGGCGGGATAGGTCTTGCCGATCACGTCGGTGTTGATGGCCATCAGGTGCCAGTGATAGCAGGCGCCGCGGGCCCGCGGGCTCAGATGATCGACGGCACGGTGCCGCCATCGGCCGACCATGCAGCGCCCGTGACGGTGCCGGCGCGCTGCGAGCAGAGGAACACGATCACCGCGGCGATCTCCTCGGGCTCGGCGAAGCGGCCAAGCGGGATCTTCGCGCGCTGGGCGTCGAGCGCCTCGTCGTGTGAGATGTCGCGGGCCCGCGCGGCCTGGTCGGCGAGCCCGCCCGAAGCGGTCCACAGCGGCGAAGCGACCGCGCCGGGAGCGACGGCGTTGACGAGCACGCCGTCGGCGGCGTAGCGGTCGGCGAACAGCCGCGACAGCGAGAGCTGGGCGGCCTTCGTCACCGAGTAGGCGGGGTTCGTCAGCGACGGGCGCTTGCCGGCCGACGAGCAGACGTTGACGATCCGCCCGCCGCCCGCGTCGGACATCAGCGGAGCCGCCGCGCGCATGAGCCGCATCGGGCCCATGACGTGCAGCTCCCATTGCAGCTGCCAGTCGGCGTCGGTCAGCTGCTCGAGCGAGCGCACGAAGCTCGTGCCGGCGTTGTTGATCAGCACGTCAACCGCACCGAAGCGCTCCCGGCAGGCCGCCACGATGCGCTCGGCAGCTTCGGGATCGGTCACGTCGGCGGCGAGTGCGTGGCCGCGATCGGGGGCACAGTCGGCCAGCGCGGCTGTAAGCGCATCCTCTTCGCGCGCCACGAACAGCACGCGCGCGCCTTCCTCGCACAGCATCCGCGCGGTCGCGAGGCCGATCCCGCTGGTCGCGCCGGTGACGATGCACGCCTTGCCTTGGAGGCCCAGGTCCATACGTTCAGCCGCGCGCGCTCTTCGTGTCATAGAGCGTCTCGAGGAACAGCTCGGCATCGGCCTCGTCGGCACCGGCGACCCGCGGCCGCAGCGCGCCGGCAAGGCGACCGGCAAGCCGTTCGCGAGCCGCGGGCGTCAGGCCCTCGCGGCGTTCGAGGAAGGCGCGCACGGTCGCCAGCTCGTCGGGCGCCACGCCGCTGACATCCCACAGCGCGCCGGCGCCAGGGCGCGCGGGCTCGCGCACCTGCGCCGGCCGGGCACGGTCGATCGCGCGGCGATCACGGATGACGACGGTGTCGGCGGCAAGGTCGCCCGGGCGCTGGTTGCGGCTCGTGACGAGCACCGAGACGAGCGTCGGCACGTAGCTCAGGGCGAGCCCGTCGACGATCCGCATGAGGTTGCGAATCGCGCTGGCCATGAGGTCGACCGGGCGCCCGCTAGAGCGCACGACGCGCAGGCCGGTCATGCGCTTGCCCGGCGTGCGCCCGCGGGCGAGCGTCTCGAAGCCGACGTCGTAGGCGATCAAGAGCAGCCCGAGAAGGGGGAGCAGCACGGCGATGCCGAGTCCTCCGAAGAGCGCGAGCAGGACCACCGCGACGAGCAGCACGAGCAGACCCTTGATCACGAGGTCGACGCCGCCCGCAACCGCCCGCGACCCCAACCCCGCCAGCGTCATCTCCAGCGACACGCCTTCCGGTGTGGGGATCGTGATGCGATCCTCGTAATCCATGGCGATGAAGGTAGACCGTTTCCTGCACGAGCGGGAAGCAGACTGGCGCGAGCTGGATGAGCTGCTCGGCAAGCGCCGGCGCGCTCGTCGCGATGCTCGCACGGTCGTCCGGCTGGCTGCGTTGTACCGCGGCGCGGCAGCCGACCTCGCGCTCGCGCGCCGTCGCTATCGCGGCGACCCCGTGATAGCACGGCTCGAATCGCTGGTCGTGCGCGCGCGTCAGGCCGTCTACTCCGAGGAGCCGCGCCGCGCCTCGGTGCGCCGCTTCTTCGGGCGCACGTACTGGCAGCGGGTGCGCGAGCGCCCCGGCGCGCTGGCGCTTGCGATCGCATTGCTGCTCGTGCCCGCGGCGTTCGCCGGCGCCTGGGCGCTCGATGACCCGGGGGCGGCACTCGGGCTCGTGCCGGGCGAGTTTCGCGACGCCGTCGAGCCGGTCGGCGACACCGGCATGTCGCCGGCCGAGTCAGCCGCGTTCTCGAGCGCCGTGCTGACGAACAACATCCAGGTGACGTTCCTGGCCTTCGCCGCCGGGCTGCTGCTCGGTATCGGAACGGCGGTCGTGCTCGCCTACAACGGCGCCATCCTGGGCGCGATCGCGGGCGGGGCGATCGGCGCCGGCAACGGCTCGGCGTTCGCCGAGTTCGTCACCGCACACGGAGTCATCGAGCTGTCGTGCATCTGCGTCGCGGCCGCCGCCGGCCTGCGCTTGGGCTATGCGATCGTGGCACCGGGGAGCCGGACGCGCCGCGACGCGCTCACGCGCGAGGCGCGAGCGTCGATCGCGATCGTGCTGGGCACGATCCCCTGGGTCGTGCTCGCCGGGCTGATCGAAGGCTTCGTCACGCGCGCGGGCTTCGGCCTCCTGCCGGGGATGATCGTCGGGGTCGGCGTGGGAGCCCTGTACTGGACGCTCGTGTTCGTGCGCGGCCGGCCGGAACCGGCGCCGGCTGTCGCGCTCGCCGACTCCGGCTAGCGCCGGCCGGCCGCTCAGTTGCTCTTCTTGGCGCCTTTGCGACCCGCCGCAGCCTTCTGCGCCTTCGTGCCGCCCTGGCTCTTGGTGTCGCGCTTCTTGCCGCTGCCCGACGCCTTGCCGCCCTTGCTCGACGAGTTGGGGTCGTTGGCGATCGCCGCGGCCCGCGACTTGCTCATGCCCTTCTTGCGAAGGCCCTCGTACTGCTTGTCGTCTTTGACGCTTGACCCGTGGTCTTTGGCCATGTCAGCCCCTTTCGCGGGAGGTGAACCATTCGGTGGGCTTACCCGCCGAGCGGTCTGCAGGAGACCTTTCTGATCGTGTAGGCAGCATCGCGGGGAGGCGCGGCAACGCGGCCGGCTCGCTCGACCCACTGAGCGCGTTAGCCGCGGCGTCGCTGAGCGTGACGATGTCGGCGCGGGCGGGTCTACCCGGCCGATCGCTGCCACGAACCCGGCGGGCAGCCTTCGATCCACGCGCTTCGCCGCACCGCTCAGACGGGTAGGAGCGTGTCGCCAGCTTGTTCTGCCAGCACCACCCAGAGCACGAGAGGAGCCGGGCCTATGGCGACCTGCGACGTATGCGGCAACGACTACGACAAGACCATGCAGATATCGGTGGCGGGACAAACCCACACCTTTGACTCCTTTGAGTGCGCGATCCACGCGATCGCGCCGCGCTGTCCGCATTGCGGATGCACGATCCTCGGCCACGGTCTGGAGGCTTCTGACGGGAGCGTGTACTGCTGCGCGCACTGCGCACGCGAGAGCGGCGTAGAGGGTGTCGTCGACCGCGTCTGAGCGCCTGGTCGACCTACAACCGCGCGCGCGACTTCGCCCGCAGGTAGGCCGCCACGCAGGCCTCGCCCAGCAGCGCGGGCGCCGTCTCCAGGACGTGCGCCCCCGCCCCGCGCACGCGCGCCGCAGCCCGCTCACGAGCGGCCAGGACGTCGAGCGTGGCGGCGGCCCTGTAGACATCCAGCTCGCCCGCGGGCTCGCGGCGCAGCATCGCGTCGAGGTCGGGATCGATCACGCCCGCGACCACCACCTCGTGGCGGCGGGCGAGAATCGGCACGGCCTCGACGAGTGAGCGCGCGGCAACCTCCTCGATGAGGTCGGTGAAGACGATCACGAGCGCTCGCTTGGCGGAGGTGACGTGGCGAAAGGCGAGCTCGTAGTCGGAGTCAAGCGGCTCGGGCTGCAGGTCGAAGACGGCGCCGACGAGCGCCGCTCCGCCGCGCCGGCGCGGCGTCACGCGGCGGCGAACCGAGGCGTCGAAGGCGAGCGTCCCGCATCGATCGCCGAGCTCGTCGGCGACGAGCCCGACCGCCGTGGCGGCGTCCAGGGCCGCGTCCAGGCGCGTCGCACCCTCGGCCAGCGGCGCGGCCATCAGCCGCCCGCAGTCGAGCACGCAGATCACGTCGCGGTCCTGCTCGATGCGGTACTGGTTGCTCATCGGGCGCCCGAGCCGCGCCGTCGCGGGCCAGTTGACCTGGCGGATGTCGTCGTCGGGCAGGTAGTCGCGGATCGACTCGAACTCC
>Ga0136630_1000893_pt1 | contig 11914 bp, 11 predicted proteins | sample AntDrymUQ5682106_2_FD_105496 | JGI IMG/M metagenome (GOLD analysis project Ga0136630, IMG submission 105496) | Polar desert sand microbial communities from Dry Valleys, Antarctica - metaG UQ568 (21.06) | ecosystem: Environmental > Terrestrial > Soil > Desert | place: Antarctica: Dry Valley...
GTTCAGCCGGGTGGGTGACACGGCGAAGGGGTGGCCGCTCTGTCGAGCGGTCCACCCCTTGCGCGTGCTAGCTGCTGTGCGGGTCCGGTGTCACTCCGCGGCGACAGGCACGATGTTGACGACCCGACGACCGCGACGGCTACCGAACTCGACGTTGCCCTGTGCGAGTGCGAACAGCGTGTCGTCCCCCCCACGTCCCACCAGCGTGCCGGGATGGAAGTGCGTGCCGCGCTGGCGGACGATGATCTCGCCGGCGTTGACGAGCTGGCCGCCGAAGCGCTTCACGCCGAGCCGCTGGGAGTTGCTGTCGCGACCGTTCCTGGTCGACGCAGCACCCTTCTTGTGTGCCATGAGTTCAGTCCTCGCAGTTCAGTTTCTGCCGGTCAATCCCCGGGGGGATCACCCGGAGGTGATGTCGGTGACCTTGACCTGGGTGTACTTCTGCCGGTGGCCCTGGCGCTTGCGGTAGCCGGTCTTGTTCTTGAACTTGACGATGTTGATCTTCGGACCCTTGGTGCCACCGATAACCTCGGCCGTCACGGTGGCCTTGGCCAGTGAGTCCGCCTTGGACGTGACTGCGTCGCCGTCGACGAGCAGGACGACCGGAAGGGTCAGCGACTCGCCAACCAAGGTCGCGACCTTGTCGATCTCGATGACGTCGCCGACCGCAACCTTGGTCTGCTGGCCGCCACTGCGCACGATCGCGTACACCGCGGGCTCACTCTCTTCAGTCGTCAGGAAGTCTGTCTCTCGCACAACCCCAGCACGGTTGTGCCGGAGGTATCAAGGGAGAAGGCGTACGTCACGCACACCGATCGATCAGTCTACGGACCCGCGCCCGCCACGGTCAAAACGGAACCGGTCTCACGAGGGGGCACCTTGCTCGGTGGTGGAGTCGTCCTGCGCTGTCTCGGTGTCGCCGTCGCCGCGCTTGGAGCCGCCCCGGCCCCTCCCTCGCCGTCCGCGACGACCGTTCCCGTCGTCGCTGCTGCTGCTGCTCGAGGAGTCCTCGGGGTTCCCGATGGAGGACACCCCTCCACCGCCACCCTGACGGGCGGGCTCGACCGGCTCGGTGTGGACATTGAGGCCACGGCCGTGGCAGTGCTCGCAGCTCTCGCTGAAAGCCTCGAGCAGTCCGGTCCCGATGCGCTTGCGCGTCATCTGGACCAGGCCCAGCGAGGTGACCTCGGCGACCTGGTGCCGCGTACGGTCACGGCCCAGACACTCGATCATGCGGCGGAGCACCAGGTCGCGGTTGTCCTCGAGCACCATGTCGATGAAGTCGACGACGATGATCCCGCCGATGTCGCGCAGTCGCAGCTGGCGGACGATCTCCTCAGCCGCCTCCAGGTTGTTCTTGGTGACCGTCTCCTCCAGGTTGCCGCCCGAGCCGGTGAACTTGCCGGTGTTGACGTCGACGACGGTCATCGCCTCGGTCCTGTCGATGACCAGTGATCCGCCCGACGGCAGCCAGACCTTGCGGTCGAGCGCCTTGGCGATCTGCTCGTCGATGCGGTGGGCGGCGAACGAGTCATCGGATCCTTCGCCCCAGCGCGACAGACGCTCCGACAGGTCCGGTGCCACGTGGGTGACGTAGCCGTCGATCATGTCCCAGGCGTCGTCACCATGGACGACCAGGGAGCTGAAGTCCTCGTTGAACAGGTCGCGGACGACCTTGATCATCAGGTCGGGTTCGCCGTAGAGAAGCTGCGGTGCGTTGCTGCTGGCCTTGGACTTGCGCTCGATGTCCTCCCACCGGGCGGTCAGCGCACCCACGTCCCGGGTCAGCTGTTCTTCCGTCGCCCCCTCGGCGGCGGTCCGGATGATGACCCCAGCGCCCTCGGGGAGGGTGTCCTTGAGCAGTGCCTTGAGCCGCGCGCGCTCGGTGTCGGGCAGCTTGCGTGAGATACCCGAGCTCTGTCCTCCGGGCACGTACACCAGGAACCGGCCGGGCAGGCTGACCTGACCGGTCAGCCGAGCACCTTTGTTGCCCACGGGATCCTTGGTGACCTGAACCAGGATGCTCTGGCCCGACTTGAGGACCTCCTCGATCTTGCGCGACCTGCCCTCGGCTCCGACAGCCTTCCAGTCGACCTCGCCGGCGTACAAGACGGCGTTGCGACCCTTGCCGAGGTCGATGAAGGCGGCCTCCATGCTGGGCAGGACGTTCTGGACCCGGCCGAGGTACACGTTGCCGATCAGCGAGGTCTGTGAGTCACGGGCCACGTAGTGCTCGACGAGCACGCCGTCCTCGAGCACGGCGATCTGGGAGAGGTCCTTGCGCTGGCGGATCACCATGTCGCGCTTGACCGACTCCCGTCGGGCCAGGAACTCCGATTCGGAGACGATCGGCGCCCGTCGACGACCGGCGTCGCGCCCCTCGCGGCGGCGTTGCTTCTTGGCCTCCAGCCGGGTCGAGCCGGAGATCGAGGAAATCTCGTCCTCGGCGGCACGACGCTCGCGGATGCGGACGACTGTGTTGGCCGGATCGTCCTGCGACGGCTCGGACCCTTCGCCGCGACGTCGGCGGCGGCGGCGACGGCGCGTGGTGCCTTCGCTCTCGTCGTCGGCACCCTCATCGCCGACGGAAACCTGCTGATCCCCTTCGGGGCGTGGCCGGCCGGACTCGGTGGAGGAGCCCTCGCTGTCGTCTGAGCGAGCGCCGTCGGACTCGGAGGTGTCGGTCTCCTCAACGCCACCTGAGCCGCGGCGACGACGTCGGCCGCCCCGACGCCGGCGGCGGCGCGGGGCTGCGTCGCCCTGCTCGTCCTCGCCTTCGGAGTCATCGCTGTGGTCCGCGGCAGGCGTTGAGTCGGCTGTCTCAGCGACTGCGGTCTCCACCGGAGACGTCGGGGTCGGCTCGGTGGCATCCGGCGGCGGCCCCGCCTTGCGGGTCCGCCGGCGCGGCGTGGGGGCCGCCGCGGGGTCTGGGGCCTGGAACATCACCGATTCGGTGGAAGCTGCAGGATCGGCATCGGCCGGCTCGGCGGCGTCCACCGGGTCGGCAGCCGAGTCCTTCTTCGTGACGCGGCGTCGACGGGTCGGCGTCGGGGTCTCCTCGACGGCGGAGAACATCGGCCCCGGCGGGGAGGTAGGCGTGGGTTCTGGGGTCGGCTCGGCCAGTCGCTCGGCAGCAGCGTCCTGCTTCGTCGTCCGGGCTCGGGACGCACGCTTGGTGGCTTTACGGGCCGGGACCTCTGGCTCGGCCGCAGTCGGCTCGGTCGGATCGGCCACGGTCGGCTCGGCCGCCGACGCATCGGTCGCCGGTGCCGCCTTCTTGACGGCACGCTTGCGCGGTGCCCGTGTGGTTGCCGACTTCTTCACCGGCGCCTCGATCGGGGCGTCGGCCGGTTCGGTGGTCTCAGGGGGGCTGACGGCATTGTTGGCCGGCGGGGGGCCGGCCGGTCGGGACGCAGCACGTCGGCGACGTGTGGCTGTCGGGGTTGACTCGGTGGTGGCGCTGGACGGGTCGGTGGTGGTGCCGGGGGTGCTCTCGTCGAGCATGTCTGATCTCCTCGGCCTCCGCTCGAGCGTGCTCGGACGGAGGCGAATCGGTCGCCTGCGGCAACCGGGGCTGCCACGGGGCGCAAGCCTGTGGGACCGTCGACGCTCTCCAGCTGTGTCAGTCGGAGGCCGCTGCTGTCCTGCCGCGGTCGATGTCGTCCGCCTGGATGGCGTCCGGCATGTCGCGGTCGAGGCTGAACGGATCCCCTACCGTGCCGGCCTGCGGATCGAGAGGACCTTGCGCCGTTCGGTTCAACAGTGGCGGAACCGTGGGCCGCAGTCCCCCGACCTGGTCGAGGCCGGCGAGAACATCGTCGGGGCGAACGGACGGCGTACCGTGCCGTAGCACCACCCGCAGTATCGCACACGAGGGTCCCCCCGTCGGACTCTGCCCGGCGACCACCCGGATCCGCACGACCGCCGCGCGGCAGTCGAAGGTGCGCAGTCCCTTCTTGGTCATCCGCGATACCTCGACCGCATCAACCGCCTGGAACGCGGCGACGGCGTCATGAACGGCCCCCTCCTCGACGCCGGGCAGCGTCACCTCCCAGTCACTGGCCTCAAGGTGGTCGGCGAGACTTCCGCCCATCGCTTCGACTGCTGCTGTCACGTCGATACCGGCCGGGAGCGCCGCGTCGAGCGCGGCCCGGACGGCCCCCGGGTCACACCTGCGGTTGAGACCGATCTCCATGTACTCGGCCTCGCTCGCCGCGCCGGTCGGTGACGCCCCCGCGTAAGAGATTCGGGGATGCGGGTTGAATCCGTGCGAGTACGCGACAGGGATCGCGGCCCGGCGCACGGCACGCTCGAGTGCGCGTCCGACGTCACGGTGGGAGGTGAACCGCATTCGCCCCCGCTTGGTGTAGCGCAGCCGTACCCTCTGCAGGACGGGCGGCTGGGGATTGGGCGCCTCGGTGGCCGGGCGTCGGCGCGCCGGAGCGGCCTGCTCGGGTGACTGCTCGGAATGCTGCTCGGACACAGGTGCCGACGTTACCGCGACCGACCCGGGCGTACGCGTCCATGGTCGCGACCTGCCACCATGCGTCGGTGACCGCCGATACCCGAGCGTTGAGCCCAGCCCCGGTCGGCCGGGGCAGCCGGCCCGCGCCACGGTGGCTGACACTGGTCGGCATCGTCGTCCTGGCGCTCAACCTGCGCCCGTCGATCACCAGCCTCGGCGTCTCGCTGGGGCAGGTCGGCGACTCGTTCGACTTCTCCGGTTCAGTCGCCGGCGTACTCACCACCCTGCCGGTGCTGTGCTTCGCGGTGGTCGGCCTGGCCACTCAGACGATCGGCAACCGCATCGGCGTGCACCGCACGGCGACCCTGTCGCTGGTCGCGACCACGTTCGGTCTGCTGGTACGCGGGCTCACCGACTCGACGGCCGTCTTCTTCACGGCGTCGGTGCTGTCGATGTCCGGCATCGCCATCGCCAACGTCACGCTGCCACACCTCGTGAAACTGCACTTCCCGGACCGGATCGCGGCGGTCGCCGGCCTGTACTCCGCACTGCTGATGACCGGCGCCCTCCTGCCTGCCCTCACCTCGGTGCCGATCGACCAAGCCGCGGACAGCTGGCGGGCCGGCCTGCTGGTGTGGGCGATGGTGGCCGGGCTGTCGTTACTGCCGTGGCTGGCCTTGACCCGGCATGAGGTCACTGCCGACCTCTCCACCCACGGACGGATCTCGGTGCGGATGCTCACGCGCTCGCGGTTGGCGTGGTGCCTGGCGCTGTTCTGCGGATTGCAGTCGGCGATGGCCTACGCCCAGTTCGGCTGGTTGACCCAGATCTACGTCGACGCAGGGCTCACCCGGGCCGAGGGATCCCTCCTGCTGGGCCTCTTGACGGCCATCGGCATCCCTTTGCCGCTGCTGCTGCCGTGGCTGTTCGCGCGCGTGCCTGACCACCGCGTGTTCGTCACCGTCTTCAGTGGCACCGGTGCGGCCGGCTTCGTCGGGCTGTGGCTCGCACCGGCGACGACACCGTGGCTGTGGGCAGTGTTGATGGGCGTGGGCGGCTGTGCGTTTCCGTACGTGCTGACGATGATCGGCCTGCGCGCCCACACCCCCGACGGCGTTGCGGCGCTGTCGGCGTTCACGCAGAGTGTCGGCTACCTCGTCGCCGCGATCGGACCGCTGCTGGCCGGGCTGCTCTATGAGCTGACCGGCGGCTGGGACGTGCCCCTGGTGATCCTGGCGCTGCTCGGGGGCCCGATGCTCATCGCGGGCCTCGGCTTCGCCCGGGAGCAGTACGTCGAGGACACGCTGCCCGTACGTGGCTGAGTGCGCCGGCGTGGTGCCGCTACCGTGAGCCCGTGAAGCGCTTCCGAATCGGCCACTACCTCAAGACCAGTCTCTGGTTGTTGCCCGTGCTGTTCGTGCTCGCCGGGGTCGCCCTTTCACTGATCACGACATCGATCGACGACGGCAGCCTGATCCCGCAAAGCATCACCGGTGACCCGACCGCAGCGCTGCAGATCCTTTACCTCATCTCGTTCTCGATGCTGACCCTGACGGGTCTGGTGCTGTCTCTCGTGGTGGTCGTCGTCCAGCTCGCCATGGGAATCTTCTCGCCGCGAATCGTGCGGCAGATCTTGCAGGACCGACCCAGTCAAGCGGCGATCGGCCTCTTCGCCGGTACGTTCACCCACTCGATCCTCGCCATCCGGGAGGTCAGGACGACTCCGGACGGGGGGTCGGTGCCCGGCCTTGCCGTCGTCGTGGCCATCGCCTTGGTCCTGGCCTGCATCGGGGCACTCGTCTGGTACCTGAATCACATCGGTCAGTCCTTGCGCGTCGCAGCCCTGGTCGGATGGGTCGCCGACGACACGATGAAGTCGCTTGATCACGTGTACCCCGATCACGGCCCCGAGCAGGACCTCGAGCCGGACCTCATCGTGGCACCACGGGGCGGGGTCGTCTTCATGGTCGACCACGACCAACTGGTCGCGCTCGCCCAGCGGGCGGACTGCCGGCTGGAGTTTCTGTGGGCGGTCGGTGACTTCGTGCCTACCGGAGCCGCGCTCATCCGCATCGTCGGCGACCCCACCGGCCTGTCACGCAAAGCCGCCACCAGCGCGATAGCTCTCGGGCCCGAACGCACGATGAACCAGGACGTGGCCTACGGGATCAGGATGTTGGTTGACATCGCGGAACGCTCATGTCCGCCGGACCGTTCGAGGATCCCACCACCGCCGTGCAAGCCATCGACCGCCTGCACGACATCCTGCGACAACTGGTCCGCCGCCCATTGCATTCGGGGCATCACCACGACGCGACGGGCACGCTGCGCCTGCTCGCGCCGACCTTGCACTGGGACGGTTACGTCCGGGTCGCGTTCGATGAGATTCGGCAGGCTGGAGCGGGTTCTCCGCAAGTGTCGCGACGCCTCAGGGCCGCCCTCGACGACCTGCTGTCGATGGCTCCGCCGGACCGCCGTGCGGCGTTGGAGCACCAGCTGACGTTGCTCGAAAGCCTGGCGGCTGTCGCAGCCCATGATGATGCCGACCGCCGCGCCGCCATGGTCCCCGACCCTGCCGGCATCGGCTCGGCCGACGACCTCGTCACGGCCACGACCACTCAGGAGAGTTAGAACCGGCGGTCCAGGTTCTCCTCCAGCCGCCCCAGAGCCTTGGCGGCCGCCCGGGCGACGCGGCTGCTCGGGTCTTCCGCTGCCTCGGCCAGCAGCTCCAGGTGCTCGCCTTCACCGACGACTTCGAGTGCCCGTACGGCGGCAATGCGGACCCGGTCGACCGGGTCGTCGACCAGGCCCGGCAGCGCCTGGGCCGCCTCGCCGACCTCGCGCAGCCGCACCACCTTGGCCGCCATCTCACGGACCCGCCACGCATCGTCGGCCAGGGCGGCCACGACGTCGGGCGACGCGCTGTCGTTCCAGACGTACAGCAGGCCTCGCGCGCCCCACACCCGCGGCCAGTACGGCGGCCACCCGGTGGTGCCGCCCACCCACGCGATCGGTGGGTCGTCCGGGTCATCGGGGCCGCTGCGCCCGCTGATCAGGTCGGTGCACCACGCCAGCACGACGTCGTCGCCAAAGCGTGCGCACGCCTCCCGGATCAGCACTCGGGGGTGCGCGCGGGGGTCTGCCGGACGATCCATCGACCAAGCCTCGCAGCACACAGCGCCCATCCGTGAGTTCGGTGCAGCCCGTCCGTGAGTTCGGGTCACCCCCGCACCAGCAGCGGGTGGTCGCGCCCGAAGCCGGCACGCTCGTAGAACGGCACCGACCTGGGTGACGGGTTCAGGACGACCCGGTTGAACCCGTGCGCATCGGCATGGCCGAGCGCCGCATCCAGCAGCGCTCGCCCGATCCCGGCGTCGCGCCGGTCGGGCAGCACGATGACGTTCCCGAGGTAGCCCCACCGACCGGGGTCCCGGTCCGGCTCCGGCATCCGCTCGTGCACGAACATCACCAGCATGCCGACCGGTTCCGAACCCTCGTACGCCAGCCAGGCCAGCGTCCCGCGGTTGAGCTGCCCCGTGTACCACTCGCGGAACCGGGCCTCGAAGCCGGAGTCGGCGTCCAGGGCGACGCCGTGTCGTTCCAGCGTCCAGTGCCGCCGCAGTCGCGCGAGAAGCAGGGCGTCGGCGGGCCGCGCAGGCCTGATCACACCACCGACAGCGGCAGCAGCTGCTTGCCGGTGGGGCCGATCTGGATCTCGGTGTCCATCTGCGGGCAGACGCCGCAGTCGAAGCACGGAGTCCAACGGCAGTCCTCGACCTCTACGGCGCCGTCGGGGTCCAGGGCGTCCTGCCAGTCCTCCCACAGCCAGTCGCGGTCCAGGCCGGAGTCGAGGTGGTCCCAGGGCAGCACCTCGGCGTACTCGCGCTCGCGCACGGTGTACCAGTCGAGGTTCACCGGCTCGTCGGCCAGCGCACGCTGCGTCTGCGTCATCCAGCGCTCGTAGGAGAAGTGCTCGCTCCAGCCGTCGAATCGACCGCCGTCGCGCCACACCGCCTCGATGACGCGGCCGACGCGGCGGTCGCCACGGGAGAGGAGCCCCTCGACGATGCCGGGCTTGCCGTCGTGGTAGCGAAAGCCGATCGCCCGCGCGAACTGCTTGTCCGACTGCACCGAACGCCGCAGCTTCGCCAGCCGGTAGTCGGTCGTGTCCGCGTCGAGCTGGGCGGCCCACTGGAACGGTGTGTGCGGCTTCGGCACGAAACCGCCGATCGACACCGTGCAGCGGATGTCGCGACGACCGGACACCTCACGCCCGGTGGCGATCACCTTCTTGGCCAGCTCGCCGATCTGCAGCACGTCCTCGTCGGTCTCCGTCGGCAGTCCGCACATGAAGTACAGCTTCACCTGCCGCCACCCGTGCGAGTACGCGGCGGCGACCGTACGGATCAGGTCCTCCTCGGTCACCATCTTGTTGATGACCTTGCGCAGCCGCTCCGACCCTCCTTCGGGGGCGAAGGTGAGACCGGATCGCCGTCCGTTGCGGCTGAACTCGTTGGCCAGCGTGATGTTGAACGCGTCCACCCGGGTCGAGGGCAGCGACAGCGACACGTTGGTGCCGTCGTACCGGTCGGCGAGACCCTTGGCCATGTCACCGATCTCGGAGTGGTCCGCGCTGGACAGCGACAGCAGGCCGACCTCGTCGAAGCCGCTCTGCTCGACGCCGTTCTTCACCATGTCGCCGACGGTCGTGATGCTGCGCTCACGCACCGGCCGGGTGATCATGCCGGCCTGGCAGAACCGGCAGCCGCGGGTGCACCCGCGGAAGATCTCCACGGAGTAGCGCTCGTGCACGGTCTCCGCGATCGGCACCAGAGGCTTCTTCGGGTACGGCCACGCGTCGAGGTCCATCAGCGTGTGCTTGTGGATCCGCCACGGCACCCCGGGGTGGTTCGGCACCACCCGTTGGATGCGCCCGTCGGGCAGGTAGCTGACGTCGTAGAACTTCGGGACGTACACGCCGCCGGAGACTGCCAGCCGGAACAACAGCTCGTCGCGCGGCGGACGTCCCGAACCGCCGGGGCGGCCCTCGGCCTTCCACTCGCGCACCACCTCGCTGATCGCGAGCACGATCTCCTCGCCGTCACCGAGCACCGCCGCATCGATGAAGTCGGCGATCGGCTCGGGGTTGAACGCCGAATGGCCCCCAGCAAGCACGATCGAGTGCGACTCGTCACGGTCGACCGCGTGCATCGGGATGCCCGCGAGGTCGAGGGCGGTGAGCATGTTGGTGTAGCCGAGCTCGGTGGCGAAGCTCAACCCGAGCAAGTCGAAGTCACCCACCGGACGGTGGCTGTCGACGGTGAACTGCGGGATCGCGTGCTCGCGCATGACCCGTTCCATGTCGGCGAGCACGGAGTACGTGCGCTCGGCCATGATCCAGTCGCGCTCGTTCAGGATCTCGTACAGGATCGCGACGCCCTGGTTGGGCAGACCCACCTCGTACGCGTCGGGGTACATCAGCGCCCAGCGCACGTCCACGGAGTCCCACTGCTTGCTGGCCGAGTTCAGCTCGCCGCCGACGTACTGGATCGGCTTGCCGACGGTCGGGAGCAGCGGCTCGAGTCGAGGGAACACTGACTCGACAGGCATGGAGGTCCTCACCGGTTCGCGGACGGGGCGCACCCAGCGTAACGCCGGACCGGAAGCCTCACGCCATCCCTGGGGCGGGTCAGGCGGCCGAGCGAGCGGAGAGGTAGCCGTTCGGGTCGAGCACGAACTTTTGCGCCGCCCCGGAGTCGAAGTCGGCGTACCCCTTCGGTGCTTCGTCGATCCCGATGGCGGTCGCGTTGACGGCCTTGGCGATCTGCACCCGGTCATGCAGGATCGCCTTCATCAGGCCGTAGTGGTACTGCATCACCGGGCACTGGCCGGTCATGAAGCTGTGCGACTTGGCCCAGCCCAGGCCCAACCGGATCGACAACGACCCCTCCTTGGCGGCGTCATCGGCCGCACCTGGGTCGCCGGTGACGTAGAGCCCGGGGATGCCGAGCCCGCCGCCGGCACGGGTGATGTCCATCAGCGAGTTGAGCACCGTTGCGGGAGCCTCGGCATCGGACCCCTTGCCGTGGCCGCGCGCCTCGAACCCGACGGCGTCGACACCGCAGTCGACCTCCGGCTCGCCGAGGATCTCCGCGATCTGGTCCTTGGGGTCGCCCTTCGACACGTCGACCGTCTCGCACCCGAAGGACCGCGCCTGGGCCAGCCGGTCGGCGTTCAGATCACCGACGATGACGGCGGCGGCACCGAGCAGGTGCGCCGACGCGGCAGCGGCCAACCCGACCGGCCCGGCGCCCGCGACGTACACCGTGGAGCCGACGGTCACGCCGGCCGTCACGCAGCCGTGGAACCCGGTCGGGAAGATGTCGCTGAGCATCGTCAGGTCGAGGATCTTCTCCAGAGCCTGGTCCCGATCGGGGAACTGCAGCAGGTTCCAGTCGGCGTACGGCACAGCGACGTACTGGGCCTGCCCGCCGACCCATCCACCCATGTCGACGTATCCGTACGCGGAGCCGGGTCGGTCGGGGTTGACGTTGAGGCAGATGCCGGTCTTGCCCTCCTTGCAGTTGCGGCAACGGCCGCACGCGATGTTGAAGGGCACCGAGACGATGTCACCCTCCTTGATGAACTCGACCCCCGGACCGGTCTCGACCACTTCCCCGGTGATCTCGTGCCCGAGGATGAGTCCCATTGGGGCCGTCGTGCGACCGCGCACCATGTGCTGGTCGCTGCCGCAGATGTTGGTCGCGACGGTCTTGATGATCGCAGCGTGCGGGAGCGACCGCCCCACGTTGTCCGGATTGACGCCAGGTCCGTCCTGCAGCTGGAAGCTGGGGTAGTCGATGGTCTGCACCTCGACCTTGCCGGTACCCATGTAGGCGACTGCCTTGTTGTCCGTCATGGAAGCTCCTTCTGGTCGTACCTCGTGGTGTTCAGAGGTGGACGGGGCGGGTCCCTCACGTCCGGATGCGACGCTACGCATGAGTGACCCGGGTCACAACTCAGACTCTGTCAGCGAGATCGCCCGCGTCCGGGCGACGGTCATTGCTGCCTCGCAGCCCTCCATCGTCACCGTGCTCTGATTCGTCTCGATCGCGATGTTCGTCGTGTTCAGCACGTACCTGGTTGCTCGGGGCGAACGGCTCTTCTAGCGGGAACGCAGCAGCTGGGACCGCACCACGACCCCGAGCCCAGGGCGTCGCACGGCTCGTAGGTGGATGTTCTGCAACAGTCCCACGGCAGCCAGCGAGGCGAACATCGAGGTGCCCCCGTACGACACGAAGGGCAGCGGCACGCCCGTCACCGGCATGATCCCCAGGCACATGCCGATGTTCTGGAACGACTGGAACCCGAACCAGCAGGCGATGCCGACCGCGGCGAGCCGGCCGAAGATGTCGTCGGCTTGACGGGCGATCCGCAGGCACCGCCACA
>Ga0136630_1000895_pt1 | contig 11899 bp, 14 predicted proteins | sample AntDrymUQ5682106_2_FD_105496 | JGI IMG/M metagenome (GOLD analysis project Ga0136630, IMG submission 105496) | Polar desert sand microbial communities from Dry Valleys, Antarctica - metaG UQ568 (21.06) | ecosystem: Environmental > Terrestrial > Soil > Desert | place: Antarctica: Dry Valley...
ACGGCCGTCGCGGCGATGGCGAACCACTCGACCTGCGACCCGACGCCGCGCAGGACACTGGCCGTTCCGTCACCGAACCCCTGCGCACGCCGCTGCTGTCGTTCCGCCGCACACCGGCGCTGCTCGCCGACGACACCACCCGGGCCCAGCTCACCGCCGCGGTGCGCACGTTGTCGTCGCGCGTCGGCGAGCGTTCGTGCCTGACGGTGTCGCTCGACGGCACGGACGTGCAGCGAGTCGGAGCCGAACGCCCCGTCGTCCCCGCCAGCTCGATGAAGGTCGTCGTCGCCGCCGTCGCGCTCGAGCGCCTCGGCCGCGACCACCGCTTCACGACGACGCTCGTCGGGACGGTCGACGGGAGCACCGTGGTCGGCGACCTCACGATCGTCGGTGGCGGCGACCCGTTGCTCACGAGCGACGCTTTCCCGATCGAGAACGACCCCCAACCGGTGGTCAACGAGACGTCGCTCGACGCGCTTGCGATCCAGCTCGCCGAGGCGGGGGTGACGACCGTCGAGGGTGACGTCGTTGCCGACGAGTCGCGCTACGACGACGAGCGGTACGCACCCGACTGGGTTCCCGCCGACCGGAACGTCGAGGCGGGTCCGCTGGGGGCGTTGATGGTGAACGACGGACGCGTCACGGTCTCCGGGGTGCACAGCGAGGATCCGTCGCTCGGCGCCGCGCAGGAGTTCGTCGATGTGCTCGGCGCGCAGGGCATCGAGGTGCTCGGCAGCGCCCGGGCTGGCTCGGCGCCGGCCGGTGCCGAACAGATCGCGACCGTGGAGTCGTCGCCGCTGCACGCCGTCGTCGCCGAGATGCTCACCACGAGCGATGACAATACGGCCGAGCTGCTGGTGAAGGAGCTCGGCATTGCCAACGACAGCGCCGGCACACGAGAGGGCGGACTCGCCGTCCTGCGGGCGCAGCTCGACGAATGGGGTGCCGACGTGGCCGGCATGTCGCTGACGGACGGTTCCGGCCTCTCGGCGACGAATCTCGTGACGTGCGACGTGTTGCAGATGGTGCTCGTCGACTCGGGTCATGCCGACGACCTCGCATCCGGCATGGCGATCGCCGGGGAGACCGGCACGCTGTCCGACGTGTTCGGGTCGTCGTCGGTCGCCGGCCGCATGCGCGCCAAGACTGGGACCTTGTCGAACCGCCCTGCCGAGGCCGACCCGCCGGCGTCGAAGGCGCTCGTCGGGTACGTCCCCTCGGGGCGGCGACACCGGATCGAGTTCTCACTCGTCCTCAACGGACCCACCGTGAGTGAACCTGGGGAGTACCTCCCCGTATGGGAGGAGCTCGCCGCAACGCTCGGCGAGTACCCGGCAGGCCCCACGGCACGATCGCTCGGACCACGACGCTGAGGGCGCCGGCATGGAGGCACTGACCCCACGCCCGATCGACGGCACTCCGATGTTCCCGCTCGGGCAGGTGCTGCTCCCGTCGACAGGAATGGGTCTGCACGTCTTCGAGCCGCGCTTCCGCCAGCTCGTCGTCGACTGCCTCGCCTCCGAGCACGACCCTCCCGAGCTCGCCAGCACGCTCATCGAGCGTGGCCACGAGGTGGGCGGCGACGACGAGAGAGCCACCGTCGGCGTGCTCGCGCACATGCAGGGTGTCGAGGCGATGCGAGACGGTCGCTACACGTTCGTCGCCGTCGGCGTGCGGCGCGTACGGGTGACCGAGTGGCTCGATGACGATCCCTACCCGCGTGCGCGCGTCGAGTCGTGGCCCGACCCCGACGCCGACGATCCCACGCTGCTCGGTGCGCTCCGGGCAGCCGCGCGGCGAGCCGAACAGCTGCGCCGTCTGATCGCGGAGGCGCAGGGTGCCGCCGCTGTGCCGGGCGAACTCGTCATCGACGACCTGCCGGTCATCGGGTGTTACCAGCTCGCGGCGCAGCTCCCGATCGGACCTGCCGACCGTCACCGGTTGCTGCGGGCGCCGACGGTGCGCACTCGCTTCGATGTGCTCGACGACGTGTTCGACGACCTCGAGTCGATGTTGAAGTTCGGTATGACGTGATAGAACGTCCTGCGTGGCGCAGCCCGTGAACGACCCGACCGGCCCCACCGGCCCCACCGGCTCGACCGGCGCGACCGGCTCGAACAACATCGATGTCGGCGACGTCGTCGACACGGTCAAGCAGTACGTGCGCCAGGAGACGATTGCGCCGCTGAAGGGTGCCGGCCGCTGGCTGGCGATGGGCGCTGCGGCGGCGTTCGCGCTCGGCATCGGTCTGTTGCTCGTCATGCTCGGCTTACTGCGCCTGATCCAAACGGAGTGGGAGCGGTCCGCAGAGGGGTCGCTGTCGTGGCTGGCCTACGCCATCGTGCTCGTCGTCTGCGTCGCCGTGCTCGCCTTCACCCTGTCGAGGATCAAGAAGGACACGCTCAACAAGGAGCCCCACTGATGGCCGCCGACATCCGCAGCGACAAGATCACGAAAGAGCAGTTGCAAGGCAAGCTGCAGGCCTTCCAGGACGGGCTGACGAGTCAGGTCGAGGACAAGAAGAAGACCCTTATCGCCGTCGCCGCGGCGAGCGGTGTCGTCGTGCTGCTGCTGTTCTTCCTGCTCGGCCGGCGCAGCGGCAACAAGAAGCGCACCGTCGTCGAGATCCGGCGCCTCTGACCCATGGCACGCTCCGCGCGCCGGCGTCGCCTCTCGCCCGTGTACCTGCTGCGCACGCAGGCCATCACGAAGGGCTTCCTCGGCGGTCAGTCCGGTTGGAGGACGTTCGGCATCGCCTACTTCGGGCTGCGCTTCCTGAAACGGCTGCTCGGCAGGAACGAGGAGGTGCTGCTCGTCGAAGAGCTCGCACCCGGCCAACGCATGCACATCACCGCGCTCGCCCCGCCGGAGAAGCGGTCGCGACGTTCGCGTCGATGAGGGTGCTGCTGCGCAACCCTCGACGGGAGATCGAGATCGACGGCGGTGTGCCGGCGCGCACGATGCTGGAGCGACTCGGCCTGGCGCACGAGGCGCACCTCGTGATCCGCAACGGGACGCTCGTGCCGGGCGACGAACGCCTGGAGGACGACGACGAGATCGAGGTCCGTCCCGTCATCTCCGGCGGCGCGTCGCCGTGAGCAAGTGCAGGGCGTGCCGTGAGCCGGCGATCATCGACCTGCCACGCCACAACGCAAACTTCTGCGACGTGCACTTCCGTCAGCTCGTGCGGCGTCAGGTCGAGAAGGCGATCGACGACTTCGCCATGTTGCGGCCCGGCGATCGGGTGCTCGTGGCGGTCAGCGGCGGCAAGGACTCCTTGGCGGCATGGGACCTGCTCGTCGACCTGGGCTACGCGGCGGACGGCTTCTACGTCGGGCTCGGCATCGGTGAGTACAGCGAGGCGAGCGGCGAGCACGCGGCACGCTTCGCGCACGACCGCGGGCTGCGTCTGCTCACCGTCGACCTGCGTGACGAGTTCGGCTACGACGTCCCGACGGCGTCGCGGGCGACGCGCCGACCGGCGTGCTCGTCGTGCGGGTTGAGCAAGCGTCACCTGTTCGACCGGGCGGCTCTCGACGGCGGATACGACGCGCTCGTGACGGGTCACAATCTCGACGACGAGGCAGCCGTGCTGTTCGGCAACACGCTGCGGTGGGACGTCGACTATCTGGCGAGGCAGCTCCCGGTGCTCGCCTCACGTGACGGGCTGCCGCGCAAGGTGAAGCCGCTCGTGCGACTGACCGAGCGTGAGACGGCGGCGTGGTGCGTGGTGCGTGGCATCGACTACGCCGTCGACGAGTGTCCGATGTCGGCCGGCAACCGCCACCTCCGCTACAAGGCGGCGCTGAACGAGATCGAGGCGCACTCGCCGGGCTCGAAGGCGGCGTTCTACCTGAACTTCCTCGACAACATGGCGCCGCTGCTGGCGGACCGGCGCGACGCGTCGGTGGCGACGGTGGGGGAGTGCACGCAGTGCGGATCGCCGACGACGGGCGACCGTTGCGCGTTCTGCCGGCTCGTCGAGACGGCGTCGCAGCACGAGCCGGTGCCCGTCGCGATGGCGCGGCGACGCTGATGACCCGTGCGTTCGCTGCGAGCGAGCGTGTGCTGCTGATCGACAGCAAGGCGCGCCGCTACCTCGTCACGCTCGCGGCCGGCGGTGAGTTCCACAGCCATCACGGGTTCGTCCCCCACGACAACGTGATCGGTTCGCCGGAGGGCACCGTGCTGCGCTCCACGAAGGGTGCCGAGTACCGCGCGCTGCGTCCGACGCTGGAGGACTTCGTGGTCGAGATGCCCCGGGGGGCGCAAGTCATCTATCCGAAGGATCTCGCCCCGATCTGCATGCTCGCCGACATCGGACCCGGCGTGCGCGTGTTCGAGACAGGCGTCGGGTCGGGCGCGCTGTCCATGGCGATGCTGCGCTGGGGGGCAGACATCGTCGGCTACGAGACGCGACTGGACTTCGCCAACAAGGCGAGGAAGAACGTCGCCAGCTTCCTCGGCGACGAGGCGCTCGATCGCTTCCGGGTCGAGATCGCCGACAGCTACGAGGGCATCGCTGACGCCGATGTCGGTGACGGGTTCGACCGTGTCGTGCTCGATCTGCCAGAGCCGTGGCGCGTCGTGGCCCACGCCGAGCGGGCGTTGCGCCCCGGCGGCATCCTCGTCGCCTACACGCCCTCGATCACCCAGGCGGTCCAGGTGCGCGAGTCGTTCAACCGGCGCTGGATGGACTCACGCACGATGGAGGTCTTGCACCGCGGCTGGTACGTCAACCCACCCGCCGTGCGCCCCGACCACCGCATGGTCGCCCACACCGCCTTCCTCACCGTCTCCCGCTTCGCCCCCTGACCCCCGTCGAAAGACGTTCTGAGTCACGAACAACGCCGAGTCTCGACATTGTTCGTGACTCACATCTGGCGCCGAAGATCTGAGTCACGGCATACGTCAAGACTCGGCCTTTGTGGTGACTCAGAAATCGTTGCGATCGCACTTCCGGATCGGACCGCCTGCGACCCCTCATCGTGAGTGATGTCACGCATCGACCGTCGCTTGATCGAGCTCGCCTCGCCGTCGGGCTACCTCACACGCCAACGTGCCTACGACGCCGGCATCTCGGCCCGGCAGCTGCGCCGACGCGCCCAGGTTGGCTGGATCGATCAGGTCGGCGCGAACGGCTTTGTCCTCGCGTCGGAACGGCGAACGAAGACCGTCGATCTTGAGGCGTCGATCGCCGAGATCGGCAGCGAATGCTGGGCGTCAGGAGCGACGGCGGCTGCATTGCACGGCTTCGACGGGTACGAGCTGCGACGGCCATTCCACGTGACCGTGATGCGGGGACGCAACATCGAGCGCGCCGGTGTCCGTGTCCACACGACGAAGGAGATGCTGCGCATCGATCGGTCGGTAATGAACGGGATCGCGCTCACGAGCCCTGCACGAACGGTGATCGAACTGGCACGCAGCCTCGACGCTCGCCGCCTCACCGCGGCGCTCGACTCGGGACTGCGTGACGGCGGGTTCAACGAGGATCTGCTCCACCGCCGCATCGTCGCGCTGCGCTCGAAGGGCCGCTACGGGATCCCGCTGCTGCTCGACGTCATCGCCGGTCTCGACGCCACCCGCGGCGGTGAGAGCTGGCTCGAACGGGAATACCTGCGGATCACCGCCGCCGCCGGACTCCCGCGGCCGGCGACACAGCTGGTGCTGACGAAAGCGCTGGACAAGCTCGTCCGGGTCGACTTTCGCTACCCAGGCACGAACGTCGTCGTCGAGGTCCTCGGCTACCGATTCCATCGCGATCCGTCCCAGCTGCGGCGGGACACCGAACGGGTGAGCGCGCTCGTGGTGGAGGGATATCGTCCGCTGCAGTTCACCTACGAACACCTCGTGGAGTCGCCGCAGTGGGTGGTGGAGACGGTCCGTCGACTCCTCGCCTAGACCTCTGAGTCACCGCATACGTCGAGACTCGGCGTTGTTCGTGACTCAGAGAAGGGCAGCGGGGGGAGCCGGGCCGCCGGAAGGACGGCGCGGCAACCGCAACGGCCGGCCGGGGGTGAGGGCGATCAGGCTTCGATGTAGATGCACTCGCCGGGGCATTCCTCGGCGGATTCGATGACGGCGTCGAGCTGGCCGTCGGGGATGCCGGCCATGCCCTCGGCACCCTGCGCGTTGCCCTTCGCCTCGGCGTAGACGGTGTCGCCTTCCTTGACGTAGGCGAGCCCGTCGTCGAGCAGCGTGAACACGTCGGGAGCGATCTCCTCGCAGAGGCCGTCTCCGGTGCACAGGTCTTGATCGATCCAGACCTTCATGCCGGAAAGTTTACACGGCGCATGGCGTAGAAACGATCTTCTCAGTGCATGGACGTGACACGTCACCAACGCGGATCGTCGCAGTCGTGGCATTCCGGCTCGACCTGGAACGTGGCGTGAGTGATCGCGTACCGCTGCGAGACGAGCGAGCGGGCGGCGTCGAGCACACCGTGGCCGTCGGCGGCGTCGACGGTGGTGAGGTGCGCCGACATCGCCTCCATGCCCGACGTCAGCGTCCAGACGTGCAGGTCGTGCACGTCGACGACGTCGGGCAGCTCGCCGAGGTCGGACTCGAGTCGCACGAGGTCGACATCGGGTGGCGCCGACTGCACGAGCACGCGCACGGCTCGGCTGCCGAGCCTCCACGTGCGCGGCAGGATCCACAACCCGATGGCGGCGCCGACCGCAGGGTCGACCCAGTACCACTCGGTGACGGCAATGACGATCGCGGCGCCGATGACGCCGAGCGAACCGAGCGTGTCGGACATCACCTCCAGGTAGGCGCCCTCGACGTTGAGGCTCTCCTTCGAACCCTGGCGCAGCAGCACGAAGGCGACGATGTTCACGGCAAGGCCGATGACGGCGACGATCAGCATCGGACCGGAGTCGACCTCGGGCCCGGCGTCGAGACGTCGCACCGCCTCGACGAGCACGTAGATCGCGACGCCGAACAGCAGGAGCGCGTTGACGAACGCGGCGAGGATCTCGAGGCGATAGAGCCCGAACGTGTGATGGCTCGCTGCGCCCGATGATGCCGCCCGCTCGTGCCGCACGGCGAGCGAGATCGCGGCAAGCGCCATGCCGATGCCGAGGACATCGGTGAGCATGTGCCCGGCGTCGGAGAGCAACGCCAGCGATCCCGTGGCGAAGCCGGCGACGACCTCGACGAAGAAGTAGCCACCGATCAGGCAGAACGCGATCCACAGCGGGCGACGATGCGCAGCGCCGGCGCTGAGCGCACCCGACGTGTGATCGTGATCGTGGCCCACGAGTCCGTACGGTAACGGCGGCGCGATCGGCCGGGGTACGTGTAGCGTCCAGCGCGAGACCCCCGGAGGAGGTGACGTCGAGTGCCAGATGACGCAGATCGCGACGCCAGAGAGGTCGAGCGGCTCGAGGCCGAGATCGCCAGCCTGCGCACCCGGCTCGCCGACGCTCCTCGACGGATGCACACGCTCGAAGAGCGCCTGCTCGAGACGAAGGGCCAGCTCTCCCAGGCGGTCGCGCAGAACGAGAAGCTGAGCTACACGTTGCGTGAGGCGCGCGACCACATCGCCTCGCTGCGCGACGAGGTCGACAAGCTCACGCAGCCGCCCTCGGCATACGGCGTCGTCGTCGGCAAGAACGACGACGGCACGGTCGACGTGCTCACCTCGGGCCGCAAGATGCGCGTCATGCTCCATCCGGACATCGACATCGAGATACTCGAGCGCGGCGCAGAGGTCGTCCTCAACGAGAGCTTCAACGTCATCGCCGCCCGCTCGCAAGAGGGCATCGGCGAGGTGGTCAGCGTGAAAGAGGTGCTCGACGACGGCGTGCGCGCGCTCGTCGTCGGCCGAGCCGACGAGGAGCTCGTCTGCGAGCTCGCCGACACGATCAGGGGCATCCATCTCCGAGCCGGCGACACGTTGCTGCTCGACCCGCGAGCCAACCTGTTGCTCGAGCGGCTGCCGCGTCCCGAGGTGGAGGATCTGCTGCTCGAGGAGGTGCCCGACATCGCCTATTCCGACATCGGCGGCCTCGACGACCAGATCGAGCAGATCGCGGATGCCGTGGAGCTGCCGTACCTGCACCAGGAGCTGTTCGCCGAGCACCGGCTGCCAGCCCCGAAGGGGATCTTGCTGTACGGGCCGCCAGGCTGCGGCAAGACGCTCATCGCCAAGGCGGTCGCCAACTCGCTGGCGAGAAAAGTCGCCGCGGCAACGGGCGACGAGAAGGGCCGCAGCTACTTCATCAACATCAAAGGCCCCGAGCTGCTGAACAAGTACGTCGGCGAGACCGAGCGCCAGATCCGTCTCGTGTTCCAGCGGGCGCGCGAGAAGAGCGAGGAGGGCTGGCCGGTCATCGTCTTCTTCGACGAGATGGACTCGATGTTCCGCACCCGCGGCTCGGGCATCTCGTCCGACATGGAGTCGACGATCGTGCCGCAGCTGCTCGCCGAGATCGACGGCGTCGAGGGGCTCCGAAACGTCATCGTCATCGGAGCGACGAACCGCGAGGACCTCATCGATCCGGCGATCCTGCGACCCGGCCGGCTCGACGTGAAGATCAAGATCGAGCGTCCCGACGCCGGGGCAGCGCGCCAGATCTTCTCGCAGTACCTGACCGACGAGATCCCCATCGCACCCGACGACACGGTGCCCGCGATGATCGAGACCACCGTCGCAGAGATGTATCGCGACGACGACGCCAACCGCTTCCTCGAGGTGACGTACCAGAACGGCGACAAGGAGATCCTCTACTACAAGGACTTCGCGTCGGGAGCGATGATCGAGAACATTGTGCGACGGGCGAAGAAGCTCGCCATCAAGCGGGTGATCCAGGGCGGCGCGAGGGGAGTGTCGAGCGAGGATCTCGTCGCCTCGATCAAGCAGGAGTACAAGGAGCACGAGGACCTTCCCAACACCACGAATCCCGACGACTGGGCGAAGATCTCGGGCAAGAAGGGCGAGCGGATCGTGTTCATCCGCACGCTCGTGTCGCACGAGCGCGACGCTGGACCCGCCGGCGGCCGCGCCATCGAGCGCGTCGCCACCGGCCAATATCTGTAACGCTGCGGGCTCGTCGTCCGCTTCGCTTTCTCGTCGCGCCGCGTGTGGCTCGTCGTCCGCTTCGCCGTTGGCCGAATTTCCACTGCCCACCCCCCGGGACGGGGCGCCGGTAGGGTTCGCGCATGGCGTTGCCCAAGGTCTGCGGCATCGAGACCGAGTACGGGATCGTCGTCCGCGGCGCCGAGGGCAACCCAGCGACGGCGTCGTCGCAGCTGATCAACGCGTACGTCGCAGGCATCGCCCGCGATCGCTCGGCCGGTGCGGTGACGTGGGACTTCGAGGACGAGCACCCGGCGACCGACGCCCGTGGGTTCACGCTCGACGACGCGCTCGCTCCCGAAGTGGAGACGACGCTCGTCAACGCCGTGCTCACGAACGGGGCCCGCTACTACGTCGATCACGCCCACCCGGAGATGTCGACGCCCGAGGTGCTCGACGCCCGCGAAGCGGTGCGATTCGACAGGGCAGCGGAGGAGATCGTGCGGCGCAGCATGGCGTACGCCCGCTCGATCCTGTCCGACGGCGCCGAGCTCGTCGTCTACAAGAACAACTCCGACGGCAAGGGCAACAGCTACGGCTGCCACGAGAACTACCTCATGGCACGCGCCACACCGTTCGGCCAGATCGTCCGCCAGATCACGCCGCACTTCGTCACGCGTCAGGTCTTCACCGGCGCCGGCAAGGTGGGCTGCGAGGCGCCCGGCTCCGAACCCGACGGCGTCGCGTACCAACTGAGCCAGCGCGCCGACTTCTTCGAGGAAGAGGTCGGGCTCGAGACGACCATCAAGCGACCCATCGTCAACACCCGCGACGAGCCACACTGCGATCCGAAGAAGTACCGCCGGCTGCACGTCATCGTCGGCGATGCCAACATGAGCGAGATCGCGACCTACCTGAAGGTCGGTACGACGGCGATCGTGCTGGCGATGATCGAGGACGACACGCTCGGCGACGACTGGATGCTCGCCAACCCCGTCGCTGCCATCCGCCGCATCAGCCACGACCCGTCGCTGCGGGCGACCGTGCGACTGCACGGTGGACGCAGCGCCACGGCGCTGGAGATCCAGTGGGGTCTGCTCGAACGGGCGCGCAAGTACGAACAGAGCCACGGGCTGGCGGCGGTTGGTGAGTCGGTCGGCGCCGATGTCCTGCGTCGCTGGGAGTCGGTGCTCGCCGGTCTCGAGTCCGGTGGCGACGACGTCGCCGACATCGTCGACTGGGTGGCGAAGGGGCGTCTCGTCGACGGCTACCGCGAGCGCCATGGCCTCGCCCACAACGACGCCAGGCTGAAAGCGATCGACCTGCAGTACCACGATCTCCGGCTCGAGCGTTGCCTCGCTCTGCGCGCCGGACTGTCGACGCTCGTCGGCGACGCCGAGGTCGAGTCGGCCATCACCGAACCACCGACCTCCACGCGGGCGTACTTCCGTGGGCGCTGCCTCGCCAAGTTCGCCGACAACATCGTCGCCGCCAACTGGGATTCGCTCGTCTTCGACATCGGCGAGGAACCGCTGCGGCGAGTGCCGATGATGGAACCGACCCGCGGCACGGCCGAGCACGTCGGTGCGCTCATCGACGAGGTGACGACCGCACGCGAGCTGATCGAACGCCTCGGCGCGTGAGACAGTCGCTAGCTTGACGACGAGGAGTGATCTGCGATGGCTGAACACAAACAGAAGCGACAGACCCCGACACGTCGCGACGAGGAGACCGGCGTCGAGACCGACGACGCGCCGGCGACGTCGGAGAGCGGCGAGAAGCTGAAGGCCGAGCTCGACGATCTGCTCGACGAGATCGACGAGGTGCTCGAGAGCAACGCCGAGGACTTCGTCAAGTCGTACGTGCAAAAGGGCGGTCAGTGACGTCGATGGCGATGCCGTTCAGTGCGTTCCCCGGCCACGCCACCTGCAGCCCGCGCAGAGGACGACCACTCACTCGCTGGCGCTCGCTCGTTCGCATCGGACGACGGGCGTGAGCATGCCCGTGTTCTCGCCGAACGACGATCCGGGTGCCAACTTCCCCGCACTTCTGCGGCGGACCGGTCTGACCGCGACGGGACCCGGCGGCGAGCGACTCGGCGGCGACATCCCCCACGCCACGACGTGCGTCGCCGTGCGGTTCGCCGACGGCGTCATCATGGCCGGTGACCGCCGGGCGACGTCGGGCAACCTCATCAGCCACCGCACGATGGAGAAGGTCGTCGAGGCCGATCGTCACAGCGCGGTCGCCATCGCCGGCGCGGCGGGTCCGGCGATGGAGATGATCCGCGTCTTCCAGCTGCAGCTCGAGCACTACGAGAAGGTCGAGGGCTCGGCGCTCAGTCTCGAGGGCAAGGCGAACCAGCTCTCGATGATGGTCCGTGGCAACCTCCAGGGTGCGTTCGCCGGTCTTGCAGTCGTCCCGATCTTCGGTGGCTACGACCTGCGTCGTGAAACCGGCCGGGTGTGGGCATACGACGTCACCGGCGGTCGCTACGAGGAGCGCGAGTACGTCACCACCGGGTCGGGCAGTCTTCACGCCGGCACGGTCATCAAGATCGGCTTCCGCGACGACCTCGACCGCAGCGGTGTGCTCGCCCTCGTGGCAACAGCACTGTGGGAGGCCGCCGACGCCGACAGCGCCACAGGTGGACCCGACGCGCTGCGCGGCATCTACCCGGTGGTGGCCACCATCACGGCCGACGGCTTCACGCCCGTCGCCGACGACGAGCTCGCCACCACGTTCGAGTCCGTCGCCGAGGAGGTGCGTGCCCGGTGAACATGCCGTTCTACGTCGCCCCGGAACAGGTGATGAAGGATCGTGCCGACTATGCGCGCAAGGGCATCGCACGAGGCAGGGCGCTCGTCGCGATCC
>Ga0136630_1000896_pt1 | contig 11891 bp, 11 predicted proteins | sample AntDrymUQ5682106_2_FD_105496 | JGI IMG/M metagenome (GOLD analysis project Ga0136630, IMG submission 105496) | Polar desert sand microbial communities from Dry Valleys, Antarctica - metaG UQ568 (21.06) | ecosystem: Environmental > Terrestrial > Soil > Desert | place: Antarctica: Dry Valley...
CCCCGAACAGTGTGCCGGCCTGCTCGGTACGGCCGCGCAGGCCGAGGTTGGTGGCCAGGAAGTCCAGGCAGTCGACGAGATCCCAGGTGCTGCCCAGCCCGTGGAACCGCGCGATGGCCTCACGCATGAGCGCCGCGGCCCGCCGGTGGTCACCGCGGTCCAGGTACAGGTTGGCTTGGTTCATCACCAGCCGCGCGATTCCCTCGTCGTCGCCGACCCGCCGGAAGATGACCAGGCTGCGAGCGAAATAGTCGGCGGACGTCTCCAGCTCCCCGGCACCGTGGGCGAGCACACCCAGGTTGTTCATCGTCTCCGCCGCCGCCCGCTCGTCGCTGCCACGTTCCTGGCGAACCGTCAGGCTCTCCTCCATGAGCCGCCGAGCGCCAGCGACATCGCCTTGGTCGTAGCGCAGCGCCCCCAGCAGATTCAGCGCCGAGGCCAGGGCGTCACCGTCGCCGAGTTCGCGCTGGAGTTGCACCGCCTCGGTCTGCTGCGCCTCCGCCGGGCCGTAGTCGCCGCGGGCACGCGCGAAGACGGTGGCGCGGTCCAACAGCGTTGCCCGCAGGGCCGTGCGTTGGCCCACCGACAGCGACAGTGCCCGGTCCAGCCACTGGCGGCCCTCCGTGAAGTGGCCGTGCACGCGCCAGAAGCCGCCCAAGGCGGCCGACAGCCGCAGCACCGTGTCGACGTCGGACTGCTCGTCTGCCCAGCGCAACGCCGCCCGGAAGTTGGCGTGCTCAGATTCCAGGCGCGTCAACCACACCATCTGGTCGCGGTTGCGCAGGTTCGGCGCCGCCTGCTCGGCCAGCCGCAGATAGTACGCCGCGTGGAGCGCCGCGACCGCCGGCGCTTCGTCGCTGCGTTGCAGCTGCTCCAAGGCGTACTCGCGGATGGTCTCCAGCATCGCGAAACGTGGCTCGATCCCTTCACCGCCGAGGTTGCGCACGAAGCTCTGCCCGAGTAGCGCGTCCATCCCATCGAGCACGTCCAGGTCCAGGTTCTCGCCGGCCACCTCCTCCGCCGCGTCCAGCGCCCAGCCGCCCGCGAACACCGCCAAGCGGCGGAACAGGGTCTGTTCATCCTCGCTGAGCAGATCGTGACCCCAATCGATCGCCCCCCGCATGGTGCGCTGGCGCTCGGGAAGGTCCGCGGCTCCTCCCGTGAGCAGCCGCAGGCGGCTGGACAGCCGCGACAGCAGCGCCGCTGGTGGCAGCAGTCGCACGCGTGCCGCCGCCAGCTCGATGGCCAGGGGTAGGCCTTCCAGGCGGCGGCAGATCTCGGCGACCGCGGCAACGTTCTCCTTGGTGATGGCGAACGACGGATTGGAGGCGCGAGCGCGTTCGGCGAACAGCGCCACCGCAGCGCTGTGCTCGGGATCGCCTTCGGAGGGCGACGGCACGCCCAACGGCTCGACGCTGAACTCGTGCTCACCGCGGACCCGCAGCACCGCCCGGCTGGTCACCAGCACCACCAGGCCTGGGGCGGCGGACAGCAGGTTGGCGACCAGCGGACCCGCCGCCGCGACGCGCTCGAAGCTGTCGAGCACCAGCAGGGCGCGCTGGTCTCGCAAGTAGCCCTTGAGGCTTTCGAACGGCGAGGTGCCCGCGCTCTCCCGCACACCGAGGGCGTGGGCGATGGTGGGGGCGACCAGCGCGGGATCACGCACCGCCGCCAGGCCGATCAACCACACGCCGTCGCGAAAGTCCGCGGCCAACTCGTCGACGATGCGCAAGGCCAGACGGGTCTTACCGATCCCTCCAGGACCGGTGAGCGTGACCAGCCGCACCGCCTCGCGCTTGAGCAGGTCGACGACGGCCACGGTCTCGCGCTCCCGGCCGACCAGCGGGGTGGTGTAGTTGGGCAGCGAGCCGAAGGCGCGCAGTGGCGGGAAGTCGCGCGGCAGCCGGGAGTGCAGGAGCTGGAACAGCCGCTCGGGGCGCTGGATGTCCTTCAGCGGGTGAGCGCCCAGGTCCATCAGCTCGGCGTCGGGTGGCAAGAGGTCGCGACTCAGCTCGGCGGTGACGGTCGACAGCAGCGTCTGCCCCCCGTTCGCGGTGGCCATGATCCGAGCCACCTTGTTGAGAGTCGGTCCGAAGTAGTCGTCGTCGCGCAGCTCAGCGCCGCCGGTGTGCAGGGCCATCCGCACGCGCAGCGGCTCACTGGTCGGCCACGGCTCACCGGCCAGCCCCAGCTGCGCGTCCAGCGCCGCCCCCACGGCCTCGTCGACCGAGGTGAACGCCGCGCAGAAGGCATCGGCGACGGTCTTGAAGACCACCCCGTGGTGCTGCGCGATGCTGGCGCGCAGGATGTCGTCGTGGCGGCTGACCGCGGCTGACATCGCCTCGGACTCCTCCTGCCACCGGCGCGTGCTGCCTTCGATGTCGGTGAAGAGGAACGTCACCGTGCCGCTGGGCATCTGCACGTCGTCGCTCCTCCTTTGCCGTTGCGCTGCCGTTGCGTCCGCTGGCCCGGTCCGACATCATGCCGCTGCGGGCAACCACCGTCCTCAAGCGGCAGCAGCGGTCGGACACAAGACCCGTGGCGGTTCGCCTTCGACCTGGGAATCGCCCACTACGATCTCGCGCCGCCCGACAGACTGGACGACCTAGAGGGCCTGCGCGTCGCGCTGGTCTCCCTCGACGTCGCCACGGCAGCCGACGTGCCACGGGCGGCACCCGCCCTCCGGCCGGCCCCACCCGCCCGGGTCGCTGACTCAGCCGGCCGCCTCGGCACAACGCAGGATCGCGGCCACCGAACGGTCGACGTCGGCAGGCGTCGTCGACCAGTTGGACACGGACACCCGCATCGCCGGGCGGCCCTGCCACACGGTGCCGCTCAGCCAGCAGGTTCCGTCGGCCTGGACGGCGCGCACCACGACGGGCGTGCGCCGGTCGGCGTCCCCGTCGCGGCCGGGGAAGCGCACCAGCACCTGGTTGAGCACGACGTCGTTGCACACCTCGACACCGTCGGCCGCTTCCAGGGCGGTGGCGAAGCGGCGGGCCAGCGCACAGCAGCGATCCACCAGGTCGGCGACGCCGGCGCGGCCCATGGAGCGCAGCGCCGCGTAGACGGGAAACCCACGGGCGCGGCGGGAGAACTCCGGGTTGAAGTCCATGGCATCGCGTTCCTGGTGCTCGGCATGGATCAGGTAGCTGGCCTGCACGCCCATCGCTGCGCGGTGGGCGCCGGGATCGGCGCAGAAGACCAGCCCGGAGTCGTAGGGCACGTTGAGCCACTTGTGGGCGTCGGTCGCCCACGAGTCGGCGCCCTCGGCGCCCGCCACCAACGGCGCCAGCGACGGGCTTGCGGCCGCCCACAGCCCGAATGCGCCATCGACGTGGACCCACGCGCCCCGGCGGTGAGCCAGCTCGACGATGTCGGCGATGGGGTCCAGTGCGCCGGTGTTGACGTTGCCCAGCTGCGCGCAGACGATCGTCGGCGTCGAGTAGTCGGCGTCAAGGACGCGGGCCAGGTGGTCGGCGCGCATGCGGCCTTGGCCGTCGGCGGGGACCACGGCCACCTGCTGCGTGCCGAGGCCTAACAGTCGCAAGGCCCGGTCGATGGTGGCGTGCCGCTCGCCGCCGACAACCACGCGCACGCCTGGTGAGCCCGCCAGGCCCCGTGTCTCGACGTCCCAGCCGGCGCGTTGCAACACGGCATGGCGCCCAGCGGCCAGTCCGGTGGTGTTGGCCATCTGGCAGCCGGTCACGAACCCCGTCGAGACGCTCGCCGGCAGGCCGAGCAGGTCGATCAGCCAGCCGGCGGCGACCTCCTCTGCCACCATCGCTGCGGGTGCGGCGGCGTAGAGGCCGGCGTTTTGGTCCCAGGCGGTCGTCAGCCAGTCGGCGGCCACGGACGCCGGCACGGCGCCGCCGATGACGAAGCCGAAGAAGCGAGAGCTGGGCGTGGCCATCAAGCCGGGATCGGCGGCGGCTGCCAGGTCGCGGATCACGGCGACCGCAGCCACCGGCTCGTCGAGCAGCGGCTGGTGCAGACCGTCCCGCAGCTGCGCCAGCGTCGCCGTCGGCCCCACCCGGCGGTCGGGCAAGCCTTCGAGATAGCCGGTCGCGAGCCGCTGCGTCGTTTCGAGCAACGCCCGCCAGTCCGACTCCGCCACCGCTGCCTCCTTGTCCCGCCGTGCCCTGTGCACGACCGCTGCGTGCCTGCCGGCGGCCATTCAACTCCTCGAGCGAGGCGCTGGCCATGTGGGCGATTATCCTGCTGCCCCAATGACAGCCACCGTGCGGGTCGAGTTGGAGCCGGTCACCGCCGCCGACAGCCGCGCGGTCCTGGCCAACCTGTACCCGCTGTACCTCTACGAGCTGTCGTCGTTCACCGATTACTACGCGCTGGACGAGCTGGGCCGTTGGATCCCAGACCACCTGGATGACTGGTTGCACGCGCGGCTGCCGGGCCAGCACTCGTTTCTGCTGCGTGCCGGTGGCCGCCTCGCTGGCTTCGCCCTGGTTGGCACCCAACCCTTCCCCTTCCGGCGTCACGGTTGCCGGACGCACATGTCGGAGTTCTTCGTCGTGCGTTCCCTTCGTCGGAGCGGGGTGGACGGGCCGGGGCCAAGGCCGCGTTCGATCGGTTCCCGGGCACCTGGGAAGTCACCGAGGTGCCGACCAACACGGCTGCCATCGCCTTCTGGCGGCAGGTGATCGGCGACTACACCGGCGACGACTACGCCGAGGCGGCCGACGGTGGGGAGGTGGCCCAGCTGTTCACCGCGGGGTCAGCGTTTTCCAAGGAGCGCGCGTCAGACCCGCAGACCGACGGGACGATTACCGTCTGAAGAGGCGCTTTACTTTGCGTGACGTATCTCGTACGCTGGTCGCCCGGCTTCCCCCTTCGCGGAGGAGCCGACAGCGGGGCCGCCCAGGGTCGATTGGGGGGACTCTGGGCGGCCCCCGCTGGGCCTCGCCACGGTCGTCGCGAGTGGCTGAAATTCAGGACCCGGGTCAGTAACCGCGGGCCTGGGGGATGCCAGCAGCAGGCGGCTCGCGCAACAACCACACGGGGTTGGACAAGCCGACCACCTCGCCCGTGGCGTCCAGCACCTGGGTGCGCACGAACGACGATGAGCTCGTGTCGACCGCTAGCACCGCCGCTCCGCCGCCCAGCGCCGTGTCCGCATAGGTGGCGATCACTCGTGTGGCGGGGACGGGGAACAGCGGTCCGGCGTAGTCGACGCGACCTTGCACGACCTGCAGGCTGCCGCCGGCGGGTAGGTCGGTGGCGGTGACCCGCAGCTGGCGGCGCCACAGCCCCGACACCGACACCGAGCCCATCGGGCACACGCCGTCGACCAGCAGATCCAGGCTGCCGCGATAACCCGACAGCGATCCGGACCAGGCGCGCCCGGCTGCCAGCGCACTCAGCAATCCCGACTCCTGCGTATCCGCCGCCCAGACCGACGTGATCCAGTTGTTGCGGGTGCCCGACCAGTCGCGTGCGAAGTGGTCGTCGCTGGTGCCGTTGCCGGTCAGGAACATCGCGTTGCGCGAACAGATGTCCCACAGCGCCACGTGACGCGCCAGATCGACGCCGCCCCGCACCGGATAGCCGACCTCCAGCAGGTCGCAGCCCATGGCCCGGTTGTCCAGGATCGCTGCGCCGGTCTCGGCCAGCATGTCGTCCTGTTCCGAGGACGACAGCGCCGCGCCGGAACCGAGGCCGAAGGGATGGTTGTAGCTGACAAGACCACCACGAGCGTGGATGTCGGGGACGATGCGGTGCTCCAGGATCGCCTTGTAGTCCGCATTGCCGGCAATACCGCTGTAGTCCGGCAGCGTCACCGTGCCGCCGAACCAGTTGACATGCGGAAGGCCGAGCGACACCTCCAACCCCTGCTGCTGCGTCACCGCAGGGTGGCTCTCGGCATACGCCGCCTGCAACCTGCTCTGTAGTCGCAGCGGGACGTCCCCGCTGGTCTGGCGCGAGAAGCGCAAGTAGTCGAAGTAGCCCTTGACGTTGCGCCCGGTGCTGACCGCGTTGAGCGTCAGACCGACCAGTGAGAAGTCGCGGGCATCCATGTCCGGCCACAACGCCGCGATGTCCTCGGCCGGGCGCAGGACCACCGAGTTCCACTCGCCGACATCGACGACCACGTTGATGACCCCAGTGCGTTCGGTCACCGAGCGGCGCTGCGGCCTGGCCCGGCCCCTGAACCGGTACGACAGCTGGTACTCACCTTCTGAGCGGCCGTTCTGGGCGGGATGGTAGGAGCTGCTGACCCGCAGCTCGAGCCAGCCGGTCAGGCCGATCTCGATGGGCAGCACCTCCAGGAACAGTGTCTGGCCGGTGAGGTTTGCCCGATAGTTCCACCGCGCCGGCGCCGACTCGGCGTAGAACCCGAGCCGCGCCTCAGCCCCGTTGCTGCTCTGCGCCGTGACCTGCAGGCTGCCACCGGGGACCGTATCCAACGGGGAGGCGGGCGCGGAAACGATTCCCCCTGTCGACGCCGTGGTCAGTGGGCCGCTGGTCTCCCGCTGCCACAGCCACGGGTCTCCCTCGCCAGGCCCGCCGCTCTCGTTGGTGAGGCTGGTGAAGTGCACCGCTTCGCGGTAGTTCTCGGCCGACATCCGATGGTCGTGGTCGGTCCACCACAGCACGTCCACGTCGTTGGTCTCGGCCTGCAGCAGGTGGGCGGCCATCGAGCCGGACCCCTCACTGAACGACGAATGGATGTGCATGGCCATCGAGACGGGGAGGCTGCCGTCAATCGTGGTCGCCAGGGACCGGCGCGGCACCGTGCCGAGGACGGCCGCAGCGGCCGCCAGGGAGCCGGTGGACTGCAGGAAACGACGGCGGGTCAGACCAGATGCTGGCGCGATCGGGTGGTGACCCGCTGCGCCGGCGTCGTCACACAATGTCTAACCCCCCCGAAGCTGCCTTGAACCAAGAACGCGCCTGTGGCGACGCGGACGACTCCTGCAAGTGTGCCATGCAAGTGCCATGGCCCCTGGCCGCGGTGCAGCGCGAGCTAACAGCAGTCGTCGAGTGCTTCGGCTCGCCAGTGCCCCAGACCCTCGCGGCCGGCGACGTAGACGATGCCCAGTCCCGCCACGGGGTCCGCCCACCACCACCCGAGCAGCGCGTTGAGACTCAGCCCGGCTAGCAAGATCGCCGACAGCCACACGCAGAGGGTGGTCTCGGCTGCGTCAGCCTGCAGTGCCCGGCTTCCCATGCGCTTGCCGACCCGGCGCTTGGCCTTCGCCAGCAGCGGCATCACCACCAACGAGACGACTGCCAGGACGATCCCGACGATGCTTTCATCCGCTTGTTGGGCGGTGAGCAGCTTGCGGACCGACTCGACGCCGACGCCGACGGCGAGGATGAGGAACGTCACGGCGATGATCCGCACCGCCCGCTGTTCCGCGGCTTGGGAGACTTCGGCACCGTGGCGCTCTTTGGACAGCCGCCACAGGATCGTCGCTCCGGCGAGCACCTCCACATAGGAGTCCACGCCGAAGCCGACCAAGGCGATGGAGCCGGCGACCACGCCGGCGGCGATCCCGAGGATGCCCTCGGCGCTGTTCCAACCGATGGTGACCCACGCCAGCGCCCGGCCTCTGGCGACCAAGGCGCCGGTGGGCGCAGGGGCGGCGACTGTCACAGCCTTGAGGCTACCGGCGGCATCATGGCCTGGCTGCGCTCAAGCGTCTAGGCCGCTGGTCGATGCCCCACAAACAGCTCGCGAGGCGGTCGATCCTCGTCAGTCACCTCCCCAACTGCGGTCGGTTCGAAGCCGGCGTCGGCCAGCAGTCGCAGCCAGTCCCCGCGACCGAACAGGCCCAGACGATGCGTCTCATGCACCACTTGAACGGACCCGTCGACATCGCGCAGCAGGAACGCGTATTCGGTCAGGGCCCAGGTGTCATCGGGATTCGGATCCCAGGCCCACTCGAGGTATCGAACTCCCCGGCCGTCGGGGCCGTCGTTCCCGCCATGATCGCTGGTGTCCCCGAAGCTCTCTTTGGTGTCGTCGGGCACGAAGACCGCGACGCCGCCGGGGCGGCAGTGCACGAAGGCGGTCGCGATGGCTCGCCGCAGATCGGACTCGGTCGCCATGTAGTCGACCGCATCGTGAACAAGCACCGCATCAAAGCTGCGGCCCAGCCGCAGCGTGCGCATGTCGCCACGGTGGTGGTCACATTCGGGGTTGAGCCGTCGTGACACGTCGAGCATCGCCGCCGACAGATCGGTCAGCGTCATCGCGAAGCTCGCCTTGAGGTGGACCGCGTTGTGACCGCCCCCGCTGCCGAGCTCGAGCACCTCGCGGACGGGAATCGACGCCGACTGGAGCAGCGTCGCGGCGAAGGCGGCCTCCTCGGCGTACTCCTCCGGTGGCGAGATCAAGGGCCACCAGACCGCCAGGTCGTCATAGAAGCGAAGCGTCGCTGGTGTGGGTGACATCGGTGCATCCTGTCCACGGCGGCCCGACCACACTCGATTCCCTCGGAACTGACTGAACCGACGGTGGTGGCTGAGGCTTACTACTCGTGAGGCGAGCTTGAGCGGCACGTGGTGCGAACAGTGGACGAGAATCTGCAGCCGCCGTCGGTCCCGGCGGAGGCGGCGCTGTTGACCCGTGCCGCCGGCGGCGACGAGGCCGCGGTCGCCGCGTTGTACGACGCCTATGCCAGGCCATTGTGGGCCTACGGCCTGCGGCGACTCGGCGACCCTGAGCTCGCGGGGGAGCTGGTGCAGCGGGTGATGACCCGTTTGTGGCGGTCGGCAGGCCGCTACGACCCCACACGAGCGTCGGTGCGCAGCTACGTGTTCACGATCGCGCGCACCACCGTCGTCGACCTTCACCGCCAGCGTGCCCGTCAGCCACAGCCGAGAGCGACGCCGAGGACGTGGCCTCCGGGATGGCTGCCGTTGATGAGCTCGACTCGTTGCTCCAGGCCGAGGTCGTGCGGGCAGCGCTCGACCGCTTGTCATCGGAGCATCAGCAGATGCTCGATCTCGCCTACTTCCGCGGCCTTATGCAAGTCGAGATCGCGGGGCGCCTTGACCTGCCGCTGGGCACCGTCAAGTCGCGCACGTATTACGCGCTCAAGGCCCTGCGGCTGGCGTGCGACGAGTTGGGAGTCGACCAGTGATGACGTGCGAGCAGGCGCGCCACCACCTCGGCGGCTATGTCCTCGGCGGGTTGTCACCGGCCGAGCAGGCCAATACCCGCGCGCATCTGCAACGCTGCGGTGACTGCCGCAACGACCTGGCCGAGCTCGAAGGCTTGCCGCGCCTGCTCGACCTGGTGGTCCAGGAGCCGGCACAGCCGCCGCCGTCCTTGCGTGACCGAGTCGTGGCCGCCGGTCCCCATCCCCGGTCGAAGCGGTGGCTGGCCGTCGCCGCGGCCGCACTGGGTTGATCGCGGTTGCTGCGGGGCTGAGCGGAGGGCCGGCACAAGGGCCGCCACAAGGGCCGCCACAAGGGCCGCCACCCGACAGCCTGATGCTGGCGCGGGCCAGTAAAGGGTTCACCGCCAGCGGCACCGCCGCCTTCCAGACCACCGGCGACCGCTTGCGCGTCGACATCGCCCTGCAGGGACTGGAAACGCTGGAGCGGGGAGCCACCTACGAGGCGTGGCTGGCCGAACCCGAGCGCGGTCTCGCCAGCCTCGGAAGGTTCCGGCCTGACACCAGCGGGCGTGCGGAGGTTGGCTTCACCGCCGAGCCCCCGTTGGGCCGCTATTCCTGGCTGTGGGTCACGGCTGAACCCGACGCCCGGGACCCGGCCCACGACGGTCCCACCGTGGTCCGCGAGCGGATCCCCGGTGACTGGTGATCGCGGCGGTGAACCGCACCGAGCTGCGGCGCGTACTCCTGAAGGGGTCGACGTTGGCGGACGGCAGGGAGGAGCCGGGATGACGGAGCGAAGCGGACGAACGGCGGTGCGGCGGTGGCTGGTAGGCCTGGTGGCGATAACAGCGGTCGCCTGCGCGGGGGGCGGGCCTACCGCCTCCGCCGGCGATGGCAGCGAGGCGGCCGCGACCGCAACGGTGGCCGTGGCCGACAGCGACCGGGGGTCCATCCTGGTCGACGCCGAGGGGCAAACCCTGTACGTGTTCAGCAACGACACCGGCAGCGAGAGCACGTGCTACGACGACTGCGCCACCAACTGGCCGGCCTTGGCAGCCGACGGCGAACCGACCGCCGGGGACGGGGTCGACGCGGAGCTGCTGGCGACGACGGAACGGACCGACGACACCACCCAGGTCACCTACAACGGCCACCTGCTGTACTACTTCGCGGGCGACGAGGCGCCAGGCGACACCAACGGCCAGAACGTCGGTGACGTGTGGTTCGTGGTGTCGCCCGAGGGTGAAGCCTTGACTGCGGCGCCCAAGACGGACGGGGACCGCGACTACTGATTGCACGTTGCCCTACCGTGGCGGCTGTGGCAGCGGCACACGTCCAACCTCGGCCGTCGGCGTCAGGCCTGCGCTGGCGCTCGCTGACGCCGGCTGACATCCCCGCGTGGCTGAAGCTGCTGGAAGCCGCCGAGGCCGTCGATCATGTCGGCGAGTTGCCGGACGCCGAAGAGTTGCTCCTCGAGTTCGAGCCCGACTGGGCCGACCCGGAGCGCAATGCCCTGTTTGGATTCGACGGGGACCAAGCGGTGGCTTTCGCCTGGGTGCAGTGCAATCCCAACACCACCACCGCCTACCGGGTCCAGCTGTGGGGCGAGGTGCATCCCGGGTGGCGCAGAGTCGGTGTCGGGTCGTTCGCCCTCGACTGGCTCGAGGCGCGCGGTCGCCAGCTGCGTACGGAGCTGGGCGGGGAGCTGCCGGCCAACCTTGAGGTCAGCGTCGACCAGCATCAGACGGACCGCGCCCGGCTCCTGGAGCGCCGCGGCTTCGTGCCGACGCGCCATTGGATCCAGATGGGACGCGACCTGGCGGACACGCCACCAGCTTCGCCGCCATTGGCGCATGGCCTCGCCCTGCAGCCCTACCGCCGCGAGCTCGACGAAGCACTGCGCGTGGTCCACAACGAGGCTTTCGCCGATCATTGGGGGTTCCAGCCGCGCGCCCCGGACGAGTGGCGGCGCTGGTACACCGGTCACAACTTCCGCGGCGATCTGAGTTGGATGGTCCTCGACGGGGACCAGATCGCCGGCTACTGCTTGGCGGAAACCTTCCCGCAGGACGCGGAGCTGAAGGGGTACTCCGAGGCGTGGGTCGCTGTCCTTGGCACGCGTCCGGCGTGGCGGCGGCGCGGCATCGCCGCGGCGCTGCTCGGCGAGGCACTGCGGACGTTCGCAGCCGCAGGCTTCGACCGGGCGGCGCTCGGCGTCGACGCCGAGAATGCCTCGGGGGCGTTGCGCGTCTACGAGCGGGCTGGCTTCGGCGTCAACAAGCGGTCGGTCACGTACACCAAGCCAGTCGAACCCCCCGTTGGATGACCGCGTGCGCGCTGCCGCCCACGGAAGCGGTGTCGCCGCCTCGGTAGTGAGCGGCGTTGCTCTCGCGCGTCAGAGCGGGGAGTAGCATCGTGCGATGGCGGGCCGGTGCTTCCCAGTGGTGTACGCGGAGGCGGTCGAGTCGACCGCTGCGTTCTACGAGCTGCTGGGTTTCGTCCGGCACGTCCAGCTCCCGCCTGAAGGCGAAGCCGGTTATGTCGGGCTCCGCCGTGATGACGGGGAGTTGGCGGTCGTCGCGAGTCAGTGGCCGCGGGATCAGTTCGGGATGCAGTTCGGAACCGCTCCCCGCTTCGAGATGTTCGTGTACGTCGATGACGTGGACGGGACAGTCGACAGACTCCGTCGAGCGGGAACAGACATTCTCCGGCAGGCCGAGGACATGCCCTGGGGCGAGCGTGTCGGCTACGTGTCCGATCCTGACGGGAATCCGGTGGCGGTGGCAGCCTCCCTGACCTGAC
>Ga0136630_1000897_pt1 | contig 11888 bp, 10 predicted proteins | sample AntDrymUQ5682106_2_FD_105496 | JGI IMG/M metagenome (GOLD analysis project Ga0136630, IMG submission 105496) | Polar desert sand microbial communities from Dry Valleys, Antarctica - metaG UQ568 (21.06) | ecosystem: Environmental > Terrestrial > Soil > Desert | place: Antarctica: Dry Valley...
GTGAAAGCGGGTCGAGACCTCGCGGACCTTCTCCACCTCGAGCATCCAGCGGGACGTCATCCACGCCCACGGACACAACGGGTCGAACCACAGATCAGCGACCTGAGTGGGGTTCTCCGGGCTAGTTACGCTCACGCGTCCTCCAGGTGAAAGGGGTGTCCTGGCACAACACCCCGCGTGCGAGGATGCTTCCCATGCCTGGCACCAACCTGACCCGCGCCGAAGCGGCCGAACGTGCTCGTCTCCTGGCGATCGACTCCTACGACGTCGAGCTGGACCTGAGCACGTCGGAGACGATCTTCGAGTCCACCACCGTGATCCGCTTCGGTTGCTCGGAGCCGGGTGCGACCACCTTCGCCGACCTGGTGGACGCGAGCATCGAGTCGATCACGCTCAACGGCGCCAGTATCGAACCCGAGTCGGCGTATGCCGACAGCCGCATCACCCTCGAGAACCTGGCCGAGGACAACGAGCTGCGGGTGGTCGCGCTGTGTGCCTACTCGCGCACCGGCGAGGGCATGCACCGGTTCGTCGACCCTGCCGACAAGCGTGTGTACCTCTACACGCAGTTCGAGGTGCCGGACGCCCGACGGGTCTTCACGACGTTCGAGCAGCCGGACCTCAAGGCCACCTTTACGTTCGGTGTCACGGCGCCCAGCGACTGGCAGGTGGTGTCGAACTCCGCGACGCCGGAGCCGATGCAGGTGCGCGAGGGTGCCAGCCGCTGGAGCTTCGCGCCGACGCCGCGGATATCGACCTACATCACGGCGATCGTCGCCGGCGAGTACGCCGTCGTGCGCGACTCCCACGCCGGTGCCGGTGGCGACATCCCCCTGGGACTCTTCTGCCGTCAGTCCCTGCAGCAGTACCTGGACACCCACGACATCTTCGAGATCACCAAGCAGGGCTTTGCGTTCTTCGAGGAGGCCTTCGACAGCCCGTACCCGTTCGGCAAGTACGACCAGCTGTTCGTGCCGGAGTACAACATGGGCGCGATGGAGAACGCCGGCTGCGTGACCTTCCGCGACGAATACATCTTCCGCTCACGCCAGACCGACGCCGCGTACGAGGGCCGCGCGAACACGATCCTGCACGAGATGGCCCACATGTGGTTCGGCGACCTGGTCACCATGAAGTGGTGGGACGACCTCTGGCTCAACGAGTCGTTCGCGGAGTGGGCCTCCCACCACGCGATGACCCGGGCCACCCGCTTCACCGAGGGGTGGACCGGCTTCAGCAACCTGCGCAAGACCTGGGCCTACCGCCAGGACCAGCTGCCCTCGACGCACCCCATCGCCGCGGACAACCCCGATCTGGAAGCTGTCGAGGTCAACTTCGACGGCATCACGTACGCCAAGGGCGCCTCGTCGCTGCGTCAGCTCGTGGCATGGGTCGGCGAGGACCACTTCACCGAGGGCTTGCGGGCGTACTTCCGCGACCACGCCTTCGGCAACACCGAGCTGTCGGACCTCATGTCGGCCCTGGAGGCGGCCTCTGGACGTGAGCTCGGCTCGTGGACCAAGGAGTGGCTGCAGACCTCCGGCGTCAACACCCTGCGACCACGCATCGAAATCGACACCGACGGCGCATTCACGTCGTTCACCGTCGAGCAGAGCGCACAGCCGGACTTCCCGACATTGCGACGGCATCGCATCGCGATCGGCCTGTACGACCGAAACGGAAACCGCCTGGTGCGACGCACGCGGGTCGAGACCGACGTGGTGGGTGCCGAGACCGAGGTGACCGAGCTCGTCGGGCAAGCCCAGCCCGACCTGGTGCTGCTCAACGACGCGGATCTGACCTACGCCAAGATCCGGCTCGACGAGCGCTCGCTCGCGACACTGACCCAGTCGATCCACCTGATCGACGACTCGCTGGCGCGGGCGCTGTGCTGGGGCGCTGCGTGGGACATGACCCGCGACGCCCAGCTACGGGCCACCGACTTCGTCTCGCTGGTGCTGACCGGCGTGGCCACCGAGACCGACCTGACCGCGGTCGCCGGCCTGCTGCGTCAAGCGCAGACGGCGGTGAACCTGTACGCCGCGCCGGAGCACCGCGAGTCCCTCGCGCAGCGCTGGGAGCAGGGGCTGCGCTCCCTGGTGCTGACCGCGAAGTCCGGGAGCGACCACCAGTTGGCGCTCGTGCGGGCGTACGCCGCCTCGGCGCGCAGCGAGCAGTCGTACGACCTGATCGCCGGGCTGCTCGACGGTACCTCGCCGCTGCACGGTCTCGAGGTCGACGCGGACCTGCGGTGGAGCCTGGTGACAACCCTGGCCCGCGGTGCTCGGATCGGCGAGGCCGAGATCGGCGCCGAGCTCGACCGCGACGCCACCATCTCCGGGCAGGAGAACGCCGCCGCAGCGCGGGCCATCCGTCCCGACGCCGCCGCCAAGGAGCAGGCGTGGCAGGACGCGGTGCTGCGTGACGACGTGCCGAACGAGACGCAGCGCAGCATTTCTGCGGCATTCCAGGCGATCGGCCAGGACGATCTGCTGCTGCCGTACGTGGACCGCTACCTCGACGTGGCTGCGGCCGTCTGGGAGGACAAGGGGGTGCAACGGGCGACCACGTTCCTGACGTTCCTGTTCCCGCGGGCGCTGCCTCGCCAGGACGTGCTCGACAAGGTCGAGGCGTGGCTGCAGACCACGTCGGCGAACCCTGCGGCCCGCCGGCTCGTGGACGAGGGCCGGGCCGACATCACTCGCGCCCTGGCTGCACAAGCCTTCGACGCCCACTGACTCGTGGCGTCCGCCCCCGCTGGGTCAGCTGGTGTGCAGCGAGGTGGGGGTACGGGCATGGTCGCCGAGCTGTTGGAGGCCGGCGACGATCCCACCGGACAGGTCACCTGCGCTGAAGGATGACTGCATCGACAGCACGGCAAACGCGCACTCGGTGTCGGTCAGCGTGCGCTGCGCGATCGAGCCAGTGACGACCTCGAGCACGCGCTTAGCCGGGTCCACCAGCACGACGACGCTGCGGGCCGGGTCCGGCAGCTGCTGCAGGAGCTGGTGCGCGTACGCCCACGAGTCCCCCTCGGCGGGGCCGACGTACACCGAGAAAACCAAGCCGCTCCCGGCCTCGGCGTACTGGATGGCACGCTCGATGCCCCGTCGCTGGTCGACGGTGAAAGCCTCACCAGCGGCCACGTGCGCCACCTCCCCGGGTGTCGATCGCCGAGCTGGGGCCGGCTTCCAGAGCCGTCGCCTCTGACGTCCTCGGGGCCGGCAGCGTACCGAAGTGCTCCGGCTCGGCGTACCAAGGCAGGTCGGGCCGGTAACGCGGACCCTTGGCCAGCGTGGGAGCCGCTGTGAGCAGGGCGATGACGGCGGTCAGTGCGGCAGGTATGCCGACGAAGATCGCGATGGCGTACAGCGTGGACATCGGCTCGGGCTCGGGCCAGCTGGCAGGGGTGGCCGACGCGGGGGAGGCGGCCAGCGCCACGAGGACCGGGAGGGCGACCAGGGCGCAGAGCCGAGCGGCGATGCGGGGAGACCATGCCATGGGGCTACGGTAGCGATATCTGGCGGGTCCGCAGCACGGGCACCGCTCTAGTCTTCGTTGCATGACTGCCCCCGACGATGTGTGCCTGCGCAGCGCCCTGGACCTTGCCGCGGCCTACCGCTCCGGCGAAACGACTCCCAGCGACGTCGTGGACCACCTGCTGGCCCGGATCCGGACCCACGCCGACACGGTCGGTGCCTTCGTCACGGTGACCGCTGACCGGGCGCGGGCACGAGCCGGTGCTGCCACCCAGCGCTTCAGGGACGGCGACGGTGCCCGGCTGCCCGCGCTGTACGGCGTGCCGACCGCGATCAAGGACCTCACGATGACGGCAGGGGTACGCACCATGTTCGGCTCCGCGGCCATGCGCGAGCACGTGCCGACGGTCAGCGACGAGGTGGGCGTGCGGCTCGAGGCAGCCGGCCTGATCAGTCTCGGCAAGACGAACACGCCAGAATTCGGCTCACCCTGCTACACCGAGCCCGACGTGGCCCCACCGGCGCGCACACCACACGATCTGACCCGATCGGCCGGCGGTTCCTCCGGCGGCGCGGCCGCGGCTGTGGCGGCCGGCCTCGTGCCGGTGGCGCACGGGTCCGACGGTGGCGGCTCCATCCGTATCCCGGCAAGCGTCTGCGGGCTGGTGGGGTTCAAACCGACACGGGGCCGGATCAGCGCCTCCCCCGTGCATGGTGACATCAGCGGGCTCTCGACCCACGGCTCGCTCGCGACGACGGTCCGCGACGCCGCCGCCCTGCTCGACGTCATGTCCGGTCACCATCCCGGTGACCCCACCTGGGCACCTCCGCTGCCCGAAGGCGAGACCTACCTCGGCTGGTGCGACCGTACGCCGGGACTTCTGCGTGTCGCGTGCTTCAGCGAGCCGCTGATCAGTGACCGCGAGCTCGACCCGCAGGTACGCGGCGCGTACGAGGAGGCCCGACTTCTGCTGGCGGACCTCGGTCACGAGGTCATCGAGATCGAGCCGCCACCGCTGCGCGACGCGGTCCCGGACTTCGAGGTCGTGTGGGCGGTCGGCACCACCGGGATCCCGGTGCCCGCCGAGGCGGAGCACCTGCTGCGCCCCCTCACCCGCTGGTTGCGGGAACGCGGCGCGGGCACCTCGGCCGCGCAGTTCCAGGCCGCCCTCGTCGGCATGCGGCAGGCAGCCGCTGCTGCACTCGCCACCATGCACCCGTACGACGCGGTGCTGACCCCGACTCTCGGGCAGCTCCCGGCGATGGTCGGCGCTCTGCGCAACGACGAGGACCCGGCGGCCGACTTCGAGGCACAGAAGCGCTTCACCCCGTTCACTGCTGCCTGGAACGTCACCGGCATGCCAGCGGTCTCCATGCCGACCGGTTGGTCCGACGAAGGACTCCCGATCGGCACCATGCTGGCCGGGCGCCCGGGCGAGGACCACCTGCTGCTGTCGCTCGCCGCCCAGGTCGAGGCAGCGCTGCCCCCGTTGCGCCGGGCTGTGGTGGGTTGAGCGATGAGGCTGGCATCCCGCACACCGCACCGGGCACTCGCGCCGTATATCGAGCGGATCTGGTACGCCTGCGATGCCATGGCACCCGAGCGACGGGAGCGACGGCTGCCGACCGGAACCGTGCAGCTGCTGGTCAACCTCGCCGATGACCAGCTCAGCTGGTTCGACGGGCAGGGGCGCCACAGTGCGGCGGGGGCCGGATTCGCGGCCGCTCTACCCCGGGCCATGGACATCGCCGTCGCCGAGCAGCGCGCCGTCCTCGGCGTCAGCTTCCGACCGGGTGGGGCTGCGGCGTTCGTCGGCGACCCCACCCTCGACGCACCCGTGGTCGACCTCGGTGCGGTGTGGCCGAGGGCTGCTGACCTGCGCGACCGACTGCTCAGGGCACCCGACCCACTCGAGACCCTGGAAACCTTCCTGCTGGACGCCACCCGGGACGCGCTACCGCTGCAGCCGTACGTCGGCCCGGCCGCTCGCGCCCTGGCCTCCGGTCGCAAGGGTCGCCGACCTCGCGGACATGCTCGGCACCACGACCGGCTCGCTGCACCGACGCTTCCGCGGTGCCGTCGGTCTGGCGCCGAAGCAGTATGCACGAGTCGCCCGGCTCCAGCGCCTGCTGGGATCGCTCGTCCACGGCGACAGCCATGACTGGTCCGGCCTCGCCGCGACCCACGGCTGGTACGACCAGTCGCACCTCGTCCACGACTTCGCCGACCTCACCGGCATGACACCGTCCGCCTACCGGCCCCGGCACAGCGCCTGGAGCAACCACGTCGATCCACCCGCATGAGCGATTTCTCCAATCGGCTGGCAGTCGAAAGACGGCAGGATGGGGCCATGTCCGTGACAGTGATTCCCCTCCTGGTGGTGCGCGAGTCCGACGCCGCGATCGACTTCTACGTGCGCGCCCTGGGCGCTGTGAAGGTCACCCGTTACACCGCGCCCGACGGCGCAGTCGTGCACGCAGACATTCGCGTCGGCGACGCACTTGTCGCCCTCAAGGACGAGGACCACGTCGATCGGTCCCCACTGACCCTCGGGGGCACCTCCGTCGTACTGACGCTCGACGTCCCCGACGCCGACGCCGCAGGCGAGGCGCTGCGCTCCGCCGGCGCCACCGCCCTGTTCGAGATCAACGACATGCCGTACGGCTACCGCCAGGGAAGATTCACCGACCCGTTCGGTCACCAGTGGATCGTCAACCAGGCCATTGCCGACCTGAGCCACGAGGAGGCCCAGCGACGCTTGGACGACATGTCAGCGCGAAATGGCAGGATTCGGACCACCTGAGCGCGCCGGCGTGGTCGAAATCCCACCAATCCGGCCCCGACGGCATGTCCGGCCGCGCGGTGGCACAGCTTGGGTACGTCACCCGCCCAGCTGTGCGTGCTCTAGCCTCGCCGGGTGAACCGGCACCCCTACCCGTACGCCCGGCGCGACGACGTGGTCGACCAGCTGCATGGCGAGCACATTGCCGACCCGTACCGCTGGCTGGAGGACCCCGAGAGCGAAGCCACGACCACCTGGTCGAAGGCGCAGGACGAGCTGTTCGAGCGGCACCGGTCGTCGTGGCCGCTGCGCGAGCACTTCGCCGAGCGGGTCGCCGAGCTGCTGCGCACCGGGCACGTCGGAGCGCCGGTCTGGCGTGCGGAGCGCTTCTTCTTCTCCCGGCGGATGCCCGACCAGGACCACGCCGTGCTGGTCACCGTCGACCCTGACGGCACCGAACGCGTGCTGGTCGACCCGATGCAGCTCGACCCGGACGTGCTGTACGTGCTCGACGCGGCCTTCGGGGAACAGGTCGACGGACCGATCGACCGCTGCCGCTACTCCCCCGTCGCCTGGCTGCCGGACTCCAGCGGCTTCTACGTCAGCCGGCAGCTGCCCGCCGTCGATCTGCCGGCGGACGAGGTGCAGTACCACCGGCGGGTGTGGTGGCACCGCCTGGGCGACGACCCAGGGAACGACACCGTGGTGTTCGGCGCCGACCTGGCCAAGACGAGCTTCTTCGGCGTGCGCGTGAGCCTGGACGGCCGCTGGCTGGTGGTCAGCGCGAGCCGCGGCACCGCACCACGCAACGACGTGTGGCTCGCCGATCTGGACGCCGGCGACCCCAGTGCACCCGACCTGCGTCCGGTCGTCACCGGTCTGGACGCGCGCACCGACCTGTGGGTCGGCCACGACGGGGTGCTCTACGTGCACACCGATCACGAGGCGCCCCGCGGGCGGCTGCTGGTCGGCGACCCACAAGACCCTGACCCTGCGGCGTGGCGTGAGGTCATCGCCCCGGACGACGAGGCGGTGCTCGAGGCCGTCGCGGTGCTCGAGCTGGCCGACGGCCCGCAGCTGCTGTGCTCGTGGACCCGTCACGCGGTGAGCGAGCTCAGCCTGCACGACCCCGTGACCGGCGCGCGGCTCGGCGCCATCGACCTACCCGGTCTTGGCACCGTCGGTGTCCTGGTCGCCCGTCCCGAGGGCGGCTCACAGGCATGGTTCAGCTGGACCGACCACGTCACGCCACCGCGGGTGCTGCAGCTGGACGGTGACACCGGCACGACACGGGTGCACGCCACACCGCCGGGCACGGTGCCCGACACGTCCCGGGTACGGGTCGAGCAGGTCAGCTACGACTCGTACGACGGCCAGCAGGTCCGGATGTTCGTGCTGCAGCATGCCGACGCGCCCGCCGACCCACGTCCCACGATCCTTTTCGGGTACGGCGGCTTCGGGATCTCGTTGCGCCCGTCGTACTCGGCCGGCACCCTCGCCTGGGTGGAGGCGGGCGGCGCCTACGCGATGGCCAACCTGCGTGGCGGCGGCGAGGAGGGCGAGGCATGGCACCGGGCCGGAATGCTCCAGCACAAGCAGCGGGTGTTCGACGACCTGCACGCCGCCGCCGAGCGGTTGGTCGACGACGGCGTGACCCGACCGGACATGCTCGCAATCCACGGCGGCTCCAACGGTGGCCTGCTGGTCGGCGCCGCACTGACCCAGCGACCCGACCTGTACGTCGCGGTGGTCTGCTCGGCGCCGCTGCTGGACATGGTGCGCTACGAGCTGCACGGACTGGGCCGGTTGTGGAGCGAGGAGTTCGGCAGTGCCGCCGACCCCGTGCCGCTGCGCTGGCTGCTGACGTACTCGCCCTACCACCTGGTTCGTCCCGGCACCGCGTACCCGGCCGTGCTGTTCACCGTGTTCGATGCGGACAGCCGGGTGGACCCGTTGCACGCCCGCAAGATGGCTGCCGCCCTCCAGCATGCGACGTCGGCGGACCCGGCTGTGCGGCCGGTGCTGATGCGCCTCGAGCGCCACGTCGGTCACGGCGCCCGCTCGGTGTCGCGCGCCGCCGGGAGATCGGCCGACACGCTGGCGTTCAGCGCCTGGGCGACCGCGCTCACCACGGATGCGGTTGAGTGAGCACATGACCTCGCAGCAGATTCTGAGCGTCCCGACCGGGCTGCTGGACGAGCTCCGGCAGAGCCGGTTCGCCGAGAACTGGGCAGACTACTTCGTCGTGCGCCCGATCACGATCCTGGGGCTGCTGATCCTGGGCTGGGCGTTGCGGTGGGCCGCATTCCGGGCGATCGACCGGATCACGGTGCAGGCCGCCGAGGGCTCGGTGCCGGGCGTGCTGTCACGCAACAAGGCGAGCAAGGAGCCCGAGGCCAGCGCGATAGCCACGGCCCGTCGAGAGCAACGCGCCGGGGCGATGAGCTCGCTGCTCAAGAGCATCGTGACGATCATGATCGCCACGATCGTCGGCTTCATGGTGATCTCCCAGCTGGGGTACGACATCGCCCCACTGATCGCCTCGGCCGGCATCATCGGGGTGGCTCTCGGGTTCGGGGCGCAGAGCCTGGTCAAGGACTTCCTGCTCGGCATCTTCATGATCCTGGAGGACCAGTACGGCGTCGGTGACTCCATCGACCTCGGCGAGGCCAGCGGCACCGTGGAGGCGGTCGGGCTGCGGGTGACCCGGCTGCGGGACGTCAACGGCACCGTCTGGTACGTCCGCAACGGGGAGGTGCTGCGGGTGGGCAACATGAGCCAGAACTGGGCTCGTACCGTGCTGGACATCCCGGTCGCCTACACCGCCGACCTCGACCAGGTCCGCACCGTGCTCCGCGACATCGCGCACGACGTGTGGGAGGACCCAGACTTCCGCAACGACGTGATCGAGGAGCCGGAGGTGTGGGGGGTGGAGCGTCTGGATCCCGACGGCGTGGTCATGCGCGTGGTGCTGAAGACCGCGCCGCTGGAGCAGTGGACCATCGCACGGGAGATGCGCGAGCGGATCAAGGAACGCTTCGACGTGCTCGGGATCGAGATCCCACTTCCCCAGCGGGTCGTCTGGCACCGCGACCCACCGGGCACGGATGCGCCCGACTCGTCGACTGGGAGCAACAGCAGCGACGTGCGCGGCACCTCCTCCTGACCCAGACTGAACCCATGCCCACGACCCTGAAGGCCCTGGTGACCGGTGCCACCGGCTACCTCGGCGGTCGCCTGGTCCCCGAGCTGATCCGGGCCGGGCACGATGTACGCGTCATGGTGCGCGACCCGCTGCGGATCGAGGCCCAGGCCTGGTCCGGTGACGTCGAGGTCGCCAAGGCCGATGCGACCAATGCACCATCCGTGCGTGCGGCACTCGAGGGGGTCGACGTTGCGTACTACCTGCTGCACTCGATCGCCACCGGCGACGACTTCGCCCGGACCGAGCTCGACATGGCGACCACCTTTGTCTGTGCCTGCGAGGACGCCGGGGTCTCCCGCGTCGTCTACCTCGGTGGCCTGACCCCAGCGGACGAGTCGCTGTCCCCGCACCTGGGGTCCCGGCACGCCGTGGGCCGGCTGTTCGTCGACTCGGATGTGCCGGCGGCGTACCTGCGTGCGGCCATGGTGATCGGCTCCGGATCGGCGTCCTTTGAGATGCTGCGCTACCTGACCGAGCGGCTACCCGTCATGGTGACACCACGGTGGGTCGACAACCTGATTCAGCCGATCGCCGTGCGCGACGTGCTCGGCTACCTCGTCGGCTGCGCCGCGCTGGCACCGGAGGTGAACCGGTCCTTCGACATCGGCGGCCCCGACACCCTCACCTACCGCGACATGATGCAGCAGTACGCCACCATCAGCGGCCTGCCCAGGCGTCGGATCATCCCCGTCCCGGTGCTGAGCCCCACGCTGTCCAGCCACTGGGTCGGGCTCATCACGCCCGTGCCGGGCGCGCTGGCCAGGCCGCTGGTGGAGTCCCTCAAGCACAAGGTGGTGTGCGAGGAGGACGACATCAAGCAGCACCTGCCGGACCCGGCCGAGGGGCTGCTCGGCTTCACCGACGCGGTCCGGCTCACGCTCAGCAAGGTCCAGAACCTGCAGGTGCCCACGCGCTGGTCGTCGGCCTCCACGGCGGGCGCGCCGAGCGAGCCGATGCCCAGCGACCCGGACTGGGCCGGTGGCGACGTCTACCTGGACGAGCGAGAGCGCGAGGTCGACGCCTCCCCGCATGCCCTGTGGCGCATCATCGAGGAGATCGGGGGCGAGAACGGCTGGTACTCCTTCCCCCTCGCCTGGCGCATCCGCGGCTGGCTCGATCGGCTCAGCGGCGGTCCAGGACTGCGCCGCGGGCGTCGCAACCCGCGCGACCTGGTCGTGGGCGACGTCCTGGACTGGTGGCGGGTAGAAGCCGCGGAGGACGGGCGGTTCCTGCGATTGCGGGCCGAGATGCGGCTGCCGGGCCTCGCCTGGCTCGAGCTGGAGGTCGGGTCCGACGAGGGCGGCACGACCACCTTCCGTCAGCGCGCACTGTTCCACCCCCGCGGTTTGCTGGGCCATGCCTACTGGTGGGCGGTGTGGCCGTTCCACGGCATCGTGTTCGGCAGCATGCAGCGAAACATCGCGAATGCGGCCGAGGCGCTGGCCACGGATCCCGAGGCCGACCTCCGCGTGTGAGCTGCGGGAGGTGTCACCGTCCTGCACGACGGGCAGCACGGTTCGGGGACGCCGCCACCGGCGTACCGACCCGAGGCCTCGAGCCCTTGCGCTGGCAGGGATGATGGGGACGTGTCCGAGCAGCCCAAAGCCTCCGTCGAGCAGACCTTCTACGACGTCATCGGCGGTCACGAGACGATCGCCTTCATCGTGCGCCGCTTCTACGAGGGCGTCGCCACAGACGACGTGCTGCTCGCGATCTACCCCGACGAGGACCTCGAGCCGGCCGAGCGCCGATTCCGCATGTTCCTCGAGCAGTACTGGGGCGGTCCCACGACGTACTCCGAGGAGCGCGGTCACCCGCGGCTGCGCATGCGGCACGGCCCCTTCGCCGTGACGCACCTCGCGCGCGAGCGCTGGCTGCACCACTTCCGGGTCGCCCTCGACGAGGCAGAGCTGGCTCCCGAGCACGAGGCCCAGTTCTGGGCGTACGTCGAGCGCGCTGCTCTGCACATGGTCAACAGCCCGGACTGAGGTCGCTCGGCCTGCGACCCCCGCGCCGAGATCCGACCTGATGGTCGTGCGCGGGCCCCGGACTGACTCGCAACTCGGATCTCGGCGAGAACCACGGGCGATCGTCAGGCCGTCCGACACGTCAGGAGTACGACGCCGGAGCGGAACGGCTCGGCCTCGACAAGGGCGAGCTTGGGCACGGCGGTCGCGTCCTCCAACAGGCGCCGACCGCGCCCGAGCACCACCGGGTACACGAACAGCCGGTACTCCTCGACGAGCCCAGCAGCGATCAGGGCGTGCACGAGCGTGATGCTGCCGGTGACACCGATCTCGCCACCCGGCTGGTCCTTCAGCGACCCGATCTCGTCGACCAGCGGACCCCGCAGCACCGTGGTGTTCTCCCACTCCGGATCCTGCATCGTGCTGGACACGATGTACTTGGACACCTGGTTGA
>Ga0136630_1000899_pt1 | contig 11881 bp, 15 predicted proteins | sample AntDrymUQ5682106_2_FD_105496 | JGI IMG/M metagenome (GOLD analysis project Ga0136630, IMG submission 105496) | Polar desert sand microbial communities from Dry Valleys, Antarctica - metaG UQ568 (21.06) | ecosystem: Environmental > Terrestrial > Soil > Desert | place: Antarctica: Dry Valley...
AACGCTGCGCCCGCCGAGCAGGATGTCGCCCTCTGTGATGTCGATCATGCGGTTGACCATCCGCATCGCCGTGGTCTTGCCACAGCCCGACGGGCCGACGAGCACGCAGATCTCGCCGGCCGGGACCTCGAGGCTGAGCTGGTCGACGGCGGGCGTGGCGGCTCCCGGATAGCGCTTCGTGACCGCGCGAAACTCCAGTGGCTCGGCCGTGGACGTCGGGGGCTGGGCTGGCACGCGCGCAGCCTACCTATATGCAGCAACGTTTTACGAGATATTTACATCTCGGCGCGCGCCTCGTGCTTCCGTCGCCCGACATCTACGTCCCGGCGGCGCGGCGAGCCTCGGCGTGCGCCGCGTCCTCGAGCGCGTCGTCGAGCGGCTCGAGCTCGTCGAGTCCGGTGGCGCGGCGGATCAGCCAGTCGGCGAACCAGGCGTTCTTGGGCAGCAGTGGACCGTGCAGGTAGGTGCCGATGACGTTGTCGCGGCGCACGCCCTCGGCGCCGGACGAGCCGGTGTTGCCGTGGCCCCGCAGGACGCGCCCGAGCGGGCGCTCGCCGGCGCCGAGATGCGTGCGACCGCCGTGATTCTCGAAACCAGCGAGCACGCGCCGGGGGCCGGCGGGATCATCGTCGAGCTCGACCTCGATCGCGACGTCGCCGATCAGGCGCGCATCGCTCGAGCGCACGGTCTCGAGGTCGACGAGCCCGAGCCCGGGGATCTCGCCCGTGCCCGGATCGGCATCGGCGCCGAGCGCGTAACGGTGGCCGAGCAGCTGGTAGCCGCCACAGACACCGAGCACGATCGCGCCGCGCGCGGCGGCGGCGTGCAGCGCATCGCGCTTGGTCTGCACGAGATCCAGCGCGCACAGGCGCTGGTCGCGGTCCTGGCCGCCGCCGAGGTAGAAGAGGTCGTGCGCGTCGGGGTCGATCGCGTCGCCGATACCGGCCGCAGCCAGCGAGAACCCGATCCCGCGCCATGCGCAACGGCGCTCGAGCATGAGCAGGTTGCCGCGGTCGGCGTAGATGTTCATCACGTCGGGGTACAGCGCGCAGATCCGCAGCTCAGGCACGCAGCATCACCACCGTCGATCCGACGTGGTCCTCGGTCTGCTCGACGACGCGCGGCGTCGCCGGCACCAGACCCGCGGCTCGGCCCTCGGCCTCGATCGTCTCGACGTCGACGCGGTCGAGATAGATGATGTCACCGGCCGCGCTGCGGCGACCGTCGCCGGCCGTGATCTCGCGCACGCGCTCGATCGCGACGCGTCCGCCCTCGTCGCGCACCGCGATCGGCTGGCTGGAGTAGCGCACGCCGTCGAGCACCGCGACATCGGGCAGCGGCAGCAGGACGTCATCGGCATCGAATGCATCCATCGACTCGGACACCGCGCAGGCGACGAGCCCGCCGGCCTGCAGGTGCGCGGCCGCTGCGCGCAAGAAGGCGCCGCGGCCGTCCGCTCCCCCGAGTAGCTGCACGAGCTGCATCGGCGCGAGGATCAGGCCGAAGCGGCGGCTCGGCAGCTCGAACGAGCGCGCATCGGAGACGACCGTCTGGACCGCCAGCTGCCCGGCGCGCCGCAGCAGCTCGGCGAGCAGCACCGGATCACGGTCGAGCGCGACGACGTCGTGGCCGAGGCGCGCGAGATCGAGCGCCACGCGGCCGCTGCCCGCACCGGCGTCGAGGACCGGGCCGAGCTCGGTCTGGGCCAGCTCGCGCCACAGCACAAGGTCCTCGTAGTAGGAGCCGCACTCGACCTCGTGCCAGATGACGCGCGTCATGCGAACGATCCCGACGCGGCGCCGCGCGCGACGAGCAGCTCGCGCAGGGCGAGCATCGCTGTGTACGTCGGCAGTGCGATCAGCCGGCCCTCGCCGGAGGCGAGCGCGGACTCCAGGCCGCGCTCGAGCATGGGGATGACGTGCAGCCGATCGGGGGGCACGCCGGCGTACTTCAGCCGCAGCGCGAGCTCGGCCGCACGCGTGCCGCTGCACGTCACGCGCCGCACGCGCCCGGCGATCGCCTCGAAGTCGGCGTCCCACACCCACGACACGTCGCGCCCGTCCGCGACGCGATCGTTGAGCACGGCAAGCACGTCGTGATCGCCCTCGTCGAGCGCGAGCGTGCGCAGAACCTCGTTGGCGCCTATGGGGTTCTTGACGAGCAGGATCGTCAGCTCGCGGTCGCCCACGCGTAGGGTCTCGGCACGACCGAACGCCGCCTGCGCGGCCTCGAGACCGGCGACGATGTCCTCCCGGCTCGCGCCGAGCGCGTGCGTCAGCGCGGCTGCTGCGAGCGCGTTGTAGACGTTGTAGAGACCGGGCAGGGGGAGGGCGACGCGCGCATGCTCAGCGCCCAGCTGAAGCGTGAAGCCCGCGCCGCGCGTGCCGTCGAGCACGACGCGGCTGGCGGCGATGTCCGGCCGCGGGCGACTCGCGTCGCCGTTGGGGCAGTGGTAGCGGCCGAGGTGGCCCATGTACACGGCGTCGTAGACGTACGGCGCGCCACAGCGCCGGCAGTGCTTGGAGTCCGACGCGTGGGCGAGGCCGCGCAGCGCGACGCCGTCGTCCTCGACGCCGAAGTAGGTGATCCCGAAGCCGTCGGGGCGCACGCGACCGAGATCGGCGACGAGCGGGTCGTCGGCGTTGAGCACGAGACGCGTCTGCGGAGCCGCGATGACGGCGGCCGCCCAGCGGTCGGCGATCGTCTCGAGCTCGCCGTAGCGGTCGAGCTGGTCGCGAAACAGGTTGGACAGCAGCAGCGCCCGCGGCCGCAGCTGCGGCACGACCCGGTCAAGCCAGAACTCGTCGACCTCGAACAGCCCCGTGTCACCGGCTATCGCGTTCCCGCGTGCGGCGTTCAGCAGCGCGGTCGCCACGCCGCCGGCCATGTTCGCCCCGGCGCGGTTGTGCACGAGCCGCGCGCCGGCGCGCTCGAGGATCGAGGCGACCATCGCCGCGGTGGTCGTCTTGCCGTTGGTCGCCGAGATCACGGCGCTACCGCCGTCGAGGCGGGCGGCAAGCCGGCCGATCGCACGCGGGTCCATCCGCATGAGCAGCTTGCCGGGCAGGCTCGTCGCGCCCCGGCCGCTGCGCCGCGATACGGCACCGGCTGCGCGCGCCACGGCGATCTTCGCGCCGAGCATCATCGCGGCGCCAGGACCCGCACGGTGCGGTGGATGACGCGGATCGTCGTCGGCGTCTGGCCGATCGGGTCGCCTTCGGCATAGACGGCGAACGATCGGCTGGCGGACACGTGCAGCTCGCGCACGCGCTCGGGGCTCCGCGTCATCGCAGTGTGAACGCAGACATCGAGCTCGCGCAGCGCGGCCTCGAGCTCGCGCAGCACCCGCCCGCCGCCGGCAGACGGATTGCACAGCGGCGCGACGACGCGTTCCACGCGAGCAGGATAGGAGGGGCGCCGCGGATCGTGGCAGCTGGGGGAGGGCTGAGGGTGGTGACGACGTCCTGCCCGCCGGACAAGCAATAGCCGTAGCACTCCCAGCTTGCACACCCTCGATCGGGCGGTCGTCCCAGAGCCGCTGTTCGTTGAACGCGGTTGACTCAGTCGGTAGAACGCGTTCGTGCGTTTCGTGCTCGCGGTAGTCGTGGTGCTGGTCGTCGGTCTCCTGCTCGAGGGCCTCTTCGATAGCGCGGTCGGTGCCTGGGCGGCCGTCATTGCGCTGTTCACCCTCTGGCCCTGAAGCTCGTGGGCCGGCTAGGTTTCTGGCCGGCCGACTGGCCCGACATCTTTGACGGAGATGGCTAAGGAGCACTCGGCGAAGTCCTGGTAAGCGGCTGACCGAGCGTCTTGGCGCAAGGGCGCAGTGCTGGTCACAAGCCGCGGTGCCGGGGGCAGCGGCGGGGAAGCCGGCAGCCCGAAGACGCCCGGGGCTGCGCAGGCGCGCGATCGAGGAGAAGCGAAGCCGAAGGCCGTCGTTCCATTCAACCCAGGACGAGCTTCTCGAGGCGCTCCGCGATCGCGACCGGCCGAGGCTCGGTCGCCGCCTCGGCCGCCGCGCGGTCGGCGACGCCGGTGAGCACGAGCGCCGCGTCGATGCCCGCCGCGCGGGCAGCGCCGAGGTCTGAGTCGACGCGGTCGCCGACCATCAGCGCGCGGCCGGGGCCGAGCCGGTCCAGCGCGGTCAGCAGCAGGCCCGCCTCGGGCTTGCCGACGGTCTCGGCGCGCCGGCCGCAGGCCATCTCGACGGCCGCGAGGATCGCGCCCGAGCCCGGCCACGGCCCGTCGGGCATCGGGAAGGTGGCGTCGCGGCCGGCGCCGAGCACGAACGCGCCGCGCAGCGCCGCCTGCGTCGCCTCGCGCAGCTCGAGGTAGTCAAAACGCTCGTGTGCGGCGACGACGACGACGTCGGCGCGACCGGCGAAGGCGGTGTCGTTGAGGATCCGCAGCCCGGCGGCCTCCACGTGGCGGTGCACGGCAGGCGAGCCGATCACGACCGCGCCCCCGTCGGCAAAGCGCTCTGCGAGCAGGAACTGCAGCGCTCCGCCGACCGTCACGATCTCCTCGAGCGAGGCCTGGAAGCCGAGCCGCCAGAGCTTGCGCACGAAATCCTCGCCGCCGATCCGCGCATCGTTGGTCACGAACGCCAGCCCCTTGCCGGCCGCCCGCAGCGCCGCGACCGCCTCCACCGCGCCCGCTGTCGGCTCGTCGCCGACCCATACGCAACCGTCGAGATCGAGCAGGACGTGGTCGTAGCGCGCCACGAGTGAGCTGACATGCACGGCGGGAAGTTTGACTACCCTCTGGCGCCGTGCGACGCGCGCCGGCCCTCATGCTCCTCCTGCTCACCGTCCACGCGGTTAGCGCATGCGGCAAGGACGACGAGGGCACGGGCCGCGAGCGCGCGGCGAAGCAGACCGCGACGGCGGCGGCGACCACGAAGGAGGGTCCCGTCGTGGCGCCACGCCGCACGAAGGACGGCTGCGCGCCCGTCGCCGCAGCCCAGCCGCGACCGGGCACGCGCCTGCGCAAGCCGCGCCGCAAGCTCGACCGCAAGCGTCGCTATGTCGCCACGCTGCGCACGAACTGCGGCACGATCCAGATCAGGCTCGACGTGCAGGACTTCCCGGACACGACGCGCTCGTTCGTGCGGCTGGCACGCGCCAAGTTCTATGACGGCCTGAGCTTCCACCGGATCGCGAAACCCGGCGGAAACGACTTCGTGATCCAGGCCGGCGATCCGGAGGGCAACGGGGAGGGGGGGCCCGGCTACAGCGTCGTCGAGCGCCCCCCGCGCGCTACGCGCTACCCGTTGGGCACCGTCGCGATGGCCAAGGCAGGCGACGAGAAATCCGGCACGTCGGGCAGCCAGTTCTTCATCGTCACCGGCGATGGCGCCGGGCTCGATCCGCTCTACGCGATCATCGGGCGAGTGGTCGGCGGCCGCGAGGCGGTCCGGCGCATCGCGGCCGTGCCGGCCGACCCGGTGACGGAGGAGCCGATCGATCCGGTGGTCGTCAAGCGACTGACGATCAGGGAGTCCAAGCGCTGAGCAGGGGCGGCTGAGGCGGCTGCTCAGAAGAGCGCGGCCTGCTCCGGCGGATCGAGGCAGTCCGGCGCGTCGTGGCGCGCGTCGTTGACGGCGCGGCTCACCGGGCGCGCGACGAGCTGCTGCTCGCGCGCTGCGTCGAGCAGGTCGTGGAGCGTCTCGGGCGAGCTGTCGTGGTCGAGCCAGGCCGGCTCGTCGCGGGGCCGCAGGATCACCGGCATGCGGTCGTGCAGATCTGCAATCGCATCGTTGGCGGCTGTCGTGACGATCGCGCAGCTGCGCAGTGGCTCGACCGCCTCCTCGCCGCGCGGCCGCCAGGACGCAAACAGCCCCGCGAACGCGAACGGCTCGCCGTCGGCGCGCCTGACCCAGTGCGGGGTGCCGGCGTGCCACTCATAGAAGCCGTCGGCGACGATCAGGCAGCGCCGGTCGGCGAACGCATCGCGGTAGGCGGGGCGCTCGTGGACCGTCTCCGCGCGCGCGTTGATCGTCTTGACGCCGAGGTCGCTCGGATCGGCGGCCCAGGGTGGGACCAGCCCCCAGCGCAGCACCGCGCCTTCCGGCTCGGAGCCGCGCTGCACGACGGCGAGCACGTCGTCTCCGGGAGCGACGTTGTAGCGCCGCCGTACCTCCACGCTCTCACCGAGAGCGAAGCGTGTGCGAAGCTGACCCGGGTCGGGCGTCGCGAGCGTGTAGCGCCCGCACATCAGCGGCCCACTTCAGCTCTGCCGTGCGGAGCGCGCCTTGGCCTGCGCGGCTTTCTGCCTGCGCTTTCCCACGACGCCGAGCACGGCGAGCGCGACGATCACGACCACCACGCCGAGCAGCGCCGTGCCCCACACCGAGACGCCACCGAACGGCAGCGCGATCAGCGTCGCGATGCCGTAGCCGAGCGCCAGCAGCACGATCACGATCGCCATCAGGATCAGGCCGCCGCGGGCCTTCATCAGCAAGCTCGCGCCGGGCTGGGGAGCGATCAGGCCCATCAGGCGCAGGATGAACAGCTGGCGGCTGGAGGGCGCCTGCTGACCGAGCTTCTCGACCGCCGCCTTGAGGTCGTTTGGGCGGCGCTCGGCGAGCGCCAGCGACGCCTCCGCCATGCGCCGCAGCTGCATGCGCTCCTGCGGCCGGGCGGCGGCGATCGCCTTGCGGAAGTGCTCGCGCGCGCGCTCGGCGTCGTACTTCTCAGACGCCCGCGCACCGAGGATCGCCTGCGCTGCAGCGCGGTACTTCGTCTCGCCCAGCAGCTCGTCGTCGGACTTGAGCTCCATCTGCGCCATCGCCGCGAGCGCGCTCTTCTGCTCCACCCGCACTTGTCGCTGCTTGGCCATGGCGGCGAAGCATAGATGCCGTGCTCACGCGTTCATGCGAGGCGCGTAATCTGATGCCGTGCGACGCCTCGCCGCCCTGATCGTGGTCCTCGCGCTGGGCCTTGCGCTCTGTGCCCCCGCCGTTGCGCAGCTCGGTCCGCTGCCGCCCGCGGAGCCACCGGCCCCGGCACCCGCTCCGGCACCGGCGACGACCAAGGACGAGGGCCTGTCGACGCTCCAGCAGCTGCTCATCTTCGGCGCCGCGGCGGCCCTGATCGGCGCCATCGCATGGGTGATCGTGCGCGACGCGAAGCGCTCGGCGCCGGTGCAGCAGCGCTCGCGGTCCGCCGATCCCAAGCCGTCCGCGCGCGAGCGCGAGCGCGAGCAGCGCCAGCGGCGCGACAAGGCCAAGGCGGCCAAGCAGCAGCGCAAGCGCAACCGCCCGCGCTGACCCTGCTTCTGACGCGCCGTATGGTGCAGGGCGTGTTTCTCGCGCGGACGCAACCGGGTAGGCGCGGCTGAGCATGGAGCTTGATCTCGACAACCCGCCAGAGGCGCTCGCCACGCTGCTTGAGCGCGGCGAGGAGCAGGGCTGCGTGAACCTCTCCGAGCTCGACGCGCTCGCGCGCCGGCTCGAGGTCGACGACGACGATCTGCCCGCGCTGCACGAGGCAGTCGAGGCGCGGGGCCTCGACGTCAGCGACGACTGCGGGCGCGCCGGCGTGCCGGCGACCGACTACGCCAACAGCGGGCTGGCGTCCGCGACCAGCGATGCACTGGGCCTGTTTCTCAACGAGATCCGCCGCCATCCGCTGCTTACGGCGGCCGAGGAGGTCGAGCTCTCCAAGCGCATCGAGCAGGGCGACGCCGCCGCCAAGGAGCGCATGATCAACTCCAACCTCGCGCTCGTCGTGTCGATCGCCAAGAAGTACCCGCAGAACGAGCTGCCGCTGCTGGACCTCATTCAGGAGGGCATCTTCGGCCTTATCCGCGCAAGCGAGAAGTTCGACTGGCGCCGCGGCTTCAAGTTCTCGACCTACGCGACATACTGGATCCGCCAGGCGATTGCACGCGGGATCGAGAACAAGTCGCGCACGATCCGCGTGCCGACGAACATCGCCCAGCGCGAGCGCAAGATCCAGCGTGCGAGGCGCGCGCTGAGCACGAAGCTCGCGCGCGACCCGACCGACGAGGAGATCGCCGAGGAGACCGAGCTCGAGCTCGCCCAGGTGCGGGCGATGGGCGACATCGCGCGCACGGTGACGAGCCTCGACCGGCCGATCGGCGAGGACGGCGAGACGGCGATGGGCGAGCTCATCGGCGACGATCGCGCCGGCCCGGCCGAGGAGGTGGAGGTCGCCCTGCGCGACAGCGCACTGCTGCGCGCCGTCGCCGATCTGCCCGCCGAAGAGCGCCAGGTCGTCGAGCTGCGTTACGGGGTCGACGGCGCCGACGGTCCGTTCGGACTGCGCGAGGCGAGCCGCCGGCTGGGCAAGACGCAGCCCGAGACGCGCGAGCTCGAGCAGCGGGCGCTGCAGCGGCTCGCGGGGCTGCGCGAGCTCGAGGCACTACGCGAGGCGGCGTAGCACAACCGCCGCCCCGCGCGCGTCCACGAGCCTACCCACCGCGCGCGCTCACGACGCGTTCACGCTCACGACGCGTTCACTTCGAGACCGTGACCGAACCCCGCATCGTGGCGTGAAATTCGCAGAAGTACGAGTAGGTTCCGGCCGCGGAGAACGTCACGGAGCCGCGTGCGTCGCCCTTGATCGTGCCGCTGTCAAACGCGCGCCGCTCAGCCTTGTCGGTGACCGTGTGCGGCGCGTCGTCCTCGTTGACGACCGACACCTTCCGTCCCACTCGCACGGCCGCCGGCTCGGGCTTGTAGAGGTACTCGGAGATGCGGATCGTCTCGGTCGGCTTGGGATCCCCGGACGCGCCGCCGCCCGAGCCGCCTGAGGCGTCTTCGCCGCCGCACCCGGACAGCAGGACCGCCGCCAGCGCGAACGCGAGAATCGCTTTGCTCATGCACTCTTGAGCGTAGTCGGAGCCGCTGCGGATCACTCGCTCCCGCGAGATGGTTAGAGGGATTAGCTGCACACAATGAAACGGCGCGCTTTCATGCAGTGATCCCATGCGCGATGCTAGGGCCGTGAGCCGGCACGCGCTCGTCCCCCTCGTTGCGCTGGCGTCCGTGCTGTGCGGTTGTACACGGACGATCGACAGTGACAAGGCCGAGGAGACGATCCTTACGGGCACGGCAGAGCGCACGGGCTCGAAGATCGCCAGCGTCGACTGTCCCAGTGACCAGATGGCGAAGAAGGGCAACACGTTCACGTGCCGCGTCGTGGCCGCCGACGGAACTCGCGGCGACGTGCTCGCGACGGTCACGGCCGGCACGGGCGAGGTCACGTTCCGGGTGCGGTTTCGCAATACCCAGGCGACCGAGCGATCGATGGCCGACGAGCTCACGCACCGCCGCGGCCGTCGTGTGAGCGTCGACTGCCCGGACATCATCGCCAGGCGCAAGGGCGTCGTCTTCACATGTACGACCGCTTCGGGCAAGTCCCGCGGGCGCGTGCGCGCGAGGCAGACCGACAACGACGCCAATGTTGACTACCGCCAGCTCAAGGGCAAGTAGTGGCGCTGGAGACCGTGCGCGCAGCGCTGATCGCAGCAGCCCTGCTCGCCCTCACGGGCTGCGGTGACTCGAGCTCCGGAGAGTCGGGCTCGCGGGGCACCGCGACGAGCACCGCCAGCAGCGCCCTGGCACGCGACGTGCGCCAAGCCGAGCTCACCACGCGGGCGACGCCACGCGACGCCGATGCGCTCGCGCGCCTCATCCGCCTGCGCTTCCAGGCTGCGAGCGCGGGCGACAACTACTCCGCCAACACCTTCAGCACCGCCGGCAAGGCCGAATTGCGCAGGGCCGCGGCTGACTGGAGCCGCTACCTCGCGCTCGATCCGCGCAAACCGGACGTCCAGCTCGCATCCCTGATGGTGCAGGTATTCGGCGTCAACGCCCTCGACGACCCGCGCCGAGCGGTGGGCGCGCAGAAGATCATCATCGCGCAGCGCCAGCTGCCTGAGGCGAGCCTCTACGGGCAGCTCGCCCTGCTGCACTACCAGGCGAAGCAGACGGCCGCGGGAGATCGGGCCGCCACGCGCGCCGTTGCGCTCAGCCCGCCGGGGCAGCGCGCGCCGCTGCGCCGGCAGCTGCGCCAGCTCAGGTCGCCGCCGGCGTCGCAGGGCCCGTAGCACGCGAGCCGCGTACGAGCAGCCACGTCAGCCACAGGCCGAGCGCGAACAGCGGCAGGCCCATCGCCGTACGCGCGACGCCGAGCGCAACCACCGCCCCCGCGAGGTACAGCGGGAGCTGTACGAGCAGGCGCAGCGCGAACAGGCCGGCCCACAGCCAGGTCGCGCGGGTGAACGCCCGCACGCGCACCGGATCGGCGCGCCAGCCGCCGGCTGCGCCGTCGAACTGGCCGACGATGACCCCCACGAGCGGGCGCCGAATCGCGACCGAGACGACGAACGCCGTCACATTGACCGCATTGAGCAGCAATCCGGGCAGAAAGAAGTTCTCCGCGCGCCCGCTGACGCGGGCGATGAAGGCCGCGAACGCGACGCCCACGAGACCGAACAGCGCGTGGCGCGGAGACTCGCGCCGCACGAGGCGCACGACCGTCAGGACGAACGCGAGCCCGACGGCGACGCCGGCCGCGATGTCGATGTCCGAGCCCGAGATGGTGTAGGCCACCACGAACGCGACTCCCGGCGTCACCGTCTCGGCCACGCCGACCGGCCCGCCGACGGCCTCGGCGAGGTTGGGCGGCTCCTCGCCCTCGATCTTCACCCTGTTGGGCACACCACGATGATGGCGCACCGCCCAGCTCGCCGTTTCGTCCGCAGCGCCGGCCCGTCGCGCTTGCAATGATGAACCCATGCCAAAAACGAGGATCGACGAGGCCGACGCGCTGACCGTCGCGGCCGTCATGCACGCCAAGTTCACGACGCTGCCGGCAACCGCGACGATCCGCGACGTGCGCGACTGGTTCGCGGCGAGCACGAGCCGCCGCCAGGCGTTCGTCGCCGACGCCGGGCGCTACGTGGGCTCGCTGACGCCGGCGCAGGTGGCGGGCGATGTGGACCCGGGCCGACCGGCGGTCGAGGTCGTGCAGGAGGGCCCCACCGTCTCGCCGGACGCGCCGGCGACGTCCGGCCGCGATCTCGCGCTGCTGACCGACACGCGCCGCGTGCCCGTCGTCGACCGCGACGGGCGCCTGCTTGGCGTCGTCGCCGTGACCGGCGACCTGCAGTCGTTCTGCGGGACCGGCTAGCAACAAGCTGTCGGCGCCTGCGCCCGATCCGTCTGGGACGATCGTCTCCTGATGCGCGCTCGTGCGACCCTCAGCGCGGCTGTGCTCCTGCTGCTCGCGCTACCGGTCCGGGCCCAGGCACAGGTCGATGCCTACACGCCCTGCCCATTGGTCGGCGGCGCGATCGTCTTCGAGGTGTCCGGCACGACGTGCGAGGACGTTACGCCGGTCGTCAGCGCGCTACTCGCCCAGGCGCCGGACGCAGCGGTGTCCGTGCTGGCCGGCGCCGGCTGGTCCGCGCTGCGCGCGCGCCGCGCCGCGGCCGACGGCCAGCACGACCTGATCGCCATCCGTGGCCTCGCCACCCTGCGCCTGCGGCGCTCGGGGGCGGCGCCCGATCTCGACGGCTGGCAGGCCGGCCGCGAGCTGCTGTTCGCGCGCAAGCGGCTGGTCGGCGGGCGGCCGATTCCGCGATTGATCACGGGCAAGGCCGGCCGGTTCGCTCCCGGCGTGATGGGCAGCACGAGCGCGTCGAGCCGCCTGGAGCGCGTCAGGATCCTCTGCACGCGCCCGAGCACGATGCCCGGCGCCGGAGGCCGCCGCAACGCGGCGTTGCGACGATGCACCGTGCGGTCCTTGCGCAGCCCGCCGCAGTGTGCGGCGCTCAGCCCACCGAGGCGGCCGCTGCTCAGGCGCACGAGGAACGCAGACGTGCACAGCGCCGAGCCGTTCGGCGCAGGCCG
>Ga0136630_1000900_pt1 | contig 11871 bp, 14 predicted proteins | sample AntDrymUQ5682106_2_FD_105496 | JGI IMG/M metagenome (GOLD analysis project Ga0136630, IMG submission 105496) | Polar desert sand microbial communities from Dry Valleys, Antarctica - metaG UQ568 (21.06) | ecosystem: Environmental > Terrestrial > Soil > Desert | place: Antarctica: Dry Valley...
CTCATGGCAATCAGCCAGGCTGTGCAAGTCGGAAGATCGTCTGTTCGCCGACCAGCTTTTCGTGAGCACTCGTTTGTTGCGATGACGGCGGGTGAGTTGCATTGAACGAATCTGGATCACGCGCGACGGGTGAACAGGGCCTTTCCTCCGACAAGGTGACGCTACCCACGTTCGTAGGCATAGGAGTGCCACGGGCCGGCACAACATGGCTGCACGCGATGCCTTCGGGACATCCGGACGTGTTTATGCTTTCCGTGCGGAAGAAGATTCGGTTCTTCGACCTGCATTTCGACCATGGCGTGGACTGGTACCAGGCGTTCTTTTCTTCGCCGGAAGCAGCCCACAGCTACGCGGCCATCGGCGAAATCTCTCCCCAATATCTCTCTACTGCGAAGAATGCCCTGATCGAATTTCACAGACCCTACCTGGCGTCAAACTGATCCTGATGTTGAGGCATCCCGTCGATCGCGCCTACTCGCATTACGGCTTCGTTGTCCAAAGACGCAACTACCGGGGGTCGTTCGAAGAGTTCCTCGCCACGCGGCCCCGTGCGCTGGAGAAAGGCTACTACTATCGGTATGTGAGCCGCTATTTGAAACGCTTCGACAGGAGCGACATCCTCCCGCTGGTGTTCGAAGACGCCGTTCGTCGCCGATCGGATGTTCGACAACAACTGGCGTCCTTCCTGGACGTGGCCGTCGAAGGTTTCCCATCATCTCAGGACAAAGTTAACCCCAGTACTGCACCGAGATTCGGATTCCTGTCCAATCTAGCAGTACAGGTAGGTCGCCGGCTTCGCAGGCGGGGACTTGAGCGGATTGTCGATCTTGGAGGGCGCATCGGGATGCGCCGCCTTCTCACGAGCGGAACACCGATTCCGCGCCCCGATCCGGCAGTGAAGCGCGAGCTCAGCCGGCTGTTCGACGACGACATCGCGGCGCTCGAGAGCTGCCTCGATATCGATCTAAGTAGCTGGAGGAAGCATGAGGGCGGTCTCAATGCGTAGCCTCGCGGATTCTCGATTGCATTCAACCACGCCGGTCCTCCCAGGAGAGAAGGGCAAGAGTGCTCCGCTCGATGTCCTTATAGTCTGCCAACCGGTCAGCTATGGGGTCGCCACCTACGTACGCCAGTTGACCGAAGCGGCCCTGACAGCAGGGCACAGGGTCACTGTGGCATGCCCGGGCTCCGAGAAGGGACCCCTCGCTGGGTGGGTGACGACTGCGGGAGCGAAGCACGAGGTGCTGGGAATGGTGCGCCGGCCCGCGTTTCGGGACATTATGGATGTGTTGATGATCCGCAGACTGGCGCGGGGCCGTGACGTCGTCCACTTCCACTCGTCCAAGGCGGCGGCGCTGGGCCGGATGGCAGTGGCTTGGATTCGGCCTCCCCGTCCTGCCGTTGTTGTAACGCCTCATTACTGGTCCTGGTTCGTGGGCGGCAAGCTTGCCACCTTGTATCGGCTGATTGAACGCGGATTGGCGCCCTATTGCGATGCCATCGTCGCGGTCTCGGAACGCGAGGTCGACGAGGGGCGTCTCGTCCTGGGAGCGAGTGCCGATCGGATCATGCTTATCCACAATGGGGTGGATCGCGATCGCTACACTCCTCATGGCCCCCGTGCGGAGCGATCTGTGAAGTTCCCGCTCGTCGTGTGCGTCGGTCGGCTGAGCGAACAAAAGGGGCAGGATGTCGCGATCCGGTCGCTCGCCATGTTGCGCAGCGATACCGCTCGGCTTCGCCTCGTAGGAGGTGAGAGCAAGGTCGGTGAGCGCTTGAAAATGGATGAACTCGCGAAGTCATTGGGTGTCGCAGACCGAATAGAATGGCGAGGGCACGTCCTCGATGCTGCTCCCGAGATGCGCGCCGCCGACGTCGTTGTCGCGCCGTCCCGATGGGAGGGCATGTCGTTGGTCCTCCTGGAGGCGATGGCCTGCGGGTCGGCAATGGTGGTAACAGACGTTCCCGGCAGTGAGGCAGTGGGGGACGCGGCCGTCGTCGTACCCCGTGAGGATCCGCGCGCTCTTGCGGAAGCGATTGATGATCTCCTCGATGATCCCGTGCGCAGACAGCGCCTCGCGTACGCGGCGAGGCGACGGAGCGCATCATACGAGCTTCGGTCAACGCTGAATCGGAATCTCGACCTGTGGGAGGGCTTGGTACGCGGCCGCGGCACAACGTCGCAATCGTCTTCTGCTGGAGAACAGCGGTGACGCATTCGCATTCAGGCGAACGCATTGATGCACCAAGATTGCTACAGGATGAGTCTCCGGTCTGCTACGTCTGCATGCCCGGCAGCCCGTATGCGGGTTCGACCCTTCTAGGCTATCTCTTGGACGCGCATCCAGAGTGCGCGTCGATGGGGGCGGCTACGGGTCTCACATCACGGATCGACCTTGCTACCTATCTCTGTTCGTGTGGCGAACTGTTCATGGACTGCGAGTTCTGGAAGCGGGTGGCAGCGCGTACCTCTGAACTTGGTTATCCCACTACGGTTTTCAAGAAGGACTTCTGGAACACCCACGTTCGGTTGTCAGACAGACGCTGGCTGAATGGAATTCTGATTCGCTCGCTCGGGAACGGCGCCTTGAACGCAGCACGAGATGCGGTGGTGACAAGGTGGGGCCCGGCTCGCAGGTCCCTTCTTGAAGCCCGGGCGTCTACTTGGGCGCTTGCGCGCGCCGTCTTGGAGATCACCGGCAAGACCGTGTTCGTGGACACTGCACGTGATCATCAGCGCCCAAAGTATCTCGCGACCGCTCCAATGTTCGATGTCAGGGTCATCCATCTCGTGCGAGATCCGCGCGGAGGTGTTGCAAGCATCATGAAGCATACAGGCGTCGATGTGGCCAGAGCCGCGCGGCAGTGGAGGCACTACAATTTGGAAGCCCATCGCGTGCAGCGGCATTTGCCGCGAGACTCGTGGATGCTTCTTCGTTACGAGGCTCTGTGCGCCGATCCACAAGGCACGCTGGATCGGACCTCCCGCTTCATCGGCGTTGATCCCGCCGCTGTGCCGTCAAATTTCAAGTCGGGGAAACATCACATTATCGGGAACTCGATGCGCTTGAAGGGGATCGGCGAGATTCGGGAAGATAAGTCATGGCTCAGTGTGCTGGACGAGGACGATGTTCAGGTCATCTCCCGCATAACAGGTTCAACGAGTCATCTCCTGGGATACGAATGGCCGTAGCCATATTCACGCTGAAGGCTGCTCAATGATCGTCTTCATACACATCAACAAGACCGCGGGAACAACACTGCGCTACATTCTTAGGAGTTCCTACGGTCCGAGGCACTGCGACGTGGAACCATGGCACGGGGCGTGGAGTGATCCGCCGTTCTCGATGAAGGATTTGCGGCGCGTGCGGAAGATCTATCCGCGCCTGGCTAGCATCGCGGGGCACCGCGTCACAGGGTACATGGACCTCCGCGAGCCCGGAGACCGCATCGATTACATTACCGTCTTGCGTGAACCTTTGGCGATGTGCGCGTCACGATTCCAATATCAGCTCGAGTACCGCAAGAAGTCGAAACTCGTGTTCGAGGAGTGGATCAAGAAGGATTGGGTGGGCAACGCTCAGGTGAAGCACATAGCCGGCATAGCGAGCGCCGCGGACGCGATTCGAGTGATTCGGGAGAGAAACATGTTCGTGGGCCTCACCGAACGGTTTGACGAGTCGATGATCTTGCTCAAGGCGCTCCGGGCTCCCGATCTCAACATCGGGTATGTGCCTGTAAATGTTGCCAAAGGCTCGCAACTCGCAAAACAATTGCTGGCAGATCGCGATACTCGGCGGATGATCGTAGATGTCAACCAAGAAGACCTGGAACTCTATAAGCACGTCGCTTGTCACACCTATCCAGCATTGCAGCAGGAGTACGGGCCGGGTCTCGACGATGCCGTGTCCGAGTACTGCAACAGACGCCATCGAGGCTTCAACAGGTGGAACCTCATTCTTTACGGCGTCAAGCAGCGTGCGCTTCATCGACCGTTGCTCAGGTTGTATCGCGGCGAACGGTCGGGAAGAATGATCGAACGGCTACTTACGTGAGACGGTCTAAGTTCAGAGCCAATGCTCCAGGCTGCGACCGATCAGATCAGACGTCTTCGCGATGTCATCCCGAAAATGGTGGACAAGATTTTGTCGGAGCTCTGGAGGCAGTGATTGAGCCTTGCGCATCGTCCGCCCTCGAAATCTTCTGACTCCATCCGAGGCCCAGCGCGGCAGGAGTGGTTCCAAAGTCGCTTTGACGGGGCTGTTCGTCAGTACTCGTTCGAGGAGCATGCTTGCTGGGACTCCTCCGACGTTGTGCGGTGTCTCGAAGTCGGGATCGAAGGAAGAATCGACGCCGAGGAAACGATAGATGTTCTGCATTACTTCTCGGGAGTTCTTCCTGAGGTCGTCAAATAGGAACACGTGAATTTGCTCGCTGGGAAACGCGTCGTAATAGCGTGACAGGAGGCTGTGGTACAGGCCGATCTGCATCCAGTGTGAGTAGGGTTGCGTCCACGCGGCCGTCGGAATCAAGTCGGCCTCAGGCTCTAGGCGCCGCTCGCGATTCCTTAGATACATTAGGTAGTCGGAATAAGCACGATCGACGGGGTCGCGTAAACCGCAGATGATCTTGGCATCGGGAATGAGCCGCGCGATGCGGCTGGCCGCCTGCGGACATTCTAGATAGATCGGAGACGCCTCTCCGATGGCTGTAGCATCATCCGCATCCTCGAAGAGCAATTTATACTGCCTCAGCGAACGCACGGGGAAATGGTGTAGCTCAGGGTCTCCATAAAGAAGCTTGCCCTTGTCGTCCAACCCATAGGCGAAGAAGTTGGTCTCCTTCATTGAGGTCATGAACACCTGAGGATGATCCGCAAGGTACCAGTACAGCGCGGTTGTGCCCGCCTTGGCAGCACCGATGACGATGAAGTTTGGCAGCATCAAGTCCTGCTCCCTACTTGAATCCTCAGGAAATCCTGTACGGCGCGTCTGACCTCCGATAGAACGGATGCGAGTGGGAGGTTCGTGTCGATGCGATGCACGGTCACGTTCTCAAAACGCACGCGCGAAGCGATGGAGTGCCGAAGGCGTACGTAGTCTTCGGGTTCTCTCTTCGCCCTGGCCGCGTTCCGCGCGAGAGTAACCTCCAGTGGGCTTGTCAGCTCGATAACGAGATCCGGACCCGGGATCCGGCGGTAGACCCGCGACTCCAGCCGGCAAAGTGCTCGGCGAAGGGATATACGGCCCGTCGGCGCAGGGCGGTCCGCCATCTGAGGGCCGTCGGCCGTACCGCTGCCGGACGAGGGATACCTGTCGCTCAAAACGACGGCACCTCGGGCTGCGGCTGCAGAGGCATGAGCGAGCAGAGCTCGTCGCTCGTATGCCAACATGACCGCCCTGAGCGCGAACAAAAGCGAGTACGCCTTGTGCACAGCTTCGTCCGCTTTCTCGTATCGGGCCTGGACAATGGTGGAGCGATCGTTAGGGAAGAGGATCCGCAGTCCTGGCAGAAGCAGATGGGGTACGGCAGTAAGCCGCGTTCGTGGGGGCTTGCCTGCATGGATGACTTGAACCTCAAATGCGTCACGTAGCCAGTCGTGAACGGCCCCCACGATGGTGGTCTTACCGGCCGCCTCGGAACCGACGAAGGCGATTACGGCACCCCGGCTCGCAGGATCCTTGGGTTCGATGCCCGGCAACATAGCCCTAGCTCCTCGATCGCCGCAGCATTGGTCTGGCCGTCTCACCATGGCCGGACGGAATACCCTCCTGAATGAATGAAGATATCTGCGAAACGACCTTGTCCAGATCACGGGGTCCGTCAAGACCGCCGCCGACGATCAGGAGCCGATCCCGGATGGCAGGAGCAGACGCTACTCCCTCAAAAACGAGAGTTGAGCGTGTTATCCAGTGTTCGACCTCTGCTCGAGAAGCCCCAGTGAACTCGCGCCGCCGATCCGGTCGGTTCATGGCGCGATCGACCAGGACATCAACAGGGGCCCTAACGTAGACAACTCGTTCGGGCAACGGAACGAGGGCCGCGAACTCGTCCAAGTTATCTTGAGTGAAGGGGGACATGTTGTAAACGAAAAGGAAGTACGCTGTTAAGACGGTCCCTTCGTCTGCAAGGATCATTTCCCCTTTTCCGACTCGCCGCGACAGCTCGTGGATTCCCACGGCGCGCACGACATTACGCATATAGTTGTATTTGGCGAACGCGGAAGGCGCATGCCTTTGAATCCTTCGGAAAGCGAACCGCACAAAGTCGCGATGGCTGCTCCACGTTCGAATCAACGGAAGGAGCGATGTCGCGTCGGCAACGAGGTTCATCGCGATCGGATTCCCGATCCATCGTCGACCAGGACGATCCAGGTAAATCTCCGCACTAGACAAGACTCGATTCTCCGAGCCGATCCGTTCACGCAGCATGTCGGCAAGCGTCGTCTTGCCCGCGCCACTGCTACCTATGAATTCGACGATCACGAGAGCGGGAGGTTCGTGTCGGCGGGCTTGACGACTTCTCGATACACCGTCTCGGTGCCGGCGTGCATTATTGGGAGCGAGAAGCGCGCAACGATGTGCTCTCTGGATCTGCGACCCATCTCGATCCGCTCGGCGCTTGTCATGTGGCGGTACCGCCGGATCTCGCGAGCGAATCCGTCGACGTCCCCCGGGGCGATCAGGGGAATGAATCCCGCCCCATCCGCTAGTTCGCGGTGGGGCGGGATGTCGGAGAGTATCACCGGGCAACCCGATACCATCGCTTCCATCACCGAGACGGGAAGCCCCTCGCCACGTGAGGCCGAGACGAACACGTCTGCACGGGCGCACTGCACGAAGACCTGATCCCGAGCGATGAGTCCGGTGAAGAGGACACGGCTACTCAAACCCGGCCGGGCCGTTCGCGCCACCAGTTCGTGTTCGATAAGCCCCGCACCGACAAAGATCAAGCGATCGTCTGGACCGGCGCTCGCCTCGAACGCGTCCAGCAGCACTGCAGGATCCTTTACTTTGTCAAGCCGGCCCACCGACAACACCGTGAACCGAGCATCGTCTCGGATTCGCTTCTCGCCGTCGAGGGCACGATCGACCCGCTCGATATCCACCCCATTCTGCACGACCCGCCAACGGTTTCGAACCAACCGCTTAAACATCAGGGGAAGACTCTCGTAGGCGGCCCAGCTGCAGAAAATGACGCGGCGGAAAACCCCGAGGGATGCGATCATCATGACCTGGTTGCGCAGTTTGTAGTCATAGAACGAATCCTGAACCGTATAGACAAGTGAAGATCTCAGCGGCCGTAGGCGTCTCCACGCGAGCATTGCCATCAGCAGGAGTAGGCCCGTCTGCGGTGCGTGGCAATGCACGACGTCGTATTCTTGGGCGTCCAAAGCGGCACGCAGGGCGCGAAAGAACCCTTTGAGCGATCCGTCTCCTGAAAAAAGGCGAATCTCTGCCGGCGGCGTCAATTGAGGAGTGAAGTACGTGCAGATCGAGAGGTCTCGCTCGCGAGCCAAGGGCAGACAGTGCTCGTTGTATTGACCATTCGTCTCGCCTACGACGAGGATTAGGTGCAGGATACGCAGCCTCCGTAGAGGATCCGCACCTACCATGGAATGCTCCCAGAGGCTCGAGAGTCGGTGTCCAGGAGTCGACGAACCTCCCCAGCGACCTCCCCGCTGCCCTTCTTGGACGTATCGATCCGGATAACCGTAGGTTTGCCTTCAGCCTCGATGCGTCGAAAAACTTCGTCGAAGAGCTCGCGGTAGCGGGTTATGAAGTGTTGTCCGTCGACTGCCGATCCATTTTTGGCCGCGTGTGGCTGAGCTCGATCGTTGATTCGCTCCCACAGGACGTCGTCGGCTGCGTCTAGCCACACGATCGCATCAAGGCGGCGGGACCAGTCGGCAATCATCTGATTCCACCATCGCTCGAAGACCGGAGAAGCACTTACGCGGCTCCCTTTCGCCATCAGACGCACGAGCGCGTACATTGGGCCTTGGTCGAGCAGGGTGAGAGCATGGCGGTATTCGTACTTGCGAGTCAGAAACCGACTCCACTCGGTTACGTAAACTAGGAGCTTGACGTCGGGCCAATTCAAGCGCGGTCTGAGCACGAGACCGCGGATCAGGATCGGCAGCAGCCGGGGCGCACTATGGAGCTCGTAGACAAGGTGTTCCGGGTTCCGAGCATGTATGAAATCGGCGACCTTGATGGAGGGATCGGCTTGGGAGATGAGACGAACGAGCGTTGATTTACCCGCGCCGGCTACTCCGGCAATTTCCACGAGACGACCGAGGCCCTGGCTCATCGCTCAGAGACCCAGCACCGACCGGGTGGTGGAGAACGAGAATTCTTTGAGCAGCCTTCGAATTCTGTGCTCGACCCCAGCCAATCTTCCGTAATGCCGAAACGCGGCCGCGCGTCCGACTTGGAGCCTCGGCTGACCCGGATCGATTTCCCACGGATGAATGTAGACCATGCAGGGTCGCCTTTCAACGACCGTTACCCGGCGCATCCCCCAGAGGACGTAGCGCATCGGCAAAAGGCGAAGGTAGCCGCCTCCCACGAAAGGAAAATTGCGTCCCGCGAAGCGGACAGTGGAAATGGGGAATTCAGCAAAGTACCTTCCAGAGCGTTCCTCCTGCCATGGATATCGGTCGGCATTGGGAATCCCATAGCGGTCGTGCATGATGGGGAAGATCGACGAGTCGTAAACGAGGCCCTCCTCGGCCAAAATATCGAGGGCCCACAGCGTATCCTGGACCACAGAGTACGTGGGTGCCCGGTAACCAAGAACCGCTTCTCCGATTAGATCCTCGACGAGAGCTTTGGCGTGCCGAACGTCCTCTCGGAAGTCAAGCGGCGTCATCATGGTGATGGGGCGATGGTTATACCCGTGAATCCCAATCTCGTGCCCAGCTTCATGCATCTCTATCACGAGCGCCGGGTTGCGCTCGGCCACCCAGCCGAGCACGAAGAAGGTGGCCTTGACATCGAATTCAGCCAGCACCGCGAGAAGACGCCTCGTGTTGGGTACGACCCGCTGTTCCATCGAACCCCAATCGGCGGCATCGACGACTTGGCGGAATGCCTCGACGTGGAAATAGTCCTCCACGTCGACGCTGAACACGCTTATAACATCGGAACTCAGTGGTTCCCGACGATCCAGTATGTCCTCTGTGACGGTCACGTTAACGATAGAGTAATGGGTCAGCGTGTTCCAGTACATCGGGAAGTTGCGGTATTTAGGAGCTCCTGGGAAGTAAGTTTGGATGATCCTCTGGGGAACGCCGGCGGGCCCGGATCAGATTGAAGTACTTTTTCTACAGCAGCTAGCGGCGGTGCTTGCGTCTCGCAGCCATAGATACTTAGCCAGTGCCCGCATCCGCGGGTGCGCGTGAGTGAACTCAGAGTTCTTGCAGATGGGACTCGCCGAGCACTACCTCCTCATACCGATGGTGGCGCCCGACGAGGGATTCCACGCCGGGATCAGCGAGCTACTCGCGGAATGGGCACGCGCGCACCAACCTGTTCTCGAGGTCGCTCAGATGGTCGGCAAGCCGCGCTCGCAACGGACGCACGAGTTACGAGATCTCCTTGCACGCAACGGCCTCCCCATCGGGCTCCATGATGTCGACACCGATGAGGGGCGACAGATCCTTCGAGATGCCAGCACCGACGACTCGGTCCTGCCCGTGGTGGTCACGTACAACGGCGCCGTGCTTCGCGATCCAACCACCACCGAGCTGGCCGACGCTTTCACCGGCGGCAACACTCCCGACTGGACCACATTCGACGTCGCCGTCATCGGTGGCGGCCCGGCCGGCCTCGTGCTCGACCATGCCGCCATGGGAGGCCAGGCCGGAACGACCTCGAGAATCCGCAACTACCTCGGTTTCCCCCGCGGCATCCCTGGCCAGGAACTCGCCCAGCGCGCATTCGACCACGCCTGGACGTTCAGCGTCGCGTTCCAGTTCGCGCGCTCGGCCGAGTCAATCGACAGAACCGATGACTGCTTCGTGATCGGACTTTCCGACGGCATCGAGGTGAAGGCCCAGATCGGTCGTGCTCGCTCCAGGAGCCGATTACCGGCGTCTCGACGTGCCCGAGCTCGAAGCCATGGTCGGTGCCGGTGTCTACTACGGAGCGGCGGTGATCAAGGTCGGACTCGTTGCCCTGGATTCGACCGGGATGCATGCCGACGCCTCGCCCGGCGCCAACCGCAGCGGGGACTGGATCCGGGGTGAGGTCGAAAAGAAAATCAATGAAGCAAGAGCGACCGACGATGAAGAGGACCGGCGTTCGGGTCCGTCGACCGGCGACGACCTACCTGACGAGCTCATCGATCCCGACAGCCGGCTCGCCCGTCTGCTCGCGGCCAAGGCCCGGCTCGATGACGACGCCGCCACGCGCCAGGCCGATTACGAGGCCAAACTGCGGGCCCGCGAGGAGCACAAGAAGCGCACCGGCAAGGGCATGAGGGGACGCAAGCCAAAGCCTCCCAAGGAGCGCCTGAGAGACAAGGAGCGCTCCAAGAAAGCCAACACCACCGACCCCGACAGCCGCACGATGTCGACCGCCAACGGTGGTTTCCTGCAGGGCTTCAACGCCCAGGCGATCGCCACCGAGGACCAGATCATCATCGCCTGCAGCGTGACCAACGAGGGCACCGACTACGGACAGCTAGAGCCGATGGTGAAACAAGCGGCAGGCAACCTCGAGACCGCAGGTGTGAGCAAAACGATCGGTGTTGTCACTGCCGATGCCGGCTACATCAGCGACGACAACCTCGGTCTCGAAGAAGAGCTCGAGGTCGAGCTCTTGATTGCCACCAGGAGTCACAAGCACGCCGAGAAGAACGCGCAGCGTCCGCGTGGACGGATACCGAAAAATCTATCGAAGACACAGCGCATGGAGCGCAAGCTCCGCACCAAGCGGGGAGACCACCTCTATCGCAAACGAGCGGCGACGATCGAGCCGGTGTTCGGCCAGCAGCGACAGCGCGGCATGGGACGTTTTCGCCGACGCGGACTGAAGACTTGTGATTGCGAGTGGCGCTTCGAGCACGCCGTTCACAACCTGCTCAAGATCAGGACTTCAGGCAAGTGGACGACCGAACCAGAAAGAGCCGCCCGGCGTCCCGCGCCGAGAGAAGAGCGGATGACCAGGGCATTTGGCTGCCTCAGCACTAGCTGATCCATTTCTGCGACAGCCTCTCACGAAAATTTTTGGAGACGGCGGACTCAAGTGACCGAACAGTAGCAGCTGGGACCCCCCTGTCTGGTCGGGGACACTCGATCGGGTCGATTTTCCACCTCTTATGGGGGAGTGACGGATTGGTCTCTTTCGGTCAGTCTGTTGACAGAGGGCGGCATGCCCCCTCAGGTGGCGCTTGGAGTATCCGTGGACTTTCTACAACTATGGCTGGTGGTCTCGATCAGTTTCTCCGCGGGCTGGGTGGTGCGATCGGCTCTGGTGAATCGCAGAGCGGAGGAACCGTCGATCCCCCTCCAGAGGGTAGACGTCAGGGTCACATCCAAGTCGGAGCGGAGCAGCCGGGCTCGCTCCTCGGTCTCGGCGAGACCCACGCAAACTGCCCTCCGGCGCACGATCAACCTCAACTAGCTCGCAGGACCCGCGCCGCTCGGTCCCGAACCCCACAGGTCACCAGCGGTTCTTGCGCTGGTGGGGCTTTGCTCGGGCTCAGCCCTCGGCGTTGAAGGGGGGAATGCCGACCGCCTCGGGTCCCCGGCCTTGAAAATCCGCCCTGAACTCGTCCCAGATCTCCTGGCTGGCGAGCTCACAGCGTCGCTGAACGCCCTCGTCGGCCTCGCCGTCCCACGCGCTGAGGACGTAGTTGTCGTCC
>Ga0136630_1000903_pt1 | contig 11838 bp, 13 predicted proteins | sample AntDrymUQ5682106_2_FD_105496 | JGI IMG/M metagenome (GOLD analysis project Ga0136630, IMG submission 105496) | Polar desert sand microbial communities from Dry Valleys, Antarctica - metaG UQ568 (21.06) | ecosystem: Environmental > Terrestrial > Soil > Desert | place: Antarctica: Dry Valley...
CGATCGAGCCACTGCCCAAGGGCGAGTATTACTGGCACGAGCTCATGAACGTGCCGGTCCTGACCGAAGACGGTGAGGATCTAGGTGCCGTGGTGGACATCTTCCGGACCGGGGGAGGGGAGATCCTCGTGGTGCGTGGTGGCCGGCGAGGCGAGATCCTTATTCCCACGGTACGGACCGTGGTGCGTGAGTTGGCGCCACGTGAAGGTCGCATCGTGGTGGATCGCGAGGCACTCGGACTCGAGGCTGAGCCGGCCGTCCGCCGGCCGCGCGGCCGGCGGACGACGCGCGCCCTGAAGCGGGGTGAGGCGCTGCCGAAGGAGCCTGCGTCGGGGGACGATCCCGCAGCGCCGTGACCCTCCGTATCGACGTCATCACCCTCTTCCCGGGCATCTTTCCTGGCCCCCTCGCGGAGAGCATCCCCGGACGAGCCATGGAACGCGGTCTGGTGGAGCTGCGGGCTCACGACCTGCGCGAGTGGGGTCTGGGGCGTCATCGGAGCGTGGACGACTATCCCTACGGTGGCGGGGCCGGCATGATCCTGCGCCCGGAGCCCATCGCGGGTGCCTTGGCCGCTCTCGCAAGGGATGGATCGACTTCGGTCCTGCTCGACCCCGGTGGGCGCCCGTTCGACCAGGTCATGGCGCGCGATCTGGCCCTGGCCGGACATCTCGTCCTGGTCTGTCCCCGCTACGAAGGCGTCGATCACCGGGTGCGCTCCATGGTCGACCGAGAGGTCTCCATCGGTGACTACGTGCTGTCCGGCGGCGAGCTCCCGGCCCTCGTGCTCATCGATGCCGTGGTGCGGCTGGTGCCGGGAGTCATCGACGCGGCATCTCCGATAGAAGAGTCCTTCAGCGAGGGAGTCCTGGAATATCCGCAGTACACGCGTCCCGCTGAGTTCGAGGGTCAGGCTGTGCCACCCGTCCTGCTCAGCGGCCATCACGCTGAGGTGGCCCGTTGGCGCCACGAAGAAGGCCTGGCGCGGACCCGGCGGCAGCGTCCGGATCTGCTCGCTCGAAGCGAGGACGCCGAGCGCTCCTGAGGCCCTGCTATACTCCGCGCCGTCCAGCCTCCTGGCCGTCCACCGGCGCCATCGCTCATCGTCCGCGCGCGCCGGGACCCGAATCAGATCGTCCACCTCTTCAGCATGAGCGAGATGACACCGTGACCGTCCTCGACGAGATCGTCGCCGATCAGATCCGTACCGACCTCCCAGCACTCGCCTCGGGCGACACCGTGCGCGTCTCGGTCAAGGTCGTGGAAGGGACCCGCGAGCGCATCCAGGTCTTCGAGGGCACCGTCATGCGGCTGCGCGGCGGCGGCATCGACCGCTCCATCACGGTGCGCGCCCTGCGCAGTGGCGTGGGCGTGGAGAGGACCTTCAAGATCAATTCGCCGCGCATCGACAAGATCGTCGTGGTGCGGCATGGCGTCGCCCGACGAGCGCAGCTTTACTTCCTGCGCAAGCGCGTGGGCAAGGCCGCCACGTTGCGCGAGCGCCGGGCCTGACCGCCCGGTCGCGCCACGACGCGACCTACGTCTCAGCCGCGTGTCCGGGTCCCTAGAATGGCTGCGTGACGCTGCCCGTGCCCCATCTCCGCGCCGAGCGTCGTCTCTGGCTCGACGGCAAACGTCGCGTAGTGGGCATCGACGAAGTCGGACTCGGGGCGCTCTGTGCACCGGTCGTGGCGGCGGCCGTGCTCGTCAAGCCGAACTGCCACAAGATCCCCGGCGTGCGCGACTCCAAGACCATGTCGGCGCGCCAGCGTGAGGCGGTGGTCGAGCGCATCAAGTCACGCGTCGAAGCCTGGGGCGTGGGTGCCGCGTCGGTGGCGGAGATCGAGCGCCTCAACATCTATCACGCCACGCACCTCGCCATGCGGCGTGCCCTTCGTCGCATCGAGGGCTACGACCACGTACTCGTCGACGGACGCACGATCGTGGGCTTCGAGGAGCACGTGGGGCCGTACACCGCCATCGTGGACGGCGACCAGTCCTCGTATGCCATCGCCTGCGCCTCGATCATCGCCAAGGTCACGCGCGACCGGCTGATGTCTCGACTTGCCGTGCGCTATCCCGTCTACGGCTGGGAGCACAACGCCGGGTACACCACGCGAGACCATGTCGCTGCGCTGGCGGAGCACGGTCCGTCCGTCTTCCACCGCCGGACCTACGCGCGCATCAGGACGTTGCTGGGAGGTGACCAACTGGCCATGCGTCTCGACGATGACGCTGACCTGAAGGCCATCAGCGAAGCGGAGTCGGGAGAGCGCTCGGTAGCCTGAGCGACCACGCCCGGCCGATAAGTCCGGACAAAGCCACCCCACGTAGGGTGGACACGTGTCTGGTCGGCCTCCGCTGCGCCCTTCGACCGCCTTGGTGGCGGTGCCACTCCGTCGCCGCCTGGGGGACCGCGCGGAGAGGTTCGTCGCCGGGGAACTGGAGGCACTGGGTTGGACGATCCTGGCAGCCGGCGTCCGTGTCGGTCGGGATGAGATCGATCTGATCTGCGTGGAGCCTGGCCCGCCCCCGACCTTGGTCTTCGTGGAGGTGCGCAGCCGCTCCAGCGCGCGCTTCGGAGCACCCGAGGAGACCTTGGATGGGGCCAAGATCGCGCGCACCTATCGCGCCATCTTCGGGCTGCTCCGCGGTCGGATACTGCCGGATGGTCGCTCGCTGCCGCCACTACCCTGGCGATTGGATGTCGTTGCCGTCGACGCCCGGCCGCGCAAGGGCCATGAGGTGGCCGGCGTGCAGCTGCGCCACATCCGCGGCGTGACACCAGACTGACGAGCGGCCGTCGCGCCATCCGCCACCGGTATCCGCCGCGCCGCCGTGGGTCACACGCAGCTCAGGCGCGATGAGTCCTGTGCTAGACTCGGCCCGCTGTCCAGCAGGACGGCGCGAACGCGATCATCGTCGCGTATCCCGCACGCGAGCCGCTTCCCACGGGGGTGCCGGCCGGCGCACCAGCGCCAGCTGCCGGTCCGTGGACCACGAGGCACGCGGAGGTCCCAACCGAACAGGAGCCGCCACTCATGTCCTCTGTCTCGATGCGCCAGCTACTGGAAGCCGGGGTCCACTTCGGCCACCAGACGCGTCGCTGGAATCCCAAGATGCGTCCCTTCATCTTCGCCGAGCGCAATGGGATCCACATCATCGACCTGGCCCAGACCGTCAAGCGACTTGACGCCGCCCTTGAGTTCGCGACCGATACCGTCTCTCGCGGCGACGCCATCCTCTTCGTGGGCACCAAGAAGCAGGCCCAGGAACCGGTCGCCGAGGAGGCCACCCGCGCCGAGATGCCCTACGTCAACCAGCGCTGGCTGGGGGGCATGCTCACCAACTTCGTGACCATCAAGAAGCGCCTTGGTCTCCTTGAGCAGCTCGAGGCGCGGCAGCAGAACGGCGACTTCGAGCGGATGTCCAAGAAGGAGGCGTCGCGCCTCACGGACGAGATGACGCGCCTTCAGCGGATGCTCGGTGGCATGCGCAAGATGAAGCGGTTGCCGGGCGCGCTCTTCGTGGTCGATCCGCATCGCGAGCAGATCGCCATCACGGAAGCCAAGAAGCTGGAGATCCCGGTCATCGGCACGGGCGACACGAACGTCGATCCGGACGACCTGGACTACATCATCCCCGCCAACGATGACGCCATCCGCGCTATCCGGCTGCTCTGCCGTTTGGTCGCTGACGCATCGATCGAGGGCCTCGGCCAGCGCTCTTCGCGCGCCGCCGAGCCGATGGTCGATCAGGGTCCCATCGACGAAGACGAGGAAGCCTCCGACGAGATGGTGGCGGCTCTCGCCGCCGGCGGCACGTTCAGCTTCGCGCCGGAGCCGGACGAGGACGAGGCGCTCCTGCCTGGAGCAGGCGCCGAGTCCGATGGCGACCTACCGCCGGCCAGCGGCGCGGGAGTGACGGGTGCCGCCGCGGATCCTGAAGCTGCCGCAGGTGCAGCGAGCACCGAAGAGGAGCCGGTTCCGGCGCCTGCCGGCTGATCCCGCCGGGGCGAGCTGACCAGAAGGGATCCGCTGCCTTCGTGCCGCGCAGTGTCACTCCAGCATCACCACCAGCCACTCACGAGGTCCTCAACTCCCATGGTCGATCAGATCTCCATCAAGCCCGAGCAGGTCAAGGAGCTCCGTGAGCGCACGGGTGCTGGTTTCATGGACTGCAAGCGCGCGCTCGAAGAGACCAGTGGCGACTTGGACGCGGCCGTGGAGCTGCTCCGCGAGCGCGGACAGGCGGCGGCCGCCAAGAAAGCCGGCCGAGACGCCCGCGAGGGTGTCGTCTCCTCATACATCCACGCCGGAGGGCGACTGGGAGTCCTCATCGAGGTCAACTGCGAGACCGACTTCGTGGCCCGCACCGACGACTTCCAGAAGCTCGTGCGAGACCTGGCCATGCAGGTCGCGGGCCTCGCTCCTGAGTACCCCACGGTCGAGTCCATCCCGCCCGCCGTGCTGGACGCCAAGCGCGCAGAGCTGCTGGCCGACGAGGCCCTCGGCGCCAAGCCGGCCGAGATCAAGCAGAAGATCGTCGAAGGCCAGCTGCGCAAGTGGCAGCAGCAGGTGGTGCTCTATGAGCAGCCCTTCCGTGACACCGACCAGACGGTCGGACAGTTGATCACGGACTCGGTCGCGCGCATCGGCGAGAACATCCGCGTTCGCCGCTTCCTGCGCTACGCCCTCGGGGAGGAGCTGTGACCGATGCCCCGGCGACTGGCCTGCTCGAGGATGCGCCCGCCGCCAAGGCGCAGCGGTCGGCCGCCGGAACGGCCCGCTACAGCCGCATCCTGCTCAAGATCTCGGGCGAGGCGTTGCTTGGCAAGCGCTCCTACGGCGTGGACCCCGATGTCTGCGTCTTCATCGCGCGGCAGCTCGGCGAGGTCCGCGCGATAGGCGTGGAAGTGGCCGTCGTAGTGGGTGGCGGCAACATCTTCCGCGGTCTGGCCGCCTCGGCCAAGGGCATGGAGCGGGCCACGGCCGACTTCATGGGCATGCTGGCCACGGTCATGAACGCGCTGGCCCTCCAGGATGCCCTGGAGAAGGCGGATGTACCCACCCGCGTCATGTCGGCCATCGCCATGAATGAGGTCGCTGAGCCCTATATCCGCCGGCGCGCCATGCGACACCTGGAGAAGGGCCGCGTGGTCATCCTGGCGGCGGGCACCGGCAACCCCTACTTCACGACCGACACGGCGGCCGCACTGCGCGCCGTGGAAGTGGGCGCAGAGGTCCTCCTCAAGGCGACCAAGGTGGACGGCGTGTACACGGCCGATCCGGCGCTGGACCCCGATGCCACCCGGCACGAGCGGCTGACCTACGGGCAAGTCCTGGCCGACCGCCTGGGGGTGCTCGACTCGACGGCTGTCTCGCTGTGCATGGACAATGACCTGCCCATCGTCGTCTTCGACATGAACCGTCCGGACAACATCCGACGGGCGGCGATGGGCGAGCCGATCGGTACGCTGATCGATGGAGGGACCGACCATGAGCGATGAAGGCCTCCAGGCAGCCGAGGCTCGCATGTCGCGGGCCATCGAGGCCATGGATCGTGACTTCGGCAGCATCCGCACCGGCCGTGCCTCCACGAACCTGGTGGAGCGCATCCAGGTCGACTACTACGGCACACCCACGGCACTGAACCAACTCGCTTCGCTGAGCGTGCCAGAGTCACACACCATCGTCATCCAGCCTTGGGACCGCAGCGTCCTGGGTGCTATCGAGAAGGCCATCCAGCGTAGTGATATCGGGCTTAGCCCCAACGTGGACGGCACCGTCGTGCGACTCAATATCCCGCCCCTCACCGAGGATCGTCGCCGGGATCTCGTGAAGCTCGTCCACAAGCGCATGGAGGAGGCCAAGGTCGAGATCCGCAACCATCGCCGCGAAGCCACCGACGACATCCGGCGGCGGGAGCGCGATGGTGAGGTGGGCACGGACGACGCCCGGCGCGAGCAGGACCGCGTGCAGCAGCTGACGGATCGCTGGACCGACGAGGTCGATCGAGTGGGCAAGACCAAGGAACAGGAGATCATGGAGGTCTAGTGACCGCCCTGGACCTGGCCATCGCCGGCGAAGGACCCGAGGCTGGTGCCGAGGAGTTCGTACCCCGGCACGTGGCCATCATCATGGACGGCAATCGGCGCTGGGCCCGTGAGCGAGGCGTGCCCGAGGCGCAAGGCCACGCCGCCGGTGTCGACGCCATCCGGCCCATCGTGGAGCGCGCTCAGCAGCGCGGCGTGGGCAGCCTGTCCGTCTTCGCCTTCAGCCGCGAGAACTGGCAGCGCGCTCGGGGGGAGGTCGAGACGCTCTTCTCCCTGCTTGACGCGGCTATCGCCGATTACACGCCGGATCTGGTCCGACAGGGAGTGCGCGTACAGGTCCTGGGGCGCCTCGATGAACTTCATCCCTCGACGCGTGCCTCGATCGGGGACGCCGTGCAAGCGACGGCTGCGGGCACGTCCATGACCCTCAACGTGGCCTTCAACTACTCCGGGCGCTGCGAGATCGTGGACGCCGCGCGTCGCTGTCTCGCCGACGGCCTAAGGCTGGAGCAGATCGACGAGGAGGCGCTTGCCTCGCGGCTGTACACCGCTCAGCCCTCGGAACTAGACCTGATGATCCGGACCGGCGGCGATCAGCGGATCAGCAACTTCCTGCTCTGGCAGGCGGCCTATGCCGAGCTCTACTTCACCGACCGCTACTGGCCCGATTTCGATCCAGCTGCCTTCGATACGGCGCTGGCGGAGTACGCTCGCCGCTCGCGACGGTTCGGCCGCTAGCCCACGTGCTGCGCCAGCGCCTCCTGAGCGCGGCGATCCTGGCGCCGATCGTCGTCCTCATCTTCCTGGCAGGTGACCCGTGGCTCACGATCGGCGTGGCGGTCCTCGCCCTGGTCGCGGCGCACGAGACGTTCCGGCTGCTGGCCCTGGCGGGCCTGGCCGGGGAACGGATCATCGGGCTCGTAGCAGCACCGGTCGCCGTGCTGGGCATGCCCTTGATCGGCCACCGACCGGGCGTGGTGGCGGCCTCCGTGGCCTCGGTCATCATCGTCTCGGCCATCGCGGCCTTCCGGCGGCGGCAGGCGCGCGACGGCTTCCTGGCCTGGGTCGGCACCTCCTTCGGCACGCTTTACATCTCACTGCTCGCCTTTCTGCCGGCCACCGCCGCGGTCGCGCCGGCCATCGCGCCTGGCGCCCCGTTCGACGGGTTCTTGGACGCTGGCCTTGTCTGGCTGCTGGTGCTGCTGCTGACGGTGTGGAGCTTCGACACGTTCGCCTACCTCGCCGGCCGGACCCTGAAACGAGGCCGCTTCCTCGACCACATCTCACCCAGCAAGACGTGGAGCGGGGTCATCGGTGGCACCGTGGCGGCGGTCATGGTCTGCACGCTGCTCGTGGCGGGCACCGGTCAACACGTCCTGGGTGGCATGGCCCTGGGCTTGCTCATCGCCGTCACGGCACAGGCCGGGGATGTCGCCGAGTCGCTGCTCAAGCGAGCAGCCGGCGCCAAGGATTCCGGGTCGCTGATACCGGGACACGGTGGCGTCCTGGATCGCGTGGACTCCTTTCTGTTCGCTGCTCCCGCCATGTACGCCGGCTTGACGCTGATCCAGCTCCTGGCGACCGGCAGGCCGGCGTGACGGGGCAACGGCCGCGACGTCAGCGCGTGGCACTGCTGGGTTCGACCGGCAACGTCGGCCGGCAGACACTCGACGTCCTTGGCGCAGCACCCGAGCGCTTCGACGTGGTCGCGCTGGCGGCAGGTACCGATCACGCCACGCTCGCCACCCAGGCGGCCACCTTTCGCCCCCAAGCAGTCGCTTTGGCCGACAGCGGGGCGGCCGAACGGTTGGAGCTGCCAGACGGCGTGCGCCTGGAGCGCGGCGGTGACGCGCTGGAGCGACTGGCCACGCGAGATGACGTCGACCTGGTCATCGTGGCCACGGGTGGCATCGTCTCCCTCCGTCCGGTGCTGGCCGCGCTGCGCGCCGGCAAGGTCGTGGCCACGGCCAACAAGGAGACGCTGGTGGCCGGTGGACACCTGGTCATGCCCCTCGCCCGAGCACTGGCGGACGCCGTGGCCGCCCGGGACGCTGCGGACGCCTTCGCCTCGCCGCTGGCCTGGCTGCGACCCATCGACTCGGAGCACTCAGCCTTGTGGCAGTGCCTGGTGGGCGAGCGGATGGGTGAGGTCCAAGGCCTCATCCTGACCGCCTCGGGCGGACCCTTTCGCGACTGGCCCGCGGAGCGACTGGCCCAGGCTACTCCCCGGGATGCGCTGGCTCACCCCACCTGGGACATGGGCGCCAAGATCACCATCGACTCGGCCACGCTCATGAACAAGGGCTTGGAGGTCGTGGAGGCGTACTGGCTGTACGATGTCGACCTGCCGAGGATCAGCGTCGTCATCCACCCGCAGAGCCTCATCCACTCCATGGTCGAGTTCGTGGACGGCTCGATCAAGGCACAGCTCGGACTTCCTGACATGCGCATCCCCATCCAGTACGCGGTGACCTATCCGCACCGCAGCGCCGGGCCCGCCCCGCGGTTGGACCTCCTGGAGCACCCGACCATGACCTTCGAAGCGCCCGATGAGGAGCGTTTCCCGGCGCTGGCCGTCTGCCGCGCGGCGGGACGGCAGGGCCCCTGGGCGACGGCCGCCCTGATCGCCGCCGACGAGGTCGCCGTCGAGCGCTTCCTTGCCGGCGGTCTGGCCTTCGGTGGTATCGCCGCTTTGGTGGCAGATGCGGTCGACCGATTCGGAGCCGGCACAGGTGAGCCGGGCGTGGACGCGCTTATCGGCCTCGACGCCGAGGTCCGCGCCTGGGCCATGACGGCCATGCCCGGGCAGGGCAGCTGACGATGGAACTCCTGGACGGCGTCATCAACATCGCGCTGCTGCTGGTCATCCTGGTGACGCTGGTCGTCATCCACGAGTTCGGCCACTTCATCATGGCCCGCCGAGCCAAGGTCCGCGTCCACGAGTTCGGCATCGGCTTCCCGCCGCGCGCCAAGATCATCGGCCGCGACTCGGAGACCATCTATACCCTCAACTGGCTGCCCATCGGAGGCTTCGTGCGGCTCGAGGCGGAGGAGGGCGAGTCGGACGACCCACGCGCCTTCGTCAACCAGGGCCTCGTCACGCGCCTCGTGATCTTGCTGGCTGGCGTGGTCATGAACATCCTGCTGGCTATCCTCATCTTCTCGTTCATCGCTGGTTTCGCCGATCCCGTCTACAACGCACGCATCGCCAGCGTACAGCCGGACTCACCCGCCGCCAGGGCCGGCTTGGTGGGCGGCGAGCAGATCGAGACCGATCCGCAGGGCCGTCCCATGTACGACGATACGGGCGACCTCATCGTGGCCATCGACGGGCAGCGCTTCGCCGTCTTCGACAGCGTGGGTCTCACCAACGATTCGCCCCAGAGCGCCTACCTGCGTGAGCGTGCCGGTCAGTCCGTGGTCCTGACCTTGCAGCGTGCCGATGGCGCCGTGCAGGACGTGCCCGTCACCTTGCGACCGCCCGGACAGCCCACGGAAGGAGTGCTGGGTGTCGTCTTCAATGCCTTCCCGCTGCAGGATGTCTCCCGCGACCCGGCCGACGCGGTAGCCACCGGCCTGCGACGCACGCTCGATGCCTCCACCCTGATCCTGCGGGGCCTGCGCGACCTCATCACCAACATCACCAACCCGCAGGTGTCCGGGCCGGTGGGCATCGTTTCGACGGTCGGCTCCTTCCGGTCCGAACTGCCGCCCATCTTCATGCTCTGGCTCATCGGCCTGCTGTCGGCCAATCTGGCGGTCGTCAATGCCCTGCCATTCCCGCCCATGGACGGCGGCCGCGTGGCCGTCTCGCTCATCCAGGCGCTGAGTGGCAACCGCGTCACGCCCTCCGTGGAGCGGGCGGTCTACCTGACCGGCTTCGTGCTCCTCATGGGGTTGCTGGTGTGGATCACCTTCTTCGACGTGGGCCTGCTCGAAAGACGGACATGATCTCCGGTACGAAGCCGCCTCCGCGGGTGCCGGTGGAGGGCGAACCGGACCTGCCCGGCCGGCGGTCCACGGTGAGCGTCGATGTGGGCGGTGTGGTGGTCGGTTCTCGGCACCCGGTCGTGGTCCAGTCGATGACCAACACCGACACCGCGGACGCCGATGGCACCGCCCTCCAGGTGGTCGCGCTGGCTCACGCCGGAAGCGAGTTGGTGCGGGTGACCGTGAACAACGACGCCGCCGCCTCGGCCGTGCCTGAGATGGTGCGCAAGGTGCGCGACCTGGGCATCGCGGCGCCCATCGTGGGGGACTTCCACTACAACGGTCACAAGCTGCTGATCGACTTCCCGGAGATGGCCCGAACTCTCGACAAGTACCGCATCAACCCTGGGAACGTCGGCGCCAAACGTCATGACGAGCACTTCGCGACCATCGTCCGCGTGGCCATCGAGCAGCACAAGCCGGTGCGTATCGGCGTCAACTGGGGCTCGCTCGACCAAGCGCTCCTGACCGAGTTGATGGATCACAACGCTCGCCTGCCGGAGCCGCGCGACTCGCGCGACGTGATGATCGAGGCGATGCTCCAGTCGGCCCTGCGGTCCGCCACGCTGGCCGAGGAGACGGGGCTCGATCATGACCAGATCATCATCAGCGCAAAGGTGTCCGGGGTGCAGGACCTGGTCGACGTGTACCGGCGTCTGGCGCCCCTCTGCGACTACCCGCTGCACCTCGGCCTGACGGAAGCGGGCCTGGGCATGAAGGGCATCGTGGCCTCCACGGCGGGCCTCTCCATCCTGCTCAACGAGGGCATCGGCGACACCATCCGAGTATCTCTCACGCCGGCACCGGGCGGCGACCGGACCGAGGAGGTACAGGTCGCCCAACAGGTGCTGCAGTCGCTCGGCCTGCGTTCTTTCCTGCCTCAGGTCTCGGCCTGTCCGGGTTGCGGCCGCACCACCAGCACGTTCTTCCAGGAGATGGCAGAGCGCATCGGGGGCCACCTGCGCCAGCGCATGCCCGAGTGGAAGCCGCTCTACCCGGGCGTGGAGGAGATGCGCGTCGCCGTGATGGGTTGCGTGGTCAACGGACCCGGTGAGTCGAAGCACGCCGACATCGGCATCTCACTGCCGGGCACTTTCGAGGAGCCGGTGGCGCCCGTCTTCGTGGACGGTGCGCTGCGCACCACGCTGCGCGGGGAAGGCCTGGTGGACGAGTTCATCGGCATCCTCGAGGACTACGTGGAGCGACGGTACGGGGATGGGACGGGCGTCCGCGTCAGGGAGTGATCGTCCCGACCTGCATGAAGTACTCCTGATCCGAGTCGTCACCGACCGGCTCGATGGTGCCCGAGACGATGGCCAGGTCGCCGTCGACCAAGAGCGTCGTGATGAAGCCATGACCCAGGTCGGGGAACTGCACTTCGGGCTTGGGGCGTTCCCACCGGAGGCCATCGGGCGAGGCGTGAAGAGCGAGCGGCGAAGCTTCGTCATCCCCGAGCGCCACCAGGCCATCACGCCATCGCGCGATGGAGCGGCCAACAAGCCGTAGTCGCGGCGGTCGGTCGGCTTGATGCGCGACCGCATACTCCCTCGTCCAGGAGCCGTTCACTGCGCGGTAGGCCGTGTCGACGGCCCACGAATTGCCGCAGTCTCCGCCGTACAGCCTGATGCACTCGCGGAAATCTTCCGCGTCGCCGTGCTGACCGATGGCCAGCGCACCGGCGCCGAATGCCCATACGTAACTCAGGCTGTCGTAGCTGGGACCGGTCAGATCACCACCTCGGTCTCGCTGCCACTCGGCCTGACCGGGAGATATCCGCCATGCGTGGCCATCAA
>Ga0136630_1000907_pt1 | contig 11829 bp, 13 predicted proteins | sample AntDrymUQ5682106_2_FD_105496 | JGI IMG/M metagenome (GOLD analysis project Ga0136630, IMG submission 105496) | Polar desert sand microbial communities from Dry Valleys, Antarctica - metaG UQ568 (21.06) | ecosystem: Environmental > Terrestrial > Soil > Desert | place: Antarctica: Dry Valley...
GACCTCTTCTCCTCGTCGGTCAAGCTGTCCTGAAAACGTTGGCTGGTCTCTGTGTGCTTCTGGACATCCGAACGCCCAAAGAGAATCCGATAGAGAAATATCCCTCCTCCGACAAAGAGCAGTATGATGATTAGCTCCGGCATTCCCATCCCTTTCCTTTGCCCAATTGACTACTATATTATTTTTGGATTTTCCGTACAAGTGAAAGTGCATGCAGAACTTCACCCGCCGGATCACGAAGTGTGTGATCCCTCGCGTCCGTTGGAGTCTCCCTCCGAATCCTCACGAAAGCCACTCTCCGGCCCGAGCCGCCTCGACCCACGCTCCATCGGACTTCTCGAACAGCCAAAACCCCGAAGAACCCGTATCCCAGTCGAATTGCTGCCCGGCGTAGATCATGGCTTGCGTCATCCCCGCATCGAAGCCGACTCGGGAGACGCGGAGCGTCCCGTCGGAGTCGGGGAAGGTTTCCCGGAAACGAGTCCATCCATCGCCGTCGCGGAAGATGCGGCGGAACTCCTCGTCGGAAACGGGGGCGAGGCGGCCTTCCGGGTCGAGGCCCGGCTCGACGGGATGCCGCTCGCGGTTCTTTTCGCGGAAGTCCGAGATGGTTTCCTCGTAAACTCCGTCGAGGTTTTCACGGATGTATGCGAGCATCCGCGCCTCGTCGCCCGGCATTCCGAGGCCGCCCCGGGTCTCGGCGCGGACGGCTTGTCTTTCGCCGACGAAGAGGAGGTCGAGGCAGATTTCCACGACCTCCCGTTCGTCGGCGAAGGTTCCGTTCGATCCGGCTTTCAGTTTGAGAGAACCACCTTCATCGCGTCGTTGCTCGCCGCGTCCGAGAAAACGTCATAGGCGTCCATGATCTCCCCCAGCCCATATCGGTGGGTGGCGAAGGCCGTCGAGTCGAGGCGGCCTTCGGCGACGAGCTTGAGAAGGGTCGGGGTGGAGTGGGTGTCCACGAGGCCGGTGGTTATGGTGATGCTCTTTATCCACAAGGCTTCGAGGTGGAGCGTCGCGGGCGCGCCATGCACTCCGATGTTTGCGACGTGGCCGCCGGGGCGCACGAGCTCGGTGCATAGCTCGAAGGTCTCGGGGATTCCGACCGCCTCCATTACCGTGTCGGCGCCGAGGCCGTCGGTGAGTTCCATGACTTTCTCGACAGCGTTCTCGGAGGCGTTGTTTATTTTCGTGTCGGCGCCGAGCTTCATGGCCCGGTCGAGGCGCCCGCCGTCCATGTCTATGGCGATGACCCGGCCGGGGCCGTGGAGTTTCGCGGTCATTATGGCCGCGAGGCCGACCGGGCCGGCTCCGACTACGGCGATCGTGTCGCCCGGCTTCACGCCGCCGTTCATCACCCCGATCTCGAAGCCCGTCGGGAGGATGTCGGCCAAAAACAGAACTTGCTCGTCGGTGAGTCCCTCCGGAACCTTATAAAGGCCATTGTCGGCGAATGGGATGCGGACGTATTCGGCCTGGGTTCCGTTGATGAGGTGGCCGAGGATCCAACCCCCGCCGTTCAAACACTGACTGTACATCCCACGCTTGCAATACGCGCACCGGCCACACGCCGATATACACGAAATAAGAACCTTGTCCCCCGCCTCCACACTCCGTACCCCCGAACCCACCTCGACGACCGTACCGACCGCCTCATGCCCGAGAGTGCGTCCCTCGTCCACGGTGGGGACGTCGCCTTTGAGGATGTGGAGGTCGGTGCCGCAAATTGTCGTCGTGTCTATTTTGACGATCGCGTCGTCGGCGCTTTCTATGCCGGGGTCCCCGACCGACTCCCACTTCTTCTCGCCCGGCCCGTGGTAAACAAGAGCTTGCATGGACTTTCCTCCTTTTCCGTTTCCCGATTGCAAACTATATTGCTTTTGATTTTCTCGGGCAAGGCACGCCCTTTGTTTGCCCGCTTTTTCCGAACATGTCGGAAACCGGACTATGGATGCGGGAATGGAGGGTCGGGAAGGACGAATACCGCCCCCGCAATAGCGAGCGACGGAATCATTCACCCGGATTCCATTTGAGCCGTCAGCGTAGCGTGGTACGGAACCTTTGCGGGCGCCGTCCGTCCGCTACTCGCCGGAAGACGAGAGCGCGGGCAGTATCTCCCCCGCCGAACCCCGAAGAACGATGTCCGCCACCGCTGTGAGCGGTGTGTCATCCGGGTTGATTTCGATGACGAGCGAGCCGCTTTCCATCGCCTCGTATGGAAGCGACGCCGCCGGATATACGACGCTCGATGTCCCGGCGGAGATGAATATTTCGCAATTCCTCGCCGCCTCGGAAGCGGCCTCCATCACCCCGACCGGGAGCGTCTCCCCGAACCACACGACGTCGGGGCGGAGGAATGCGCCGCAGTTCGGGCATTTCGGCGGGGTTCCTTCGATGAAGTTTTCCGGCTCGATGGTGGTTCTTTCTTTCGAGCAAACCGTCCGGTGGATGTTTCCGTGGAGTTCGAGGACGTTCTCGCTCCCGGCCTCCCGGTGGAGTCCGTCCACGTTTTGGGTTATGAGGGTGAAGTCCGGGACGCGCTTTTCGAGTTCGGAGAGGGCTTCGTGGGCGGGGTTCGGCTTCGCTTCGCCGATGAGTTTGCGGCGCCATTCGTACCATTCCCACACGAGTTCCGGGTTTCGGGCGAAGGCTTCGGGGGTGGCGAGATCCATGGGGTCGTAGTTTTCCCACAGTCCGGTCTGCGCGTCACGGAAGGTCGGTACGCCGCTCTCGGCGGAGACGCCCGAGCCGGTGAGAACGGCGACGGAGCGGGCGTTTCGGAGGGCGGAGACGGCTTCGCGCGTCGGGTTCATCCGGCGGCTCCGGTTCGGTTTTTGCCGTTCTCCTTCGCGCGGCGCATGACGATATCGGCTCGTCCGGCGAGGCTCATCCCGACGGCGTGTTTTCGGCGCGTCGGGAACCCGAAGCAGCACGTCATGCCGACGAACACGAATCCCGCGCTAACCCGCCACGGCGCGGAGGAGCGACTTCGAGTCATCGAGCGGAACCTTCGTCTCGTCGCCCTTCGACATGTCGCGCACGGTGCATACGCCCTCGCGCATCTCGTCCTCGCCGATGACCACCGCGAACCTCGCGTCCGAGCGATCCGCCTGTTTGAATTGCCCCTTCGCACTCCGCTGGGCATAGTCGAGGTCGCACGAAACCCCCTCCGAGCGAAGCTCGCTCGCCAAAGCGAACGCCGCCATCCGAGCCTCCGGCGCGAGTGTGATGAAATACACGTCGAGGGACGATGACGGCTCTCTTTCCGAAGCGGCGAGGAGTATTCTTTCGACCCCGCTCCCGAACCCGATGCCCGGCATGTCCGGCCCGCCGAGGTCTTCGACGAGGCGATTGTAACGACCCCCCGCCCCCACCGTATCTTGCGCCCCGAGAACCGGACTCTTCGCCTCGAAAACCGTCGAAGTATAATAATCGAGTCCGCGCACGAGCCGCCCGTCCACCACGAACGGAACCCCGACCGCCGCGAGCCCCTCCTTCACGGTTTCGAGGTGCGCCGTCGCGTCGTCGCTGAGAAACTCCCCGACGAGCGGGGCTTCGGCCATGACGGCTTGTGTATTTTTATCCTTCGAGTCGAAGGTCCGCATCGGGTTTCGTTCGATGCGGGCGACGGAATCCGGGTCGAGGTCGGCCTGGTTTTTGTCGAGGTACGCGCGGAGTTCGGGGACGTATTTCTCCCGCGTCGCGGCGTCCCCGAGATTGTTTATGTGGACGACCTCTTCCCGGACTCCGACGGCTTGGTGGATGCCGTACAAAAGCGCGATGGCTTCCACGTCCACGAGAGGGTCGTCGGAGCCGAGTATCTCCGCGCCTATTTGCGTGTGCTGGCGATACCGTCCTTTTTGCTGCCGCTCGTGGCGGAACATCGGCCCGAAATACCACATCTTCACGGGCTGCGCGAGCTTGTGCATCCCATGCTGTATGTATGCCCGAACCGCCCCCGGCGTACCCTCGGGACGAAGCGCGAGGTCGCGGCCGCCTTTGTCCGTGAACTCGAACATCTCCTTCGTCACGACATCCGAGGTCTCCCCGGAACTCCTCCGGTAAAGTCCCGCCTCCTCGAAATCGGGTGTCCGAACCTCGTGGAAATTGTATCGGCGGAAGTGGTCGCGGGAGATCTCCGAGAACCACTCCCACAGATCCGGTCGCTCGTGCGGTTCTTGCCGCGTCGCGTCGCCGGGGAAAACATCGTACGTGCCTTTCGGCCCGCGGTATGACTTCTCGCTCACGCGAGAGTCCGGGGAAGGTACGGGTTCGTCTCCATCTCCTCGGACGCGGAGAGAACCGGGCCGTGGCCGCAGAAAAGGCGCGTGTCTTCCTTCCACAGCGGCATGACTTTTCCGATGGACGCTTCGAGGTCTTCCCAGTTCGCGCCGGACAAGTCCGTGCGCCCGACGCTCCCCGGCAAAATGAGGTCGCCCACTATTTGATCGCCACCGACGATGAACGTGACGGACCCCGGACAATGCCCCGGCGTATGGAGAACGTGGAAGGACTCGCCCGCGATCACGAGGTCTTCGCCGTCGTGGAGCGGCTGATAATCCACGATTCCGGCGGGTTCGGCGTCGAGGGGGTGCATGTATACCGGGGCGTTCGTCGCCTCGCGGACCTCGTCGAGGGCGCTTATATGGTCGGCGTGTCCGTGGGTTATGAGGATGGCGGCGACGTCGTTTCGGGCTTTGCCGAGGATCTCCTCCGGCTCCGCCCCCGCGTCCACAATGATGTCGCCCTCCGGCGCGTGGACGATATATGCGTTCACCTCCATGCTCCCCATGGATACGGTGATCTGCTCGATTTCGCTTCCCACTTCGCTACCTCCACAGATTGTTTTCGGTTTCTTCCGCGCTCGTTATTTCGACGAGAGGATACGGGAAAGGAGCCTCTCTTTGTGCGCCTGGTCCCGGATCGCAATCGGCGCGGCGAGATGCCGACGGAGTGTCTCCTCGTCATTCTCCGGCTCAAAGAACTCCCGGAAGTTCTCGACGACCCCGAGCGGCGGCGAGACCTCGCCGGAATACGGCTCCAAAACCACTTCGTCGCCCGCCCGGACTTCGCCTTCGCGGATCACACGACAATACACGCCCGGCCTCTCCGCAGCCCGGAACTTCTTCACGAAAAGCCGATCCCCCATCCGGGCGGAGATGGTTCCGCACGGAATCCGCGGCCCCGTCACTTCGAGCGTCGCCGATCCGACACAGAGCCGGTCCCCGATGTCGAGAGCCGCGCTTTCGAGGCCGGAGACGGTGAGGTTCTCGCCGAACGTGCCGGGCGAAAGCTCGCGCCCGAGTTCGCAGGCCCACCATTCGTAGTCCGGGGTTCCGTACACGTACACGGCTTGATCCGGACCTCCATGATTCTCGACATCGCAAACCGCGTCCCCCTCGATGCCGAATCTCCCGACGAAAACCGCCCCCTTCCGCGGCTCCTTGAAGATCCCCGTGACACCGGATTTCCCGGCTCCGGCGATGCTCCTCGGTGAGCCAACGTTGACGCTCACGAGTTCCATGCGGCTACCTGTCAAGCGGAGTCCCGTCCCGCGAAACCCGGTACACATCATAAACGTCCGGGATGGAGCGAGTCTTCCGAATAATGTCCTCGACGTGTGTCGCGCTCGCGGCCCGGAACGCGAAGCGGCTGAGAGCCGTCCGGTCTTCGATGGTGTCCACCCTCGCGGAGAGTATGCTCACGCTCGCGTCGGAGATGACCGAGGTTATGTCGCGGAGGAGATGCATCCGGTCGAGCGCCTCGACTTGAAGCTCGACGGTGAAGAGCTTCCCATTCTCCACCGACCACTCGACTTCCACGAAGCGGTCCGGGTCGCGTCCGCGGAGGGCGCGGGCGTTCGCGCATCCCGCGTCGTGGACGACGACACCGCGCCCGAGCGAGACGTATCCCACTATTTCGTCGCCCGGCATCGGCGTGCAGCAACGGGCGAGCCTCGTCAAAATGCCGCTCGACCCGATCACACGCACACCCGTCTCGGTGTCGGCGCGGCCTTCGCTGTCGTCCGGGAGCGGGAGCGGCGTGAGAGCGGGACTCCGGCTCTTCTTCTCCTCTTCCTCCGGCGGCTTGAGCCGCTCGGATACTCGGTGGACGACGTTGTCCGCCGAGACGACCCCCGCGCCGACGGCGGTGAACATGTCCTCCGCGTCGTCGTGGTTGAGTTCCGCGGCGATGTCCTCGAAAACGCCGTTGGCGACCTTCCCGCCGCGCCGCTTTTTGAGGAGCGTCATGACCTTTTCCCGTCCGAGCGAGAGGTTGTCTTCGCGGTCGGCTTTGTTGAAGTATTGGCGGATCTTGTTCCGGGCGCGACCGCTTTGGACGACGGTGAGCCAGTCGCGGCTCGGCGTGCCGTTCTTCCCGGTCAAAACTTCGATGCGGTCGCCCGAGACGATCTCCGAGTCGAGTGGGACGATCCTCCCGTTCACCTTCGCCCCGATGGTGTGATGCCCGACCTCGGTATGGACGTGATACGCGAAATCTATCGGCGTCGCCCCCGAAGGAAGGCTCACGACATCGCCCTTCGGCGTGAAAACGAAGACCTCGTCGGCGATGAGTTCGCCCTTCAGAGACTCCATGAAATCGGTCGCGTCGGTGGTTTCACGCTGCCACTCCATCATGCTCTTCAGCCACGTGAGGCGGTCAATGCCGTCCTGTTTCTTGCCTTCCTTGTACATCCAATGCGCCGCGATGCCATAGTCGGCGGTCGTGTCCATGTCGGAGGTGCGAATCTGGATTTCGAGGAGCTTCCCCTCGTTCGACATCACTGTCGTGTGGAGAGATTGGTACATATTGAATTTCGGCATCGCGATATAGTCTTTGAAACGGCCTGGAATCGGCTTCCAGATCGAGTGGATGACCCCGAGTACGCCGTAGCAATCTCGCACCGAATCCACGACGACCCGGAGTCCGGCGAGGTCGTAAATCTCGTTGAATTCTTTGTTTCTTTGGATCATCTTGTTGTAAATCGAATAAAAATGCTTCACTCGGCCATGCACATCGGCCTCGATGCTCGTCTCCCCGAGATGCGCTTTGAGTTCCTCTCCCGTCGTGTTTATGAACGACTCCCGGTCGTCCCGACGCGCCGCGACAAGCCGCTTTATCTCTTCATAACGCCGCGGATGGAGCGTCGCGAAAGCGAGATCCTCGAGTTCCCACTTCACCGAATAAATACCGAGCCGATGCGCGAGCGGCGCATATATTTCAAGCGTCTCCGTCGCCTTTTTCAATTGCGTCTCGCGCTTCAAATACGCGAGGGTACGCATATTGTGGAGGCGGTCGGCGAGTTTGATGATTATGACGCGGACATCGCGGCTCATGGCCACGATCATCTTCCGCAAACTTTCCGCCTGCGTGTCCTCGACGCTGTCGGACGGGAGCCGGGTGAGCTTTGTGACGCCGTCCACTATCTCGGCGACCGACTCGCCGAACTGCGCGGCTATCTCCTCTTTCTCGACCTCGGTGTCTTCGATGACATCGTGGAGGAGGGCGGAGGTTATGGTCGTCGAGTCGAGCCGGAGATCCGCGCATATGTCCGCCGTCGCCAGCGGATGGTACACGAAGGGTTCGCCGGATCGTCGGGTTTGGCCTTTGTGGGCGTCGTGGGACATGCGGTACGCGCCCGAGATCATCTCCTCCGCACCTTCGGGGCTGTACGAGCGAACCTTCTCGAGGAGAGAAGAAATCGTAACGGGCGGAGCCGACACATCTTGCAAACGCTGTTCTGAACGGGCGATCTCCATGCGGAAAATTATAACAGCCGCGATTTCGCGGGAGTCGGGAGCGCGGGTCGGCGCACTCGCCTTTCCCGACCCCCGAAGCCACGGGGCGTGGAGCCGTCCGCCCGGATCACGCACGAGCCGATCGAGAGTGGAAGCGAAGCATCGAAGAAGGAGCCGAGGACACCCCCGGCTCCCGGGATATTCCGGTTTCTGAAACCCGGCTTTAGTTTGGGAGCTTCGATGCGAGAACGTCGAGCTTCTCGATGGACGGCTCCTCGGAGAAGAGGTCGGGGGCGTTCGCCATGAGGGCTTCGGCGACGCGGCCCGAGAGGTGCGCGTCGCGGCCGGACTCGCCGGGGAAGGTGTCGAAGATGCCGAATGTCGAGGAACCGAGCCTCACGCCGAACCACGTGTTCGTGTCCGGCTCCTCGTTGACGAGCGCGAGTCCGCCTTTCAGGAACTCCTCGACATCGCCCTCCTTGCCGGGCTTCGCCTCCATACGAACCCAGAGGCCCACGTTCACGTCAGCCATGCTTTCTCCTTCCGGTCGGTTTATCCGATTACGAGAGAGGGTCCGCTCGTGGATCAGAACGCCTCGACTGCGGCTTCGGCGACGGCGATGTCCTGTTCGCCGAGACCGCCGCTCACACCGACCGCTCCGACGACTTTGTCGTCTTTATGGAGCGGGACGCCTCCGGCGAAGACCATGATCCGCCCTTCGTTCGAGGCTTGAATCCCATAAAATTGCTGGCCGGGCTGGGAGTTGTCGGCGAGGTCCTCTGTCGTTATGTCGAAGGCGCGAGCCGTGAAAGCCTTGTTTATCGAGACGTCCACGCTCCCGATCCACGCCCCGTCCATCCGCGCATGGGCGACGAGATTCCCCCCGCCGTCCACAACCGCGATGTTCATCGGCTGCTCGATTTCGTTCGCCTTCGCCTCTCCGGCGGCGATGACGCGGCGCGCGTCTTCGAGCGAAACATTCTCTATTTGAATCGTCATGGTGGTTCCTCCTTCGTGTACGTTTTTCGGGGTCTCACAGAGGGCTTCATTGCGGTGGCTCCAAGCTGCCGACGAATGAGGCTCGATTCCGCCACCCTCCATCCGGTACTGTATTCCCCGGCGCCCGAAACGCGAAACCCATGGAGCCGGATCGCGGATATGTCAATCCTCGCGCGAGATCCGCTTTCATAGTATTTCCAACGGCTGTTTGCTGTTCGGGGCGGGAAACGCCTCGTCGAGGGCGGCGAGGCTCTCCTCCGGCAATTCGAGGTCGAGGGCGGCCCGATTCTCCCGGACGTGATCCTCCGTCCCGGCCTTCGGGATGGCGATGATGTCTTCCCGCCGGAATATCCACGCGAGCGCGGCCTGCGCCGGGGAGACTCCGTGGGACTCGGCGACTTCTCCGAGCGCCTTGTCGCCGAGCATCCTTCCCTGTTCGATGGGCGAGTACGCCATCGCCGGAACGCCGCGCTCCCCGCACCACGGAAGGAGATCGTACTCGACCCCCCGCCGAGTGAGGTTGTACAAAATCTGGTCGGTCTGCGCGGCATCCCCGCCCGGCAGCGAGGCGAGTTCTTCCATGTCCGACACGTCGAAATTGCTCACACCCCAATGGCGTATCTTCCCCGAATCCACAAGCTCCTCGAACGCCTCCATCGTCTCGTCGAGTGGATGCCGGCCGCGCCAATGGAGGAGATAAAGATCGAGGCGATCCGTGCCGAGCCGCTCCAGACTCCTCTCACACGCCTCTTTCGTCCCCTCCCGCGAAGCATTGCCCGGAAGGACTTTGCCGACGAGGAAAACCTCGTCGCGCCGACCTGAGATCGCCTCCCCGACGACCTCTTCCGCCCCGCCGTCGGCGTACATCTCGGCGGTGTCAACGAGCGTCATCCCGAGTTCGAGGCCGAGCCGGAGCGCGGCCACCTCGCCGCCGCGGCGCGAAGCGTCCTCGCCCCACCCCCACGTTCCCTGCCCGAGAGCGGGAACCTCCTCGCCGGACGGAAGCCTTATTTTCCGCATGTCATCATCCTTTCCAAGCCGACGTCACATAGGATTACGCGGAGTGCGATCGGCCGCCATCCCTTTTGCGATCGATCCGGCCTCTCCGCGGAGACGCGCCGATGGCGAGTCTTCGGAGCGCCCCGCCGAAACGTCCTTACGACAAAGCGGAGCCGTGAGCCGTAGCCGCGAGGCGAACAACGACCCCTTCTCCCGGACTCGGCGTGGCACGGACTTCGGTCGGAGATTTCGTGGCCTTCTTCATCCGGGACTCCCCGCCCCGGTAAGGTCAGTCGCGCCTACGCGCTGCGCGACTGCTCGCGGTGCTTCCCTTCGCCGATCTCCTCGACGACCTTCGCGCAAAACGCCGGGATATCGTCGGGATTGCGGCTCGTGACGAGTCCTTCGTCCACGACAACTTCCTCGTCCACCCAATTTCCGCCCGCGTTCCGAACGTCGGTCTGGAGCGTCGGGGACGAGGTGAGGGTGCGGCCGCGAACCACATCCGCCTCGACGAGCGTCCACGGGCCGTGGCAGATCACACCGACCGGCTTCGACTGCTCGAAGAACGACCGGATGAACCCGACCGCCTCGGGGTTGCCGCGAAGCGTGTCCGCCCCGACCGTCCCACCCGGAACGACGAGTCCGTCGTAGTCGTCGGCGGAGACTTCGGAGAAAGTCTTGTCAACGGAGAACTTGTCGGCGAGGTTGATGTCGCCGTTCATCGCCTGCGCTTCGCCGGACTCGATGCTGATTACGTCCACGCTCGCTCCGGCGTTCTCGACCGCCTTCTTCGGCTCGGTGAACTCGACCTGTTCGGTTCCGGCCGGGGCTATGAGGATCGCAACTTTCTTTCCCTGCAATTCGTTCGCCATGAACGGCTCCTTTCGACGATTCCGGCTGCGGGGATTCGTTACCCGCATTGGGGGAGCGACGAATCACGATAGCGCGACCGGAATCGAAATTGGCCCGAAAGGTGCATGTGGCTTCGCTTTGCTTCGCGCTTGTCAGCCTGTCAGTCCTCCATGCCGGTTCCGGCGCTTTGATGCACGATAGTCTGGCGCTCGGGGACGATCCACATCATCACCCGCTCGCTTTTTATGTTGTTCGGCGGATAATCCTCCCCGGTGTACTTCCGGGCGAGTTCGTCTATGTGGTCGCGGGCTTCCTGCCCCGTCACGGTCTCGACGACGCGGCCGCGGGTCTCGGCGTACCGGTACGGGTCGCTCTCGTCACGGATGGTGAGCGTGATGCGCGGGTCGCTCTGGATATTCGTGTGCTTTTTGCGATGAACCTCAGTGTTCACCACGAGGCGCTCGCCGTCGGTGTCAACCCAAATAAGGTGCGTCTGCAAATGCCCGCTCGGAAACACCGTCGTGATCGAGCCGTAATTCACCCCCCGCGCCAACTCGACCGTGTCCGGATGAAGCTCTGGGCCATTCCTCGTGTCCGCCATGTCGTTCCTCCTCTTTCGCTTTTCGTCGCTTCTCGCCGTAAAACCGTTTTATCACCGTCGTCTCAAAGCCGTATATAACCCGCCTTCTTCGCCCACTCGCTCTCGGGGAAACCGTCGAGGAGCGGCTCCCACCCCCCGGTGAGATCCCCACGGTCGCCCGACACCTCGAACGCGGCGACCGCCTTCCAATAAAGCGACTCCGGCTCGCGGTTCGGGTCGCCCGCCGTGTTTTCGAGGGCTTCCCCGGCAAGCCCGACCGCCGCCTCATACTCATGTCCGTCGAGGGCGGCTATGAGACGGGCGAGCGAAAGCTCACCGATGAAACGCCGCACATCGAGGTATCCCTGGCTGCGGCGAGGCTCCGGCCATCCGCGTCCTCGAAGATGAGCGTCGGAGTCCACCCGGACGAGAAGCCCGCCTCGACCCTCGGCTCTTCGATGGTATTGAAACGAACCGGGGCGAAGTGGCTTTCGAGAAACGACTTCGCCGCCTCGTCGGGATACGTCCTCTCGCCCATCGTCTTCGAGCCGCCGCATTTGTGGTGCCACAGATAAACGAGGACGAGCCTCCCGTCGCGCCGAGCCTCCTCCCGCGCTTCTTCGAGGGACGACCGCCACGAGATGTTCGGGGCGGAGC
>Ga0136630_1000909_pt1 | contig 11807 bp, 10 predicted proteins | sample AntDrymUQ5682106_2_FD_105496 | JGI IMG/M metagenome (GOLD analysis project Ga0136630, IMG submission 105496) | Polar desert sand microbial communities from Dry Valleys, Antarctica - metaG UQ568 (21.06) | ecosystem: Environmental > Terrestrial > Soil > Desert | place: Antarctica: Dry Valley...
AAGATGGGGCAACATATGGGCGGATTGCCTTCGCCGGTGACGGGGGACACGCGGACTTTCGATCCGGACCCGGTCCGCCAGCTTCGATACCGCGAGTTCCTCGAACGGCGAATACCCGGCTTCCTCGGGCCGGAGATGTACACGAAGACGTGCCTTTATACCGTGCCGCCGGATCAGAATTTCATCCTCGGGGCATTGCCGGACCACCCGCAAATATCCGTCGCGGTCGGGGCGGGTCATGCGTATAAATTCGCGGCTCTCATTGGCGACATCCTTCGCGACCTCGCGATGGACGGGGAGAGCCGATACCCCATCGAGGCGTTCCGCATAGACCGGCCCGCGCTCACCGACCCCGCCTTCGCGCAAACCTTCCACGTATAAGGAAAGACGCCCATGAACGACCTCACGAACCTTTTGCAAAAACGGACACCGGGAAAGAGCCTCCCCCGCGAGTTTTACCTCGACGGCGACATCTTCGCCGAGGAGATGGAGCGGATCTTTTACGCGAACTGGCTCTTCGCCGGATCCTCGTGTGAGATCCCGAACCCCGGAGACTATTTCACCCTCCCCGTCGGAGAGGAGTCGCTCATAATCATCCGCGACAAAAACGGCGAAGCCCACGCCCATTTCAACGTGTGCCGCCACCGAGGCTCGAAAATAGCCACCGAAGACCGCGGATGCGCGAAAGCGCTCGTATGCCCGTACCACCAGTGGGTATACGCCCCCGACGGAAAACTAACGAACGCCCGCCTCATGGGCGACACCTTCCGCCCGGAGGAGTACACGCTTCGAAAGGCTCACATCCGCGAGGTCGCGGGTCTCATCTTCGTGTGCATAGCCGAGGACGCGCCGGACTTCCAGCCGATGCTCGAAGCCATCGAGCCGCAACTCCGACCGCACGGTTTGGATCGGGCGAAAGTCGTCGCCCGCCAAACTTACGAGGTTCGGGCGAACTGGAAGGTTCTCGTCGAGAACAACCGCGAATGCTATCACTGCCGCGTCAGCCACCCGGAGTTTTGCATGTCGAACTACGACCTCGGACTCCCCGGCGACGCCCGGGGCGACGCGGAATATTATTCGCTCCTCGCGAGCGAGTATGAAAGGTGGGAAGCTCTCGGCCTCGCCCCGAAGGAAGTCAATTTCCCGGACGGCTCTCCGCACCGCGTCTCGCGGCTCCCGCTCAAAGAAGGTTTTCTGACCGAGAGTCTCGACGGGGGTCTTCTCGCGCCGCTCATGGGGGATCTCGAAAGCCCGGACATCGGGAGCCTCCGGATCATCACGCTCCCAAATTTCTGGGGCCACGCGAATTGCGACCACGCCATGACGACGAGGCTCCTCCCCATATCTCCGGATCTCACCCGCGTCGAAGTCACCTTCCTCGTGGACGAGAACGCCGAACAAGGAACCGACTACGAACCCGAAACGGTCGCGCACGTGTGGAAGGCGACCTCCGAGCAGGATTGGGTGCTCTGCGAAAACAACCAGGCCGGGATAAAGTCCGTCGCCTACGAACCCGGCCCCTTCTCCACGCTCACCGAAACCTCCGTCGAGCAGTTTGTGATGTGGTACCTCGGGCAGCTCGACGGCGTGGGCCGAGCGGCGCATCCAGTGGCGAAATCGGCGTGAAAACGGTTGTTGGTTATTGGTTTTTCGTACTTGCCAATAACCAATAACCAATAACCGGGAGCGAAGCGACTAGCGAAGCGACCCGGCGAGAAGCTCTTCAAGCGAAACCCTCGCGACTTCTTCCAATGGGCGCGAGAGATAGAAATTCGCGTGGTACGCGCCTTTGGATTCCTTTCCTTCGGTGTTCACGCCCATCTTCTCGAGTTCGCCGATGACGTATTCGTGTTCCTCTTTGTCGGTGAAGCGGCGTTGTATGAAGGTGTGGGTGTCGAGCTTTTCGGTGACGAGGCCGTACTTCGAGAGGGTGTCGGCGATGTCGTCGTATGAGACCCACCGGAGCGCGAGCGCGGCTACCCACGGGGCGCTTTCCATGCTCCCGAGGAGGCGGTCGAATGTCTTCTCGGAGATGTACCCGATGCCGCCCGTCACGGTGAGAAGGTCGGTGCGGCGGATGGCTCGTTCGAGCTCGCCGCTCGGTTCTTCGTCTTCGAGATTCTCGGCGAAGCCCGCGTCGAGGAGGCCGGCCCTCTCCCCGTATGAGACGGCGTTCTCGGCGAGATCCACGCCGACCACCCGCGGCGGGTCTTCTTTCTTCCGGGCCGCATAGAAAGCTTTGTCCGAGACGGCGAGTTCGCCCGCCGAAACCCTCGCCGCTTCTTCGGAGCGGTATCGGGCATAGAGTTCGTCGAGTGTGATGTCGTATTTGAGGAGGGCGGCGTTTATCCCGTATGAACAGCATACGTCCACGATGTTGAACGAGTCGTCGTCCGCCTCGCGGTTTTTCTCCTCGATGAGCTTTGCGAAGAGGCGGCTCCCGTGTTCGGGGGCTTTGTATCCGAACGCCCCGAGTTCCGTGAAATACGCTCGGGGATCCTCCATGTCGTAAATATCGTCGAAGCTCACCTTGCCGGATTTCTGATGATGCGTATCTTGATCTGGCATGCTCGAAAAACCTCCATTCGATAACGTGTCAACGAACAAGAAACTAGAGTCAGACCTCGTGAAACGCCCCTTCGCAGATAGCCGCGGAAGGCTCCCGCCCTCCGGTACGTGCCGAAAGACTATAGCGAGTGCGCCCGCCATCCGCAAGCGACGAAAGTTTCTTTATCCCCATTTCCGAAGGCGCTCCGAACCCCCGAAATCGGCGGCTCAATGCAATTTCCGAGCCGCCGGAAAAAGATCTTTCAGACCCGGAAAAGAGTCCCGAGTCCCTCCCGTTTTCCTTCGTCGCCCGCGAGGCGCATCGCCTCCCAATACGTCGCTTGGTTCGCCGTGACGACGGGCTTCCCGATGGCAGCCTCGATCTCCTCGACCCACGCCGCACTATGAAGAGCCGTGTCCGGCATGAGAAGAACGTCGGAGGCCGCGTCATCATTCTCGACCGCGAAATCGAGAACCGCCTCCCGTCCGAGCGTCCCAACCTCGGCGGCGGAGAAGATCCCCCGACTCGCCACCCGCGACACAGATATTCCACCAATTTGCAGGAATTTCTCGAAGAGACGAGCGATGTCCTCCGGATACGTCGCGGCGACGGCGGCTCTCTCCACCCCGAGCTTTTTCGCGGCCTCGACGAACGCGAAAGCCGTGGTCGAGGCGGGTACTCCGAGGGCGTTTTCGAGGGCTTCGGCTTGTCGTTTCGCGCCGTCCCACCCGAGGACGAAGCTCGCGCTCGTCGAGGACCACACGACCGACGACACACCCCGGCCTTCGAGAATTTCCGCGCCTTCGAGGAGGCGTGGGAGAGAACCCATGTCGCTCAAAGCCTCCACCGTGTGGGCGTCCTCCCCGATGGAGGTATGGACGAGTTCGGCGCGGGTTCCGGTCATTTCGGCGAGGCGCGGATAGTCGTCCTCGGCGGCGTATCCGGGGTACAAAAAACCGAGTTTCACGGGGTTCGTTTCGTCGTTCGGCAAAATACTCTCCTTCGGTTTCGGATGTTCGGTCGCGCAATGCGAAACATCGTGCCACAATACGCATTGCCATGTAAAACGTCGCGGGGTGCGTTCGCTCCCGGAGGAGATGGAGGAGATGGGAAAAGCCTCGAAGAGCCGCGAGTCGCGAATCGCCAGTCGCGGATCGGAAAACACGACTCGCGACTTTCGCAACTTGCGATTCGCCCTCCATCCCATACCGAGTCTGGTTCATCGCCTCCCCGATTCCCGAAAACCGACCCCCCATCGTAGAGGCGACCCGGCGGGTCGCCTCCTTCGCGATGAGGTACGCGCCGCCATCGGGGGACGCGCCATCGGCGCTCCTCTCCGACGGCTCGGGTCGGGCGTGGAACCGGAGGCGGGGCTGTGATCGAGGTGAATTTGACGGGGGAGGCGGTTCTCGACGACTTCTCCGACGAGGTCGGCATCGGAATTATCACGCCCTTCGATCTCGTCCTCGACCGCGAATACTGGCGGTGGCTGCCGGAGAACGCCTCGCTCCACGTAACGCGCACCCCCACCGTCGAACTCCCCGTCGGCATCGAGTTCGCCTCGCTCGTGAGCCAGGCGGCGGTCGTCATGCGAGCCGTGAAAGACCTCGCCATCGCCGCCCCCGAAGTCGTCGCGTACGCATGCACCTCGGGGAGCTTCGTGGAGGGAATCGCGGGCGAGGCTCGATTGCGAGCGGCGATGGAGGAAGCCGGAGCGAAACGGGCGATCACCGCGAGCGGCGCATTGCTCACGGCTCTCGAAGCGCTCGATATAAAGCGGGTCGCGGTCGGGACTCCGTACGACGGCGAGGTGACGGAGAAGCTCTCGGACTTCCTCGCGGAAGCGGGATACGACACCGTCTCGAACGCCTTTCTCGGGCTGACGGGCGACATCTTCCGGGTGAGCGCGGATTCGGTTCGCGCCCTCGCAAAAGCCGCCGACCGCCCGGACGCGGACGCGGTTTTCCTGAGTTGCACGAACCTCCGCACCTTCCGACTCCTCCCCGACCTCGAAAGGGAACTCGGCAAGCCCGTCCTCTCGGCGAATCAAGTGACGATGTGGGCCGCCCTCCGCGCCGCCGGACTCGCCGACGAGTGGGATGTCCCGCCGCCTTCTCCGCAATATCGGGAGTCGGGAGATCTCATCGCTCCGTGTCCGGCTTCGCCGCGCTCCGCTTCGCTCGCCTCGGAAGTCGGGAGTCGGGAAGGGCGATGATGGGACGAAGTATTCCGCAGCCGCTTCCATAACGGATCTCGGAAACGTCGGCGATTCGGCGGGAATGTCATCGGTTCGCGAAGGGGTCGCTCTCCGTCCGCGCCATCCATCGCCGCCGTCGTGGGGAAAGGCTCTCCCCCCTCTTCCCCCACGTCCGGCGGAGCCGGAGATCTCAAAACTTGCAGGATCCATGGGTTCGGAAGAGCCGGGAGGCCGCATCGCCACGGCCCACAAAGTAAGAAATCAACCGTCTTTCGGATCGTTCGCAGACACGCGGCATGCCACGCCTTCAAAGTAGAGTGTCCGAAAGAGAAACAAGCTCATATGCGCCGATGTCCGCGAAATTCTTCCCCGGTCCAAAACCTCACAGCCGAAGGCGCGAAAGAATCGAATGAAACAAAATCAAGAACCCCCCGCCCCCCCACTCCCCATTCCCGGCTCCCGGCTCTCCCGGAGATCTCGCACCGCATCCGCGAGATGCTTGTCTATGAATTCGAGCGTCCGCCGCTCGTCTCCCCGGCGCATCGCGTCGAGGAGGCTCCGATGCTCCTCGACGAGGTGTTCGTGAACCGGGTATGCGGGTTCGAGTTGCGAGAGGCAAATTCTCGTCTCCGCGACGAGCGTTCCGAACATCCGAACGAGCCTCCCGCTCCCCGAAGCCCCGACGAGGGTTTCGTGGAAGCGGAGGTCGAGGTTCGTGAGTTCCGCCCATTCGACGGTTCCGGCGGCCTCGGACATGCGGGCGGTGAGGTCTTCGAGTTCTCCGAGGGAGGCCGTGTCTCCGGTACGGATCAGAGTTCGGGCGGCCTCCTTCTCGATGATGCTGCGGGCGAAATATATGTCGGCGATGTCGTCCTCGCCGAGCGAGATGACGCACACGCCCCGGTTGCGGCGATTCGTGAGAAGCCCTTCTTGAATGAGCCGCTGCATAGCCTCCCGGACCGGGCCGCGGCTCACGCCGAGACGGGATGCGAGTTGCGCCTCCCCGAGCGGCGAACCTGGCGCGAACGTCCCGTCTATGATCCTCGCCCGGATGCGCGAAGCGATGATCCCCGCCGTACTCTCCCACCCCACCGGCTCCAATTTCTCCAAACCCCGGAACATAAAGCCTCCGCGACTCCCCTCCGAAAACCATCCGCTCATGCGGAATTGTTGACAATCCTACAATACTTGCGTACCGTGATCCACGCGAGGAGGAGAGCGAGGGGAGGGACGAACCGAACATGGGGAGAGGAAGCTCCACAAACAAAAACACCCGTCCCATACTCGCCATCCTCGGCGCGACGAAAGAAAACCCGCCGCCAAACATCGAAGCGGTTATGGATAGCGCGGAAACCCGCTTCGCCGCGAATAACGAGGAATTGAAAAAGGTTCTTCCGGGCGCGGAGGCACTCTTCATATGGGACTTCCGAACGACGGAATTGCGGGACTCATGGAGCTTCGCGGACGCGCTCCGGTGGGTGCACATCGCGGGCGCGGGCGTGGACGCGGCATTGTTTCCGGAGCTTGTGGAGAGTGGGGTCGTCGTCACGAACTCGCGGGGCGTGTTCGACCGATCCATCGCCGAGTACGTCGTCGGGGCGATGCTCGTCTTCGAGAAAGACCTTCTTCGGACGCTCGATCTTCAAAGGCGGAAGGAGTGGCGGCACCGCGAGAGTGGGATGCTCTCCGGGAAAAGCGTCCTCGTCGTCGGGGCGGGGCCGATCGGGCGTATGATCTCGACCCTCGCGAAGAACCTCGGAATGAAAGCGAGCGCCGTCGCGAGAACCGCGAGGGATGAAGATCCCGACTTCGAGAAAGTTCTCGGAAGCGATGGCCTCGACGAAGCCCTCCCCCACGCCGACTACGTGGTCATCGCCGCCCCACTCACCGACGAAACAAAGGATGTGTTTGGAGCCGCGCAATTCGAGCGGATGAAGTCTGGAGCGAGGCTCATAAACATCGGACGCGGAAAAACAGTGGACGAAGCCGCGCTCGTCGAGGCGCTCCGCGAAAAGAAAATCTCCGGCGCCGCCCTCGACGTTTTCCGGGAGGAGCCGCTCCCGGAAGAAAGCCCATTGTGGGAGATGGACGAAGTCATCATCTCGCCGCACATGTCCGGCGATTTCGTCGGATGGACAAACGCCCTCGGCGACCTTTTTTCCGAGAACTTCCGAAGGTGGAATGTGGGTGAGGAGCTTTTGAACATCGTGGATAAGGAGCGAGGATATGGTCGGTCGCTTCGCTCCGAAGAGTCGAGAGGCGCGTCGCTCGGCGAAGCTTTTGGGATCGGGAGTCGGGAAGGGCGATGAAGGGCGAATGTTTCACCACCGAAGCCATCCATCGGGTTCATGAAAAGTTCGTCGAACGAGGAGGAGCGAGAATGAGAGTCGAGAGTCCCCGACTCCCGAAACGAGCGGAGCCGAAGGCGGCGGAGCCGGATACGGAGCGAGTGCCTCCCCACCCCCCACCCCCGGCATTTCGGAGTACGCATGACTGACCCGGCGCAAATGACGGCCACCGAGCTTCTCGGACTTTATAAGTCTCGCGGACTCTCCCCCGTCGAGGCGACTCGGGCGGTTTTGGAGCGCATCGAAGGCCATGATCAGCGAGTGAATGCTTTTTGCCTCGTGGATTCGGACGCGGCTCTCGAAGCGGCTCGGGCTTCGGAGGAGCGGTATATGGCTGGCGACGCTCTCGGGAAGCTCGACGGGGTTCCGGCTTCCGTGAAAGACGTTTTCCTGACTCGCGGATGGCCGACGCTCCGCGGCTCGAAGGCGATCAGTCCAGATGGGCCGTGGGAGGACGACGCTCCGCTCGTTTCGCGGCTTCGGGAGCATGGCTCGGTTCTCCTCGGAAAGACGACGACGCCGGAACTCGGGTGGAAAGGCGTCACGGATAATTTGCTCACGGGGATCACACGAAATCCGTGGGACACGTCGAAGACGCCGGGCGGGTCTTCGGGCGGCTCGGCGGCGGCGGTCGCGCTCGGGATGGGGCCGCTCTCCGTCGGGACGGACGGCGGCGGCTCGGTGCGGATTCCGGCGGCTTTCTCGGGCATCTTCGGACTGAAACCGTCGTATGGGCGCATTCCATTGTGGCCGCCGAGTCCGTTCGGATCGCTCTCGCACGCCGGGCCGATGGCGAACACCGCCCGTGACGCCGCCCTCATGCTCGAAGCAATGTCGGAACCCGACGCCCGCGACGCGACCGCTCTTCCGTATGAAAAAGTCGAATATTCGAAAGAGATCGAAGGCGAAGGAATCGAGGGGCTTCGCATCGCGTTTTCCCCGAACCTCGGGTACGTGGATGTGAACGCGGAGGTCGCCGAAGCGGTGGAAAAGGCGGCTCGGACGTTCGAAGAACTCGGAGCGCACGTCGAGGAAAAAGACCCCGGATTCGACGACCCGGTGGAGTGTTTCAATGCTCATTGGTTCACGGCGGCGGCGAGCTTCGTCGGGCATTTCGAGGATGGGAAGCGGGAACTCATTGACCCCGGACTCGAAGAAATCGTGGCAGCGGGCGAGAAATACTCCGCGCTCGAATATCTCGCCGCCGCCGAGGCTCGCGCCGACCTCGGGCTTCGGATGAGCTTGTTTCACGAGACGTATGACCTCCTTCTCACCCCGGCGATGCCGATACCGGCTTTCGAGGCGGGTCGGAATGTTCCCGAGAACTTTCCGCATCGGCAATGGATGAGTTGGACGCCGTTTTCGTATCCGTTCAATCTCACGCAGCAACCGGCGGCGAGCGTGCCGTGCGGCTTCATGGAGTCGGGGATGCCGATCGGGTTGCAAATCGTGGGCGGAAGATATGACGACGCGCTCGTGCTTCGAGCCTCGCATGCGTACCAAACGGCGCGGCCCCTCGACCGGAGGCCGCCGGAGGAATAATGCGGGATACGGGTGAGAACTTGGTGGCTTTTTTTGAGCGTGAGGACGCTTCGCTTCGTGAGATCGCTCCGTATCCGGCTTCGCCGCGTTCCGCTCCGCTTCGCGAGGTCGTGAGTCGAGAAAACATCCCGACCTCGCGAAGCGGGCGAAGCGACGCGCCTCACGATTTCATGGCCTCACGGGCAAAGCGAAATTCGCGGAGCATCCGCCCGGACTCAGCGTAAACGAATCGGAAGGGAGAAAGTCATGGAAGATCGGTTCATCGAGATACGGCTCGAAAAGAGGGGTGTCTCGTGCGTGGCGAGGATGCTCGACGATTTGGCTCCGCGAACGTGCGAGGCGGTGTGGAACGCGCTTCCGCTCGGCGGGGATGCGTATCACGCGAAGTATGCGAGGAACGAGATATACGGGCTTCTTCCGGCGTTCGCGGAGCGGGACCCGGGCCGGGAAAATACCACGATCACCCCGATACCCGGCGATGTCGTGTATTTCTCGTTCGAGCCGTGGCAGCTCGTTACGGGATCGCACGGCTACGACGAGTCGGACAATTTGCGCGACCTCAACAACATCGTGGATCTCGCGCTTTTCTACGAGCGGAACAATCTTCTTTTGAATCCGGACTATGGATGGGTTCCCGCCAACGTGTTCGCCTCGATCACCGAAGGTCTCGACGACATCGCCGCCGCCTCACAGGACATGTGGAAGCGCGGCGTCGAAGGGGAGCGCATCACGTTCGCCCGTCTCGACCGATAATCCGAAGGTGGCTTCACAGGAGGCGGAAATTATTTCGCCCCCTCTCCTTCTTCAAAGAATGTTCCGCGTCTGACTCGTCTCCCCATACTCGAGCGCAAACTCGTCGAGGTTTTTTTGTGAGATCCTCCGGGCGGCCTCTCGCGGGCTTCCCTCCCCCGCCTTCCATGCGGCCATAATTTCTCCGACGGCGCGGCGCATCTCCTCGGAGAGCTTGTCGAATGCTTCCTCCGGTTCGGCGGTGATGTCGCCGAAGAGCGTCCACCACGCCCATCCGACGGCTCCCGCGTTCGCGATGAAGTCCGGGATGACGGGGATGTTCCGTTCGAGGAGCTTCGCCTCCGCCTCCGGAGTCGTCGGGACGTTCGCCGCCTCGACTATGATCTCGGCGTTCACTCGGCCACAATTTTCCGGGGTGATGGCGTATGAGACGGCGGCGGGAACGAGAACTTCGGCCTCGATGGAGAGCCATTCTTCACGCGGGAGTTCTTCGTCTTCGCTCCGGAGCGCGGCCCGGTTTATCTCCCCGTACTCGGTTCTCGCGGCGAGCAGACTTTCCACGTCGAGGCCGTCCGGGTTTGCGATGGCTCCCTTCGCATCCACGACACCGACGACTTTGACACCCGTCCGGTCGAGGTATCGGGCGGTCGAGCCGCCCATCGAGCCGAAACCTTGAACGACGGCCCTCGCCCTTCCCTCCGGCCATCCGAGGCTTTCGATGGCGGTCTTCGCAGCCTCGGCGACACCATATCCGCCGATGACGTCCGGGAGCGCGATGCCTTCGACTTCGACCGCGAACGCCTCGCGCACCCTCGATAAAGTCTGTCCCGGATTTTCGCTTCGGCGGAGAGCCGCATACAATGACATTCCGAGTCCGGCTTCGTCGAAAACGGAATCGAGGAGCGGCTGCGGAACGCCGAGATCCTCCGCCGTCACCCAGTAACTTTCCAATAATGGCCGCATGGCTTTCACGAACCGCCCGAGGACTTCCCTCGCTCGCGGGTCGTGCGGGTCGAAATCCAAGCCGCCCTTCGCCCCGCCGACGGGGAGTTTCAAAACTCCCGTTTTGTATGACATTCCCCGTGCGAGATCCCCGACTTCCCCCTCCGTACACCCCTTCCGCATCCTTGTCCCGCCCGTCGCGATTCCCCCGACGAGGCGATCCACGACGACCCATCCTCTCGCCCCGCTCTCCGGGTCGTTCCACTCCACCCGCATGAACGGCCCGCGCCGATACTCTTCCACCGAAACCGCCAAAACGACCCGCCTCCCAACGATTCTTCATATAACTTTATGGCATTCCGCCTGAATATCCTCAATGCTTGACGTATGATTGTCAACAATCTACACTAGACTTTGGGCTATTGGTAGCAAAGGGAAGGGGCGAGATGCTTCAGCGTGTGGAGCGTGCTTTGGGACTGCGGACGAATCCGATTGTATTTTTCGCGTCGGCGGCGTTCATAGTTTTGTTCGTGGCGGCGGCGGCGGTGTTTCCGGCGCAGATCTCGACTGTTTTCGGGAGTTTGGCTGAATGGATATCGGCTTCTCTGGGATGGCTGTATATTCTCCTCGTCACGGTCTTCGTCGGTTTCGTCGTAATTATTGGCTTTTCGAGGTACGGGAAACTCCGCCTCGGGCCGGACGGCGCCCGCCCCGAGTACACGAACTGGGCTTGGTTTGCGATGCTCTTCACGGCGGGCATCGGGAGCGTCCTCATGTTTTACGGGGTGGCCGGACCGGTCTCGCACCTCGCCGAGAACCCGATGAACATGAGCGGCGAGACGGCGGTCGCCGAGGCGGCCATAAACTTCGAGCTTTATCATTATGGGCTTCATGCGTGGGGCGTGTTCGGACTTGCCGGACTCTCGCTCGCGTACTTTTGTTATAGACGGGGGATGCCGCTTCGGATACGGTCGGCTTTCCATCCCATATTCGGGGATCGCATTCATGGGCCGCTCGGGCATGCCATTGACATCTTCACCGTTCTCGGAACCGTTTTCGGGGTCGCGGTGACGCTCGGACTCGCGGGTTCGCAGGTGAATGCGGGGATCACGAGGGTGACGGGTTTCGGGGAGTCGAATGGATTGCAAGCCGGGATCATCGCGATCATCACCGTCGGAGCCATCGTCTCGGTCGCGCTCGGACTCGACCGGGGCATCCGGCGCCTCGGGCAATTAAACATGACGCTCGCGATCGTCCTCATGGCCTTCGTCGCGATCGCCGGGCCGACGGCGTTCGTTTTCCAGGGTTTCGTGCAAAGCATCGGATATTATTTCCAGAATTTCCTCGAGTTCTCTTTCTGGAACCAGGCGTACAACGACGACGGCTGGCAGGGGGCGTGGACCGTCTTTATATGGGCGTGGCAGATTTCGTGGGCGCCATTCGTCGGGCTTTTCGTCGCGAGGATTTCTTATGGACGGAC
>Ga0136630_1000910_pt1 | contig 11807 bp, 12 predicted proteins | sample AntDrymUQ5682106_2_FD_105496 | JGI IMG/M metagenome (GOLD analysis project Ga0136630, IMG submission 105496) | Polar desert sand microbial communities from Dry Valleys, Antarctica - metaG UQ568 (21.06) | ecosystem: Environmental > Terrestrial > Soil > Desert | place: Antarctica: Dry Valley...
ACCGAGGAGATCGACCACTCGGGCCATTACGTCGCCACTCGGCCCCGGCTGCTCGCGACGGACTTGGCGACCCAGGTGGGTGAGATGCGCCGGCTCGGTGCCGCCCCGGACTGGGTGGTGGGCAGCGTCCACGCCCTGACCCGCGACGGAGACCTGGTCATCGCCTCAGCCAGCGGCAGCCAGCTCGCCTCGATGGCCTACGGCGCACAGCACGTGCTGTTCGTCGTCGGCGCGCAGAAAGTCGTCCCTGACCTGGGCACCGCGATGAGCCGGGTCCACGAGTACAGCCTGCCGCTGGAGGACGCCCGCGCCCGTGCGGCCTACGGCATGGGTAGCGCCGTGCACAAGGTCCTCACCCTGCACGGTGACTTCGAGCAGGGACGCATCCACGTCCCGCTCGTCGACGAGCCCCTCGGCTACTGACACCGCTTCGACCTATGGAGGCAATCCCCATGACGGCACCATTGACCGGCCGGGTCGCGTGCGTCGCCGGCGGAACCCGGGGTGCCGGGCGCGGCATCGCCGTCGAGCTCGGCGCCGCCGGGGCCACCGTTTACGTCACCGGCCGCTCCACCCGCGCGGCCCGCTCGGACATGAACCGCGCAGAAACGATCGAGGAGACCGCCGAGCAGGTAACCGCCGCCGGCGGCACAGGTATCGCCGTCCGCTGCGACCACAGCCAGCCCGACCAGGTCGCCGCCGTTATCGAGCGCATCCGTTCCGAGTACGGCCGCCTTGACGTGCTGGTCAACGACATCTGGGGCGGGGACCCGCTCACCGAGTGGGACACTCCCTTCTGGCAGCTCGACCTCGCCAAGGTCCAGGCGCTGTGGCAGCGGGCGGTGATGACGCACCTGATTACGAGCCAGCACGCCGTCCCGCTGATGCTCGAGCGCGGCAGGGGACTCGTCGTCGAGATCACCGACGGCGACGGCGCCCACTACCGCGACAGCCTTGGCTACGACCTGGTCAAGACCGCCGTCAACCGCCTCGCCCTTGCCCAGGCCGAAGAGTTGCGCCCCAACGGGATCACCGCCCTTGCTGTCACCCCCGGCTTCCTGCGCTCGGAAGCCATGCTCGACGGCTTCGGCGTCACCGAGGCGAACTGGCGCGACGCCGCCGAGCAGGACCCGAACTTCCTCGCCTCCGAGACCCCGCGCTACGTCGGGCGCGCTGTCGCGGCCCTCGCCGCGGACCCGCACGTCGCCGCCAAGGCCGGCCGGGTGCTCACCTCCTGGGACCTCGCCGAAGAGTACGACCTGCACGACCTCGACGGCACCCGACCGCATTGGGGACGCCACTTCACCGAGCACGTCCAGCCCACTGCCACACCCTGATCGCTTCGGAGGAACCCACCAATGACTCAGCTCGACCGAGCCACACCCAGCCGCGTCGCCCTGGCCCCAGGCGGCTGTCGTCGCCGTGGCCACCCTGGTCCCCCTCGGGATCTGGATCGTCGTCGTCCCGATCCTTGGAGTCGACCTGGAGGCAGTCAGCGATGAGGAGCTCGACGCAGTGCAGACCATCGCTCCGGCCAGCACGGAAGGGCGATGTTGGCCAGCAGTGGTGAAAGGATCGCACCGTGTGGGGTGCCGGTTGGTGTCTCTGGTCATGACGCGATGCGGTTAGCCGCCCGCATCTCCCCAAGGACTGACTGGTTCGACCTTGCTGCGGGCTTCGACCGGTACGGCTGTGACTACGGGGCCCGAACTGGCGCGACAGCGCAGCCAGTTCCCAGGGTCGACGGCCCTCTGGTCGCACCCAGCACCTGGCTGGTCGCCTCCGCGCGCAGGGTGGCCGTGTCATCGATGCAGTCGCCGCCGGCGAGTATCTACCCGATCACCGTCAATGCTTTGGTCCCGCTGTTCGCGCCATGGCCGGCCAGGTGCACCCGGTCGACCAGCCCAACAGGTGCACCTTCTGGGCCAGCCCCGCCGCGGGCAACAGACCCGTGCACGGCACCAGATTCTTCTCATCGAAGCTCACCGACACCCGGTCGGGTCATTTGTCAGGCACACCACGCGCCGCGTCGCTCAAGGGTGGAACGGGATTAGCACCCACACGGAAACGGGTGCGGTCAATGCAGGTGCCGGTCGAAGAACGCGGTGGTCTTCTCGATCGAGCGCTGCCACCGCGTGTACATCGCATGACCCTCGCCCTCGTGGGTGACTAGCCGCGCCTGCGCGCCGGCCGCCGCCAGCGCCCGTAGGGTGTGCCGCGACCAGCTGATCGGGCAGGTGTCGTCCAGGGTCCCATGGTGCAGCAGCACCGGCTCGGTGACCCGGTCAAGGTACGGGCGCGGCGATGCAGCCCGCCAGAACCGTGGCGAGTGTGCGGGGAGGCCGTATGTTCGCTGGATGCGCGCGTTGTCACCGGACCGTTCCGCATTGGGCCGGTAGAACTGGCGCCAGTTGTCTGCGGCCAGGGAACTGGTTGAGGCATACACCACGGCTGCATCGACCAGGCCCGGCCGGGCTACCAGGGCGTTGAGCGTCACACTGCCTCCCATCGAACGGCCGAGCAGGCCGACCCGGTCGCCGTCGAGGTAGGGAAGGTCCGAGCGCTTGACCGCCCGCACCGCGTTGACGACGTCCACGGTGTACGGCAACCACAGCTGATAGTCGACGTCCGGGTCATCGTCGGAGCCGGCGTGGTTGCGGTAGTCGGTGTGCAGCACGACGTAGCCTTGCCTGGCCAGCCAGTCCTGCTCACGGGCTAGCCCCTGCCCGATCACATAGACCGCCGGGTCGATGTAGCCATGGTTCATCACCAGCACCGGGAACGGCCCTCGGCCGCTCGGCACGTTCATGATCCCGGAGATCCGCAGATCCTCGCTGCGGTACGTCACGGCGTAGCGGGTGTACTCACCGAACTCGCCGAGCACGTCACCGACCCGCAGCCCTCGCCCGTCATAGTCGGTCTCGATCAGCCCCCGGACCGAGATCGGGTGCGGCGCCGGCTCGACCTCGGATTGCCCGCTCGGCTCGTCTTCGAGCTCCTGGCCCGGCGCCCGGCCGGGCTCGTGGCCGGGCGACTCCGGCTCACTGTCGGGGTCTGAACTGCTTCGGCCGGTGGCGATGTTGGGATCCGACCCAGTGGTCGCGGCCGTGGCATCGGCCCGGTCGGTGGTGGTGCATCCGATGCCCACCACCACCACAAGCAGCGTGGTGAGCAGCCGGACGAGGGGCGTGTCACCGACCCTGGCCGCCCCACGGCCAGTCGGAGGTCGACCCGACGGGGGTCCGGCGCCGCGTGAGTTTACGAGACATGAGGTGCGGCGGTGCCCTGTTCGGAGGTGGTGACATCGATGGCTGAGCGGACGAAGGAGGCCAGGACCGGTGATCGGGCCCCCCGGGTCCAGGCGACCGCGACGGTGTACGGGCTGGCGTCGTCGACCGGTCGGTAGGCGATGTCGGTGCGCAGGTTTGCCTCGGCCAGGGACGCCGGGATCAGTGCCACGGCCTGACCGAGACTCACCACCTCGAGCAGCTCCGTCGGGTCGTTGACGACGGGGCCTGGGACCGTCACCTCGGGCTGATGGGCACCGATTCCGCGCCCGCGTCCGTCGGTGCGGTCCCGCCCGGACCAGTACACGCACTCCTCCGGAGTCGCCCCGGACCATCGAGGCATCCGCTCGCCGTGGAGGTCGCTGCACCGCAGGGTGCTTCGGCGGGCGAGGCGGTGCGCAGCTGGCAGGGCGGCCACCCTCGGTTCGGTGGTTAACGGCTCGGAGTCCAGACCGCGTTCGTCGCACGGCGAACTCAGCAGCGCCGCGTCGGCCCGCCCGTCGCGCACCATGTCGGCCTGCTGCCGGTAGCCGCTGACCACGATCTCGACCCGCGGGCTACCGGGCAGCGCGGCATAGACCTCCACGATCCGGCCCAGCAGACCGGAGGCGATACCGGGCTTCGCGGTGGTCACCAGCGTCGGCACGGCCCAGCCGGCGCGGCGTGTGCGGCGAGCAACCCGTGACATCACCTCAAGTGCCGTGCGTGCCTCCGTGAGCATGGTCTGTCCGGCCGCGGTCACGGCGACCCCGCGGGTGTCTCGCTCGAACAGCTGCACCCCCAGGCGGCGCTCTAGCTGACTGATCGCCCGCGACAGCGGCGGCTGGGAGATCCCCAGTCGCTCCGCGGCCCGCGAGAAGTTGAGCTCCTCGGCCACCGCGACGAAGTAGCGCAGCTCCCGCACCTCGAGATCATCCATGCCTTCAGGGTATAGGGCCAGACCGGGACGGTCCTTCTGCCAGCCGGGCACCAGCGGTTCGAATGGGCACGGCACAACGACGTCGACAGGAGGAGGCAAGTGATGACCACACAACGCCACGCTGGCGAGGTGGCTCTGGTGACGGGGGCCAACAAGGGGATTGGTCGGGAGATCGCGCGGCGGCTGGCCGCCGAAGGCATGACCGTCTACCTCGGTGCCCGAGACGACCAGCGCGGCCGCATCGCCGCCCAGGAACTGGGAGGCGACGGGGTCGACGTCCGCTTCGTCCAGGTCGACGTGACCGACCAGGCGCAGATCGAGGCGGCCGCCAAGCAGGTCGACGGGGACTTCGGGCGGCTCGACGTGCTGGTGAACAACGCCGGCATCGGCATCGAGTGGGGCAGCTCGGCGGACGAGGTCACGGTGGAGCAGATGCGCCGCACGTTCGAGGTCAACGTGTTTGGCGTCGTCGCCGTCACCCGAGCCTTCATCCCGCTGCTGCGCCGGTCGGCGGCGGGCCGGGTGGTCAACCTGTCCAGCCCGCTGGGCTCCCTGAGCCTGATCGGCGACCCCGACGACGAGGTGTCCTCGGTCGGCTTGCTCGCCTACAGCTCGTCCAAGACCGCGGTGAACTCGATTACGCAATTGTACGCGAACGCCTTGAGAGGCGACATCACGGTCAATGCAGTCAGCCCCGGATTCGTGGCCACCGACCTTAACCACCACCGTGGACAGCTGAGCACGGGGCAGGGCGCCGAACTCCCGGTCCGGCTCGCACTGGACGCCGACCGCACCACCGGCGCTTTCCTCCAGGCCGACCACCGCGGCGAGCCCGCTGTCGTGCCTTGGTGACACGCGGCCTGCCGGCCCGGAGAACGCTCAGACCGTACGGAACCCACCATCGCTGAAGGAGATGACCATGATTACCCGAGTTCTTGCCGGCGACACCCATCCCGTCGCCACCGATGTCGGCCTGCTGATCCTTCGGCTGGCGGTCGCGGCGGTGTTCATCGCCCACGGCTGGGGAGACGTCTTCGAGGCGGGGGTGTCGAACAATATCCAGAACTACGGCGACGCAGGCATCCCCCTGCCCGCCCTGGCCGCACCGTTCGCCGCCTACGTCCAGCTACTCGGCGGCCTGGTGATCGTGTTCGGCGCGCTGACCCGGCCGCTGAGCGCCGGGTTCGTTGTCGTGATGACCGGGGCATTGCTTTTCGTCCACCGCGGTGAGTCCCTGGTCATGGGGCAGGACGGCAGCGGCTCCGGATACGCGTTCATCATGTGCGCGTCCTCGATCCTGCTGCTGTTCGCCGGCCCCGGCCGGTTCAGCCTGGACAGGCTGTTCGCCGACCGGTGGTCGCACTCGGGCAGTCAGGCTCAGAACAGATGGCCTCGCCGTACGTGATCCACGTCGCGGCGGGGCCACCATCAAGACGGTCGCGCTATTGAGCCTGTGCGTCGTCCTGGCCGGAGGCGCGGTTTGCAGCCGTCCGGACCGCACCCCCCGCTCGAGCCCACGACCCTTGGCAAGGCGACGGCGGCGACCTGGGCAACGACCTGGTATCGGACCTGCGGGCGGTGGCGTCAACATCGTCATCCGGCACCCGCCTCCGACCAGACCCAGTCCGAGGGTGGAGCGACCTCGCGAGGACGCGGAGGAGCCGCGGCTGTCGACGAGCAGACGGCCGAGGCGTTGATCGCAGGCTCGCGAGCGGGGTGTGGAGCTGCTCGGGGACAATGGTCTGCTGCGGCAGGTGACCAAGACGGGTGCTCGAGCGGGCGCTGGCCGAGGAGCTCACCGACCACCTCGGCTACGAGAGCGGGGACCCGGCCGGGGCTGGGGTCGGGCAACAGCCGCATCGGTACTCGTCGAAGCGGGGGCTGACCGAGGCTGGCAGGATCGACCCTTCACGCCGCACGCGACCGCGCGCACACGAGCCGAGGATCGTGCGCAAGGGGCAACGGCGCCTGGACGGCATCGACAAGATCGTCCTCGGCCTCTACGCCCACGGTGTGAGCACCCGTGACATCCGGGCCAGCTGGGCGAATCTACGACATCAACGTCTGCTCAGACCTGATCTCCAGGATCACCGACGCCGTCCTCTGCGAGGCCCAGGAGTGGCAGTCGCGGCCGCTGGACCGGGTCTGGCCGGTGATCTTCCTGGACGCGATCGTGTGCAAGGTCCGTGACTCCGGCACGGCAAAAAAACAAGGCCGCTCACCTGGCGGTCGGTGTCGGTGTCGACGGCAAGAAGGAAGTCCTGGGCCCTGGGTAGCACACCAAGGGCGCAAGCTTCTGGCTGCGAGTGGTGAATGACCGCAAGGCCCGTGGCGTCGAGGATGTCCTCATCGTGGTCCCCAACGGCCTCACCGGGCTCCCGGCCGCGATCGAGGCGGTGTGGCCCGACGCGGTGGTGCAGTCGTCATCTGTTCACCATGGTGGTGGCGGGGTGGTCCCGCCGGTCACCCGCGCCGTTTCGGTCAGGACCTGTGCAGACGTGTTGCCTTCGAGGTCCAGATGCAGACCTGTCCGGCCGGGGTGGTGGCGGGCCTTGCATCTGCCAGCGGGAGCAGCGCCGATTTGAGCGCCGAGATGAGGTTCCGACGAGGCCGGCCGATTCTTTACGACCGCCCACTACGACGGCACACCGAGCAGCCCTTACGCGCACCCAGACGGGGGTGAACATCCCGGATGGGACAGTCGATGTGGTCATCGAGGGACGCGACAGCGAGAACGGATACGGCGGCGACACCGTGTCGGTGCCCTCCCGCCCGCGGCCTGATCCGCGCAGCCGACTCGCCGCGCACCTGGACGCGGTGCGGCCGCACCCGTCACAGCTCCTCGACGGTCACCCGCCCCATGGCAAGCATCACCGGCCAAGGGTGCATCCCGTCTAGCCTGGCTGGTCGAGGAGCTTGTCGAGGAGCACTGCCAGCCGCTGGCGCTCTGGGCTGGTGAGCCGCGCCGTGACCGTTGACCGCTGAGCGACGCGGTCGGCTAGTTCGGCGCGCAGAGCGGCGCCCTCGCGCGTCAGCTGCAGCAGCGTCACCCGCCGGTCCTCACCAGGGACTCGCTCGACCACGCCGAGTTCTTCCAGCCGGTCCGCGAGCCCGGTCACGTTGGACGCGTCGCAGGCCAGGTGGCCGGCGAGCGCCCGCATCGCCGACGGCTGATCGAGCCAGAGCACCGCTCGTGCCTGCACCGGGGTGAGCCCGAGCTCGGCGACCACGTCGGCGAAGTCGGCCCTGGCTCGCTCGGCGACCTGCAAGAGCCTTCGGCTGAGGTCGTGGGCCTCGGTGAGCGTGGCTTTGGTGGCCCTGGGCGGCATGCTCGCCACACTAATAGACCTACATAACTGTTGACAAGACCAAGTAAATGGTGGAAGCCTTTATTTTTGCTTGGCTACATCAACCATCTAGGAGGTCCATCATGTCGAACGTGTCCATCCCCTCGGCGACCGGCGCGACCGCGCCGTCCACGACGCTCAGACGGGCATGGCAGGCCGGGCTGACCAGCACGGCCGTCGCTGCGGCCACCAACCTCGGCGTCCTCGCGGTGGCTCGACTCGCCGGCGCCGACATGGTCGTCCAGCCTCAGAGCACCGACCAGGCCATCACGGTCGGTGCGGGATCCGTGGTCGTGATGACCGTCGTGCCCCTACTGCTCGCGACCCTGCTGCTTCTGCCGTTGCGCCGCTGGGGGCCGGCTGCCTGGCGTGCACTGGCCCTTGGGGGCCTGGTGATCGGCGTGGCGACGGTCGTGATGCCGTTCACCGTGAGCGCCGCGGCGGGGACGGCGTCCGGGCTCGCACTCATGCACGTCGTCGCCGGCGTCGTCTGGTTCGTCGCGGTCCGTCGTGCCGCCCGACCCGTGGTCCTGTGACGTGGCGCGCTCGCAACTGTCCGACCTGGAGCGACGCTTCTTGACCGACCCGCCCCGGTCGCTGGCCCGGATCGCCACCGTCGACGCCAGCGGGACGCCTCACGTGGTGCCAGGCGGGTGGTCGTTCGACCCGGCCGCGGACGAACTCGTCCTGGGCGGCAGGGCCGTGCCACGCACCAGGCGCGCCGGCCACGTCCGGGCCTCCGGTCGAGCCGCCGTGGTCATCGACGGCCTCGCCCCCGGCCCGGCGTGGTCACCCTGGGCATTCATCGTCCGGGGCCGGGCCCGTGTCGACGAGGACAGTGGCACCATCCGCCTGGCCTGCGACGAGGTGACCTCCTGGGGCCTCGACACCCTGATCACTCAGGAGGGCAGCACCGCAACGTCGTAGTCACCAAACGCTGCGTCCCGCGTGACGATAACCTCGCCCTCGCCCTCGCCAAATCTTGACCCAGGCTAATCCTCTGCGTCCCCGCCAGGAACCACAACGTACACGTCGCGGGACGAGTCGCACCGGCATCGTCACCCCACGCGCGGCAGGGCGTGGAGCGTGTCGGGCGGCGTTGATCTCGGTGGCCTCGCGCAGGGCAAGGCAAGCCTCGACGGCGAGCGCCAAAGTCTTGTGTACGCCTGCCGCGATCCCCCTCGGTACGGCGTGGACCCCCGCGCTTCGGGTCACGGGGTGTCGTGTTGCTGGCACGCTCGTCGGCGCCAGTCGGTCGGGCTCATGTGTGTGAGCACCTTGAACCGGGTCGCGAGGTAGAGCTGGCTGTTGAAGCCGGTAGCTCGTGCGATGGCGCCGATGGGCATGGAGGTCGACTCGAGCAGGGTCTGCGCACGTTCGATCCGTCGCAGCTCGACGAAGCGTGCGGGCGAGGTTCCGAGTTGGTCCTTGAACAGGTGGCTGAGCCGCGAGGGCGAGAGTTGCACGGCCTCGGCGATCTCCCGAACGCTGAGCGGTCCGGCGAGGTGGCGCGCGATGAAGAGTACGGCTTCGTGAAGGCGGTCATCGAGCTGCTGGGTTCCGGGGCTGGCGGCATCGAGCCAGAGCATGGCCCGCTCGAGGGCGTTCAGCGCGAAGTCGGCACTACGCGGTAAGTGGCTGTGCTGCGTCGCGTCCATCTCTAGCAGCGATTCGTCGATACGTGCCCGCAGTTGTGCCTGTGGCTTGGGGATCCATGACACGCCCGCGTCGAGGATGGGCCACCCTAGCCAGTGCTGCCAGTGCTCCCGGGGACGAAAGTGCGCCCAGACGATCTCCCACGGTTCGCCGCTGCGGTGGCAGCCGAAGTCTTGGCGTGCTCCCGCAGCCCACAAGACGGAGTCCCCTGCCGAGATCGTGTGCTCGTCGTCGCCTCCGGTGATCCTCAGCAACCCATGACCGCTGCGTGTATGGATGAGCAGGGGAGCCGGCGTGCCGTGTGGACGCCAGCACCAGGTGACGTCGCGACGCTCGTGTCCGGTGAGCAGGTTCAGGATGTCTGGGTACGGCGTCGCCGGTCTCATATGTTCGACCATGGTAGCCGCGACGTCGCCGGCCAGACAGTCAGGTAGCAGGATCTCGAATAAGAACAACCCGTCCGGGCGTGGACGCTGCCCGGTCGTCCTGGCAGCGTTTTCGGCCAGTGCCCACGACGTCTGGAGAAGGCCATGCGTAGCAGCTTTACAGAGCAGGAGATCGAGGACTACCGCAACAACGGGTTCTTGGTCGTCGAGGACTTCCTGACCACTGAGGAGCTCGCGCACTGGCGCGACGTAGTGGAAGCCGCCTCGGCTCAGGTCCGCCTGGAGCAGTCCGGGAGGAACAGCGAGATGGTGTTCACCCAACGCATGCACCTTCGCCGCACGAGCCCAGCCGTTCAGCACCTGATCCAGAACGAGGACATCGGCCGGCTGGTATCAGAACTTGAGGGTGTGGACGGAGTCCGGCTGTATCTCGACCAGGCGCTCGTCAAGGAGCCGTACGGTGCGCCGACGCAGTATCACCTCGACATCCCGTGGTGGAGCTTTACCTCACCCCACGCCTGCACCCTCTGGGTCGCGCTCGACGACTCGACACTGGAGAACGGCTGCCTCTACTTCATACCGGGCAGCCACCAACGCAGGCTCACCGCTGTTGGCGATCTTGGGCCAGCACTCGGCGCGCTCTTTGCCGCACACCCGGAGGCGGCGGCACGGCCGTTCCCCAGTCCGCTGCGCGCCGGCGGGTGCTCGTTTCACAACGGGCACACGATCCACGGTGCGGGCGCGAATATGACGCCCGGGCGGCGACGCGCGATGACCACCGCGTTCATGCCCGCCGACGCCCGCTTCAACGGCCGCCGCGACGTCCAGGTCCTCGGCGACGACTACCTCGACACCCTCACGAAGGGAGACCAGCTCGAGAACGACGACCTGAATCCGGTTGTCTATGCCTGCTGACAAACTTCGGACGCAACGCATCGGGAGTCGACATGCCCTGCTCGGGATGCCACGGCGCCTGTTGCCATCAGTCCGGCGGACCGCGGCTGCGATGCCGTGCCAGGCCAGGGGTCGACGCGGCCCGGCCGGCTCACGCCGACCGGGCCGCACCCGCCGCAGCTACCTCAGCTGGTCGAGCTGCTGCTGGACGTCACCTCGCCCTGGATCGGCTGGTCGCTCTGTCCACCACCGGCCTGGACCTCGATCTTGCGGGGTCGGGCCCGTTCGGCCACAGGGATGGTGAGGGACAGCACGCCGTTCTCGTACCTGGCGTGGATCCCCTCGACATCCAGTCCGTCACCGAGGTTGAGCTGGCGCATGAAGGAACCGCGTGGACGCTCCTGCGCCAGCCACTGCGCGGACTCTTCGGTGCCCGGGGTCCGCTCGGCGCGAACGGTGAGCGTGTTCCCATCGACATCGAGGTCGATGGAACCGGGGTCGACGCCGGGAAGGTCGACGTTGACGACGTAGTGGTCGCCCGAGCGGTACAGGTCCATCGGCATCCACCGAGGTCCGCGGGCCTCAGCGGATGTGGGACCGAGCAGCTGGCCGGCCAACCGGTCGATCTCGCGGAAGGGGTCAAAGGTCAGGGCCACAACCACCACCTCCTCGTGCCACGGCCGCCACCCTGGCGGACCGGGGTTCTGTGGCTCGTTGTCGCGCCACCCATCGGGTGCCGCGACGGGTGGGAGGTTAGCACTCTGTGGTCGAGAGTGCCAAGGCTAGAGGAGGAGAAAACTGTGCCGAAGGAGTCGATTCCGGCCCCCTCCGGCAGCAGACCCCCAGCTATCCGAGGGATTAGCTGCTTGGCTTGCCGGCGGCCGAGATCTCGACCTCTGCCGTGGCCTGGATCAGGGCGAGCAGCTCCGGGTCCAGGCCGGGAGAGAACTCCTCGCGGCGCTCGGGTGCCATGGTCATCGGCGACCCTTCGGGCATCACAGCGGTGGTCAGCTCCGTGCCGTCACCGGACGGTGAGGCGCCACGGAACAGCTTGGCCGCCTCGCTCTTGTCGTCAGCGCTGAAGGTGTACTGCAGGCTCTGCAGACCCTGATCAAGCAGCTTCTTGACCTCGGGGAACCGTTCGGCGCTGGTCTTCGGAATGGGCAGCGTGGCGCCCCAGTTGACGCCGAGGCTCTCCAGCGCCTTGGCTAGGCGTTCTCGTGCGCCTGGTCCCGCACGATCAGGTAGGCGGTCGTCGAGTGCGCGGTCTTGTTGCCGGTCATCTCGTAGATGCGGCACTTCTGCAGGCGACCCGTCG
>Ga0136630_1000911_pt1 | contig 11803 bp, 10 predicted proteins | sample AntDrymUQ5682106_2_FD_105496 | JGI IMG/M metagenome (GOLD analysis project Ga0136630, IMG submission 105496) | Polar desert sand microbial communities from Dry Valleys, Antarctica - metaG UQ568 (21.06) | ecosystem: Environmental > Terrestrial > Soil > Desert | place: Antarctica: Dry Valley...
AATATTCGGCGAACGCGGCTTCGTCCTCGCGCCGGTCCTCAAGTGCTTTGCCGAGCGCGAAGTGGAGGTGCAGCCGGTCCTCGTCGCCCAGCGCGTCGCCGGCCAGCGCACCGCGCATCGCCGCGATGTCGTCGTCCGAAAAGCGCACCGTCTTCAAGTTGGCGAGGCTCCACCACACCTCGCCAAGGGTCGGCGCAAGCTCGATCGCCCGGCGGTAGGCGGCAATGGACTCGGCCTGCTCGCCGACCGTCTTGAGTATATGGCCGAGGCTCATCCACACCTTGGGCTGGCCGGAATGGCGCGTCAGCACGTCGCGGTAGAGGCCGATCGCCTCGTCATAGCCGCCAAGACGGCCGAGCGCCGCGGCGCGCAAATTGCGCTGGGCATCGTCCTTGGCCCCCATGCGCTCGATCTGGTCGAGCTCGGCGAGCGCCTCGGCGGCGCGATGCTGGCGGTGGAGGACGGTGGCGAGATTGGCGCGCGCCGCCGCCCAGCCCGGAGCGAGCTCGATCGCCCGGCGGAGCAAATTCTCGGCATCGACGCGGCGGCCGATCCGGGCGGCGAGCTCGGCCATCATGCGGATCGCCGCGACGTCCGTCGGCCGGCGCCTGAGCACCGGCCGGAGGATTTCCTCGGCGACGGGCAAATCATTCTCGACCAGCGCCCGGCCGGCGCGAATCAGTTCAGGGTCGTGGATCGAGGCGGCAATCGCGGCGAGCTCGGCCTCGTTCGCCGCCTCATCCTCGCCGGCGCGCCGCAGAGCCTCGCCGAGCAGCCGGTAGGCGTCGGCGCTGCCTGGGACCGACAAGAGGATTTCGCGCGCCTGCTCGGCCGCCAGCCGCGGCTGCTGACCGAGCAGTTTGCGGCCATGGCCGAGCGCCACGGCAACATTTGGCGCGGTCCGGGGATTGAACGCCTTGTCCATGGTGTCCAATGCCTAGCCTCTTACGTGTGATCACAACAAGCGAACGGCGCCGGCCGCTGCTGCTTCCGCTGCTGGCGCTGGCCGGGCTGTGGCTGGCGATGCTGCTGCTCGGCGCGGGCGACGTCGACCGCGATGTGCTGCTCGGCCTCTATGCGCGCGACGAACCGTGGCTCGCACTCGCGGCCGTGGGGCTGACCTACCTCGGCAACTGGCCGACGGTCGTCGTCGTCACCATCCTCGGCGCCGCCTGGCTGGCGTACCGGGGCAAGCGCCGGGCGGCGCTGGTGCTGCTGGTCGCGAGCTTTTCCGGGCGATTGCTGGTGATCCTCGAAAAAGCCTATTTCGCGCGGCTTCGCCCGGAGGAGCATATGCGCCTGGTGGAGGTCCACTACCAGTCGTTCCCGAGCGGCCACGCGGCCAATTCGATGATCGCTTACCTGGCGATCGCCTGGCTCGCGTTCGACGATCCGGCGCATCGCCGCTGGGCGGTCGCCGCGGCCCTGCTCCTGAGCTTCCTGATCGGGCTCAGCCGCCCCATGCTCGGCGTCCACTGGCCGAGCGACGTGATCGCCGGCTGGGCGTTCGGATTATTCTGGACGCTGCTGGTCGTTGGCCTAAGCTCGCGCTGGGAAAGGAGGGCGGAATGAGCACTCGCAAACCCTTCACATTGCTCGCCGCTGCGATCTTCGCGGCGATGGCCCTGGGCCACATCTACCGGATCGCGACCGATTTTCAGATCATCGTCGGAAGTCACACCTTGCCGATGTCGGTGAGCTATCTCGCGATTGTCGTCACGGGCGTCCTGGCGGTGGCGCTATACCGGGAGAGCCAGGTCTGAACGCGGCTAGACGTTGAAGCGGAACAGCAAGACGTCGCCGTCCTGGACGACATAGTCCTTGCCCTCGGCGCGCATCTTGCCGGCATCCTTGGCGCCGGTTTCGCCGCCGCAGGCGATGAAATCTTGGTAGGCGATGGTCTCGGCGCGGATGAAGCCGCGCTCGAAATCGCTGTGGATGACGCCTGCCGCTTGCGGGGCCCTGGCGTGTTTCTCGACGGTCCAGGCGCGCGCTTCCTTGGGCCCGGCGGTGAAGAAGGTAATCAGGCCGAGCAATTGGTAGCCGGCCCGGATCACTCGGGTCAGGCCGGTCTCTTCGAGGCCGAGGTCGGCAAGGAACGCCGCCCGGTCGGTCGCGTCGAGGGTCGCGATTTCGGCCTCGATCGCAGCTGAGATCACCACCGCGCCGGCACCCTCGGCCTTGGCTTTCCCGAACACGCGCGCCGACAGCTCATTGCCGTCCGCCGCGTCGGCCTCATCGACGTTGCACACGTAGAGCACCGGCTTGGCGGTCAGCAGCTGGGCACGCTCGAGCGCCTTTTGCTCCTCGGCGTCCCTGGGCCTGGTCAGCCGCGCCGGCTTCGACGCTTGCAGCAGTTCGAGCGCCTGGCCGAGCACCGAGGCTTCGATCCTGGCCTCCTTGTCGCCCTGCTGCGCCTTCTTGACGAGGTTGGGGACGCGCCGCTCGAGGCTGTCGAGATCGGCCAGCATCAGCTCGGTCTCGACGGTTTCCGAATCGGCGATCGGGTCGACGCGGCCCTCGACATGGGTGACGTCGCCGCCTTCGAAGCAGCGCAGCACATGGACGATCGCGTCGACCTCGCGAATGTTGGCGAGGAACTTGTTGCCCAGGCCCTCGCCCTGGCTGGCGCCGCGGACCAGTCCGGCGATGTCGACGAACTCGATCTGGGTCTCGATTTCCTGCGCCGAGCCGGCGATCGCCCGGATCCGGTCGAGCCGCTCGTCGGGCACCGCGACGCGGCCGACGTTGGGCTCGATGGTGCAGAACGGATAGTTCGCCGCCTGCGCCGCCGCCGTCTCGGTCAGCGCATTGAAAAGCGTCGATTTCCCGACGTTCGGCAAGCCGACGATGCCGCAGCGAAAGCCCATGAATTATCCTTGGAAAATGAGGTGAGTGGCGCGCTTAGCCGCGCATCAGGCGAAATTGAAGCTGATGCTGAGGCGTTCGGCCTTGGCGTTTCCGGGACGCACTTCGTGGCGCAGCCAGCTTTCCCACATCAGAAGCAGGCCTGGCCGCGGCTCGATCCCGACGAAGGTCTGAAGCTCGGCCGGCGCGTCATTCCGGCGGGATGGCGCGGCCATCATCAGCCCCAGGCGCGGGTCCTCGAAGCGGATCGCGCCGGAGCCGGGTGCCGCTTCGACGTAGAGCGAGCCCGAAATGAAGCTGTGCGGGTGGATATGCCCACTGTGCTGTCCACCGGCTTTCAACAGATTCACCCACAGGCTGTCGAGGCGCGGCTTACGCGGCAGGTCGAACGCGCACTCCTTGACGAAGGCGGCGGCGTGGCGCGCCAGCAGCTTGGCGAGGTCGGCGAAAGCCGGGTCGCGCGTCGGCAAATCGTTCAGCGAGGCATAGCTGGTGTAGCCAGGATAATGATGTTCGCGGCTCCAGCGCTTGCCGGCCGTGTCGTCGGCGGCAAGGCTGCGGATCGAGTGCGCGAGCTCGGCGAGCAGTCGCTCGTCTTCCACTGCGCCCTCGTAAATGCGCGTCACGAACAGGCTGCGGATCAGCATAAGAGAACCTTTGTCCACCATCGGCCCGCCGCGCAAGCGCTGGTTCGCCCGACCCGGGACCGCATGTTTTTCTTGCTCTCTGCGCGGGGGGCTCGGTAGGCTTTCGCCGGTTAGCGGGGGGCTTTCCTGAAAATGCCGCAGGTGTTCGTCTCGTATGCCCGGTCGACCGAAGCGCAGGCGAAGCAGGTCGCCGACGCGCTGCGCGGGCTCGGCCACGAGGTGTGGCGAGACGACGAGCTGCCTGCCCACCGCGCGTACAGCGAAGTGATCGAAGAGCGGCTGCAGGCGGCCGGCGCGGTGGTTGTCATCTGGTCCGCCGAAGCGGCAAGGTCGCAATGGGTCCGGGCCGAGGCCGATGCGGCGCGGGAAAAGGGAACACTGGTCCAGGTCAGCGTCGATGGAACGGTCCCGCCGATGCCCTTCAACCAAATCCAGTGCGCCGACCTCCAGGGCTGGGACGGAGACGATTCCGCGCCCGGCTGGCGCAAGGTAAAGGGGAGCATCACCGCTTTGCTTGGGGCAAGTGGCGGGCCGGTTCCGCGCAATCCCAAGCGGGACAAGGTCTCGATCTGCGTGCTGCCGTTCGCCAACATGAGCGGCGATGCCGAGCAGGAATATTTCAGCGACGGGATCAGCGAGGACATCACCACCGATCTGTCACAAATCTCGGCGCTGGCGGTGACGGCGCGCAACACCGCCTTCATGTTCAAGGGCCAGGCGGTCGATGTATGCGACATTGCCCGCAAGCTTGGAGTCAGCCACGTGCTCGAGGGCAGCGTCCGAAAGGCGGGACAGCGGGTGAGGATTACCGCCCAGCTGATCGATGGCTCGACGGGGGATCATATGTGGGCCGAGCGCTACGACCGCGACCTGACCGACATCTTCGCCATCCAGGACGAGATCAGCAAGGCAATCGTTGCCGCTCTGAAGCTCAAGCTTTTGCCCGAAGAGAAGAAGGCGATCGAGCAACGCGGCACGACCAGCGCCGAGGCCTACAACCTCTATCTCATGGCGCGGAGCTACTGGGTCACGGGCAATTACGGCGACATTCGGCGCGAGGAGCGGGTGATCCGCATTTGCGAGCGAGCGGTCCAGCTCGATCCGGATTATGCCAAGGCCTGGGCGCTGATCGCCTTGGCACAGGCCAACCTGTGCTACTCGTTCGGGAAGTCGGACGAAGACGGGCTGGTAGCTGCGGAACGCGCGCTTTCAATAGACCCGAGCAATGCCGAAGCCCATTGCGTGATAGCGCGTCATCTCATGGAGGCGGGTTTCGTCGAAAAAGTCGAGGAAGAGATCGCTACCGCCCTGCGGCTCGACCCGGACTCTTGGGAGGTCAATCGCGAGTCGGCGAGAATATTGTACCGGCAAAAACGGATCGAAGACGCCGCCCGGCACTTCGCGAAAGCCGTGAGCATCATCGAGACGGACTTCCACGCATGGGGGATGCTGGCGTCTTGCTACCGAGCGCTTGGCGACCGCGAAGGCCTGTTACACGCTGCCAAGAACATGGTGTCCCAATCTCAACGGGTGCTTGCGGAGGACCCCAGCAACGCGGCCGCGCTTGGGATAGGCGCCGGTGGACTTGCTATTTTGGGCGAAACCGAGCGAACGAAGGACTGGATCGAGCGCGCGCTTCTGATCGACCCCGATAATCTGAACATGCGTTATAATTTCGCATGCGTGACCGCGCGGTACATGAACGATCCCGAAGCGGCGATGGACCTGCTTGAGCCCTTGTTCAGAAAGATAACTGGTTCGCTAGTCCGGAATGCATTGATCGATCCGGACCTGGATAGCCTGCGCGAGTTGCCGCGGTTCAAGAAAATGGCCGAAGAGGCGAGGCTGCGAACCGGCTCCGACAGCGGGCCATAGCCACAAGCTCGGCCGACTACTCGTCCTGCGACCTGAGAGCGACTTCGCTCATGAAGCGGGGGTCGTCGCCGTCGGCGAGCCACTCGGCTTCGGCGGCGATGGCGGCGAGCAGGTCCGACAGCGGCTCCATCTCCGACTTGGCGTAATTGCCGAGCACGTGGGGCGTGACCTTTTCTTTCTGGCCCGGGCCGGGGTGACCGATGCCGATCCGCACGCGCTTGAAGTCGGGGCCGAGGTGGGCGTCGATCGAGCGCAGGCCGTTATGGCCGGCGGTGCCGCCGCCGACCTTCACCTTGACCTTCATCGGGGCCAGGTCGAGCTCGTCGTGGAACACGGTCAGCGCATCGAGGTCGAGCTTGTAGAAGCGCAGCGCCGCGGCGACCGCTTCGCCGCTGACGTTCATGAATGTCTGGGGCTTCAGGAGCAGGATCCGGTGCTTGCCGATGCGGCCTTCGCGAAGCTCGCTCCGGAACGCTTTCTTCGGAGCCGAAAAGCCGTGCGCCGCGGCGATGACGTCGGCGGCCATATAGCCGACGTTGTGGCGGTGAAGCGCGTAGCTACCGCCTGGATTGCCAAGGCCCGCCCAGATTTGCATCGGCTCCCCCCTTCAGGGGAGGGGCAGGGGGTGGGGCAGTCGTGCAAGACTTCCCGTGACGCCCCCACCCCTCGCTCAGCTGTGCTGAGTCGTCCCCTCCCCTAAAGGAGAGGGGAGATGATCAGCCCTTGTCGCCGCCTCGGTCGCCCTTGTCGCCGCCTCGGTCGCCCTTGTCGCCGCCTCGGTCGCCCTTGTCGCCGCCTTCGGCTTCGGCTCCGCCCTCGGCTTCGCCTTCGCCCTCGGCTTCCTCGCCGCCTTCGATTTCCTCGCCCTCTTCGGCGGCCGCCGCGGCTGCGTCGGCTTCCTCGGCCTTGACCGCCGACGGGGCGACGATGGTGGCGACGGTGAAGTCGCGGTCATCGATCGCCGCCTTGGTGCCTTCCGGCAGGGTGACCTGGCTGATGTGGATCGAATCGCCGATGTCGAGACCGGCGAGGCTGATGTGGATCTCGTCCGGGATGTGCGCCGCGTCGCACACCAGCTCGAGCTCGTGCTGGACGATGTTGAGAACGCCGCCGCGCTTGATGCCCGGCGATTCCTCGTCATCGTCGAAGCGCACCGGGATCGCGACAATGATCTGGCTGTGCTCGCCGATGCGCAGGAAATCGACGTGGATCGGGCGGCTGCTCACGGGATGAAACTGCACGTCCTTGGGCAGCGTCCGGTGGGGCTCGCCGCCGGCGTCGACCATGACGATGGTGTTCATGAAGTGGCCGGTCGACAGCATCTTGGCGAGGAGCTTCTCCTCGACATGCACCGCCAATGGCTCTTTCTTGTCGCCGTAGATCACGGCGGGCACCCGTCCGTCGCGCCGCAATGCCCGGGAGGCTCCCTTGCCAGCCCGTTCGCGCGCTTCAGCGGGCAGCGTCAGCTGTTCGCTCATCTGTTCTTACTCCAAATGCAAAAGCCCCGCCACGCCTCCAGGGATGACCATGGCCGGGGAAGCAGCCGTGACGGCATGCCGGGGGCATGCCGGCGTGCGGCTGCTCGCGCCCCTAGGAAAAACGCACGGGAAAAGCAAGGTTGGAAGAAATGGTGGACCCCGGATCAGGTCCTGGGGTGACGGCGCGGGCACCCATCAAAACAGTACTTTGATGGGGACCCTTGTTGGGGCCGTCAATTAATGCGGGCGGAGCGGACGCCGAACTCGGCGAGCTTGGCCTGAACGCTGTCGGGGCCCGCGAGATGGCCGGTGCCGACGGCGACGAACACGATGCCCGGTTTTTGCAGGCGCTGCGCGATCCAGCTCGCCCAATTGCGGTTCCGCTGGGTGAACATGACGTCGTAGCTGGCGGGTGAATTGGCCCGCATCTGATCGAGCATTGTCGCGAAGATCGCGGAGTCACCGCGGTTCCACGCGGCCTGCATCTGGCCCATGACGATCGCCAAATTGCCCGCCGAGCTGAGGTCCTGCGCCGGGGCGACGGTTTGCGCGGGCTGTTGCGACATGCGGCCGAACATGCCCAGCTGATAGTCGAAACTCTCGAGGCCCTCGACCGGCTTGCCGGACGCCTCTGCCGCCTGGCGGAGGATCATGTCCGCACCGTTGGCGGTCTTCATCCCGCGGGCTCGGCCGGCCTTGATCGCCATGCGGGTCGACGCGAGGAACGATGCAGACGGCGCCACTCCAAGATTCTCGACGGGCGGCGCCGATGCGCTTCGCGGGCCATCGGGAACGATCGTTTCCAGCACCAGCTCATCCGAGCGCTCGAACGCCGTCTCGACCTCGTCGTTGAACCACACCGATTTGCCGTCGAGGGCGTGGAAGGTGCCGAACAAATAGATCACCGTGTCGGCGTCGTTGACCACCCAGATGGCCGGGTCGGCATCTGCAATTGGGGTCGCGGGCGGGTAAGCCGCGGACACGGATGCGGCGGCTATCGCTGCGGCGATCAGAAAATCGACCATCCCTCGGGTCTCCCACCCACCGAACCGGCGCTGGAGAGGGGGATGACGGATGAGCGCGGCTCACCAATTCCGGCGCCATTTGCCGGTCAGTTGCCGGGTGGTGCGCAATTTTCCGCACCCGCCCATGCGTGCATCGTGCCCCCCAGCCCGATACCCGACGATTATGGTCATTTAGGCATTAACAAATGTCTAGCGAAATCCGCGGGATGTGAATTTTTATGCACTCCTGTGGTTTCGCCCGGCTCAGGGGCGGGCCGCTACTGGATGCGGCGCACCCGGTAGCCGTCCTTTTGCAGCATCGCGACGACCGAATCGGCGCCCGCGAGGTGACCGGCGCCAACCGCGACGAATACCGATCCGGGGGTCGCCATGCGCCGCTCGATCCAGCGGGCCCAATTGACGTTGCGCCGCCGAAGCAGCGCCTCGCGCAGCTCGGGAGAACCGGACAGGTCCTCGTTGAAGGACGCGCCGATGGCCGCGACGTCGCCGCGCGCCCACGCGCCCAGCATCTCCTGGAATTGGCTGCGCATTTCGGTCGGGGAGTCGATCGCGCCTTCGAGCAGCGCGCGCTGGGCCGATTCCGGAAGCGTGTCGAACATGCCCAGCTGCTCGGAATTGGTTTCGAGCTGGTCGACCGGCTTTCCGGCCTGGAGGAAGGCGGTGCGAAGCACGGCCTCGACGCCCGCCTCGCCGGTCAGACCGAGGTCCTTGAACTGGGTACCGAGCAGCATGAAGGCGGCCGCCCAGGTTTCCATCCGGTCGTAGGCGGAGCGCGGAATGCCGGTCTTGGCGATCGCGGTTTCGAGCATCGCCCGCTTTTGCGGCGCCACCCGGTTGGCGAGCGGCGGAAGCCCGGCGCGGAACCCGAGCCGGGCAAGCTCGCCGGCCAGGGACTGCGGGCTGGCGGTGTCGACGATGGTTTCGACGACCAGGGTCTGCGAGCCGGTGACTGCCTTGTCGAAAGTCGGCGTGCGCCACGGATAGTTCTTGGGCAGCAAGTGGATCGTCCCGAACAGATAGATGGTCGTGTCGCGGTCGGAGACCTGCCACAGCGCCGGGCGGGCGGTCGCGCTCGCCGCCGGCGGAGCGGTCGCGCAGCTCGCCAGCGCGGCAATGCCGAGCATCGCCAGTCCGCGCCGCAGGATCCTCATCAACATACACGTACCTCTTGTCGCGGAAGCTCTTGGGTCCGGGCCATGTAGGGAGGCTGAACGTCACCGTCCACTTGCCCCTGTTGACGCCATGCGCCAAAGCCGCCCCCGAACCGACCGGTTGCGCGATGTAAAAACGGGGAGCGGCGACCCTTGGCCTTGAGCTTTCAGGACCTGATCCTCACGCTCCACCGCTACTGGAGCACGCGCGGCTGCGTGATCCTCCAGCCGTACGACCTCGAAATGGGAGCGGGGACGTTCCACCCGGCAACGGTCCTGCGAGCGCTCGGCCCCGACCCGTGGCAATGCGCCTATGTCCAGCCTTGCCGCCGACCGACCGATGGCCGCTATGGCGCCAACCCCAACCGGCTCGGCCATTATTACCAGTACCAGGTGATGCTCAAGCCGAGCCCGCCCGACCTCCAGCAGCTGTATCTCGGCAGCCTGGCCGAAATCGGCATCGATTTCCTCAAGCACGACATCCGCTTCGTCGAGGACGATTGGGAAAGCCCGACACTCGGCGCCTGGGGGCTCGGCTGGGAAGTGTGGTGCGACGGCATGGAGGTCACCCAGTTCACCTACTTCCAGCAGGTCGGCGGGTTCGAGTGCCGCCCGGTCGCCGGCGAGCTGACCTACGGGCTCGAGCGGCTGGCGATGTACATCCAGGGAAAGGACAATGTCTTCGACCTCGAATTCAACGACCCCACCCCCAGCCCCTCCCTGGAAGGGGAGGCGAGTAAGGGGTGGGGCGTGACCTATGGCGACGTTTTCCTCGAAAATGAGAAACAGATGTCGAAGTGGAACTTCGAGGTCGCCGACACGGACATCCTGTTCGACCTGTTCAAGAAGGCCGCGGCGGAGTGCGAGAACTGCCTGGCCGCCAAGCTCGCTATTCCCGCCTATGAGCAAGCGATCAAGGCCAGCCACCTGTTCAACACGCTGCAGGCGCGCGGGGTGATCTCGGTCGCCGAGCGGCAGGCCTATATCGGCCGGGTCCGCGACCTCGCCAAGGCCGCGTGCGGCGCATGGCTCGAAGCGCAATACCCCTCTCCCCTTGCGGGAGAGGGACAGCGGAGCGCAGCGACGCAGGGAGAGGGCCCGGGCAGCCCCCTCTCCCCAACCCCTCTCCCGCAAGGGGGAGAGGGGCTTTGACTGATTTCCTGCTCGAACTGCTGTCCGAGGAGATTCCGGCGCGGATGCAGGCGCGGGCGCGCAACGACCTTGCGCGGATGTTCGCCGAGGAGCTGGACAAGGCGGGGCTGGAGGCCGGAGCGATCGACGTCCATTCGACGCCGCGGCGGCTGGTGCTGATCGCGCGCGGGCTGGCGGCGGAGACGGCCGCGGCGCGCGAGGAGATCAAGGGCCCGAAAGCCTCCGCGCCCGCCCAGGCGCTCGAAGGCTTCCTGCGCAAGACGGGCCTCAGCCAAGAGCAGCTCGAGGAGCGCGACGGAGTGCTGTTCGCGGTCATCGACCGGCCGGGGCGGCCGGCGGCGGACGTGATCGGCGACGCGCTCGGAAGCATCGTCTCCGACTTCCCGTGGCCCAAGTCGATGCGCTGGGGTGCGGCGTCGGCGAGCGACACCGCGCCGCGATGGGTGCGTCCGCTGCACGGCATCATCGCCTTGCTCGGCGAACAAATCGTGCCGTTCGAGATCGGCGACGTGACGTCCGGCGCGACGACGCTCGGCCATCGCTTCCATCACCCCGGCGCGATCACCATCGGCGGGGCGGGCGACTATGCCGAGAAATTGCGCGCCTGCCATGTGATCGTCGACCAGGCCGAGCGCGAGCGGCTGATCCGCGACGGCGCGGCGAAAGCGGCGGCCGACGCCGGCCTGAAATTGCTGCCCGACGAGGGGCTGGTGGTCGAGAATGCCGGGCTGACCGAATGGCCGGTGCCGCTGCTCGGGCGGTTCGACGCCGGCTATCTCGACGTGCCGCGCGAGGTGATCGTCCTCACCATGCGCACCAACCAGAAATACTTCGCCTGCACGGACAAGAAGGGCGAGCTGACGCCCGCGTTTGTGTGCATCGCCAACATCGACGCTCATGACGGCGGCGAAGCGATCGTCGAGGGCAACCGCCGGGTGCTTGGCGCGCGGCTCGCCGACGCCCGCTTCTTCTGGGAACAGGATTTGAAGGTGCCGCTCGAGGAGCAGGCGAAAAAGCTCGGCGGCATCGTCTTCCACGACAAGCTCGGCACCGTCGCCGACAAGGTTGAGCGGGTGGCGAAGCTGGCGCGATGGTTGGTCGAGGAAGGGATAGTTGGAACCCTCTCCCCGGCGGGGAGAGGGCAGGGTGAGGGGGCTCAGTCTGCTCGCAAACCCGCCAACATCGAACCCCCTCACCCCAACCCTCTCCCCGCCGGGGAGAGGGAGCAATGGGCCGACCTCGCCGAACGCGCGGCCCGTCTCGCCAAGGCCGACCTTGTCACTGGAATGGTCGGCGAATTCCCCGAGCTGCAGGGCGTGATCGGTGGCTACCTCGCCGAGCGCCAAGGCGAGCCGCGCGCCATCTCCGACGCCATTCGCGACCATTACAAGCCGGTTGGGCAGGGAGATGATGTCCCAACGGCGACCCTAAGCGTCGCGGTAGCGCTCGCGGACAAGCTGGACACAATTCTGAGTTTCTTCACCATCGGCGAGAAGCCAACGGGCTCGAAGGACCCTCTCGCGTTACGTCGAGCTGCACTTGGTGTTCTGTCGATCCTAATTGGCTTGAACATCTGTCTGCCGGTCAGGCGTAAGCTGGTGGCTCCC
>Ga0136630_1000916_pt1 | contig 11773 bp, 7 predicted proteins | sample AntDrymUQ5682106_2_FD_105496 | JGI IMG/M metagenome (GOLD analysis project Ga0136630, IMG submission 105496) | Polar desert sand microbial communities from Dry Valleys, Antarctica - metaG UQ568 (21.06) | ecosystem: Environmental > Terrestrial > Soil > Desert | place: Antarctica: Dry Valley...
GAGCACGGCACGCTCCGGGCGTCGTACGTCGTGGTCGCCACCGAGGGCTACTCGCCGACGCTGCCCGGAGCACCCACCTCCGTCATCCCCGTCTACTCCCTCATCGTGGCGACCGAACCCCTGCCCGCGTCGGTGTACGACGAGATCGGCTTGGAGGACGCACCGACGTTCTCGGACTATCGCAACCTCATCGTCTACGGCCAGCGCACCGCCGACGATCGGCTCGTGTTCGGCGGGCGCGGCGCGCCGTACCACCTCGGCTCGGCGGTGGAGCCGGGGTTCGACCGGGTGCCGCGGGTCTTCGCCAAGCTGCAGGAGACGCTTGCCGAGCTGTTCCCCGCCACGGCCGGGGCGCGGTTCACGCACGCCTGGGGCGGTCCGCTCGGGATCGCGCGCGACTGGATGGCGTCTGTTGGCCTCGACCTAGTCACTCGCATCGGTTGGGCCGGCGGGTACGTCGGCGATGGGTTGACGACGACGAACCTGGCCGGTCGCACCCTCGCCGATCTGGTGACGGGTACGGCGTCCGACCTGACGGCCCTGCCGTGGGTCAACCACCGCTCGAGGCGGTGGGAGCCCGAGCCCTTTCGCTGGCTGGGGGTGAACGCCGGCCTGCGGGCGATGACCGTCGCCGACCTCGAGGAGAGGATGACTCATCGTCCATCCGTTGTGGCGAAAGCGATGGCCCCGCTGCTGGGAGGTCACTGAATCGACCACTGGCCCGCACAGGGCCCGGGCATGGCTTAGCCCAGTGGCAGCCCGGCTTTCACGACTCAGGTGTACAGGCAGAAAGGGTGGCCCGCAGGATCGAGAAGTACCCGCACATCCTGCTGAGGTTGGTACGCCGACCGACAGTCGGCGCCGACCTCGAGCGCATGGGTCACCGCCAGCCTGGCACATCCCCCCACGTCACCTCCTGACTTTCCGCCGCGTCAGTCAGCCGGGTTGCAGATCCTTTGCCATGACCCGCTCTCGCCGAACCTCGTCAGCCATCAGATCGCCCAGCTCTCCGGTGAAGCTGAACCCGTTGCGTCGGTAGAGCGCAGCGGCGGCGCCGTTCCCGTCCGCTATGTCGAGACGCAAGGTGTGGGCGCCGACGGACTCTCCCCAACGCTCGACCTCGCACAGCAGCGCGTCTCCCACCCCACGCCCACGTGCTGTCGGAGACACCCACATCGAGATGAGCTCGACCACGCCGTCGTCAGCAGTGGGTACACCGCTCGCCATACCGACCGCCTGGTCATCGAGCATCGCCCGGATGTTGTACGACCCCGGGATGCCCAGCCGACTGCGCCACCGTTCTTCCCGGTCGCCCTCACCTCGCCAGTCCGCGAGCTGGGAGCCGAACGCGTGGGGTGCCTCCTCCAACGCAGCCAGTCGCAGTGTGCGCCAGAGCTCCCAGTCGTGCGGGCTGAGACGGCAGATCTCGATCACGCAGCCAAGCATGCTCCGCGAGGCCGCTACCTGCCACTGCACCCACACCTGGTCGCACTGATCGACGACTACCTGCTGCGTACGTCCCGGCCGACCATCCGCAGCTGCTGCCCCGGGGGGCGACTCGAAACATGACGTTGCGGTCCCCAGTCGCAACGACCTTGATCGGCGGGACCGTCTCGCCGTCGAGCCAGTCGAGGCGGATTCCCCTTCATCACGGCGCTCAGAGCGGTGCCTGTGGATTCACTCGCCGGATGTCTCGGCATGCGAGCGGCCGGAGATCTGTCGTGACAACCAAGGGTCAGCGACAGCGAAGGGCACAATCGGCCAGAAGGGCACGAACCCGGTCGGGCCCGGAGGCGGTCAGCGCCTCGGCGGACATGGCTCGCGCGACATCGAGGTCGACGCCACGGACCGCAGCCTTCACCTCCGGGACTCTCGGCGGCGTACAACTCAGCTCGTCGACCCCGAGACCGAGCAGCAGGGGTACGGCGACCGGACTGCTCGCCAGGTCTCCGCAGACGGCGACCGCGACGTCCGGACCGACATCGGACACCACGGTGGCCACGAGTGCCAGCAGGGCGGGGTCGAAAGGGTCGGCGAGCCCTGCGACGGCGGCGTTGCCGCGCTCGGCTGCTGTTGTGTACTGCGTCAGGTCGTTCGTTCCGATGCTGACGAAGTCCAGGCCCGCGACGAGTGTGGCCGCCCTGAGAGCTGCCGCGGGAACCTCGACCATGATGCCGACGTCGAGTCCCGCGGGGACGTCACCGGTGCTGGCAGCGGCCGCCTCGATCAGCATCGCACGCGCCCACTCCACCTCGTCGCGCGTCGTGACCATCGGGAACATCACCTTGGTCGGGACACGCTTCGCCACCAGGCACACGGCCCGCAGCTGGTCGAGCAACAGCTCCTGTCGCGACCGGAAGACCCGGATGCCCCGCTCCCCGAGGAACGGGTTGGCCTCTGACGGCATCGAGAGGAACGGGAGAGGCTTGTCACCGCCGACGTCCCAGGTGCGCACGGTCATCGGCCGTCCGCCGAGCGCGGCCGAGACCGCCAGCAGCCGCTCGACCTGCTCGTCCACCGTCGGTGCGGTCGTGTGGTCGCCGAAGAGGATCTCGGTGCGGACGAGCCCTGACCCGTCGGCACCATATCTTCGCGCCTCGGCTGCCTCCTCCGGCGAGGCGACGTTGGCCAGCACCGCGACCGGGCGGCCGTCGCTGGTGACGGCCGGCGACTGTGCCTGGGACACGGCGACGTCGCGGGCCTCGCGGCGGCGCTCGATCTCCTGCCGCAGCCTGTCCTGCTCCCCCTCTCCGGGGTCGACCAGCAGGCGTCCTACCGATGCGTCGAAGGCGATCGTGACCCCTGACTCGACGGCTGCCGCCGCATCGCCTGCGTCAGCAAGGAGAGGGATGCCCCTCGATCTCACGACCAGGACGCCGTGGCCGGTCGAACCGCCCCGCACTGTCACGACGCCGTGGACCGTCAGGGCGTCGAGCGTGGCCGCGGTCGCTGCGTCCAGCTCGGGCACGACGAGGATGCCCTCGCCGGCGACCAGCGGCTCGGGTTGGCCGAGCAGGGATCGCAGGACGAGTCCCCGCACGCTCCTGACGTCTGCTGCCCGCTCTCGCAGGTACGGGTCAGACAGCGTGCCGTACTGCTGGGCGACGGCGCCGAGCCGCTCCCCCCAAGCCTCGACGGCCGAGGTGCCTGCGTCGATGTCATTCGACACGGCGGACGTGATCTCCGGGTCGGTGAGCAACGCCTTCTGCGCGGAGAAGATCTCCGCCGCACCCGGTCCCGCACTCGAAGCGGTATGACGGTGGAGCTCGTCGAGCCGGTCGGCCGCTCGTCTCAGCGCCTCACCGGACCGCTCGGACTCATCGGACGGCGAACCCGCCACATAACCCCTCGTGTCCACCTCCGCGGCAGCCACCAGGGCGGGGCCGATGGCGATGTCAAGCCCCGAGCCCGAGCCGCGCTCGACTGCCGGGACGATGTCGGGGGCCGAGGTGTCGTCGGGCACCGTGGCCGCACCCGCCCGAGGCGAAGCGTCGTCACCGAAGCTGTAGGCCGCCAGCTCGGCGACAGCTTCGAGGACGTCAGCCGCGTCGGGCCCGGAGGCGGACACGGCAAGTCGATGCCCATGACGCGCGTCAAGCGTGGCGACCTGGCTCAGACTCGCCGCGGTGACAGGGCCGCGACCGGTGGTCGCGTTGGTGAGCGTGACCTCGGCGGCGAACCGCCCCACGAGGGCGACCAGACGAGCCGCCGGGCGGGCATGCAACCCGTGCGCGGCGAGAACCTCGACCTCCACACTCTCGGCATCCTCGTCCAGGTCGAGAGCTGAGGCATCGACGTCAGCGGCCCCGGCTACCTCGACCACACCGAGGTGCTCACGCTTCCCGAGCAGACCCGCGTCGGCTTCGGCTGCCACGGCGTCGATGGTCGACCCCGTCGACGCCGCGACGACAGCGGCGACAAGGCCCTCGACGAGCGGTGCACTGCTGAGCCGCACCCTCTTGGCGACATCGGGGTCAAGGAACTCGAGCGCCATCTCCGCACTGAGCACGGCACTTCCGAGGTCCAGGAGCACGAGGACTCCGTCGGGACCGTCCACCTCGGTGATCGCCTGGGCCACCGCCGTGGCGTCGGTGCCGAACGCCGACTCGTCGAGCCCGGCGGCAATGGCCACCCGCGGACGCTCGTCGCCACTGACCATCTCACCGGCCAGGGCGACCGCCGCCTCCGCCAGCGACCGGCTGTGGGAGACGACGACGATGGAGATCACGACAACGTGGCGGCTGCCGACTCCAGCAGCAGCGTGGTGCTGGTGGCACCCGGGTCCTGATGCCCGGCGCTGCGCTCGCCCAGGTAGCTGGCCCTGCCCTTGCGCGCCACCATGGGGGTCGTCTCGTCACGTCCGCGAGCCGCCGCCTCCGCCGCAGCCTGCAAGGCGGCCGTCACGTCGCCCCCCGAGTCGATCGCGGCGTCGTAGGCGTCGACGGCTGGTGCCCAGGCGTCGTACATCGTCTTGTCTCCGAGCTCGGCCTTGCCCCGGGCGACAATGCCCTCGACACCTGCCCGCAGGGCCGCCCCGAACTGCGCCCCGCTGATCTCGGCCATGTCGGCGAGCGCAGTCCCGGTGCGGAGCAGGAACGTGCCGTACAGCGGGCCGCTCGCGCCGCCGATGGTGCTCACGAGGGTCATGCCCGCCTTCTTGAGCAATGCGTCGACGGAGGCGAACTCCTCCTTGTCGAGCGCGGCGACGACTGCGGCCATCCCGCGGTTCATGTTGGTGCCGTGGTCCGCGTCGCCGATGGCGGCGTCGAGCTGGGTCAGCTCGGCGGCGTGGTCGGCGATCGTCTCGGCGTACGCCGTCAGCCACGCCGAGACCGACGCGACGTCGACGGCCACGGTCACGCTCCCCAGCGAAGACCGGGGGTGTTGACCGGCGCGTCCCAGAGCCCTACGAGCTCGTCGTCGACCTTGAGCAGCGTCACCGAGCAGCCGGCCATCTCCAGCGAGGTGATGTAGCTGCCCACCAGCGACCGCGCGACGGTGATGCCCGCCTTGTCGAGCAGCTGCCGCACCTCGTTGAACATCACGTACAGTTCGATCAGGGGGGTGCCGCCCATGCCGTTGACGAAGGCGATCACGGAGTCCCCCTGCCCGTACGGCAGGTCACCGAGGATGGGGTCGACGAGCAAGGCAGCGACCTCCTTCGCGGGAGCCAGCGGAAGACGCTTGCGACCGGGCTCGCCGTGGATGCCGATTCCGACCTCCATCTCGTCGTCGGCCAGGTCGAACGTGGGCTTGCCGGCGGACGGGACGGTGCACGACGTCAGGGCCATACCCATGCTGCGCCCCTGGTCGTTGACTCTCTTGGCGAGGTCGGCGACCTCCTGCAACGAGCGACCCTCCTCTGCTGCGGCACCGACGATCTTCTCCAGCAGGACGGTCACTCCGACGCCGCGACGACCGGCGGTGTAGAGGCTGTCCTGGACGGCGACGTCGTCGTCGGTGACAACCGCGAGCACCTCTGTCCCCGCCTCCGCAGCGGCGAGCTCGGCGGCCATCTCGAAGTTCATCACGTCGCCGGTGTAGTTCTTGACGATGTGCAGGACCCCTGCGCCGCCGTCCACCTCCTTGGTGGCGGCCATCATCTGGTCGGGCACCGGTGAGGTGAAGACCTCGCCAGCACACGCCGCGTCGAGCATCCCGAGTCCGACGAACCCGCCGTGCATCGGCTCGTGTCCGGAGCCGCCTCCGGAGATCAGCCCGACCTTGCCCTGCCTCGGAGCGTCCAGACGGTAGATGACCTTGTTGTCGTGGTCGACGCGGACCCGATCAGCATGGGCGGCCTCGATGCCGAGCAGTGCTTCCTTGACGACGTCGGCGGGGTCGTTGATGAGTTTCTTCATGTGGTCATCTTGTCCTGCGGAGGGCTGGACGACAACCGGCCGGCCTCAGTCGTCGCGCAGCACCCGCGTGATCTGCGCCAAGACGTCCGCGTCCTCGATGGTCGACGGCACCGCCGGATCGGCTCCGTCGGCGATCTGCCGCATCGTCTTGCGCAGGATCTTGCCCGAACGCGTCTTCGGAAGCGCCGCAACAATGCTGACGTGCTTGAACGCCGCAACCGGCCCGACCTCGTCTCGCACGGCCGCCACCAGCTCGGCGGAGAGCCTGACCGGATCGATGTCGTGTCCGGCTTTGAGGACGACGAGGCCGCGGGGGAGCTGCCCCTTGAGCGGGTCGGCCGCGCCGATCACCGCACACTCGGCGACATCGGGGTGTTGGGCGAGCACGGCCTCGATGGACCCGGTGGACAGGCGGTGGCCGGCGACGTTGATGACGTCGTCGGTCCGGCCCATCACGAAGACGTAGCCGTCCTCGTCGATGTAGCCGCCGTCGCCGGACAGGTAGTAGCCGTCGTGGGCACTCAGGTATGACGACACGAACCGCTCGTCGTCACGCCACAGGGTCGGCAGCGTGCCAGGGGGCATCGGCAGCCTCACGCAGATGGCGCCTTCGCTGCCGGCCGCCACCTGGTTGCCGTGCTCGTCGAGGACCCGGACGTCATACCCGGGGACGGGGACCGAGGGGGAGCCGGCCTTGATCGGCATCGGGTCCAGCCCACGGAGGTTCGCCACGATCGGCCACCCTGTCTCGGTCTGCCACCAGTGGTCCACCACCGGCACGTTCAGCAGGTCCGAGGCCCAGTGGTAGGTCTCCGGGTCGAGCCGCTCCCCCGCCAGGAAGAGCTGGCGAAGCGTCGGCATCTCATGCTGCCCGCTGAGCTCACCCTCGGGGTCCTGCTTCTTGATCGCGCGGACTGCCGTCGGCGCGGTGAACAGCGCCTCGACGCCGTGCTCGGTGATCACCCGCCAGAAGGCGCCGGCATCCGGCGTCCCCACCGGCTTGCCCTCGTAGAGGACTGTCGTCGCTCCCACCAGGAGCGGGGCATAGACGATGTAGGAGTGTCCGACCACCCAACCCACGTCGGAGGCCGTCCACCACACCTGCCCGGGGGAGATGTCGTAGATGTTGCTCATCGACCAGCACAAGGCGACGGCGTGTCCCCCGTTGTCGCGGACGATCCCCTTGGGCTTGCCCGTCGTGCCGGATGTGTAGAGCACATAGAGCGGGTCTGTCGCCGCCACCTCGACACATGGCGCCGGGTCACCGGCGCCCGCCTTGATCGCGGTGGCCCAGTCGATGTCGCGGCCGTCGACCAGCGCCGCCTCGCACTGGGAGCGCTGCTTGATGATGACCGCGCGAGGTTTGTGGGACGCGATCTCGATGGCTCGGTCGAGCAACGGCTTGTAGGGCACGACGCGGGCCGGCTCGATCCCGCAGGAGGCCGACACGATTACGGTGGGCTCTGCGTCGTCGATACGAACGGCCAGCTCGCCGGCCGCGAAGCCACCGAACACGACCGAGTGCACGGCGCCGAGACGAGCACAGGCGAGCATCGCGATGACGGCCTCGGGGATCATCGGCAGGTAGATGACGACACGGTCACCCTTCGAGACCCCGAGTCCGCGAAGCGCACCGGCGAAGGCGGCCACCTGTTCCAGCAGCTCGGCATACGTGTACGACGCCACCGTGCCGGTGACCGGGCTGTCGTAGATCAGGGCCGTCTGGTTGGCGCGGCCCTTGACGACGTGGCGGTCGAGCGCGTTGTAGCAGGTGTTCATCGTGCCGCCGACGAACCAGCGGTAGAAGGGCGCGTTCGAGGCGTCGAGCACTGTCGTCGGTCGGGTGAACCAGTCGACGAGGCTTGCCTGCTCGCCCCAGAACGACTCCGGGTCGGCGAGGCTCGCGGCGTACGTGTCACGGTAGTTGCTGGCCATCACGCGCCCTCCAGTCGGTGTACGGCGAGTCCATCCTGCCTCGCGCCGCCGCGCCACGCGAGTGCCCGCGGCCCGCCGAGCGGTCTCCCCGGTGCCCCCCGGGTTTGCGATGTAAACAGTCCAGAAGGACGGTTGACATCGCAGACCTGCGATGTCCACCGTGGGTTTGCGATGCACCGCTCGCCGTCCGAGCCCTGGGATAGCGCGAGAGCAAGGCACCGATCGGATCCACCGGGCCTACCAAGGGCGGCGTCAGACGAGCGGGGCGGCGCTGCGAAGGGCGAGTCCGATGCCGACTGCGAACACCAGGGCCGCCGTGAGGATCGGTGCCGCCGTTGTGAGCCGGGCGATCCAGCGGTTGTGGCTGAACCGTCGCAGCCCACCCAACCGACCTGGCAGCTTGGCGATCAGGTAGCCCACGGTCGTCAGTGTCACGGCCATCCCGATCCCGTAGCCGATCACCAGGGCGACACCGAACCCCGTCCGACCGAGCCCTATTGCACCGAGCAGCACGATGAGCGCCGAGGGGCTGGGCACCAGCCCTCCGGCCATGCCCATCCCGACCAGGGTGAGGCGTCGGTATCCGCGTTCGTTGGCGGGCTGGTGCCCGACTGGGTGATCGTGTTCGTCGACGGTGGCAGGAGTGGTGTGGGCCTGGTCGTCGTGCCCATGGCCATGGCCATGGCCGTGCCCGTGCCCGTGGCCGTGCCCGTGCCCGTGGCCGTGCCCATGACTTTGGTCCTCGTCGTCGCGTTCGACGACGGCCGTCGACACAGTGCCGAGCCGAGGTTCCTCGGCCGCGTGGTCCTCATCGTGGCGTGTGGGCGCCAGCTCCGGCTCGCCGTGCCCGGGACCGTGACCATGCCCATGGCCGTGGCCGTGGCCGTGGCCCCAGAGGTCGTCGACGTACGAACGGCTGCGACGGCGGAGCGCTGCTCTCACGAGCGTCACGCCGATGGCTGCCACGAGGAGGCCGCTGACGACGCCGAGCACGGCGAGGACGGTCTCGCCAGCAAACGACGCCGACGCACTGAACAGCAGACCGAGCACCAGCACGCCCGCAGTGTGGGTCACCGTGACTGTGGCTGCGATGAGCACGGCGTCCTTCGGCGAGCCGCGGGTGCCCACCATGTACGCCGCCATGAGCGTCTTGCCGTGCCCAGGCAGCGCCGCGTGCGAGATACCGAGGACCACAGACAGCAGCAGCGCGAGCAGCCCCACGCCGATCGTCAGGTCCCTCGTTCCGACGAGTGAGTCGAGGTTCGCCGTCATCGAGTTCAGGAAACGTGCGACCGGGCCAGCCTGGGAAGGCTCAGGGAGGTTGGTGGGACCGGCGTCGGTCCCCGGCTGCGTCTGCAGCTCTACCGATCGCTGGTCCAACGGCGACGTCAGCAGGTCGTTGGGGTAGGAGCGCAGCTCGTCGCTGATGCTGCTTGTTGCGACGTCGCGGTCGCCGAGGTCGAGGCCATCACCCGTCGCCGTGATCTCGCGCCAGCCGATCCGGTCATCGAGATAGCTGTCGACGAACGAGACGGTGGAGGCCCCCCGGAGGTCGACGTCCGCACTCAGCGAGCATTCGAGGCGGCTCACATCGAGACCCGCCTGACCATCTCGGTAGGCGAAGGACGACGACTCCACGGTCCACGGAACCCCCGCACCGTCGACACGAAGCACGAGCTGGTCAGCGAGCACCACACACTGCGAGGCGGCGAAGGTGCTGCGCTCGGCGTCGGAGGCCTCGTTGTCACCATCGGTGTCGACGGTGTCGAGCTCCTGCAGTGTCGGCAGCTCCGCCGAGTCGATGACAGCGTTGTCGCGCACCCCGTCCAGGCTGAGCGCGAGCCCGTTGTAGTGGTTGATCGTGAAGTTGCCGAGCGGGTGCGCACTGGCAGGGCCGACGGGAATGACGAGGAGCGCCGCAGCCAGCCCGAGGATGCACCCGGCGCGCCGCCGGAGTCGACGCCTCGCCACCGCCACCACCGGCTCAGCCGTCCTGACGGAGCTTGTCCAGCGCCTCACGCGCCTGCGGAGCGAGAATCGGCGAGAAGTACGGGTTGATGTCGAGTGCTCGCTGCAGGGAGCGGCGTGCCTCGGGCACCATGCCGAGCGACTTCTCGATCATGCCGCGGTGGAAAGCGAAGAGTGCGCTGCGGGTGCCGATCCGCGCCGCAGCGATCGCATGGGCCAGAGCTTCGCGGTCTTTGCCGTTGACGTGCAGGGCCCAGGCGTAGGCATCCTCGACGAACACGCTCCTGCGCTCACCCCAGGCCTTGCGCGCCTGAACGAGCGCTTTGCGCTCCTTGCCGTGATCGGCGTCGTACAGCGCGAGCTCGAGGTCGAGGTTGACTCCGGCCGCGCGCTGGATCCGCTCCTGTGCGTCGATGAGGTCATGCTGCTCGGCGGCTTCCTCCGTCCGGCCGAGCGACACGAGGTAGTCGGAGTACTCGATGACGTACTGCGGCAGCGGCAGCCGCGCGACCACCCGCTCGTAGTGAGCGATGGCCCTCTCGGCGTTACCTCGAGCCGCCTCGGTCTTGGCGAGCCCATAGAGGTTCGGCACGAATGACGGAGAGAGGGTCTTGCCCTCGCGGTACCACCGTGCCGCCTCAGGCAGGTCGCCCTGGTTCCAGGCGAGCTCGCCGAGCTGGAACGAGGCGAAGGCCTTGTCGTCGGCGGAGTAGGCGATCTTGAAGGCCCGCCGCATTGCGAACTGAGCACCCTTCAGGTCCCCGCGCAGCTCGTAACTGTAGGAGACCCGCGCGTACGACGGGACGCCCGGCTTCAGAGCGACCATCCGCTGCAGCTCCTTGAACGCCGTGGGATAACGCCCGAGCTCCACCAGTGCATCGACCAGCACACCTAGGTTGACCGAGTCGTACTCGTTGATGCGTTGGGCCTGCCGCGTGAGGCGGAGAGAGCGACCGAAGTCGTGCCGCGCTGCGGCCAACGCCGCCTGCCCCGTCAGTGCGGGCGCGTTGTCCACCGGGGACTCGCGCAGGGAACGCCGGAACGCCCCGGCCGCCTTGCCGTAGTAGCTGGGGTCTCCGGACACCCGGGCCTGCTGGACGTAGGCCAGCCCCAAGGAGGCCCACGACCCGGAGTCCGCGGGAATGCGGCGCAGTCGCTCCTGCAGCGACGCGATGGCGTCCGTCATATCGCCTGGGCCGGCTACCGCTGCTGCGCTGACCGAGCCCCGACCCTCGGGGGGAGCAGGCGCGGATCGGTCCGGAGTGACGATCACGGCGGCAGCCAAGAACATCGCCACCCCCAAGGCGATGGCAACGGCTCCGAACCGCCAGATGCGGCTCGCGCTCATCCCCTTGCCTTCGTCACGAGACGCGCGGAGACCACCAGGTTCTCGGTGTACTGACCCGCTTCGACGTCATACGACCCCCCACAGGTGACGAGATTCAGGACTGGGGGACCGCCTTGACGATAGACCCGCTTCGACGGAAACTCCTCGCGCGGGTAGAGCACGCTGCTGAAGACCTTGAACGTGGCGGTCGTCGCGTCGGCACGATCCACCCGGATCAGGTCGCCTTCGCGCAACGAGGAGATGCCGTAGAACACCGCCGGCCCAGTCGGGGAGTCGACATGTCCGACGAACACCGCGGCACCGCCCTCGCCGGGCCGAGGACCGCTCTGCCACCAGCCGACGTCGTTCCAACGTTGCGGCACCTGCAGGGCGCCACCGACAACGTCGAGGTTGATCAGCCCCTCGCGCAGCCCGAGCGTCGGGACGATCAGCTCGGTGGGGATGGCGGCGGACCCCTCGCCGGCTTTCACCGGCTCCGTCTTGAGGGTCTTGAGCACCTCCGGCTGGGGCTGCACGCCCTGGTACCGAGGAACGAGAATTTTCTGTCCGATTTCGATGGCGCTGGGGTTGTCCAACGAGTTGAGGCGGATGATCTCGTTGACGACGGTCTGTGGATTCTTGCCGGGGACGTACGTCGCAGCGATCTGCCACAGGCTCTGGC
>Ga0136630_1000918_pt1 | contig 11769 bp, 6 predicted proteins | sample AntDrymUQ5682106_2_FD_105496 | JGI IMG/M metagenome (GOLD analysis project Ga0136630, IMG submission 105496) | Polar desert sand microbial communities from Dry Valleys, Antarctica - metaG UQ568 (21.06) | ecosystem: Environmental > Terrestrial > Soil > Desert | place: Antarctica: Dry Valley...
CTATCGTTGCCGCCTCCGACACATACCGCTCTGATGCGAAACCTACCTCAACGCGTCGACCCAGGGTCATATCAGTGTCTGAACTACCGTCAAATGACAATTGATTCACAGCCTCTCAGCGGTCTTGCCCAACGCCTGTCCCGTTGAGGCGCTGGTAGGTTGATGCGGCGATTCGTTGCCATCTTGGCTTATACGGAAACGTCATGAAACCGGAGCGGGTTGAAATCGCCACGATTTGCGGCCATATTTCGAGCGTTTCGGCAAACCATCACCGATTCCAACGGAGGAGTTCATGAAAAGTCTGCGTCTGCTGCTGGCCGCCGCCCTCGTCGCCGTGTTGTCCGGCTGCGGCTACAACGAAATCCAGAGCCGCGATGAAGGCCTGAAGGCCGCGTGGGCCGAGGTGCTGTCGCAGTACCAGCGCCGCGGCGACCTGATTCCCAACATCGTCAACACCGTCAAAGGCGAAGCGAACTTCGAGCAGGAGACCTTGACCCGCGTCGTCGAAGCGCGTGCGCGCGCCACCGCGATTCAGGCCACGCCGGAGCTCGTCGACGATCCGGCCGCGCTGCAGAAGTTCAGCCAGGCGCAAGGTGAGTTGAGCTCCGCGCTGTCGCGTTTGCTGGTGGTGGTGGAGAGCTATCCGAACCTGAAGGCTAACGCCGGGTTCCAGGACCTGCGCGCGCAGCTGGAAGGCACGGAAAACCGCATCGGCATTGCGCGCAAGCGCTACATCGACACGGTGGCCGGCTACAACACCTTCGTGCGCCAGTTCCCGCAGAACCTCACGGCGATGATCTTCGGCTACAAAGAGAAGGTGCAGTTCACCGTCGAAAACGAAGCGGCGATCCAGAAGGCACCGGCGGTGGACTTCGGAAAGAAGTGACGTATTCGTCCGCAGGCACGATGCGCAGCATCGCAGCGCACGGCGTCCTGGCGGTGGCCGCCGTACTGCTGGCATCCGCTTCCTTCGCGGCCGACGCCCCCCGCCAGCCCGACGGCCTGCTCGCGGTTCCACCGCTCGCGCGCATCACCGATTACGCCGACGTCCTGTCGCCGTCCGACAAACGCGCACTCGAAGACAAACTCGCCGCATTCGAAACGGCGCACGGATCGCAGATCGCGATCGTCGTCGTGCCGAGCGTGAAGCCGGAGCCGATCGAGGATTTCTCCAACCGCGTCGGCAATACCTGGAAGATCGGCCGCGCCGACGTCGGCGACGGCTTGCTGATTGTAGTCGCGGTGCAGGACAAGCGCGTGCGCATAGAGGTTTTTCGTGCGCTCGAAGGCGCGGTCCCCGATGCGACCGCCAAGCGCATCATCCGTGAACAGATCGCGCCGCGCTTCAAGACCAACGACTACGCCGGGGGCTTGAACGCCGCGCTCGACGCCATCTTCAAGCAGATTGAAGGCGGCGGATTGCCTGCGATCGAGCCGCGTGCGCCGACGAATTACGGGTTAGAAAGCGACACCATCGAATTGCTGTTGCCGTTTGTGATCGGCGGCATCGTGATCGGCAGCATCCTGCGCAGAATGTTCGGCGTGCCGGGCGCGATGCTTGCGGGCGGCGGCGCCGGTGTCGCCTCGTATTCGGTGCTGTCCTCCGCATTGCTCGGCGGCATTGCGGGGTTGTTCGTATTTCTGGTGGCCGCCGCGATGGGCGGCAGCGTGGGTCGGGCGGTAGGCGGCCGGCGCGGCGGCGATATCTTCATTCCCGGCGGCTGGTCGGGCAGCGGAGGTGGCGGTTGGAGCAGCAGTGGTGGCTGGTCGTCCGGGGGCGGCGGCGATGCAGCCGGTGGTGGCGCGAGCGGAGACTGGTGATGAGTTCTACGCTCCTGCGCACACTCAAACACCTGTTCACTTTGCCGGGCGCAGTGGAGCGGGCGTTTCCGGCCGCAACGCTTACGCGGATCACCGAGGAAATCGCGGCGTCCGAGGGGCGTCATACCGGCGAAACTCGCTTCGCGGTCGAAGGCGCATTGCCGTGGTCGTATCTGTGGAAGAACCTGTCGGCGCGTTCGCGCGCGCTGATGGTGTTCTCCAAGTTGCGCGTGTGGGATACGGAGGCGAACAACGGCGTGTTGATCTATGTGCTGCTTGCCGATCGCAGCGTGGACATCGTGGCCGATCGTGGCATCGCCACACGCGTATCGCAGCAACAGTGGAACGCCGTATGCGACGCGATGCGCGAGAAGTTTCACGCTGGCGACTTCGGCGCGGGCGCGATCGCCGGCGTGCAAGGGGTTGGCGCGCTGTTGGCCGAACACTTCGCTACCCATGCGGAACACGACAACCCCAATGAGTTGTCCAACGCGCCTACCGTGCTTTGATCGAGTCGGCCGTGTACATTTAATCTTGGAGCCAAGACAGAAAGGGTTTTATGGCAGATTTCAAGCGCAAGGTCACCCGTGGTGTCCGATGGAGCGGTATTAACACGCTAAGCACTACCGCAATACATTTTATTGAGCTCGCCGTCTTAGCTCATCTGCTCGGGGCAGAGGCTTATGGACTAATGGCCATTGTCAGCGTGATAACGGGCTTCGGGACTGTCTTCTCAAATCTAGGGCTATCGGGGGCTGTTATACAACGACTGTCTCCAACGCGTGAAGAGTTATCCACTTTATATTGGATGAATGTCGTTGCCGGTTTTGCGCTATTCATTTTGTTTGCTCTTGTCGCTCCCCTAGTGGCCACTGCGTTCGGCGCGACACAGCTCAGACCGTTGTTGTCTGTCGCAGCATTTTCCTTTGTTATTTACTCTATTGGAGCGCAGTTTTCAGCACAAATCGTTAAGCAGCTACGTTTCGATATCCTTACAAAATTCAATATCGCAAGCTCCCTGATTGGCATGGTTGTTTCTGTGGCGCTAGCGTTGTACGGATTTGGCGTGTGGGCATTAATCTGGGGAAGCCTTAGCGTCACGTTTTCCGTCACTATTATGAGGATTGCATGGGCGAAAGCGGAAAAAACGTTACCGTTCCTGCATTTCAACTGGAACGAGGGAAGGAGATATTTGAGTTTTGGTGTTTATCTTACGGGGCAGATGTTTGTTAATTATATTAACTTTCGCATCGACCAGTTACTGGTCGGCTATCTCTTAGGCGCCATTGCATTGGGTTATTACAACATGGCTTTTCGTTTAGCTGTCGCTCCTTTTATGAGAATAAACAGCATCTTGACAGCCGTGGCCTTCCCTGCGTTTTCGTTGGTTCAAGACGACCAGGCATTGCTAAAAAGAGGCTTTATGAAAATGATTGGTCTTGTTACATCAGTGAATGCGCCCGTTCTCGTTGGCATGGCAGCGTTAGCGCCGCTGCTTGTCCCCATATTCTTAGGCGAAAAATGGCGTCCTGCGATACCGCTGGTTCAGATCCTCGCGTTCTATTCTTTATTTCGATCATTCGGAAGCGCTGCGGGCAGTCTCATTATCGCAAAAGGAAAGGCAAAATGGATGCTTTACTGGAATCTGTCATTAACTTTGTTGATTCCGCCGACTATCTTTGCCGCAGCCAAAACGGGCGATATGGTTAATGTTTGTTACTCGCTCGTCTTACTCCAGTTTTTTCTTGCTTTTATCCACTACAGAGTCCTTATACGTAAGCTCATCGGTCCGTGCTTTACCGAATACGCCGCAGTCATAGCAAAACCTATTGTCTTAGCGTTGTGTATGGGTGCCCTAATGTCGTTGGTGATCCGTTTCGTTGCAATAGATAGCAACATCCTGGCTTGTGGGCTGGCCGCGATAGTTGGACTGGTTGGGTATATAGTATTATCCTTCGTCTTCCAAAGGGCGCTAGTTACAGAGGCCATCGTGCTCCTTTTCGGTGGACCACGAAAAGAGTCATTGTCATAAAGCACCAGCTTCAGTCGTAGCTATTAAGGCTTGTAGAGTCGGTGGTATCGAAGCTCGAGCAAAACGGTCGGCATCATATAGGCCGGCCGAGATTTCGCAACTTCTGCGGCCAGTTGAAGCATCGCAATCGCCAATCGCTGCCTTCGGCCGCCAGCGCGCCAGCATAGCCTTCGCCGAGATGCAAGCTGCATAAGGTCCAACGCGCAGCCTCGCGCTCGTCGTCGTGGACGCGCAGCGACACGCGCGACTCGTCCGGTGCGAGCGAAACGGTGAAGCGGTCGAGCGGGCCGAACAAGCCGGCCCCGGTTCCCTTGATATAGGATTCCTTGCGCGTCCAGCCGGCAAAGAATGCCGCGCGCTGCTGTTCCCGAGGCAGAGCGCGGAGCTCGGCGATTTCGGCGGCAGAAAAGAAACACTCTGCGATTTCCGGACCTACGATTGATTCCTTGATAAATTCGACATCGATGCCGAGCTCGCGTTTTTTGGTCACGGCAAGCATGGCCAGATCATGCGAGTGCGAAAGATTGAAGCGGAGATCACAGCCTGCGGAAAGCACGGGTTTGCCGTGCGCGCCATAATCGAAGCGGAGATCGGCGGGCGAGGTGTCGAGGTAGCGTGCGAGCACGGTTCGCAGCCAGCCGCGAGCCGCGATGAAATGTCGGCTGTCTTTTTCAAAACGAAAACGCGCCGCGCGGTCCAATTCATCGGGCGAGAGCACGGCTTGCAGATCGGGCAAAGCGGCAAGCGACGCGCGCCAGACATCGACTTGATCCGCCGCAATGCGAAGCCTCACGCCAAGGACGCTCGTTGAATGCTGGGTTTGTGAGCTAGGAGGTGGCAACCGCGTGCCGGCTTCCAGCAGCATCGTCTTGGACCCCGGTGGACGTGTGCGACGCCCTTCGCGCCTCGGCCAGGCAGATTCTCATCTGCTCGGCCAGCGGTCCTACACGGGGTTCTGTAAACAGCTCGACGTGCGCCCCTGGGACCATCCGATGCGTTGCTTGGGCGGCAAGCCGGGACCAGGCGTTCTGAATTTCGCGGCGCCGCACCTCGTCCATATCGTCGGCCGCCCAGATAAACCAGATTTTGCCGGCATAGGCTCTCGGCACATAGTTATCTTTCGCGCGCTGGTGCGTATCCCTGATATAGCGCCACAAAAGCCCGCGCGACAAAGGCAGCCTGCACGCCATGCAAATCCGAATCGCGATTCTAATTACCAATACGTAGGCGAGCTCCTTGATGACAGTTGGATTGACCAGCCTGCGCAAATGCCTTTCGACACGGCTGCGATAACGATCGCGTGCCGTTGGCATTTTCATATAGGTTCTCGGCGGCAGCGGATCGATCAACACCAGCGCCGCGATCTCTTCGCCTTGGGCGAGCAGCTGCTGCGCCATTTCCAGCACGATCAGCGTCGCCACACAGTCGCTGCTCAAATAATAAGGTCCGTGCGGCTGTACCTTGCGCAGGTGAGTCAGGTTATATGCGGCCATTTCTTCAATGCGTGTCATCCGCCTCTGCATCGGGTCCCAGTGAGAGCTGATTCCGTAGAGGGTCTCCTCGGCGCCAAGGTGGCCGCAAAACTCGCGCAGCATCGTTGCGATGCCCATCCATACGCTGAATAGCGGCGGGGTCGTTCCGTGCGGGTTGAGCGGCACGACTACGTCCGATTCATCGAGAGAATCTCCCGCCGCCAGGATTTGGCCGATCTCTTCTACGGTCGGCGCCTGGAACAGCGTCGCGACCGACAATCGCCGGCCGCAAGCCTTTTCGATTTCGGCGAGCACGCGAAGCACCAGAAACGAATGCCCGCCGAGATCGAAGAAATTGTCGCGGATGCCGACCTGATCGATTTTCAAAACCTTGGCGAAGATCGCGGCGACTTGCCGTTCGAGTGGCGTGCGCGGTGCAACGGGGGTCGAATCGGAGAGCAGCCGATCGGGCGCCGGCAGCGCTTTCCGGTCGAGCTTACCGTTTGGCATCAGCGGCATCTGGTCGAGCGCCACGAACGAGGACGGCAGCATGTATTCGGGAAGCAGGTCCTTGAGGAAGCTTCTGAGCTCGTCGGCGCTTGCAGATGAGCTTAGATCATTGGGTACGATATACGCCGTGAGCCGCTTATCGCCGGGATGGTCTTCGCGCGCGAGGACCGCTGCTTCACGCAGCTTCGGATGCTGACGCAGGCACGCTTCGATCTCACCCAATTCTATCCGGAAGCCGCGTAGTTTGACTTGGCTGTCGATTCTTCCGAGAAATTCGATGCTGCTATCCGCTCGATAGCGGGCGAGATCGCCGGTCTTGTACAGTCGTTCATTCGGATCATCACTGAAAGGATGGGAAATGAATTTCTCGGCGGTCAACTCCGGGCGGTTCAGGTAGCCGCGAGCGAGTCCGGCTCCGGCGATGTGCAGCTCGCCGGGTACGCCGATTGGCACCGGGTTTAGCGCGCCATCGAGAATGTAGATCTCGGTGTTGGCGAGCGGGCGGCCGATCGAAATCGGCTGATTCGCTCGCACGCGCTCAGCGCTCGACCATATCGTCGTCTCGGTGGGCCCATACAGATTGCTCAGAGAAGGGCATCTCGCGAGCAGCTGGTCGGCAAGTTCCCGCGGCAGTGTTTCGCCACCGCACAAAACTCGCAGCTTGCCGCTTCCCTGCCAGCCGGCCTCGATCAGCAAGCGCCATGTCGCCGGCGTTGCCTGCATCAGAGTGATGCGGCAATCGGCGAGGCATTCGCTCAGCGATTCGCCGTCGGCAGCCGTCTCGCGGCTTGCAAGCACCAGGCGCGCGCCGGCGATAAGCGGCAGGTAGAGCTCGAGCGCTGCGATATCGAACGACAAGGTCGTTACCGCAAGCAGCGAATCTTCCTCTGTGATCGCAGTGTGTTCGCGCATCGCATGGAGCAGATTGGCGAGCGCGCGGTGCGCGATGCAGACACCCTTGGGTTTTCCTGTCGAGCCCGAGGTGTAGATGATGTAGGCGAGCGTGTCGGGCCGCGTCGGGCTCGTCACCGGGCCGCCGTCCTCCCGAGCGATCGCCTCCCCATCGCCATCGAGCTCGACGAGCTTGGCCCCGTGCTCCGGCATCGAGGCAACGAGCGCCGACTGGCTCAGAATCACCGGCACCCCTGCATCGCGCACCATGAAGGCCAGACGGTCTTTGGGAAACGACGGGTCCAGGGGTAAGTAGGCGCCGCCCGCTTTCAGCACCCCCAATAGCCCCACCACCATCTCGAGCGAGCGCTCCACGTACAGACCGACCGGGATTTCGACTCCGACGCCGAGCTTCACAAGGTACCGAGCGAGGCGGTTTGAGCGCTCCTCGAGCTCTCGGTAACTGAGCGAGTCCTCCCCGAATACCACCGCCGTCGCCTTGGGCGAGCGCTCAGCCTGCGCCCCGATCAGCCCGTGCACGCACGATTCCCAAGGATAGTCCGCCGCAGTGGCGTTCCACTCCACCAGCAGACGGTGTCGATCCGCCTCCGGCAGGATCCGAAGCTCCGAGATGCGCCGCTCAGGCTCTTCCACTATGCTCCAAAGGAGAGTCTCCAGTTGCGACGCCATCCGTCCAATCGTCGACTCCTCGAACAGATCCGTCGAATACTCGAACCATCCCTCCAGACCACTTCCCGTCTCCTTGAGCTCGAGAGTGAGGTCGAACTTCGCACTCGATGCGTGATACTCGACGGCCGAAAGGTCGATGTCGCCGAGTTTCGACACCTTGCGCGTGTCCTGGACGTGCAGAATGAGCATGACTTGAAAAATGGGCGTGTGGCTCAGATCCCGGTCGGGCTGCAGCTCTTCGACCAGCTTCTCGAAGGGAACGTCCTGCCGGCCGAAAGCCTCGATGCACGTCTCGCGAACCCGTCCCAACAGGTCGACGACCCGCGGCTCTCCCGAGAGATCGGTGCGGAGAGCGAGTGTGTTGATGAAGCATCCAATCGCATCCTCGACCTCGCGCCGATTGCGACGCGCAACGGGTGTTCCTACGCAAATGTCCGTCAGCGCCGTGTAACGATGGAGAAGTATTTTGAAAGCGGTTAGGAGCACCATGAAGAGCGTTGTCTCGGTTCGCTGCGCTAAGGACTTGAGCGAGTCTACCAGTGGCATCGAGAACGAGATCGAGTGGCACCGACCCTGATAGCTCAGCATCGGCGAGCGGGGATGGTCGGCGGGAAGATCGAGGACGGTCAAACGACCGCCGAGCTTCTTGCGCCAGTACGAAAGCTGAGACTCCAAGAACTCGCCTTGAAGCCATTCACGCTCCCAGACCGCGAAATCTCCGAACTGCACCGAAAGCGCCGGCACGTTGGCGGGGGTGCCGATCGTTTGCTGCTCGTAAAACGCCTTTAGCTCCCGCAGGAACACCATCGATGACCAGCCGTCCGACACGATGTGGTAGAGGCACCAGAAGAATAGGTGGTCATCGGGCCCGAGTTTCAGCAGCTTGGTTCGTAGAAGTGGGCCGGTGGCGAGGTCGAACGCTCGTTCGGATTCAATGAGCGCGATGCGAGTCGCCTCAGCCTCCGGGTCGTCCGACGTGGTCACATCCACGCTCTCAAAATCGAGCCTGGCCGAAGGCGACACGATCTGCACGGGGTTACCGCCGCGATCTCTGAATGTGGTCCGAAGTATCTCGTGGCGCTCCAAGATGGTTTGGAGAGCCGAGCGAAGAGCCTCCTCGTGCAGTCGGCCGCGCATCCGTCGCGCGTTGGGCAGGTTGTAGACGGGGCTATGCGGATACATCAGACTCAGAAACAGAAGGCGTTCCTGCATGAAAGAAAGCGGCGCACCTCCTTCACGAGGAACCGGTCGAAGTTTAGCCGCTGCGCCACGTTCAGCGGCACGCTCCTGCCTCAGGAGATCGAGAATCTCGGTTTTGTGGTCGGACAGACTGTTCTGAAGCTCGGGCGTTATGACTCCTTTGGGCGCGCGCAGGCGTAGCTGGTCTCCTTCCGCCCAAATCTTCACCCCAAGGCTCGAGAGATCCAGAAGGAGATTGTCGAGATTCATAAGGTGATCTCTTCCATGTCCGGGCGGTCGCCGCCGTCGTCTCCTGCGTTCGCGACACTCGCGAGCGCTAGTTGTTTGGAGAGCAAACTCGCAAGAGATCGAACACTTCGCCTATTGATGAACTCCGCCATCGGGAGATTCATTCCCAGCTCCTCGTTGATTCGATTTCGCAGTTCCATGTGCATCAGTGAATCGATACCGAGCTCATCGAACGATCGATCGGAATCGAGACCGTTAGCCGGGTCCATGCCCACGATGCGAGCGACTTCCCGGGATACGTGTCGGACGACGAGCTGCTCGCGCTCGATCGATGCGACTTGCCTCAATTGTTCCACGAGGTCGACCCTTGCTCGGGGAGTCTCTTCCCCCGTCGAAGAGCTCCCTGGAGCCAAACCCTCGAAGAATGCGGGCGTGACTCCAGCTGGATATTGGCTTAGGAATCGGCCCCATTCGAGGGGAAGCACGCCAGTTTGGACGTCGTCGTCCGCCAAGAGCTGCCCCAAAACGCTCATACCTTCGCGGGTTGGTATTGGCTCCCAACCCTGATCGTACATGCGTTTCTTGGCGCGCTCGTCCATGTTCGCGGCCATCCCCACCTCGCCCCAAGGACCCCAATTCACGGACAGGGCGGGCAACCCTCGCCTGCGGCGGTAGTGGGCAAACGCATCCATGAAGGCGTTGGCCGCGGCGTAGTTGCCCTGTCCGCGCGATCCCAAAAGGGATGCCGCCGAAGAGAAGCACACGAAGAAGTCCAGGGAGAGCCCACGCGTAGCCTCGTGGAGGTTCCAAACGCCTGTGACCTTCGGAGCCATCACCCGCCTGAGCCGATCGCCGTTCTGTTGCAGCAGGACGCCGTCGTCCAATATGCCGGCGGCGTGAACGACGCCGCGAAGAGGCGCTCTGGCCGAGAGCTGAGCGAGCACCTCCTGCAGGTCGTCTCGTTCGGCAACGTCCGCTCGAAGCAACAGGATATCGGCGCCGGTCGCCTCCAGCTCCCGGATGACTTTCTGCGCTGCCGGCCCTGGCGATCGACGACCGACGAGGGTCAGATGGCTCGCACCCTGTTCCACGAGCCATCTCGCCACTTCGAGGCCCAGTGCCCCGAGCCCTCCGGTGATAAGCACATTGCCATCGCGCGCGATCGAGAAGGGTCGTACGCGCTCGTCCTTCGAAGCTCTGCGCTTTCGGGCGAGTCGTGCTACGTAGCGCGAATCGCCTCGGAATGCGACCTGATCGTCCCGACCGTCCTGTAGCTCGTCGCAAAGCGCGACAATCTCCTCCCGGGCGCTTGACTTGGACAGGTCCACTCGGACCGGGCGGAGCTCGGGATGCTCCAGACTCAAGACCGCCCCCAGTCCCCAGAGCGGGCTTTGCGCCGGATCGACCATATCGCTCTCAATCACGGCTTGAGCTCCCCGGGTCACTATCCAGAAACGGGGCGTCGGCGTCGTGGAGGCTACGAGCGTTTGCAGAATCTGGAGCACGCTCGCACTTCCCATACGCACTCCCCTTTCGATGCTCTCGAGAGAGAGTTCGTTATCGGCAGTGCTCCAAATATGGACGACACCACGAAGTCCGTCGCGCGCACATTCGCGATACAGTCTCTCGTAGTCGGCGGATGAGCCGGGATCGATGGTGTAGCGATCATCGCCCGAACGATCGAATCTCTCGCCCGCCTGCACCCGAACACACGACTGGCCGCGCTCCTGCAAGCGAGAGCAAAGAAGAGTGCCGATCTCGCTGTCGTCGAACACCAGCCAGCGATTCGGCCCGGGGTCGGCTGGCGAGGTGATCCACGGCGCCTTGCGCCAAGTTCTTTCGTAGGTCGCCGGCTCCCGGAGACGAAGCCCGCGAAGCACGGCTTCCCGCCTCGCACGACGAGTCGTCGCGCCGGTAATTCGAGCGATAGGCGCTCCCCGTTCGTCATAGAGATCGATGTCGGCGGTGCGATTCGGGGACGACGGATCGTCAGAAGGTCGTAACTTCGCCTGCGCCCACCCATTCACGGCGCCGGTGCGATAGATCTCGATGCTCTCCCACCCCACCGGGATATAGACGTTCTCTGGATCCTCGGGAGGGAAAGCGATGGCCACGGCCTGACCGCAGGCGTCGAGAAGCACCGGATGGACCACATGGTCGCGGGCGGATGAACGGATGGAATCTGGAGGAGCGATCTCGGCGAACGCTTCCTCACCTCTCACGCGAATACGTTTGATGGCGCGAAACCCTGCCCCGAGATCCAGCCCCTGATCTAGGAAGCGGCGATAGCAATCGGAGCTCGCGATCTCCTGGGCGTCCCCACCCGTGAACGTCGAAACCGAAGCGTCCCCGGGTACCGACTCCGCGCGCGGCGCACCGATGCTGCCGGAGACGTGCAGGAGCCAACTCGCCTCGCTACCAATGGTCGCCGGGACGAAGCTGGAGATTTGAAACGCGTAGCCACCGCCCGACGACGGTTTGAGAACGCATTGCAGCGTGCGCGTCCCGTCTTCGGGCAGCAACAGCGGGTTTTGGACGGAAACGTTCTCGAGCCGTACGACGTCGCTGCCGAGGGCCAGGGCGCCGGCGGCAAAGGCCATCTCGAGGTAAGTCGTGGCAGGAGGCACGAGCTTTTCGAAAAGCCGGTGGTCGCCGAGATAGGACGGAGACCTCGAGCCGACCCGTGACTCGAATTGCAGCTCGTCCTTTCGGAGCGCGGCCGAGTGAATCCTTTCGCCGAGCAGGGGATGGCGAACCCCCTCTCGTGTGCCGTTCGACGCCCCGTCCGTCCCGTAGCCTTCCGGCTCGATCCAGAAACGTTGTCTCTGAAAGGGGTAGGTGGGGAGCGGGGTGCGTCGGGGGTGGTAACCGCGCTCGTAACCCTGCCAGTCGATGCTCTGCCCGCGAACGTAGAGTTGGGCGAGA
>Ga0136630_1000920_pt1 | contig 11756 bp, 12 predicted proteins | sample AntDrymUQ5682106_2_FD_105496 | JGI IMG/M metagenome (GOLD analysis project Ga0136630, IMG submission 105496) | Polar desert sand microbial communities from Dry Valleys, Antarctica - metaG UQ568 (21.06) | ecosystem: Environmental > Terrestrial > Soil > Desert | place: Antarctica: Dry Valley...
CTTCTTCGCGTCGCGCTGCCACTCCTTGGACAGCTTCACACGAAGGTCGAGGTAGATCCGGGCGCCGAGCAGCAGCTCCAGCTCGGCGCGCGCGCGGGAGCCGATGTCGCGCAGCACCGACCCGCCCCTGCCGATGACGATGCCCTTCTGCGAGTCGCGCTCGACGTAGAGGGTCGCCGTCACCGCGAGCACCCCCTCGGCGCTGCCCGGGCCCATCTCCTCCACGACCACGGCGATCGAGTGGGGCACCTCCTCGCGCATCAGCGTGATGGCCTTCTCGCGGATGATCTCCGCGACCAGCTGCTCGGGGGGCTGGTCGGTGACCTGGCCCCGCGGGAAGTACGGCGGGCCCTCCGGCATCCGGTCGACGATCAGGTCCGCCAGCGCCGCCACGTTGTCGCCGGTCGCGGCGGAGATCGGGACGACCTCGGCCCAGTCCCCCAGCTCCGCGAGCCGGGCGAGCTGCGGCAGCTGCCGTGCGCGGCCGGTCCTGTCGACCTTGTTCACCGCGGCGATCACCGGGGTGGCGACCTCGGCGAGCAGCCCGGCGATGAACCCGTCGCCCCGCCCGATCTCCACCGACCCGTCGACGAGGAACACGACGAGGTCGACGCCCGACAGCGTGCCGCGCGCCACCTCGTTGAGACGGGAACCCAGCAGCGTCTTCGGCTTGTGCAGCCCCGGGGTGTCGACGAAGACCACCTGCGCGTCGGCGCGGTGGAGCACGCCGCGCACGGCATGGCGGGTCGTCTGCGGCACCGGCGTCGTGATCGCGATCTTCTGGCCCACCAGCGCGTTCAGCAGCGTCGACTTCCCGACGTTGGGACGGCCGACGATGGAGCAGAATCCGGAGCGCATCGCGCCAGCCTATCGAGGGCGGCGCGCGGACCAGGGAGGACGATGTTGGCGGTCGAGCGGTTCGAGGCCCGGGTCGAGGCGAGGGGCGACCCCCGCGCCGGCGCGGTTGCCTGCGCCGGTCGTGCACGACGAGCGGACCACCTGCGCTCAGGGAGCGGTGCGATCCCGCCACGCGGCGAGCAGGTCGGCCTCGCGGGCGCGCGACAACCCGGTCGCCGTCGGCCGCCCGCGCCCGGCGTGCCAGTGGAGGGTGTCGGCGACCGTCTCGTGCAGCGGCCGGAACGCCAGGCCGGCCGCCACGGCGAGACGGTTGCTGGCGCGCATCATGCCCGCGGCCTCGCCGCCGTCCGGCAGCCACAGCGGCAGCTGGGACCACGGCTCGATTCCGGCATCGAGCAGGAACGTCTCGTCCACCCACTCGACCTCGGCGCCGGTCGCCACCACCGTGCAGCACACGTCGAGGAAGCGCCCCATGGTCAGCGTCTCCGCCGGACCGACGGCGTTGTAGGCCCCACCCCTGCCGCGCTCGGCGAGCGCGATCATCCAGCTCCCCAGGTCGCGGGCGTCGATGAACTGCACCGGACGCTCCGGGCGGCCGGGGGCGAGGACCGCGCCGCCGGCGGCGACGCGCGCGGGCCAGTAGGTGAACCGGTCGGTGGGGTCGTGCGGCCCGACGACCAGGCCGGGCCGGACGGTGCAGAGGCGGTCGCCGAGCACCGCGGCCGCGGCGCGCTCGCACGCCGTCTTGAGGCCGCCGTAGGTCTCCCCGGTGACCTCCTCGACCTTGGGAGGCGGCGGGTCGGCGAGCGCGGCGGCCTCGTCGACCCCCGGCCGCGACACGTCCGCGTACGCGGAGATGCTCGAGACGTAGAGGTAGGCGTCCACCCGGCCGGCCAGCGCGGTGGCCGAGTCGCGCACCAGCCGCGGCACGTAGCCGCACGTGTCGACGACGACGTCCCACCGCCGGTCGCCGAGCGCGCCCAGTCCCCCGTCGCGGTCCCCGAGAACCTCATCGACGTCGCCGGGCCGGTGGGGCGGCGTCTGCCCCCGGTGGAAGACGGTGACATCGTGCCCGGAGGTCAGCGCCGCGTCCACCAGGTGCCTGCCGATGAACTTCGTCCCGCCGATGATAAGCAACCGCATGGTTGCAGATGCTACCGCCTCCACCCGGCGCCGGGCGGTCAGCCGAGGTCGGGCTTGTCCTGTTCCTTCTCCGGGCGGTGGCCCGGCCGGTTCTCCTCGGGCACCGGACCGGCGTGGTCGTCCGCCGGTTCGACCTGGTCCCCGGCCCGCAGCTCGACCCCGTCCTGGCTGGTCGAGCCGAGCCCGGCGCGGCGCAGTTCCGGCTGCTGTGGCTGTTTGCTCATCGTCACGCTCCCCGGTTGGTGGTCCCTGGGCCAGTCCCCTGTCCCTGCCCGCCGACGACGGCGGTCACACCCGGCGGCGCCTGCTACAACGATCCCGAGGCGCGATCCACTCCACCGCCTGGTCCGTGATCGCACAGATGCGGTCGTAGTCCTCGTCGTAGTGCCACACGGTGACACCGGCGAGCTCCGCCGCGGCGGCGATGTGCAGATCGTGAATCTTCGCGCTCCGCTGATGGAGGCGGCGGCCTCCCCCAGCGCCTTCTGGACCGCGAGCGCGGTCAAACGCCCCCGACCCGCAACGGACCTGCCGCAGCGAGTCAAGCTCGTTGATCCGACGGGCGTACTGAAGAGGTGCTGCGGGCGCTGTACAGGATCTCCAACCGAACCGGCGCCGTCGTCGCCACCCGGTCCTCCAGCAGGGCGGCTTCCCGAAGGCCGATCACCGTCGGGCGATTCGCCCGGTGCCACGCGCTGGTGTCCGCTGGGAGGACAGGTCGGTCCGCCACTGCGCGGTCCGGTCGATCGGCGCGTTCTCGAAGTCGAACGCTGTGCCCGCACGCAGTCCTTCGGCGAGGCGCTTGCGGTGCCAGGCGCGGACGACCTCGCCAAGCGCACGGTCCACGGTGTCCTTCAGCCCACGGGTGCCGAGCGCCTCCTCGGCCCGCTCGAGGAGTTCATCGTCCACCTCTATGGTCGTGTGTCTGGTCATCGTCGAAATGTAGACGGACGATGCGCTGCCTGCTCTGCGTCAGCGGGCGGTCAAGCGCATCGGGCCGAAGCCGTCGGGCAGGAGTTCGGCGCCCAGCCGGTAGCGGGCGACCGCGCCGTCGCTGCCGGCCGCCACGACGAGCAGGTCGGGGGCGAACTCGAACAGCACCTGCCGGCACGTCCCGCAGGGGGTGCAGGGGCCGGGCCCGTCCCCGACGACCGCCAGGGCGACGAGGTCGCGGGCGCCGGCCGCGACCGCGGAGGGCACGGCGACCCGCTCCGCGCAGATCGTGGCCGGGTAGGCGGCGTTCTCGACGTTCGCGCCGGTGAAGACGCGGCCGTCGGCGGTCAGGACAGCAGCGCCGACCCGGAACCCCGAGTAGGGCGCGTAGGCGCCGGCCTGGGCTCGGCCCGCGGCGTCGAGCAGGGCAGCCTCGTCGACGTCCGTCACGGCCACGTCAGCCCGCCGGGTCGGGTTCGAGCGCGTGGCTGGACGGCCCGGAGGGTCTCCGGTCCGACAGCCGCTCCACCAGGACCTTCGCGATCCGCCGGCCCTTCACCCGCTCGGCGGTGAGCAGGAGCGTGTCGATCTCCAGCTGCTCGCCCTGCTTGGGGACGTGGCCGAGCAGGCCGAACAGCAGGCCGCCGACGGTGTCCCACTCGTCGTCGGGCAGGTCGGTGTCGGTCAGCTCGTCGAGCTCGTCGACCGCCAGGCGGGCGTCGACCCGCCAGCGCGACCCGTCGAGCTGCTCGACGAGGATCTCCTCGCGGTCGTACTCGTCGACGATCTCGCCGACGATCTCCTCGAGGATGTCCTCGATCGTGACCAGGCCTGCAGTGGCGCCGTACTCGTCGACGACGATCGCGAGGTGCACCTTCTCGGTCTGCAGCTCGGAGAGCAGGGCGTCGACCGGCTTGAGCTCCGGGACGAAGTACGCGGAGCGCAGGAGGTCGTCCCACGGGCCTTCTTCGCCGCCGCCGGCGTGCAGGCGGCGCAGCGCGTCCTTCGCGTAGACCAGGCCGGCGATCTTGTCCCGATCGTCGCGGTAGACCGGGATGCGCGAGTGCCCGTCCCGCAGCATGACGTCGAGGACCTGCCGGAGGCTGTCGGCGGCGGACACCATCACCATGTCGGGCCGGGGCACCATGATCTCGCGGACCACGGTGTCCCCGAGCTCGAAGATCGAGTGGATCATCGCCCGCTCGGATTCCTCGATGACCTCGTCCTCCTCGGCGACGTCGATCAGGTCGCGCAGCGCGTCCTCGGTGACGAACGGGCCGCTGGCCAGCCCCTTGCCGGGGGCGATGACGTTGCCCGCCCAGATCAGCAGCGACGCGAGCGGCCCGAGCGGCCGCGCCAGCAGCGCCACCCAGCGGGCGGTGCGGCAGGCCACCCAGTCGGTGCGCTGCACGGCGAGCGTCTTCGGCGCCACCTCGGCCGCGACGAACAGCGCCGCGGAGCCGACGACCGACGCGATGACGAAGGCGAGCGTGCCGGACAGGTACCGGTCGGCGACGATCGCGAGGAGCGCGACGCCGGTCACCTGGGCCATGAGCACGAGCAGCGCCAGGATGTTCAGCGTCCTGGCGGGATCGTGCATCAAGCGGACCACGCGATCCGCCCCCGCCATCCCCCCCTCGCGCAGCTTGAGAGCCCGATGCGGCGTCATCCGCTCCATCGCCGTCTGGGCCGCGCCGAAGAACGCCGCCGCGAGCACGAGCAGGAGCACGACGGCCAGCGCGTAGGCGTCGCCCACGTTGGGGGTCGGTGCGGCCTGCGCGGCGATCACGACGCGCCTGTGTCGCGGAAGCCGGTGAGGATGCGGTCGGTCAGCCCGAACATGCGGGCCTTCTCGCCGGGCTCCGCATGGTCGTGGCCCAGCAGGTGGAGGATCCCGTGGACGAGCAGGAGCTCGAGCTCCGACTCTCCCGGCGCGCCGTGCCGGGCTGCCTGCTCCGCGGCGACCTCAGGGCAGAGGACCACGTCACCGAGGACGGCGGGTTCCCCCGGACCGGTCTCGCCCGGCAGGTCGATCGGAAAGGCCAGCACGTCGGTCGGCCCGTCGGCGCCCATATGGTGGGCGTTGAGCTGGGCGATGGCCTCGGCGTCGATGCAGAGGACCGACAGCTCCATCGCGGCGGGGACGCGCTGGTCGGCCAGGACGTACTCGGCGAGCCGTCGCAGATGCTCGGCGTCCACCGGCGGCGACTGCTCGTCCGCCACGAAGACGGCCATCAGGGGACCCCCCGGCGGCCGGTGCCCGGTCTACCGCCCTCGTCCACGGTCTCCTACCTCATCGTCGGCGTGCTCCTCGTCGAACACGCGGTACGCCTCGACGATCTCCTGCACGATGCGGTGCCGAACCACGTCGCGCGCGGTCAGTTCGCAGAAGGCCACGCCGTCGATGTCGGTGAGGATGTCGCGGACGACGCGCAGACCCGAGTGCCGGCCGCTGGGGAGGTCGACCTGCGTGACGTCGCCGGTGACGACCGCTCTCGAGCCGAACCCCAGCCGGGTCAGGAACATCTTCATCTGCTCCGCGGTGGTGTTCTGCGCCTCGTCGAGCACGATGAAGCTGTCGTTGAGCGTCCGTCCGCGCATGTACGCGAGTGGCGCGACCTCGATCGTGCCCCGCTCCATCAGCAGCGCGAGCTGCTCGGCGTCCATCATGTCGTGCAGCGCGTCGAACAGGGGCCGCAGGTAGGGGTCGATCTTCTCGAACAGGGTGCCCGGCAGGAAGCCCAGGCGTTCTCCCGCCTCCACGGCCGGCCGGGTCAGGATGATGCGCGAGGCGGTCTTGCGCCGCAGCGCGAGCACGGCCATCGCCATCGCGAGGTAGGTCTTGCCCGTGCCCGCGGGGCCGATGCCGAACGTGACGGTGTTCGTGCGGATCGCGTCGAGGTACGCCTTCTGGCCGACGGTCTTCGGCCGGATCGCCCTCCCCCGGTGCATGAGCGCCTCGTCGGAGAGCACCTCGGACGGGTTCGGGTGCTCGGCGGCCTGCACCATCGCGATCGACGCGGTCACGTTCGCCTCGTCGAGCCCCTGACCGAGGTCGAGCAGGCGGACGAACTCCGAGAAGAGGTGGACGACCTTGCGCGTCTCCTCGTCCGGGCCGGTGACGGTGATGTCGTTGCCGCGCACCAGGATGCCGACCTCGAAAGCGCTTTCGACCAGCTTGAGCAGCTCGTCCCGCGTGCCGAGCAGCGAGACCATCGAGTGGTGGCCGGGAACGGTGGTCTTGACCTTCGTGGTGCTCGTCAAGCGGACGCTTCTCTCAAAAGGGGCGGCGGGAACCCGGGGATTCTACCCCCCGGATGCCCCGGGTGCCCCGGCCCGCCACTCGCTGTGGGTGATGCGGTAGACCACCTGGTCGAGGTCCCCGACGCGCTCGTCACGGTCGAACGTCAGGCCGATCTTCGTCATCACCCGGCGAGAGGCGGTGTTGCCCGGCAGGGTGATGCTGATCGCCTCGTCGGCGCCGAGGGCGGTGAAGGCCCAGTCGAGCGACGCGCGACCGGCCTCCGTCGCGTAGCCGCGGCCCCAGTGGTCGGGGTGGATGAGCCAGCCGACCTCCAGCCCCGGCCATCCCTCCGGCCGCCACAGGCCCGCGCGGCCGAGCATGCGGCCGCCCGCGCGGTCGGCGACCACCCACTGGCCGTAGCCGCGCAGCGCCCAGTGCCCCAGGTGCAGGGCCATCCCGCGCCACGAGTCGTCGCGGGACCTCCGACCGCCGAGCCACCGTGCCGCCCGATCGTCGGCCTGGATCTCGGCGAACGCGTCGAGGTCGTCCTCCCGCCACGCGCGGAGGACGAGGCGGGCGGTGGTCAGCGTGGGGATGTCGCGCACGTCAGGGCGGGCCGGCCGGGCGGCGGCCCGCAGACGCGCCGGGCGGACGCGCGCGCGTCCAGTAGACGTCGGTGCGGCACGGCATCACGACGCGGCCGGCGGCGTCGGCCTGAGGGGCGACGACGGCCTCGACCCGGCGCAGAAGCCGCTCGCGCGCGTCGTCGGGCAGCGCGGCGACGAAGCTGACGGACGCGACCCGGTCGCGCATGGCGGCGACGTCGCCGGCATGCTCGGAGGCGAACCGGTGCTCGGCGAGCGGGGCGAACAGCGGCGTGGAGTCGAATGCCGCACGCCAATGCCCGTTCCGGTACCGGGGCGCGTCACCGGCGTGCTCGTCGAGCAGCGCGGTGAGGTCGGCCACCCAGCCCGCCGACTCGTCGCGGACGTTCCAGATCAGACCGAGCCCACCGCCCGGCCGGAGCACGCGGGCGATCTCGGCGAGCGCCGCCGGCCCGTCGAACCAGTGGAAGGCCTGGGCGACGACGACGGTGTCCACCGAGGCGTGGCCCAGCGGGAGCGCCTCGGCGCTCCCCTCGAGCACCGGCAGGCCGGGGAGCACGCCGGCGAGGACGGCCCGCATCCCGGCCGCAGGCTCCACCGCGACCAGCCGGGCCCCCGTCGGCGCCAGCAGCCGGGTGAACTTGCCGGTGCCCGCGCCGACGTCGAGCACGTCACTGCCCGCGGCGATGCCGAGCTCGCGGACGAGCAGGTCGACGGCCGCCCGCGGGTAGGAGGGCCGACCACGCTCGTAGGCGTCCCCGGCCCGGTCGAACCCGCGGGCGGCGAGATCATTGACCGTCACGAACCCACCGGCCCTCCGCTGCGCCAGCCCTCGAGCCGGGCGCGGCCGACGTCGCGCCCCAGCGCGATGAGCCGGGCGGCCTCCGCGGGATCGAACCGGAGGCCGACGTCGGGGTCGAGCCGGTCGGGCGGCGGGGCGATGACCAACAGGTCCACGCGGCGCTTGTCCGTGGCGGATGGGGCGACCTCGCAGACCGTGTTCACCAGCCTGGCGAGGGCGACGTCCTGCGCAAGGGAGAATCCCAGCACGGTGTCAACGAGCAGGGAGACCGCCTGCCCGAGCGACCGGGGAGCGGGCGCGGGCCGCGGGAGCGCGGAGGTGGTCACCACGATGATCGCATCCGGCTCGTAGGCGAGCGCCGGGGCCAGCGGGGTGTTCGCGACCAGGCCACCGTCCCAGAACGCGGCGCCGTCGACCTGGCCGGGTCGGAACAGCAGCGGGATGGCCGCGCTCGCCATCAGGTGGTCGACGCCGAGGTCGACGACCCGGTAGGTCGGTCCGGTCCGGTGCGCCGGCGGGGGCGTGTTCACGAAACGCACCAGACCGCCGGTCGCGATGTCGACCGCGGACACGGCGAGGACGATCCCGTCCCCGACGGCGACGCGCTCCCCGCCGAGCGCCCTGACGATCGTGCGGCGCAGCGGCTCGGTGTCCAGCAGCCACGTCCAGCCGATCCCGTCGAGGAGCCGTTCGGCGAAGTTGCTAGCCCTGGGATTGGCCAGGGCCTGCAATCGCAGGAGCGAGCCGACGTCGCGGCGGAGGCGGAACACGTCGGCGTCGCGGATCGTCAGCCACAGATCCCCGAGCCCGGCGGCGTCGTAGCCCGCCGCGAGCGCCGCGGCGTTGAGCGCGCCGGCGGACGTGCCGGACAGGATCGTCGGCCGGAGCCCGGATTCCTCGACCGCCGCGACCACCCCGGCCTCGAAGGCCCCGAACGCGGCACCGCCGGACAGGACCAGCCCGAGCGTCACCTCACCGGCGACCGGGGCGAGGTCGTCGGGGCGTCCCCTTCACCGGCCGGTCCACTGCGGCGTGCGCTTCTCCAGGAACGCGCCGATGCCCTCCTGCGCATCGCCCGCCAAGGCGTTCGCGGTCATGACGGCCTTCGTGTGGTCGTAGGCGCGGTGCTCGTCGAGCTCGATCTGGGTGTAGAACGCCGCCTTGCCGATGCCGACGGTCATCGGGCTGGACGAGGTGATGGCGTCGACGAGGCCGTCGACGGTGACGTCGAGCTGATCGGCCGGCACGGCGCGGTTGACCAGCCCCCAGTCCGCCGCGGTCGCCGCGTCGACCATCGCGCCGGTCAGGAGCATCTCCATCGCCCGCTTGCGGCCGACGGCGCGCGAGATCGGGACCATCGGCGTCGAGCAGAACAGGCCGATCTTGACGCCCGGGGTGGCGAAGCGGGCGCCGTCGGTGGCGACGGCGAGGTCGCACGCGGCCACGAGCTGGCATCCGGCCGCCGTCGCCACGCCGTGCACCTGCGCGATGACCGGCTGGGGCACGCGCTGGATCGTCTCCATCATCACCGTGCAGACGTCGAACAGCTCCGCGTAGAAGGCGGCGTCCCGGCCGACCATCTCGCCGAGGTCGTGCCCCGCGGAGAAGACCGGCCCGGCGCCGTCGATCACGACCACCCGCACCTCGGGCGTCGCGGCGGCGGCCTCGAGAGCGGCGACGACCTCGCGCATGAGGGCGAGGCTGAGGGCGTTGCGCCGTTCAGGGCGGTTGAGCGTCAGCCTGGCGGAGGGGCCGTCGATCTTGAGGAGCAGGTGCTCGAACTCCATCACGTCTCCTGGATGTGAATCGCCGTGTGCGATGTCAGTCGGCGGTGACCCCTGTGGCGTCGCGGTCTTAGGAGGTGGTCGTGCCGGGACCGCCCGGCTCACCCGGGGCGTGCGACAGCGCAGCAGGGCGTTCGTGCGGGGCCTTGCCGCAGTCGCACTCCCCGGCGGTTCCGGCCGCCTTGCGGGCCATCCCCAGCGTCGGGAGGACGGTCGTCCCCGGCGGGGTCTCCAGCCGCACCTCGCCGCATCGCGGGCAGATTACCTGGTTGCGTTGGGCGTCCATTCCCCGACCTTACCCGTCCACGCCCAGGGCGCGCACCAGGAACGCGAGCACGTCGGCGCGCTGGTCGATCAGCTTGCCGGTGGGGGTGGCGACGCCGTGGCCGGCGTCGGTCTCGACGCGGACCAGCACCGGTGCCTCACCCGTCTGGGCGGACTGCAGCGCGGCCGCGAACTTGAAGGAGTGGCCGGGGACGACCCGGTCGTCGTGGTCGCCGGTGGTGATGAGCGTCGGCGGGTACGCCGTCCCCGGCCGGACGTTGTGCACCGGTGAGTACGCCAGCAGCGTGGAGAACTGCTCCGGGTCGTCGACGGTGCCGTAGTCGCTGGCCCAGCCCCAGCCGATCGTGAAGGTGTGGAACCGCAGCATGTCGAGCACGCCCACCTCGGGGACGCAGGCACCGTAGAGCTCCGGACGCTGGGTCATGCACGCGCCGACGAGCAGCCCGCCGTTGGAGCCGCCGTTGATCGCCAGGCGCGCCGGCGACGTCCAGCCCTCGTCCACCAGCCATCGTGCGCAGGCGGCGAAGTCGTCGAAGACGTTCTGCTTGTTCGCGAGCCGGCCCCCGTCGTGCCAGGCTTCGCCGTATTCCCCGCCGCCCCGGAGGTTCGCGACCGCGAGCACCCCGCCGAGTTCGAGCCAGACGAGCCACCACACCTTGCAGGACGGTGTCACGGGGATGTTGAAGCCGCCGTAGCCGTACAGCAACGTCGGCGCCGGGGTCCCCGGCGTCGCTTCCGCACGCCGGACGAGGAACATCGGGACCGGCGTGCCGTCGGCGCTGGTGGCGAAGACCTGCTCGGTGGCGTAGCCGTCGACCGCGAGGGCGGCGTCGCGCACGACGCTGGTCGCACCGGTGGCGAGGTCGTGGCGGTGCACGCTCGTCGAACGCGTGAATGACGAGAAGGTGAAGTGCAGGGCCCGGTCGGCCTGGCGGCCGGCCAGCGCGTCGACGGTGCCGAGCCCGGGCAGCTCGACCGCGCCGGCGGGAGCACCGTCGAGGGCGAACAGGCGGATCCGCGAGCTCGCGTCGCGGAGGTAGACGGCGACGAGCCGGTCCCCGACGAGCACGACCCGCTCGAGGGTGTCGGCGGCCTCGGGCACCACCTCCCGCCAGGCGTCGCGCTGCGGCCGGTCGATTTCGATCGCCACGATCCGGCCGCGCGGCGCGTCGAGGTCGGTGCGGACGTAGAGCACGCGGTCCACGGCGCCGACGACCTCGTACCCGGCGTCGAAGTCGTCGAGCAGCGGCCGGACGTCACCGCCGGCGGCCAGGTCGGCCAGGTAGATCCGGTTGCGCCGGTCCGTGCCCTGCCAGACGTGCACCAGCAGCCAGCGGCCGTCCTCGGTGACGTCGGGGTCGAAGCCCCACTCGGGCTCGTCGGGTCGCGCGTAGACCAGCCGGTCGTCCTCCTGGCGGTCGCCGAGACGGTGGTGGTGCAGGCGCTGGCCGAGGTTGCGCGCCTCATAGGCGGCGCCCGGCTCCGGCGGATCGTAGGCGGCGTAGAAGAAGCCGCTCCCGTCCGCGGTCCAGGCGGCACCGGAGAACTTCGACCACTCGAGGACGTCCGGCCGGTCGGCGGCCGTCTCGACATCGCGGACGTGCCAGGTCATCCAGTCCGAGCCGGCGTCGCTGGTGGCGTAGGCCAGCAGCGCCCCGTCCTCGCTCACGGCCGCCGCCGACAGCGACACCGTGCCGTCGGGCGACAGCAGGTTCGGGTCGAGCAGGACCCGGCCTCCGGCGTCCGCGGCGTCCATCGTCCACAGCACGGACTGGTTCTGCAGGCCGGTGTTGCGCAGCTGGAACCAGCGGTCGCCGCGCCGCCACGGCACGCTCGTCGCCGACCCGTACCGCTGGCTCGAGGACACCGACGCGCCCGACACGCGCGCCTGGATCACTGCCCAGAACCGGCTGACGCGGTCGTGGCTCGACGGGGTGCGGGCCCGGGAGCGCATCCGCGAGCGGCTGACCGCGCTGTGGGACCACGCCCGCGCCGGCGCGCCGTGGCGGCGCGGCGACCGCTGGTTCCAGCTGCGCAACACCGGCCTGCAGAACCAGTCCGTGCTGTGGACGATGGACGCCGCGGACGCCGGAGGCCGGGTC
>Ga0136630_1000921_pt1 | contig 11755 bp, 12 predicted proteins | sample AntDrymUQ5682106_2_FD_105496 | JGI IMG/M metagenome (GOLD analysis project Ga0136630, IMG submission 105496) | Polar desert sand microbial communities from Dry Valleys, Antarctica - metaG UQ568 (21.06) | ecosystem: Environmental > Terrestrial > Soil > Desert | place: Antarctica: Dry Valley...
CACCTTGAGACGACGCGACAGGGCGTCGAACGCGAACTCGTTGACCTGGCGCTGGTCAGGGCCAGCGTGCCCTCGATGACCATGGTCGGGTGCGCGTATTTTGCCAGAGTGTCAAGCGACGGCGGTGCACCTGCGCGCCGCGCCGGCGCTCACGCCGCGAGGGTAGCCTTGGCGCATGGTCGCGGCGCCTGACCTGTGGACGGTGCACCTGGGCACGGTGGAGTACCGCGCGGGGGTGGCGCTGCAGGAGCGCGTGCGCGCCGCGCGGCAGGCGGGGGCGATCCCCGACGTGCTGCTGCTCCTCGAGCACTGGCCCGTCTACACCCGTGGCAAGCGCACAACCGCCGGCGAGCTGCCCATGGGGCGCGACTGGTACATGCTCCAGGGCGTCGACGTGGTCGACACCGACCGTGGCGGGCGGGCGACCTACCACGGCCCGGGCCAGCTCGTCGGCTATCCGATCATGGCCGTCGGCGATGTGCTCGACCACGTGCGCGCGCTGGAGGACGCCCTGGTCGCGGCGCTGGCCGAGGAGGGCATCGTGGCGCGCGGGCGCGTGGACGACGGCGCCGACTTCACGGGCGTCTGGGTGGCGGAGCGCAAGATCGCCTCGGTGGGCCTGCGCGTCACCCACGGCGTGAGCATGCACGGCTTCGCCGTCAACGTACAGAACGACCTGCAGCCCTTCGAGTGGATCGTCCCCTGCGGGCTGGACGGCGTGCGCATGACCTCGCTGCTCAAGGAGACCGGTCGGGGGGGCGACCCGCTGCGCTGCTTTCGCCGCCGCGCGGCCTTCCGGGTGGCCTGCGCGCTGGGGCGCCGGCAGCGACTGGTGTCCGCGGCGCGGCTGGAGCGCGCGCTGGACGCCGCCGAGCGCGAGGGCGCCGCGCCCGCCGCCGCGCGGTGAAGGCCGCCCGCCGCCGCCTCGACGCGCTGCGCCACCGGGGGGACGCCGTGGAGTGCCCGCTGTGCGGCGGGCGCTTCGACCGCTTCAAGGCCGACTGGAACCGCCCCGAGGCACTGTGCTGGCGCTGTGGCTCCCACGAGCGCCACCGTACGCAGTGGCTGCTGCTGGAACGCCGCCCGACGCTGCTGGGCGACGCGCGCTCCCTGCTGCACTTCGCGCCCGAGTGGAGCCTGCGCCGGCGCCTGCGCGAGCTCGATCACCTGCGCTACGTGACCGCCGACCTCGACCCCGCCGGCGTCGACCTGCGCCTCGACGTCACGGCCCTCGACCTCCCCGACGGGGCCTTCGACGCCGTCCTGTGCTCCCACGTCCTCGAGCACGTCGCCGACGACGCGCGGGCCATGACCGAGCTGCGCCGCGTCACCGCTCCCGGCGGGTGGTGCCTGGTCATGGTCCCGCTCGCACTGGACCGCGAGCGCACCTACGAGGACCCCTCGATCACCGACCCGCACGAACGCGAGCGGGCCTTCCTCCAGCACGACCACGTGCGCCTCTACACGCCCGACATCGCAGGGCGCCTGGAGGCAGCGGGCTTCGCGGTGCAGACCATCGACACCTACGCCGAACTGGGCACAGCGGCGGCGCGCCATCGCCTCCAGCCGGCGGATCTCGCCTTCCTGTGCAGGGCCTGAACTGGAGGTACGCTGCGGGTCATGGCCGGTACGCAGGAGCGCACGCACGCCACCCGCTCACGCGCCAACCCCGGCGGCATGGACGCGCTCCAGGTCCTGGGGCCCGACGTGCTGCCGCTGCGCGCGCGCAAGCCCTCGTGGTTCAAGGTGCCCGCCCCCGGCGGGCCCCGCTACCGCGAGCTCACGCGGCTCATCCGCGACGAGAACCTGCACACGGTCTGCCAGGAGGCCGCGTGTCCCAACGTGGGCGAGTGCTGGGAGCGCGGCACGGCCACGTTCATGATCCTGGGCGACACGTGCACGCGGCGCTGTGGCTTCTGCCACGTAAAGACGGGCAAGCCGACGTGGAACGACCCGCTCGAGCCCGCCCGCGTGGCGCGCTCCATCGCCAAGATGGGCCTGCGCCACGCGGTGATCACCTCCGTGGACCGCGACGACCTGCCCGACAAGGGCGCGGGCGCGTTCGTAGGCGTCATCCGCCAGGTGCGTGCGCAGGCGCCGCGCTGCAAGGTCGAGGTGCTCACCCCCGACTTCCAGGGCCACGAGATGCCGCTGGCCCGCGTCATCGCCGAGCGCCCCGACGTCTTCAACCACAACGTCGAGGTCGTCCCCCGGCTGTACCCGCTGGCCCGACGCGGCTCGCGCTGGGAGCGCTCCCTGCGCGTGCTGCGCAACGCCAAGGAGATGGGCGGCGACGGCGTGACGACCAAGTCGGGGCTCATGGTGGGCCTGGGCGAGACGCACGAGGAGATGGTCGACGCCTTCGGCGATCTACGCGCGCACGGCGTGCAGGTGCTCACCGTGGGCCAGTACCTGCGCCCCACCGAGCTGCACCTGCCGGTCGTGCGCTGGTGGCACCCCGACGAGTTCGCGGCACTGGAGCGCGCGGCCTACGACCTGGGCTTCGACCACATCGCCGCGGGGCCGTTGGTGCGTTCGAGCTATCACGCCGACCAGCACGTCGTGCAGAGCGAGCCGGGCGCGGGGCCGTTGGCTACGGGGGAGGGACCTCGGTATCCCTAGCCAGGGCTAGCAGCACTCCGAAGGGTGTGTGTGGCCTGGAGCAGCAACGCGACGTCAGCGACGGGTCACGCCAGACGGCCACGGAACAGCCCCTCAGCGAGGGTGATCGACCGATCGTCCCCCGCGGACGTACCGAGAGGGGGTGGGAGTAGGCCGATGGGGCGCGCTCGTGAACGACCTGTTCCGGGGACTGTTGCTCTACCGACCTTTCTCGGATCACGCCCCGGCCGTTCGTCGCCGTTCGCAGCTCAGACCGCCTCGCCGGCCAATAGCGCGCGACGTACGCTTCGCCGTGCCCGTGTTCCCGCTCAAGGACAACATCCCCACCGACCGCCTGCCGGTGGTGACGCTGGTGCTGATCGGCATCAACGTGGTCATGTACTTCCTGTTCCAGGAGGGCACGATCTTCGGGGGGCCCGATCAGGGCAACGTCATCGAGTACGGCGCGATCCCCTACGAGGTGACGAACCCCGGCGAGCAGTGCGTGCCCGTGGACCAGGGCACGCGGATCGCCTGCGGAGAGGGCGGGGACGGGCTGGCACCGACCTGGCTGACCCTGCTGACCTCGATGTTCATGCACGGCGGCGTCCTGCACCTGGGCGGGAACATGCTGTTCCTGTGGATCTTCGGCAACAACGTCGAGGACAGCATGGGCCGCGGGCGCTTCATCGCTTTCTACCTGCTGGGCGGCGCGGCGGCCATCGCGCTGCAGGTCGCCATCGGCCCGGACTCGATGATCCCGACCATCGGGGCCTCGGGAGCGGTCTCCGCGGTGCTGGGCGGCTACATCCTGCTCTATCCCCGCGCCCGCGTGGTCACGCTGATCTTCATCATCATCATCTTCACGATCGTGGAGCTGCGCGCGCTGGTCGTGCTGGGCCTGTGGTTCGCTCAGCAGGTCGCCTTCGGCGCCTTCGACGTGGTCAACCCCACCGGCGGGGGCGGTGGCGTCGCGTACTTCGCGCACATCGGGGGCTTCGTCTTCGGGCTGCTGCTGATCAAGCTGTTCGCTACGCGCGTGAAAAAGATTCCGACCGCCCGCTACCCCGTCTACTAACGTCGTGGTGCGCTCGCTCGCCCTGCTCGCCACGCTGGCCTTCATCGGCCTGCTGGCCTTCCTGACCATCGAAGTGGCGCTGCGCAGCGGCTTCTCCGTGCTGACCGCCGTGTCCATCCTCGTGCTCGCGATGTTCGGCCTGGGCATCGTGGGCGCGCTCACCAACCCGCCCGACGAGCGATGAGCGCTTCCCCCTCGCCCTTCCTGCGCCCCTCCAACCCGTCCGCCCAGCAGGCGGCGCGCCGGCGGGTCCTCCGCCGGCGGCGCGCCCTCGCGGTGACCTTCGCGTTCCTGCTGGCCGCGATCGCGGTGGCCGGGGCGGTGCTGGGCGGCGGTGGCCGACCCGACGCACAGGCCGTGGCGCCCGGGGCCGGCGGGGCCGATCCGGCCGCCGCGACAGCCGGGCAACCGGCTAACGGGCCGCTCACGACGCCGCCCGGGGGCGGGTTGGTCGACCTCGAGATCGACGCGGGCGACGACGCTGTCGAGTTCGACTCGCGCAAGCCACCCAAGGCCGGGCTGCTGATCGACGTCGACAGCGGCGAGGTGCTGTGGCGGCGCAGGGCCGCCGACGTGCGGCCCGTCGCCTCCCTGACCAAGATGATGACCGCGATGGTGGCCGTCCAGCGGCTGGAGGCCGACGACGACGCCAAGATCACCGAGGAGGTGCTGGCCTACTCGGGCTCAGGCGTCGGCGTTCTACCGCGCGGCAAGCGGGTGCCGGTGGAGGGCCTGCTGTACGGGCTGATGCTGCCGTCGGGCAACGACGCTGCGCGGGCGCTGGCCATCCGCGCCACCGGCTCGCAGCGGCGCTTCGTGGCCGCCATGAACGCCCAGGCCCAGGCCTGGGGGCTGAGCTGCACGAGCTTCGCCTCAGTGGAAGGGCTGTCGGAGCGCAACCGCTCCTGCGCCGCCGACCTGGCCGCCATGGGCAGCCGACTGCTGGCCGAGCCGCGCCTGGCCAAGATCGTCGGTACACGGCGCGCGGAGGTGCCGTTCCCCATCGAGGGCGGCCGCCTGTTCCTCAACAACAACAACCCGTTGCTGCGCGGCGAGTACCGCGGCACGATCGGCGTGAAGACGGGCTACACGCGGGAGGCCGGACGTTCGCTGGTCGCCGCCGCAGAGCGGGGCGACGAGCGCCTGCTGGTCGTGCTCCTGGACTCCTACGACCCTGGGCGCCAGGCCGAGCAGCTCCTGGACCGCGGGTTCAAGGCTCTGGACTGATACCCGCGACCGGCGGTGACTTGCGGTACCGTCGGCATCCCTCGTGGGCCCGTCTGCGTACTCCCCCACGATGGCCCGGCCAGGAGACCATGTCGCCGGCGCGACCTGGGGTCCCGCCTCAGGCGTCGACAGGACCGCGGGCCCGCCTTCGCCATCCCTGAGCGAACGCAAGGCCGATCATCTCCAGCACGCAGCGCGACCCGACGTCGTGCACGCGCGCCCCACCGGCCTGGCCGCGGTGCGCCTGCGCCATCGCGCCCTGCCCCAGCGCGACCTGGCCGACGTGCGCCTGGACACCGAGCTGCTGGGCGTGCGCCTGCACGCGCCGTTGGTGATCAGCGCCATGACCGGGGGCACGGGCACGGCGGGCGAGGTCAACGAGCGCCTGGCCCGCGCTGCGACGCACCACGGGGTGGCCATGACCCTGGGATCGGGCCGCGCGCTGCTCGACGACCCGGGCCTGCTGCGCACCTACCTCGCCGCGCCGGGAACCGAGGCGCGCCCGCCGCTGCTGCTGGCCAACCTGGGCGCCGCCCAGATCCGCCGCCCCGACGGCCCGCAGCGTGCGGCAGCACTGGTGGAGCTGCTGGGCGCCGACGGCCTGTCGGTGCACCTCAACCCCATCCAGGAGGCCGTCCAGCCCGAGGGGGAGCCGCGCTTCGCCGGGGTGGCCGAGGCCATCGCCGAGGCGGTCGCGGTGCTGGCGCCGCTACCCGTGGTGGTCAAGGAGGTCGGCTTCGGCATGGACGGCGAGGACGTCGCGCTGCTCGCGCGGGCCGGCGTGGGCGCGGTGGACGTGGCCGGCGCGGGCGGGACAAACTGGGCGCTGGTGGAGGGCCGCCGCGCTTCGGGCGCCGGCGACCTCGCCGCCGCCTTCGCGAGCTGGGGCGTCGCGACGCTCGACGCGCTGCGCGCCGCGCGCGCCGCCGCGCCCGGACTGCCGGTCATCGCCAGCGGCGGGCTCCAGGACGGCGTCGACGTGGCCAAGTGCCTGGCCCTGGGGGCCTGCGCCGGGGGGCTGGCCCGGGTCCTGCTGCTCGCCGCGCAGGCCGACCGGGCCGACGAGGTGCTGGGCACGGTGATCGAGCAGCTGCGCATCGCGACTTGGGCCGCCGGCGCGCCGGGCGCCGGCGCGCTGGCCACCGAGCACCTGGCCGACGGCGCCCACGCATGAGCCGGGTGGTGGTCATCGGCGCCGGACTGGGCGGACTGGGCGCCGCGCTGCGCCTGCAGGGCGCGGGCCACGACGTGACCGTCCTCGAGGCGCGCGCCAAGCCCGGCGGGCGCGCCTACCAGCTCCAGGACGCCGGCTACACATGGGACACGGGCCCGTCGCTGATCACCATGCCCTGGGTGCTGGAGGAGACCTTCGCGGCGGGCGGGATGGACCTCCACAGCGAGGTCGAGCTGCTGGAGCTCGACCCCTTCTACCGCATCGCCTGGGCGGGCGAGGAGCGCACGCTGGACTTCACCGCCGACCGCGAGCACATGCGCGAGCAGCTCGCGCGCTTCGACTCCCGCGACGCCGCGGCCTTCGACGGCTTCCTGGAGGCGCTGCGCCCGATCTACGAGCAGGGGATCCTCGACGCTGGGCGCCGGCCGTTCCTGCGCGCTCGAGACCTCGCCGCCTTCACGCCGGCGATGGTGCGCCTGGGCGCGGCGCAGCCGCTCTGGACCATGGTCGCCCGGCACTTCCGCAATCCCCGCGTGCGCGAGGCCTTCTCCTTCCACTCTCTGTTCATCGGGGGCAACCCGTTCCGCGTGCCGGCCATCTACGCGGCGCTGGTGTACCTGCAGTTCCTCGACCGCGTCTGGTACGCGCGCGGCGGGGTCTACGCGCTCATCGAGGCCATGGCGCGGCCGCTGGACGTGCGCTGCGACGCGCGGGTGGAGCGGGTGGAGACCAGCGGCGGGCGCGTGACCGGCGTGCTCACGCAGGGCGGGGAGCGCTTGCCCGCCGACGTCGTGGTCTCCAACGCCGACGTGCTGCGCACCCACGAGCTGCTGGGCCGCCGCCCGCCGCGCCGGCGCCTGCGCGCGACGATGTCGTGCTTCCTGCTCTACCTGGGCACCGACCGCGTGTTCGAGCAGCTCCACCACCACACGCTGCTGGTGGGCAGCGGCTACCGGCGCTTCATCGGCGACGTGACGCGGCGCGGGCGCCTCGCGCCGACGTTCTCCACCTACCTGCACGCGCCCGCGCGCACCGAGCCCGCGATGGCGCCGCCGGGCGGAGACTCGATCGCCGCGCTGCTGCCCGTGCCCAACCTGCGCCGCGGGCGCGTGGACTGGGCGCGCGAGTCCGACCGCCTGCGCGACGCGCTGATGGCCGACTTCGAGTCCACGTTCGCCCTACACGGGCTGGCCGACTCCGTGCGCGTCGAGCACCGCATGACCCCCGTGGACTTCGAGCGCGACCTGGGCGCGCTGCACGGCAACGCCTTCGCCGTGGAGCCCGTCCTGCACCAGTCGGCCTGGCTGCGCCAGCACAACCGCCACCGTGACGTGGGTGGGCTCTACTTCGTGGGCGGCGGCACCCACCCGGGGGCAGGGATCCCCGGGGTGCTGCTGGGCGCCGAGGTGACCGCCGGGCTGATCGCCGCCGACGGCCACCGGGGGGTGACGCATGCTCCAGCGCACGCCTGACCCCGTCGTGGCCGAGGCGCGCGCCACCACGCGGCGCGTGGCGCGCACGTTCGCGGTGGCCTGCCGGCTGCTGCCGCGGGAGCTGCGCGACGACGTCCACCTGCTCTACCTGGTCTTCCGCACCCTCGACGACCTCGTCGACGACGGGGAGCCCGAGGCCGCGGCGCGAGTGGCGGCCGTGGAGGCGTGGTGCGCCGACGGGACCGTCGACTCGCGCGAGGCGGGGCTGCTCGCCGACCTGGCCACGCGCCACCCGCTGCCCCGCGACGCGGTGGGCGACTTCTGCGCGGGCATGCGCGACGACCTGACCGGCGCGCCGGTGCGCACCGAGGCCCAACTGGACCGCTACTGCTACCGCGTGGCCGGGACGGTGGGCGTCGTCATGGCCGAGGTGCTGGGCGTGCGCGACCGCGGCGTCGCGCTGCCCGCCGCCGCCGCGCTGGGCATGGCCATGCAGCGCACCAACATCCTGCGCGACATCGACGAGGACCTCGCCAACGGGCGCGTCTACCTCGCCCGGGAGACCATCGACCGCTCCGGGTGCACGCTGGAGCCCGGCTGCCGCGAGGCGCTGCTACGCGACCAGATCGCGCGGGCCGACGCGCTCTACGAGCGCGGCGTGAAGGGCATCCCGCTCCTGCGCAGCGGGCGGCGCGCGATCGGCGCCGCCGCGGCGATGTACCGCGAGATCCTGCGCCAGATCGAGCGTGAGGGCTACGGCGCCCGGCCGGGCCGCGCCGTCGTGCCCCGCCGGCGCAAGCTGCTGGTCGCCGCGCGGGCGCGGCCGGGCTGAGGCGCACCGAGCGCGCGGTGCTCTCGCGCTCAGACGCTCGCGCCGCTCGACCGGTCCACGACGTATGCGTGCGCGTCCTCGATGACGCCAGCGACCTCGTCCCAGTCCAACCCGGGGAGGTCCAGCCGCAGGCCGACCCAGCCGCGGTGGCCCACGTAGGGCGGCACGAAGAAGCGCTCGGGGCCCCCACTGACCAGCGCCTCCTGGACCTCCTTGGACCCCGCCGCCCACAGGCACAGCCGCCCCTCGTACCACTCGCGCTCGTCGTGCACGGAAGCGAACGTGCGGCCCCTTCGCCCCACGGCGGTGAAGAACGTCGGCGAGCCGTGCGATGGGCGCTCGACCACGCCCGGAAGGGCGAGGGCGACCGGACGGATGCGCTCCATCGCGGCCTCCAGTCGCGGCGTGCTCACGATCGGATGGGCCACGGCGCCCAGCGTGCCATGCCGAGGCCGCGTCGACAAGGCGGGCGGCGGGCGGGTGAGCACGAATGTCCGGTCGATCATGTCGAGGTCCCTTCGGTGGCGGACGCCTGCCGACAACCTGCTCATAGCGGCCAAGCTCGACCGCCCGGCGCGGTGGCGCCCGATGACGAAACCACGGACATGGACCTGAGGAGCGACACGCGCGCCCATAGGCTGCGCCGCCGTGCCCACCTTCCGCGTCCTCTTCGCCGCCCTCGTGGCCGCGCAACTGGCCTACGGCAAGATGCCGGGGCGGCGCACACGAGCGCAGACCCTGGGCGTCGTGGGGCTGCTCGCGGCCACCTCGACGGCCGAGGCCTGCGCGGCGCGCGGCGCGCGGCGGGGGCTGGGCCTGCTGGCCGCGGCCGGGGGCGCCGGGTACGCGGCCGAGGTGGTCGGTGTGGCCACCGGCCGGCCCTTCGGCCACTACCACTACAGCCGGCTGCTCGGCCCGGGCTGGCGCGGAGTGCCCTTCCTCGTCGCGGTCGCGTGGATGCTGATGGCCCGCCCCGCCTGGGTGGTCGCCGGGCTCGTCGCCCGCACCCCGGCAGCGCGCGTGGCGCTGGCCGCGGGGGCGCTCACGGCCTGGGACGTCTTCCTCGACCCCCGCATGGTGCACGAGGGCTACTGGCACTGGCCCCAGGGCGGGCGCTACGAGGGCGTGCCCGCGACGAACTTCCTGGGCTGGCTGGTCACGGGCGCCGGGGTGTTCGCGCTGTGGGCCGCGGCCGACGGCGACGACGACCCGCGCGGCGGCGACGGCGCGCTGGCGGTGTACGTCTGGACCTGGGTGGGCGAGAGCTTCGCCAACGCGGCGCTGTGGGGTCGCCCGCGGGTCGCGCTGGCCGGCGGGGCCGCCATGGGCGCGTTCGCCGTGCCGGCGCTCGTGCGCCGGGTGCGCCACTCTTGAGGATCGTCGTCGTCGGGGCGGGCGTCGGCGGCCTGGCCGCCGGGGTGCGCCTCGCCGCGGCAGGCCACAAGGTGGTCGTGCTCGAACGGGCGCAGGCGCCCGGGGGCAAGGCGGGACGGCTCGAGCTCAGCGCAGCCACCACCCCCGCCGGCGCCGGGGAGCGCTTCCGCTTCGACACCGGGCCGTCGCTGCTGACCATGCCCTGGGTGCTGCGCGAGCTCTTCGCGGCCACGGGCGCGCCGCTGGAGGCCGAGCTCGAGCTGCTGCGGGTGGAGCCCGTCACCCGCTACCGCTTCGCCGACGGCTCGCAGGTCGACCTCGGCGCCGACCTCCCGCGCGCGCTGGAGGCGCTGGAGGCCTGGGCACCGGGAACGAGCGCAGACTGGACGCGGTTCCTGGGCGTGTGCGCGTCCATGTGGGGTGCCGCGGTGCCCTTCCTCACCGGCCCGCCGCCGTGGCCACCGCGCCGGCCGCGGCCGGGGGAGCCCGCGCCCAACCCGCTGGACGGCCTGCGCGTGCGCCCCTGGCACACCCTGTCCTCGCTGGCCGCAAGGTGCACGGACGACCCGCGCCTGCGCATGGTCATCGAGCGCTTCGCCACCTACGCCGGCGCCGACCCGCGCCGCGCGCCCGCCGCCCTGGCCATCGCGGGCTGGGTGGAGCACGCGCACGGCGCCTGGCATCCGCGCGGGGGGATGTACGAGCTCGTCCGCGCGCTGACCCGCCGGCTGGAGGCTGTGGGCGGCGAGCTGCGCACGGGCGTCGCGGTGCGCGGGCTCGTCGTGCGCGAACGGCGCATCCGCGAGGTGGTGACCGACGCGGGGAGCGAGCCCTGCGACACGGTCGTGTCCAACCTCGAACCGGAGGTGACGCGGGCGCTGGTGAAGGCGGGCGGTGGGACCGCGCCGCGGGCGGGCGCACGATGGCCGGGCGCGGCGCTCCGGGCGGGCGGCGCCCTCGGCGGGCTCATGACCCGCCGCGCGGGCCCCGCGGTCGGGGCAGCGGCTGCACCGCGCGACCCCACGGTCTCCGGCCTGGCCCTCATGCTCGCCCTGCGCGGTCGGCCCGACGGCCTCGTCCACCACCGCATCGCCTTCCCGGCCGACTACGCCGCGGAGTTCGACGACGTCCTCGTCGCGCGGCGCCCCGCGCGCCAGCCGACCGTGTACCTGTCCTCCTCGTGTGCCACCGATCCCGCCGAGGCGCCGGCCGACGGTGAGAACCTCTTCGTGCTGGTCAACGCACCCGGCGACGCCGGCCAGGACTGGACGGCCGAGGAGGACCGGGTCCTCGAACGCCTCGACGCGGTGGGGTGGGGCGTGCGCGAGCGCATCGTCGCCCGCGCGCGGCGCTCCCCCGCCGACCTCGAGCGCGAGACCGGGGCCACCGCCGGACACATCTACGGCCAGGTGGCGCCGCACGGGCGCCTGCGGGGCTCCCTGCGCCGGCCCGGCAACGTCTCCCCCGACGCCGAGGGGCTCTACCTCGTCGGCGGCGCGGTCCACCCCGGCGGCGGGCTGCCGCTCGTGGTCCTGGGCGCCGGGATCGTCGCCCAGGCGATCGGGCCGGCCGCCGACGGGTAGGGAGCAGGACATGAGCCTTCGCGCGATCTACCTCAACGACCACCTCATGACGGCGACCGTGGCCGTCGAGCTGGCCGGGCGGGCCCAGGGCGCGATGAGCGACGGGCCGGCCGGCCCGTGGCTGGCCGGCGCCCACCGCGAGCTGACCGCCGAGCGCGCCCTGCTCCTGACGGCCATGGCGCGCCTGGGGGTGCGCCGCGACCGCGTCAAGCAAGGGGCGGGCTGGCTGGGCGAGAAGGCAGGCCGCCTCAAGCTCAACGGCGGCCTACGGCACCGCTCCCCGGTGAGTGACGTCGTGGAGCTCGAGGGCCTCCTTCTGCTGGGCGAGCACAATCTCGCGGCTCTGCGCACGCTGCACGACCTGGCCGCCCACGAGCCGGCCCTGCACGGCCTCGAGCTCGAGCCGGCTGGCCAGGGCGGTGAGCTCGGCCTCGGCCTCGGCGGCGCGATCGC
>Ga0136630_1000922_pt1 | contig 11755 bp, 8 predicted proteins | sample AntDrymUQ5682106_2_FD_105496 | JGI IMG/M metagenome (GOLD analysis project Ga0136630, IMG submission 105496) | Polar desert sand microbial communities from Dry Valleys, Antarctica - metaG UQ568 (21.06) | ecosystem: Environmental > Terrestrial > Soil > Desert | place: Antarctica: Dry Valley...
ATGACCTTGTCCACATCCTCGACCCCACGAAGACCTTTGTGCCGCCCCGGACGGTTCTTCCCCCGGCTCACCCGGTTCGCGAGCGCTTTATAAAGGATGTCGTTCACGAGCGTGCTTTTACCGGAGCCGGAGACCCCGGTGACGCACGTGAAAACCCCGAGCGGGAACTCCGCGTCCACGTCCTTCAAATTATTCTCCGACGCTCCGAGGACGGTGACGGCGCCCGTCGGCTCGCGGTGCCCCTCCGGCGGCTCGATGCGCCTCCGACCCGAAAGGAAGTCGCCTGTGACGGAGCGGGACTCGCCCTCGATGTCCTTCACCGAGCCTTCCGCGATGATCTCACCGCCATGAATCCCCGCCCCCGGCCCCACGTCAATGACGTGATCGGCGCTTCGTATCGTCTCCTCGTCATGCTCGACGACTATGAGAGTATTCCCGAGGTTGCGGAGTTTCACGAGCGTTTCGAGGAGCCGTTTATTATCCCGTTGATGAAGCCCGATGGAAGGCTCGTCGAGAACATAAAGAACCCCGACGAGGCCGCTCCCGACCTGCGAGGCGAGCCGAATCCTTTGCGCCTCCCCGCCCGAAAGCGTTCCGGCGGCGCGAGAGAGCGTCAAATATCCGAGGCCGACATCCACGAGGAAGCCGAGCCTTTCCCGGATCTCTTTTATCACCCGCTCGCCGATGAGCCATTCACGGTCCGTGAACTCGATGTCCTCGAAGGAATTCTGCGCGTCCCGAACGGAAAGCTCCGTGAACTCGTGGATGTTCTTCCCCCCGACATGCACCGCGAGAGCCTCGGGGCGGAGCCTCGCGCCGTGGCATTTCGGGCATGGGACGTGGCCCATATATTCTTCGATCTTCTCCCGCCGGTACTCGGAGTCCGTCTCGGCGTACCGCCTTTGCAAATTTCCGACGACCCCGTCGAAATTCGCCATATATTGCCGCCGCCGACCATACCGATTCCGGTACGAAATATAGATTTTGTCGTCGTCGGTGCCGTGGAGGACGAGGTTTTTTTGCTCGTCGGGGAGGTCGCGCCACGGGATGTCGAGATCCACACCGAACTTGTCCGTTAGCGCCCACAAAATACTATTTTGGTACTCGCTCGACGAGTTCGCCCACGGCGCGAGCGCGCCTTCGTTTATGGAGAGGTCGCCGTTCGGCACGACGAGTTCGGGGTCTATTTCGAGGCGGCTCCCGAGTCCGTCGCACCGGTCGCACGCGCCGTGCGGGCTGTTGAAAGAGAACGTTCGCGGCTGAATCTCCGCGATGGAAGCCCCGCAATTCGTGCATGAAAAGTTCTCCGAGAAGAGCATGGACTCGCTCGCTCCGCCGCCATTCTTCTCGACGGTTTCGATTTGGACGAGGCCATCGGCGAGGCGGAGAGCCGTCTCCACCGAATCCGTCAGCCGACGTTCGATGCCGTCTCGCATCGAGAGGCGATCCACGACGACCTCGATATCGTGTTTGTATTTCTTGTCGAGGCCGAGATCCACGGGAAGCTCATGAAGCTCCCCGTCCACCCGAACGCGGGCATACCCGTCGTCGGAAAGCTCCTTGAACATCTTCCCATACTCGCCCTTCCGCCCACGAACGACCGGAGCCATGACCATGAACCGAGTCTTCTCCGGCAAAGTGAGAACCTTCTCGACCATTTGTTGCGGAGTCGAGGAAGCGACCGGAAAACCGCACACGTGGCAATGAGGGCGACCCGCGCGGGCGTAAAGAAGCCGGAGATAATCATACGTCTCCGTCACCGTCGCGACGGTGGAGCGGGGATTATTCGAGGTGGTTTTCTGGTCGATCGAGACAGCGGGCGAGAGTCCGTCTATGTGATCCACGTCGGGTTTGTCCATTTGCCCGAGGAATTGACGGGCATACGCCGACAAACTTTCGACGTACCTTCTTTGTCCTTCGGCATATATGGTGTCGAAGGCGAGGGAGCTTTTCCCGCTCCCCGAAAGTCCGGTGACGACGACGAGTTCGTCGCGTGGCATGGCGACGGAGATGTCTTTCAGATTGTGTTCTCTCGCCCCTCGGACGACTATCTGGCTATCGGAGATGGCGTTCTCCCCTCGGTGATGGCTCCGGCAAGTATACGGCCTCCGTCCGGGAGGCAAACGGTCGAATTTTCGACTCCGGGATTTTACCGCGAAGGCTGGCAATATCGAGTGGGTCGCTTCGCTCCCGGTTTTTAGTTGTTGGTTCGTGGTTATTGGTTTTTGTACTTGCCAATAACCACGAACCAATAACCGGAGCGGAGCCGAAGGCGGCGAAGCCGGGTACGGAGCGACCAACCATTTGCTATCTGTGGCGAGCGGTCGCAAAATATCGCGTGTCGGTTACATCATGTTGCGAACGGAGCGTATGTGGATTTCGGTGATTTTTCGAGGTTGATGCGTGAGGATCTCGGCGCGGAAATCCTCGCGCCGGGCGGGGGAACGGGCGATGTCTCGGGCATCGCCATCGAGGAGGACGGCGTCGAAGGGTGGCTCCATCCGGGCGAAGCCGCCGTCACTTCGCGCGCGAAACTCGACGATTCGTTTCTGAAAGCGGTGAAAGAGGGCGGCTCCCCGGCGGTCGTGTGGCGTTCGAAGGGGGAACTCGATGCGGGCGCGTCGGAGTTGGCGGCGAGTCTCGGGGTGGCCGTCTTCCGCGTGTCGCCGGGGGTTCCGCTCCGGGAGATTTTCTCGATCTTCTCCGGCGGGAACGAGCTTCTCCTTCTCTCGCACGCGGCGAGCCGTCGGCTGTTCGGCGGCGTGGATTCGGTGGAGTCGCTCACCGCCCGGATCTCCGATGCGCTCGGGAGGCCGATCGTCCTCGAAGACCCGGTCGGGCGGCTCGTTTCGGGGGACACGAGAGGCGAAAAGCTCGCCGAAACTTTGGAGGAGAGCGACCTCCGAGCCTCTCTCGCGTCGAGCGTGGACGAGACGCGGCGCGAGAGGCGCGACCGGTACGCGAGGCTCCCGGACGGTTTCCTTTCGGTTCCGGTCGAAAGGTGGCGGGTCGCGGGCGGCGAGCTTCACTGGACGCCGATCGGAAACGAAACGCCCTCCGGATATTTATGGCTCGACCTCGAAGAAAGGCCGCTCGCGCCGGAGGATGTCGTCCATCTTTACTGGGCGAGACGCGCCCTCGAAACCGAACTCGGGAAGGAGAGGATTCGCCTCGAAACCGAACTCGGGGTTCGGGGGGACTTCGTGGACGACCTCATCACCGGGCATTACGGGTCGGTGGATCTCCTTTTGCAACGCGCCCGATACCTCGGAGCCGACCTCCGCGACGGCGCGCTCACCCTCATCGTGGACATAGACGACTTCGCGAAATATCTGGAGCGGCGCAAACTCAAGGAACCCGCGATCCAGGAATTGAAACGTCGCCTCGCGGACGCGGTGCGTTTGCAAGCCCGCCAGCTTTTCTCGAACTTCCTGACCGGCCCGCGCTCCGACAACGTCATCCTCTTCATCGGCACGTCCGAGGGCGAGGCGAGGGAGGAATTGCCAGAGAAGGCGAATCTTCTCGCATCACAAGTTCAAAGATACGTGAAAGGACTTTTGCCCGACCTCACGGTATCCGTCGGGATCGGTCGTTATAAAGAAGACCCGAAGCTCCTCACCGACGCGTACGCGGAGGCGGAGGTTTCGCTCGAGATCGGCCACCGGATAAAAGGCTCGTCGTCCGTCTCGACGTTCGAGGAGACGGGGACGTACAAACTTCTTTTCAAGGTTCTTCAAGACGACCCGGCGGAACTCGAAACCTTTTATTCCGAGACGCTCGAAAGCGCGGTCGCGTATGACGAGCGGTACGGCACCGAGCTTGTGGAAACCATGATCACATACCTCCGAAACGACGCTTCGACCGTGAAAACGGCCGGGGAACTCTTCGCCCACCGCCACACGATCCGGTACCGCCTCGACCGCATCTCCGAACTCACCGGGCTGAACGTGGAGAAGAGCGAAGACCGCGAGCGGATCACGCTCGGGATAAAAGCGATGCAACTTTTGGGGCGCGCCCCAAGCAAACCGTCGAGCCTCCGCGACAGATAGGGTCGCTTCGCTCCCGGTTATTGGTTGGCCGCTCCGCCTTCGGCTCCGCCCCGGTTATTGGTTGTGGTTTTCGCACTTGCCAATAACCAATAACCACAAACCAAGAACCCAATGTACAAAGATTCAATCCCCCCGAACCTCGCATGTTTATACGCTCGGCCAAAGACCGCCGCGAAGAGCGGGCATAGACTGTGTGCATATTGCAGATTGTCCATTTTCCGAAGGAGGTTCCCTTGCGAAGGCTCTTCATGTTGTCAATCACATCGGCGTTGATGGTGCTCGCTCTGCCAGCCGTCGCGTTCGCGCAGGAAGGACTATCCCCCACCGAAACCGTCGCGGTTCTCGACACGATGTGGGTGATGCTCGCGTTCGTCCTCGTCCTGTTCATGCAGGCCGGATTCGCCATGCTCGAAGTCGGGTTCTCGCGCATGAAGAACGTCGGGAACGTGGTGGCGAAGATCCTCGCGAACATGGCGATCGGAGCCATCGTTTTCTGGGCCATCGGGTTCGGGATCGCATTCGGAGCCGGAAACCCGTTCTTCGGCCTCGAAGGATGGTTTCTGAGCGGGAACATTGACGCCGGGACGATCCCGCTCTCGATGCTCTTCATTTTCCAGGCGGCTTTCGCGATGGTCGCGCTCGCCATCGTGTGGGGGACGATGCTCGAGCGGACGAAATTCTCGGTGTACCTCATATTCGCCATAATTTTCGTCGGCATCATATATCCGATGGGAGCGCACTGGGTGTGGAGCGACGAAGGGTGGATCGGCGCCCTCGGCAAGCAGGATTTCGCAGGCTCGACGGTCGTTCACCTCTCGGCGGCGATGGCCGCTTTGGCGGGTACGATCATCGTCGGCCCGCGCCTCGGCAAGTTCGACGACAACGGCCGCCCACAACTCATGCCCGGCCACAATATGCCCCTCGCCGTCCTCGGTGTCCTCATACTCTGGCTCGGCTGGCAAGGTTTCAATCCCGGCTCGACGCTCGCCGCGACCGTGGACATCGCCGACATCGCTTTGACCACGAACCTCGCCGCCGCCGCGGGCATCATCGGCGCGATGCTCATCACATACTTTTACAAGGGCTTCGTGGACGTGGGGATGGCCGGGAACGGAGCCATCGCCGGACTCGTCGCCATCACCGCGACGTGCGCCTTCGTCGCCCCGTGGGCGGCGGTCGTCATCGGCCTCATCGCGGGCGTCGTGATGTACGCGACCGCGCTCCTCATGGATCGCATCGGCATTGACGACCCGGTCGGAGCCATCGCGGCCCACGGCATGGGCGGCGTGTGGGGAACGCTCTCGGCGGGCCTTTTCACCACCCCGGCCCTCGCCGAGGCGAACGGCGGACTCCCCGGACTTTTCTACGGCGGCGGCTTCACGCAGCTTGGCGTACAGGCGGTGAGCATCGCGGCGGTCGGGGGCTTCGTGTTCTTCGCCTCGCTCGCGGTCTTCGGGATTTTGAAGGCGACCATCGGCATCCGGGTCAAGCCCGAACACGAACTCAACGGCCTCGACATAAGCGACCACGGAGGATATGGTTACTCTGAAGGTCTCGTGGCGACCGACCAGCCGAACGGAAACGGCTACGGAACCTCCGACCGGAGAGAGACGACCGGAAGCACGACTTAACAAACTGGCAATTGCAAACCACGCGCCGGGCGGGGAAATCTCGTCCGGCGCTTTTCGGAGCGAGGAGGGCGATCTTTTGGGACTCCCCATAGTCGAAGCGGCGGCCCACGCAAACCACATAGTCGGCGTTTATCCCGACCGGGTCGAGATCCGGTCCGGCTGGCAAGGCCGGAGCATCGAAGACATCCACCTCCGCGACATCGCCACCGTCGCCACCCGCGGCCTCATAAACTGCACGCTCACCATCACCACGAACAAAGGCCGGAACATCGAACTCAAAAACATGGCCCTCCCCGAAGCGAGGCAAGTCAAAAACACCATCGAGACGCAAAAACAAAGGGCCGGGCTTTATGAGTGAATCCGTCAGCGAACCTTCGTGAAACGAGGCGGAGCCTCGCGCCACGACAATGTATCTTCGATTTCCAAGCGCGTTCCGTCGAGGGGATGATCCATGAAAGGTACCATCGCGTTCGGAGGCTCGAGAACTCCGTTTTCTGGATGTCCCGTCGTCCCACGGCCCCCCGGCCTCCTCGCCATAGTTTTCTGCGCCGCGATGCTTCGTTCCCTCGATCCGAAACGGGCGGTTCGCGCCGCCGAAGCGACGTGGGTTCATCGCCCCGCCCTCTCCCGAGGAAGAAAATCTCTCACCCCATCCGGCACGAGCAACATGACCGCGCCCTCGATCCCCTCGCGATTCCTCGCATATAAAATCCCGAGCGCGATGACCGCGAGTCCGACGGCGGACAATGCGAACGGGAAAAGCATCGAGTTCTCGAAGAGATCCCACGCGAGATGCCCGACATATCCGAACACTCCGATAGCCCCGAAAACAAGAAACACCCTCCGGTCGAGCAAAACGGAGAGGAGCATGAGTCCGAGGTTCACCGCGCCATATATCGCCCACTCGACTTCGCTCCCGCCCTCGAACAAACTCAATCCGCCCCAAAACGCGAACATCCCAAAAAGGTATCCCCAGAAAGCATAGTCTTCCTCCGTCCGGCGATCCACGACGAACGACCCGGCGAGCATCGCCGCCCCGAAGCCCATCGAAACCCACTGCGGACCGCTTTGCTCGTAGAAATTCTCGCCGAAGATGAGCGGCGAGACGTCCATGCTCATGAACCACAACGTGAACGCGACGGGCGCCACGAGGAACGGAAACCGGACGAAGTATATTGCGACGGCTCCGGCGAAGATCGTCGCGACCTCCATTGCGAACCATCCGCCGGGGATCCACTCGTAGAAACTTTGGTACGTGCCGGGGTTTTCACTCGGCCACACTCCGAAGGCTTCTTGAATTCCATACACCGCGAGCGGAGCCATGCACACCGCCGCCGCGACGAGCAATCCGCCCGGAACCCGAAGCTCCTCTCGCCCCCACATCCACGCCCCGAAGGCGGCGAAAACGAAAGCGTACGCGACCGAGATCGCCGTGATTCCGACCCCGCCGAAACGCTCGAATCCGAGAGTCATGAACCACGTCATCGCCGAGACGACGATGATCGCCCCGAAATAATACGCGACATGCGGAAGGTCGAAACGAGCCTCCCCCGACCGCTCTTCTTCGAGCATCCGCCAAAATTCTCCGGCTTGCCCGTCGGAGATCATTCTCCGCGACACCGCCCGGTCGAGATCTTTCCGCGAAACCCTCATGCGCTCCTCCTTCCCAAAATTTACTTACGTTGTAAATTTACAACGTAAGGATACCGGATATAATGTACGCTTGTCAAGGAATTTCGGCGGGAGTTTCGGAGGTTTGGATGGAGGCGGCGAAAAGGAAGCGGTTGTCGAGGGGGCGCATTCTCGCGGCGGCGGTCGGCATCGTGGACGGGGAGGGGCTTTCCTCGCTGACGATGCGGAGGCTCGGGGCGGAGCTTGGCGTGGAGGCGATGTCAATTTACAACCACGTCCCGAACAAGGACGCGCTCCTCGACGGCATGGTCGAGGTCATCCTCAAAGAACTCGAAATTCCCCTCGACCAAACGGAATGGGAAGAGCGGATACGGGTCGGATACCGCCGCTTCCGGAGCCTCGCGCATCGCCACCCGAACGTCTTCCCCCTCCTCGTCAGCCGCCCGCCGAAGAGCCCCGGCGGACTTTGGCTCTTCGAGGCGTTCCTTCGGACGATGAAAGGCGCGGGCTTCGACTCCGAGACGGCTTTCCATGCGTTCCGGGTACTCACGAACTATACGTTCGGGTACGCGATGGCCGAAATACGCGGCTTCGCCCTCGAACCCGGAGAAGGCGGGGCGGGGAGCCTCGCCGTCGAAGATTTCCCCGAAATATCCAAACTCGCCCCGATGCTCGACAATGTGAACCATGACACCGAGTTCGAGTTCGGCCTCGACCTCATATTGGCGGGACTGAAAGAGAAACTTCTTTGAAACGCCTCGCCACGAAGTATCCGGTCGCATTCTCGCTCCCCGTCGTGGGCGTTCTTTTCGTGTTCACATACGTCGGGAGGGCGATGTATCCGGTCGTCGTCGTCGGGGATTTGACGCAACTCGACCCGTCGGCGTTCGAGCCTCCGACGCAAATCGAACGCATGCTCTCGACGTTCCAGAGCGCCGAGGGCGTATACGGGATACTCGCGATAATCTTCGCCGCCATCCTCCTCACGTGGCTCGGATGGTGGCGCGAGGCCGGATTCACAACGAGGTGGAGGAATCTGCCGCTCGCGCTTCCGCCCCTCGCCATCGCCGCCATCGCGCTCTCGGACGGGGTTCGGGTTCCCGATGGGTTCGGGCAGATTCTCGCGCTTCTCGTCACGACGGGGATCGCGGCTTTCGCGGAGGAGATCGTGTTTCGGGGCGTTATGTGGCGCGCGCTCATCCACCGAGGCCCGATCCTCGCCGCCGCTCTCACCGCCGTCCTTTCGGGCATCGTCGCATACGGCATAAACGCGACGGGCGGCCCGGTTCCCGAAGCCCGCTTCATCACCGCGCTCACCTTGTGCGGGAGCTTCGCGTACGCGGCGATCCGCTGGCGAACGGCATCCATATGGCCGACCGTCGCCGTCCACTTTATCGTCTCGCTCTCCATCGCCTTTGCGAACCTCGGCTCGACGGCGTACCAATTCCTCCTTTACGCCGGAACATTCGGATTCGTAATATACGGTCTCTTTCTCCTCCGAACCGCCCGAGTCCGGGCCGACGGAGGATGAGAAGAATGGCGACCATGAGAACCTCGAACCCATCCGAAAACCGCGCGGCCTTCCTTCATGAACTCGCGCGCCTCGCCGCCCCCTCCGAGGGAAACAGCGACGCCATCGCCGTCGAAACGCCGCTCACAGGAAAAATCCTCGGGGATGCTCCACGAAACTCACCGGAGGATGTGCGACGGGCGGCGAACCGGGCGCGGGAGGCGCAAAAAAGTTGGCGCGAGGTTCCCATAAGCGAGCGGTCGAAAATATTCCTCCGTTTCCACGACCTCGTCCTCGACCGTCAGGAAGAAGCCCTCGACCTCATACAACTCGAAACCGGGAAGGCGCGCCGCCACGCCCTCGAAGAAATTTTGGATACCGCCATCGTCTCACGTTATTATGCGAGGATGGCGAAGAATTTCCTGAAAACGAAGCGCCGGAGAAGCGCGTTCCCACTCATAACCTCGACCGTCGAGCATCACCATCCGAAAGGCGTGTGCGCCTTCATCGCGCCGTGGAATTATCCGCTCGACCTCGCCGCCACCGACGCGATACCCGCGATTCTCGCCGGAAACGCCGCGCTCATAAAACCGGACGAACAAACGCCGTTCACCGCTTTGTGGGCGGCGAAGCTCATGGCCGAGGCGGGCGTTCCGGGGGAACTCGTGCAAATCGTCGTCGGAAGTGGATCGGAACTCGGGGCGGCGATCATCGAGGAGTCGGACTTCGTGACGTTCACCGGAAGCACACAGACGGGGAGGATCGTCGCAAAAAGAGCCGCCGAAAATCTCACAGGCTTCTCGCTCGAACTCGGCGGGAAGAACGCGATGATCGTGTGCGAGGACGCGGATTTGGATCGGGCGGTGATCGGCGCGGAGCGGGCCGCGTTCTCCGGGAGCGGGCAACTTTGCATCGCGGCGGAGAGGATATACGTCCACGCGAAAATATACGACGAGTTCAAAAAACGCCTCGCCGAACGCATCGGCGAAATGAAGCTCGACGCGAACCTCGACTTCGCCGCCGACATGGGTTCGCTCGCCTCGCGCGAACAACACCGGCGCGTCGAAGCGCACATCGAAGACGCCGTCTCGAAAGGCGCGAAAATACTCGCCGGAGGAAAGGCTCGCCCGGACATCGGGCCATACTTCCTCGAACCGACCATCCTCGAAAGCGCATCGGAGGAAATGGAACTTTTTCGGGGAGAGACGTTCGGTCCGGTGGCGGCTCTTTTCCGGTTCGAGAGCGAGGACGAGGCGATACGGCTCGCCAACGAGAGCGAGTACGGGCTAAATTTCAGCGTGTGGACGCGGGACGAGAGGCGCGGAGCGTCCATCGCGGCTCGTCTCGAAGCCGGGACGGTCGGGGTGAACGACGCATACGCTTCGGCGTGGTCGGCGACGGACGCTCCGATGGGCGGTTTCAAAGACTCCGGGGTCGGGAGGCGGCATGGCGAGGAGGGAATCCTCAAATACACCGAGCCGCAAACCGTCTCCACGCAACGCATCGAAATACCCGTCGGCGACGCGGGGAGATACGCCCGCGTCGCCACCGCCGCGCTCAAAATAATGCGCCGTCTTCCGAGGAGAAGATAATGACGGACATCGCCGGGAAAGTCGTCGTCGTGACGGGTGGCGATGGCGGGCTGGGACGCTCGATGGCCGTCGAACTCGCGAGGCTCGGAGGTCGCGTCGTCATATACGACCTCGATGCGGCGGATATACAAAAGGTCGTCGAGGAGATACGGGCGACAGGCGGCGAGGCGCATGGATACGTGTGCGACGTGTCGGATCGGGGGATGGTTTACGAGACGGCGGAGAAAGTACGAGCCGAAGTCGGGGATGCGGACATCCTCATAAACAATGCGGGGGTCATCTCCGGCAAGCCGCTCATGGAAATACCGGACGAAAAAATAGAGGCGACGATGAACGTGAACGTCCTCGCGCTCTTCTGGACGGTGAAATCGTTTCTTCCCGCCATGCTCGCCCGGAACGGCGGCCACATCGTCACGATCTCCTCGGCGGCGGGGCTTGTCGGGGTGAGTCGCCAGACGGACTATTCGGCGAGCAAGCACGCCGCCATTGGCTTCACCGAGTCGCTCCGGGCGGAGCTTCGGAAGTCCGGCCACAAGGGCATAAAAACGACCATCGTCGAGCCGTACTATATAGACACCGGAATGTTCGAGGGTGTGAGAACGCGACCGCGACTCATGCTTCCGTTGTTGAAAGAAAGATACGTCATCGAGAAAACCATCCGCGCCATTCAGCGCGACACCCCCGAAGTCCGGCTTCCCCCGGCCATCAATCTCACGCCCGTGCTTCGAGCCATTCTCCCCGTTTTCCTCTTCGACCGGGTGATGGACTTCTTCGGGGTGAATGATTCGATGGAGGAGTTTGTGGGGCGGCGGAGATAAAGTACGCTTCAGTTTCCGCCGTTCCACGGGAGATCGGGGTTCGTCTTTTTGAACTCGGCCAATTCTTCCCGAAGCTCTCGGATTGACTCGACGAAGAATTTTTGATGGCGGCGATGTGATCTTCTTCGTGGAGGAGGTTGGCGAGGCTTTGTCCACGCCAAAGCCTGAGGAACCCGGTTGGATCGCTCAAGCCGGAGCTATCCCACTCATTCCGAAGCGTCATTTGCTTCATCACAGCCACGGATGCTTCTCTCGCAGCTTCCTTTGCATCTTGTGTCGGAGCCGCTTCCAAGTAGAACCGGGCCTCTGGAAAGCTATCCTGAGTGTCCAATTCACAAGATATATAACAATAAAGTTTCCCTCCATGCAAGGGCGCCAATAGGATGAAGCGCTTGTTATCACGAATTTGAGTCAAGCTGAACGGTTCGCGTCTATTAACGTTGTTTCCCGCAAAGGCTTTCAGGTTCGCTTCAACCTCGTCACCAAATATCTCGTCAAATACCTCAAACGCTCGCAGCACACC
>Ga0136630_1000924_pt1 | contig 11743 bp, 9 predicted proteins | sample AntDrymUQ5682106_2_FD_105496 | JGI IMG/M metagenome (GOLD analysis project Ga0136630, IMG submission 105496) | Polar desert sand microbial communities from Dry Valleys, Antarctica - metaG UQ568 (21.06) | ecosystem: Environmental > Terrestrial > Soil > Desert | place: Antarctica: Dry Valley...
GAGTTGCCGGAGGGGCCGACCGGCAAGATCCTGCGTCGCGAGGTCAACGCCCCGGAATCGGTCGAGGCGGTGGGCTCGGAGCCCGTGTCGGGATGAGTACCGCCAGCAGCGCGCGGGAACGGGTGCACGAGCTCGACGAGGACGGCACCGACGCCGCGGCGCCGCTCGACCTGTTGCTCACAGACGCCGCGCTCGGTCCGCTACGGCGCTTCGTCCCCGGCATGTCCGGCGTCCGCTTCACGGCCAACCTGGCTCGGCGCCCGACGCGCGTCGCCGACCGGGGCTGGGCCCTGCTGGGTGAGCTGGCGCGTATCGGGGTCGGCCGCTCCGAGCTTGCTGCGCACCCGAAGGATCGTCGCTTCGCCGACGAGGGTTGGCTGCACAACCCGATGCTGGCACGTGCCGTGCAAACGTACGTGGCCGTGGGCATCGCCGCGCGCGGCCTGGTCGCCGACGCCGACCTCGACTGGGGCGACGAGCAGCGGGTGAGGTTCTTGGTCGACAACCTCGTCGACGCGTCGTCGCCGAGCAACAACCCGTTGCTCAACCCGCAGGTGCTCAAGGCGGTCATCGACACCGGCGGCGGCAACCTGCTCGCGGGCAGCCGTCGACTCATACGCGACTTCGCGACGCCACCTCGAGTTCCGTCGATGGTCGAGCCGGACGCCTTCGAGATCGGCGCTGACCTGGCGGTGACGCCAGGGGCGGTCGTGCTCCGCACGGACGTCTTCGAGCTCATCCAGTACACGCCGCAGACGCCGAAGGTGCGGCGGGTGCCGCTGCTGATCGTGCCTCCGACCATCAACAAGTACTACGTCATCGACCTCGCCGAGCAGCGCAGTCTCGTCGAGCACCTGGTGCGCAGCGGCCAGCAGGTATTCGTGATCTCCTGGCGCAACCCCGACGCCCGGCATGCGCAGTGGGGCCTGGACACGTACGGCCGAGCCGTCATCGAGGCCATGAACGCGATGAGGACGATCTGCCGTGAGGACAGGACTGCGCTGTTCGCGTTGTGCTCCGGCGGGATGCTCGCGTCGATGGTGCTGGCGCACCTGGCCCATGTCGGCGAGCTCGACCGGGTGGCGGCGTTCAGCCTCGCGGTCACCGTGCTCGACCAGGCCAGGGCCGGGATGCCCAGCGCGCTGCTGTCGCGCAAGGTGGCCGCCGCCGCGACGGCGGTGTCGCAGCGCAAGGGCTACCTGGATGGGCGGATGCTGGCCGAGGTGTTCGCCTGGCTGCGCCCCAACGACCTGATCTGGAACTACTGGGTCAACAACTACCTGCTCGGCAAGTCGCCGAAGGCGTTCGACATCCTGTTCTGGAACGCCGACCCGGTGCGCATGACGGCCGCGATGCACCGCGCTTTCATCGAGCTGGCGGTGACCAATGGGCTCACCGTGCCCGGCGGCTCGATGATGCTCGGCGCTCCGGTGGACCTCACGAAGGTCGACACCGACAGCTACGTCGTCGCCGGCATCGCCGACCACCTGTGCACGTGGCAGTCCTGCTACCGCACCACCCAGCTGCTCGGCGGCGACAGTCGGTTCGTGTTGTCGACCAGCGGCCACATCGCCTCGATGGTCAACCCGCCCGGCAACGACAGGGCCAGCTTCCGGACCGCGAAGCGCAACCCGGAGGACCCCGAACAGTGGCTGGAGTCGGCCGAGACGGTCACCGGCAGCTGGTGGGAGGACTACGTCGAGTGGCTCGGTGCACGCACCGGCCCCGAACGCAACAAGCCGCGGGGCCCGGGGTCAGCCGCCTTCGAACCGCTCTGTCCGGCGCCAGGGACCTATGTCCACGACCGCTAGCCCGAGTCCGAGCGCCACACCGAACGCCATGCCCCGCGACCGCCTCCGCACGCTGACTGTACGCGGCCTGCAGGTCAGGGTCTCCGTACGCCCGGGTGCGGGTCGGCTGGCCGCCGAGCCGCCGCTGCTGCTGTGCAACGGCATCGGAGCCAGCCTCGAGGTGCTGCAGCTCCTCGTCGACGCGCTGGACCCCGACCGGGGCGTGATCCGCTTCGACGTACCCGGCGTCGGAGGCTCACCACCGCCACCGTTCCCGTACGTCCTCGCCACGCTGGCCCCCTGGGTTTCGGCGCTGGCCGGGAAGCTCGGTCACCAGGAGTTCGATGTGCTCGGGCTGTCGTGGGGTGGTGGCCTGGCGCAGCAGCTCTCGGTCCAGTGCCGGCGACGGGTGCGACGCCTGGTGCTGGTGGCGACGGGCACCGGGACGTTGATGGTGCCGGCGCACCCACGCGTGCTCGTGAAGATGATGACCCCGCGACGACACCGCGACCCCGCGTACGCGCGAAGCATTGCCGCCGACATCTATGGCGGGAGCATGCGGAGGTCCCCTGAACGCGGAGCCCGGCTGCTGCACGTCGAGAGCCGTGCCGGGCCACGCCGTGGCTACTACTACCAGATCGCTGCGGCTGCGGGCTGGTCGAGCCTGCCGTTCCTGCGCATGGTCCGGCAGCCGACGCTCGTGCTCGCCGGCGACGACGACCCGATCATCCCGCTGATCAACGCCAAGATGATGGCGCGACTCATCCCCGATGCCAGGCTGCACGTCTACCACGGCGGCCATCTGGGCGTTCTCACCGAGAGCGAGGAGCTCGCTCCGGTCATCGAGGAGTTCTTGGCCGATCCGTTCGGCCACGGGGTGGCCCCGTGACCTTAGGTTCGTAGCGGGGCCACCCCGTGACGACTGGCGAGCCCACCAACCGACCACGCGGAGTGACATGGACCTGACCGACCTGCCCGTTTCCGACTTCCTCGGGTTCGAGCTGCTGCTGGACGACGACGACCGGGAGCTGCTCGCACGGGTACGCACGCACATGGCCTCGGTCGTCGAGCCGGTGATCAACGAGTACTGGACCCGCGCGCAGTTCCCGCACGACCTGCTGCCCGGTTTCGCCGGGCTGGGGATCGCCGGACTGCAGTACGACGGCGCCGGCTGCCCAGGAAGGAGCAGCCTGCTCGACGGGATGGTCGCGATGGAGCTGGCCCGCACCGACCCCTCGATCGCGACGTTCTTCGGCGTGCACGGGGGCTTGGCCATGGGCTCGGTGCACCTGTGTGGCTCGCAGGAGCAGAAGCAGCGCTGGCTGCCGCCGATGGCCCGGATGGAGCTGATCGGCGCCTTCGGTCTCACCGAGCCCGACCACGGGTCCGGCATCGCGGGCGGTCTGGCCACCAGTGCGCGACGTGAGGGTGACTCCTGGGTGCTCGACGGTGAGAAGAAGTGGATCGGCAACGCGTCGTTCGCCGACCTGGTGATCGTCTGGGCACGCGACAGCGCCGATGGCCAGGTCAAGGGCTTCGTGGTGGAGAAGGGCACCGAGGGCATGTCCTTCGAGTTGCAACGCGACAAGATCGCACTGCGGGTCGTGCAGAACGCCACGATCCGGCTCGACGGAGTCCGGGTCCCGGACAGCTGTCGTCTCGCGGAGGCGAACTCGTTCAAGGACACCGCCCGTGTGCTGCGGCTGACCCGCGCCAGCGTCGCGTGGATGGCGACCGGTTGTGCTCGTGGCGCGTACGAGCACGCCCTGCGCTACACCGGTGAGCGGGAGCAGTTCGGCCGGCCCATCGCCGGCTTCCAGCTCGTCCAGGATCTGCTCGTCCGCATGCTCGGCAACATCACCGCGTCGACCGCGCTGTGTGCGCGGGTGTCGCAGCTGCAGGATGCCCGCCGGTTGCGCGACGAGCACGCGTCGCTGGCCAAGGCCTTCTGCACGGTGCGGATGCGGGAGACCGTCGGCTGGGCGCGCGAGGTCCTCGGAGGCAACGGCATCCTGCTCGAGCACCACGTGGGCCGGTTCGTGGCCGACGCGGAGGCGATCTACTCCTACGAGGGCACCCGCGAGGTCAACACCCTGATCGTGGGTCGGGCCATCACGGGCGTCGGCGCGTTCGTCTGACGGGCTCGCTCGCGATGCGCGAGGGGGCCCCCTGTGCCAATAGGGTCCGCCGCCGCAGGGGACCCCTCGCACTCAGCGGTGCCGCAGCCGCGCGCACGACCTTCTGGCCACGGTCCCCACTAGTCGTCGGAGAGGGCGTCGCAGTCGGCTTGGGCGCGCTCCACGGCTCGTTGCGCCTGGGCAGCCGACGCGGTGGCGGCCTGTCGGGTCGATCGGGCCTGTCGAAGCCGCGCGTCGACCGCGCCGGCGGCCTCGGTCGCGTCGACTAGCAACGCCTGCAGCTCCTCGATCCGCGCGTGCAGCGCCGCCGACTCGGTGTCCAGCCGGCGTACCCGCTCCTCGGCTTCCTCGAGCTCGGTGGCGAACCGGCCGGCAGCCTGCTCGGCCTCGGACAGGGCCCGGCCGGCGACGTCGAGTCGCCGCTGCCGCGCGGCGGCGAGCTCGTCATGGGGCTCCGGCAGTTCCGCCTCGCCGCGCGGCTCGGGACGGTCTGGTCGCGCCGGGGGCACCGCCACCGCGGCCGACACGTCGACCTCGCCCATTCCGACATAGGACAGGGCGGTCGTGAGCCTGCCGCTGAGCAGCGCCCGGCCGGCTTCCTCGTCCGCGATCGCCGCCCGCAGCGTCTCCTCGACCTGGGTGGCGACGGCTGCGCTGAGCGGACGGTCCAGCTCGTCGGCGAGGGAGGCGACCTGGCGGGCGAAGGCAGCGACCACGGCGTGCCGCTGCTTGGTCAGCACGCGCAGCTGGTCGCCGGCCAGCGTGCGCTGAGCCTCCCGCATCTGGTCACCGAGCTCGACCAGATGGGTCACCTCGTCCGGGCGTCTGCGGACCAGCTGGTTGAGCAGCCAAGCCGCGGCCGTCGGCTTGGGCAGCTCACCTACTCGACAGGCGAGGTCGCGGGCACCCCCCGCTCGTGCCGTCTTGGCCCGGTCGGTACGGGCCGCCACGAAGTCCTCCGGCGGCAGCGCGTACAGCGCGGCAGCGAGGCCAGCCAGCTCGTCGAGGTCACCCACCCCCCGATCGTCGCAGGCTGCCCGCTCCGTGGGAGCCGTCAGCACTCAGCGCGTCGCGTCAGACCCGTACCACCCGCAGGTCCTCCCAGGTCGAGCAGCACCCCGACAGTCGACCTCGTCCGAAGATGCTGGCGTTGCCGGAACGGTCCCACCCGTACTGACCGGCTGACAGCACCTGCCAAGGAGGCGGGCGCCAGCCGGCGAGATCTGCCCTACCCGCCGTTGCTCCGGGCCGGTTGAATCATCCCAGCGCCCGGGGCCGTCCCCGGCCCGAGGGAGGACGTATGACCACCCAGCGGCGGCTGCGGATCGGCATCGACACCGGGGGCACGTTCACCGACGTGGTCGCCTTCGACGAGGAGACCGGAGAGCTGGTCACGACCAAGACGTCGTCGACGCCGGGTAACCCTGCCGACGGCTTCCTCGCCGGCATCGACAAGGTACTGGCGCAGCTGGATCTGCCGGCCGCCAACGGTGACGCCATCACCGCGGTCAGCCACGGCACCACCGTTGCCACCAACCAGCTGCTCGCGGCCACGTTCGACCGGGTCGGCTTCATCACCACCGAGGGCTACGAGTTCGTCCTGGAGATCGCGCGGCAGTCTGTTCCCGACGGGTACGGCAACTCGTACTTCTGGGTGAAGCCGGACCGGATCGTGCCACCTGAGCTGGTGAAGACCGTCGGTGGCCGGCTGCTGCACACCGGCGAGGAGCTGCGTCCGCTCGACGAGGACGGCACCCGTGCGGTGGCCCGCTGGTTCCGCGACCAAGGAGTCGACACCCTCGGGGTGTGCCTGATGCACGCCTACGCCAACCCGGCGCATGAGGTTCGGGTGCGCGAGGTCCTCGCCGAGGAGCACCCCGAGGCCGTCGTCTCGGTGAGTTCGCAGGTGCTGCCCGAGTACCGCGAGTACGAGCGCTCGATGACGACGCTGGTGGATGCGGCGGTGAAGCCGACGGTGTCCCGCTACGTCAGCGCCATCAAGGCCCGGCTTGACGAGTTCACCTCCTCGACCGGCGACCGGACCGTGCCGTTCTACGTGATGAAGTCCAACGGTGGGGTGCTCAGCGCCGAGGAGGTCATGCACCAGCCGATCAGCACGGTGCTGTCCGGTCCCGCCGCCGGGGCCCTCGGCGCGGCACTGATAGCGCAGCGAGCCGGCTTCGACCAGGTGCTCAGCTGCGACGGCGGGGGCACGTCGACCGACGTGTCGGTGGTCATCGACGGTGAGCCGACCCTGACGACCGAGGGGTCGATCGGCGCGTACCCGACGAAGATTCCCATGATCGACGTGGTCACGGTGGGTGCGGGCGGCGGCTCGATCGCCTGGCTGTCGCCGGAGGGGGCGCTCAAGGTCGGTCCGGCCTCGGCTGGCGCCGACCCCGGACCGTTGTGCTACGCCAGGGGCGGTGCCGACGTCACGGTCACCGACGCGCACGTCGTGCTGGGTCGCATCCCGCCGCACCTGCTGGGCGGTGAGATCCCGCTCGACACCGAGGCAGCGGTGGCGGGGCTGCGCGAACTGGCGGACACGCTGGGCATGAGCGTCGAGCAGTGCGCGGCGGGGGTGCTGGAGATCTCCGCCTGGAACCAGGCCAACGCCCTGCGTCAGATCACCGTCAAGCGAGGTCTGGACGTCCGCGACTTCACCCTCACGACCTTCGGCGGCTCGGGCTCACTGCTGCTGTGCCGACTCGTCGACATCCTCGACCTGTCGGCCGTCCTCGTGCCCCCCGACCCCGGCAACGTGTCGGCGTTCGGCCTGTTGACCGTCGACGTCAAGAACGACTACGTCCGGACGCTGGTGAGCCTGCACGACACGCTCGAGCTCGATCTCCTCACCAATGCGTTCGACGCGCTCACCGACCAGGCCTCGGCGGCGCTGGACACCGAGGGGTTCCCCGCCGACCAGCACCGTTTCGTGCGTACCGCCGACCTGCGCTACTTCGGTCAGGCCTTCGAGGTACGGGTGCCGGTGCCGGGCGGGCCGGTCGACCGGCGCCTGGTCGGCGCGGTCGCGGACGCCTTCCACGTCGAGCACCGCAGCCGGTACGGCTATGACTTCGCCGGCGACGACGCCCAGCCGGTCGAGTGGGTCAACCTGCGCGTGTCCGGCATCGGGCCCATCCGGCGTCCCGAGACCCCCACCCACGAGGCGACCAGCACCGGGTCTCCGGAGCCGACCGGCACACGCAAGGTCTGCTTCGTGGCCGAAGACGGGTACGTCAGCAGCCCGATCCACTGGCGACCGGACCTGTTACCGGGACAGCGCCTCGACGGCCCAGCCGTGATCGAGGAGTTCGGCTCGACGGTGCCGATACACGCCGGCTTCGCCGTGCGCGTCGACGAGCGCCTCAACCTCGTCGTCACCCGCACCTACCCCCAGCGGGGAGGGGAGGACCAGTGAGCACCTCGCGCACGGCGCCCACACAGTTCCCCTTCGGCTCGTTGACCGACGACTCCGGCACGAGTGCCGACCCCATTCTGGTCGAGATCGTGCAGGGCAGCCTGGCGTCGGTCGAGATGGAGGTGGAGACCGCCATCGCCCGTACGTCGCGCTCACCGATGATCCGCGACGCGCACGACTTCCGGGCCGGCATCCACGACCGGCTGCTGCGCAAGCTGACCGGACGCTCGTACTCAGCGCTGGTGCACCCGGTCGCCCGCGACTTCCCGCTGGCCGACATGGTGCCCGGCGACGTGTACTTCCACAACGACGTCTACCGCTCCGAGGGCGGCATCGGCCACCTGCCCGACCTGTGCGTGACCGTGCCTGTCTTCCATCGAGCCACCGGCGCCGGCGATCCGACGGTGGTGGCGTTCGTGCAGGCGTTCGGCCACCACGACGACATCGGGGGATCGGTACCGGGCTCGATGCCCAGCCACGCCACCTCGGTGTTCGAGGAGGGGCTGATGGTGCCCCCGATCAAGCTGTGGAGCGCGGGCGAGGCGAACCGCGCAGCGCTCGCAATCCTGACCCGTAACTCACGGATGCCGGAGTCGTTGGCCGCCGACCTCGACGCCGAGTGCGCGGCCTGCCTGATGGGTGCCCGTCGCCTCGGTGAGCTGTTCGAGCGGTACGGCTGCGACGTCGTGGAGTTGTGCTTCGACGCCATCATCGACCGTACGACGCGGACCTACCGCCGGGAGATCCTGTCCAAGATCCCGGTCGGCAGCTGGACCTGGGAGGACTACGCCGAGCACGACGGCGTCGACGAGCCGAAGCTGCACACCCAGCGGATCACCCTGACCCGCGCCGCCGACGACGACCCGGGCGGTGCGCGGCTGATCATCGACTTCGCCGGCACGTCCGCGCAGGCCAAGGGGCCGATCAACCACTGTGCCGACTACTCCGACGGCGTGTTCCTGAAGAAGTGGCTGGCGCCGATCCTGCGCAACCTGGCCGACACCCCGGAGCGGATGGCCGAGCTCGACGTCAACGAGGGCGTGGTGCCGCTGATCGAGATGCGGTTCCCCCCTCCGGGCACGCTGCTGACGCCGATCTTCCCGGCGCCCACCAACGCCCGTACGTTCGTCATCCTGCGGCTGCTCGGCGTGCTCGCCGGCGTGGTGGCCAAGGCGGTCGACGGCCGGATGCCTGCGGACCAGGAGACGATCCGCTACACCGGCGTCTACGGCGAGGACGCTGACGGTCGGCCGTACCTGATGCGCGAGGTGCTCGGCGGTGGCGCCGGCGGCCGCTACTACTCAGACGGCGAGGACACGATCCATGTCGTTCCCGACTCCCGCAACCTGCCCACCGAATTCACCGAGTCGCGGTTCCCGTTCGTCGTGGAGCGGCTCGGCCTGGCCCTCGACTCCGGTGGTCCGGGAAGGTTTCGGGGCGGTCTCGGGTACGAGAAGCACATCCGGATGCTCGAGGACGCGCACTTCATGTCCATCGCGGACCGCTCCATCCTGGCCTGCTGGGGAGTGAAGGGCGGCATGGCCGGGCAGCCGTTCTCGGTGGTGGTCGACCCAGGCGGCCCGAACGAGCGCGAGGTCGACGCGCTGGCCGACGACGAGCCGGTACGTGCTGGCGAGGTAATCCGCATCCGTACCACCGGTGGCGGCGGTTGGGGTGACCCACTGGACCGCGAGCCTGACGCCGTGCTGCGTGACCTGCGATGGGCGAAGGTCTCGCCGGCTTCGGCGCACGACGACTACGGGGTTGTGGTCACCGGATCGGCGCAGGGTGGCGACCTGCTCGTCGACGAGGCCGCGACCCGGGCACGGCGCGCCGCATTGCGTGCCGCCCGCCCCGCGGAGCGTCCGTTCTTCGATCGGGGACCCGGCTATCCCCGGCTGTCGGGCGGCGCATGGGCGGCCGACGTCGACTGGCTGTGACCTCGGCTGAGTGTCCGGCTGAGTGACCCCGTGCCGGGGACACCGAGCTCAGCTGCCGGCGACTGCCCACGCGTCGAGCAGTTCGGCTTCGGCGGTGGCGTCGAGCCCGGGCTCGATCGGACCCACCGCGTCGAAGGTCGCGACCACGCTCGGCGCTGTCGACCAACCACGCCGCAAGGTCTCGGACGTCGACCACCTGAGTCGCCGCGTCGGGTGTGTTGGGGACGAGTATGGGGCTGTGCGGGTCGCGCCCGGCCCGCGCGACCCAGGCTCCGGTGCGGTCGGTGTGGTCGCCGGGGCCACCGATCAGCCTGGAGCGCGCCACGAGCAGCCGGTGCTCGATCCGCCTGCGGGACGGCGTCCGTTGGTGAGCGGGCAAGCGGCGAGTGGCGAGGGGCAGCGGGGTGGCAGGATGAGTTTGCAAGCGTGTACGGTTTGGGTGACATGTCCGTGTTGGTATCGGGAAACATCCGAAGGGGTGCGAGACCTCCCACCACCCGTTCCACGACCTCGGCAGGCAATGGGCCGACGCCCAACAGCGAGGCGACACCCAGACCCTTGACGCACTGGCCACCACCGACTTCGTCCTCGTCGGACCGGGCGGAGCAGTCCTGGACAAACAGCAATGGCTCGACCGATACCGCAGCGGTGATCTCGTCACCCGGTCTCTCGCTTGGGACCAGGTCGACGTGCGCGGCCACGGGACAACAGCCGTGGCCGTCGGACGCCACAGCCAGAGAGCTGCCTACCAGGGGAACACCCATGATGGCGACTTCCGCGTGACTCTCGTCGGACTCCAGATCGAGGGCCAGTGGCGGCTCATCGCGATGCACCTCAGTCCAATCTCCCTGCCCAGAAGTCCGACCGAGGAGCAGGCTACGTAACAGCCGCTCCGCTGCACATCGGGAGTTCCGCATGCCGAACCGCCAGCGGCGTCGCCTGCGGCAGCTTGACGACAAACCGATGCCGTCCGGCAGGAAATCCCTTGCCGTACACGCTCATCTGCCATCCTGGCCTCGCTCACCAGCCACTCCCGAACGCCGGCCTTTGGTATCATGAGTGATACCATCGTGTCATGCCGATGACACTTCGCCTTTCTGATGCCGACACGGCCGCTCTGCGTGGTCGTGCCGAACGTGAGCACCGCTCAATGCAGGATGTCGCCAGGCAGGCGGTCCGTGAGTACGTGGAGAACCACAGCAGGGCCGAACTGCTCGACCAGGTCCTCGACGAGGAACTGCCGCGCTACGCCGAGGCGCTGGAGCGGCTCGGTCAGTGATCTACCCGACCATGCCCGAGCTGATCCACATCGCTGAGCGAACACTCGGAGGGGAGGTCCTCGTCCGCGACCACGGGTTGCTTGAGTCGGCGTTGGCTCGGCCACGGGCCACGGTGTTTGGCGCCGACGCCTACGCCAGCCTGGAAGTCAAGGCTGCGGCCTTGATGCATTCCCTCGCCCGCAACCACCCCCTCGCCGACGGGAACAAGCGACTGGCCCTCGCCGCCACGATCGGCTTCCTCGGCGTCAACGGGCGCAGGTTGACTCTCTCCAATGACGAGGCCTACGAGCTCATCCTCGCCGTCGCGGCCGGTGAGCTGGATGACGTTCCCACAATCGCCGACCCCATCAGCCACGCGACCGAGAACCGTTGACACAGCGAGCGACCGTGGCGAAGCGGCCGTTCGCTGACCGATCGACCAGTGGGACGGCTCAGCGCGAGGCGCGGAGGGAGTCCGGGGCGGCGACGAGCTCGCTGGTAGCTGCCCCGCCACATGCCCGGCGTCATGCAGGACGACGAGCCGGCTGCTCGGCCGGGCACGGTGCAGCTGCCAGGCGGTGTTCAGCGGCCGGGAGACCTCGTAGCGGACGCGGGCCAGCTCGGCGGGGATGCCGGCCAGCCGGTCCATGCCGTTCAGGACCTGGCCCTCGGTCAGAGGGCCGTGCAGAACCCGGGCGGTGCCGAGCACGAACGGCGGCAGCGGCAGCCGAACGGCGGCTCGATCAGCATGACCTCGGCGCCCTCGACCGACACGAGCTGCTGCTGTACGCCGCGGCGCACGACGTACAACTGCCCCGAGCCCAGCTGCACGTCGCCGGCGTGCATCTTGATCGCGAGAAGCGCGCAGGACGAGGAAGAGCTCGTCGGTGTCGGGATGGATGTGCCGCGCTACCTGGTCCTTGGTCTTCACCGGGTGGCCGACGTAGTCGTCAACGGCGCGGCCGTGCGCGGCGGCCACCGCTCATCGACAAGTCGTCGGGACACTGTCAAGGTCCGACCTCGCGGTTGGCGTGTCCCGCTGCTGCTGCGTGGCCGCGACGGCCCACGCCCACGCGGCGTACAGCCAGTGCCGCACTGCGTCGGAACGCAGATCGACCAAGGATGGCGCGGAAACGTGCGCGGACGGTGACGCACGACCCTCGCCGGTATCAGCACTCGGGCTACGTCTCCA
>Ga0136630_1000925_pt1 | contig 11736 bp, 9 predicted proteins | sample AntDrymUQ5682106_2_FD_105496 | JGI IMG/M metagenome (GOLD analysis project Ga0136630, IMG submission 105496) | Polar desert sand microbial communities from Dry Valleys, Antarctica - metaG UQ568 (21.06) | ecosystem: Environmental > Terrestrial > Soil > Desert | place: Antarctica: Dry Valley...
AGCCTTTGAATGTCACGACACGGTTACCGTTGTGCCGCCTGCAGGACCTTGGGAGGTTGTCGCGCAGACGTGTTGGGTGGGGCATTCAACGCGCGTTGAAGTACTTGGCCTCGGGGTGATGCACCACGAGCGCGTCAGTCGACTGCTCCGGATGCAGCTGCAGCTCCTCGCTCAGCTCGACACCGATGCGCTCCGGACGGAGCAGCCGCACCAGCGTCGCACGGTCCTCGAGGTCCGGACAGGCAGGGTAGCCGAAGGAGTAGCGCGACCCCCGGTAAGCCTGCCGGAGCACATCACCGATGTCAGCGGAGTCCTCACCCCCGAAACCTAGCTCGTCGCGGACCCGTGCGTGCCAGTACTCGGCGAGCGCCTCGGTCAGCTGGACGGAGAGGCCGTGCAGCTCCAGGTAGTCGCGGTAGGCGTTCTTCGCGAAGAGCTCCCCGGCCACCTCGCTGACGCGCTCGCCCATCGTGACGAGGTGGAAGCCGACCACGTCGAGCTCACCACTGTGCTTCGGGCGGAAGAAGTCCGCCAGGCAGAGGAAGCGGTCACGCTGCTGGCGCGGGAAGGTGAACCGGGCGACCTCGTCGCTCCGCCCATGAGCGTCGAGGACGACCAGGTCGTCGCCGTCGCTGTAGCAGGGCCAGTAGCCGTAGACGACCGCCGGCTCCATGACCTGCTCGGTCTGGATGCGGTTGAGCAACGCGCGCAGCCGTGGCCGTCCCTCGGTCTCGACGAGCTCGTCGTACGACGGCCCGTCCCCCCGGGAGGACTTGAGCCCCCATTGGCCCATGAACGTCGCACGCTCGTCGAGGTACGACGCGAAGTCGGCGAGCGGCACCCCTTTGACGATCCGGTCACCCCAGAACGGCGGGGTGGGCACCGGGGTCGTCACCGACACGTCCGAGCGGGCGGGCACGTCGACTGGTGCGGGCAGCGCCCTCGTGGCGACCTTGGCCTTGATCCGGCGGTCGCGCCGCATCGGGAGCTCCGCACCTGGGTCGCCCCGTTTGACGGCCATCACCGCGTCCATCAGCCGCAGTCCCTCGAACGCGTCGCGGGCATAACGGACCTCGCCCTCGAACAGCTGCGCGAGGTCCTGTTCGACGTACGCACGGGTCAGCGCGGCGCCGCCGAGCATGACCGGCCAGCGCGCGGCCAGGCCGCGCTGGTTCAGCTCCTCGAGGTTCTCCCGCATGATGACCGTGCTCTTGACGAGCAGTCCCGACATGCCGATCACATCGGCGTCGTGCTCGTCGGCCGCGTCGAGGATCGCACTCACCGGCTGCTTGATTCCCAGGTTGAAGACCGTGTACCCGTTGTTCGACAAGATGATGTCGACAAGGTTCTTGCCGATGTCATGTACGTCGCCCTTGACGGTGGCGAGCACGATCGTGCCCTTGCCGCGGTCGTCCGACCTGTCCATGTGCGGCTCGAGGTAGGCCACCGCGGTCTTCATCGCCTCGGCCGACTGAAGGACGAACGGCAGCTGCATCTCGCCGGAGCCGAAGAGATCGCCGACCGTCTTCATGCCCGCGAGCAGGTCGTCGTTGATGATGTCGAGCGCCGAGCTGCCTGAGTCCATCGCCAGGTCGAGGTCGGCCTCGAGGCCGTTTCGCTCGGCGTCGATGATCCGCCGACGTAGCCGCTCCGACAGCGGCAGCGCAGCCAGCTCCGCCGCCCGGTTCGCCGAGGTGTCCCTCGTGGTGACCCCGGCGAAGATCTCGAGCAGCCTCTCCAGCGGGTCGTAGCCGTCGCGGCGCCGGTCGTAGACGAGGTCGAGCGCGACCTGCCGCTGCTCGGCGGGGATGCGCGACAGCGGCAGGATCTTGGCTGTGTGCACGATCGCCGAGTCGAGCCCCGCCTTGACGCACTCGTGCAGGAACACAGAGTTGAGCACGACCCGGGCGGCGGGGTTGAGCCCGAACGAGACGTTGGAGACCCCGAGGGTGGTCTGGACGTCGGGGTAGCGGCGCTTGACCTCACGGATCGCGTCGATCGTCTCCAGCCCGTCTCGCCTCGTCTCCTCCTGTCCGGTCGCGATCGGGAACGTCAGGCAGTCGACGATGATGTCCGACGTCCGCATGCCCCACGCGCCGGTCAGGTCGTCGATGAGGCGGGACGCGACCGCGACCTTCCAGTCGGCTGTTCGCGCCTGACCCTCCTCGTCGATCGTCAGCGCCACCACAGCGGCTCCGTGCTCCATGATGATGGGCATCACCCGCCCGAACCTCGACGTCGCGCCGTCACCGTCCTCATAGTTCACGGAGTTGACCACGCAGCGGCCGGCGAGCGCCTCCAGCCCCGCCTCGACCAGCTCGGGCTCCGTCGAGTCGAGCATGATCGGCAGGGTCGACGACGTGGCGAGCCGGGTTGCCATAGCCCGCATGTCGGCCACTCCGTCGCGGCCCACGTAGTCGACGTTGAGGTCGAGCAGGTGCGCTCCGTCGCGGATCTGGGCGCGGACGATCTCGAGGCAGTCGTCCCAGCTCTCGGCCAGCATCGCGTCCCGGAACGCCCTGCTGCCGTTGGCGTTGGTGCGCTCGCCGATCGACAGGTATGACGTGTCCTGCCGGAACGGCACATGCTGGTACAGCGACGACGCGCCGGGCTCGGTGCGGGGTTTGCGGCGAGCCAGGTCGCGGCCGCGAACCCGGTCGGCGAGGTGGCGGATGTGCTCCGGCGTCGTACCGCAGCAGCCGCCGACCAGGGCCAGCCCGAACTCGCGCACGAAGGTCTCGTGCGCGTCCGCGAGCTCCTTCGGCGTCAGTGGGTAGTAGGCGCCGTCGGAGGTCAGCTGAGGAAGGCCGGCGTTCGGCATGCAGGAGACCGCGACCTGTGCGTGCCGGGAGAGGTAGCGCAGATGCTCGCTCATCTCGGTCGGCCCGGTCGCGCAGTTGAGCCCGATCAGGTCGATGCCGAGCGGCTCCAGCGTGGTGAGGGCGGCGCCGATCTCGCTTCCGAGCAGCATCGTGCCGGTCGTCTCGACCGTGACATCGACGATGAGCGGCACCGGCTCTGGCCGTCCGGCCCGCGCGACTGCCCGCCTGGCGCCGATGACCGCTGCCTTCGCCTGCAGCAGGTCCTGGGAGGTCTCGACGAGGACGGCGTCGATGCCGCCGTCCAGCATCCCCCGCACCTGATCGTCATACGCGTCGCGCAGCGTCGCAAAGCCGACGTGCCCGAGCGTCGGCAGCTTCGTGCCCGGCCCGACCGATCCGAGCACCCAACGCGGCGCGTCCGGACGTGACCAGGCGTCGGCGCTCACGCGGGCGATGACGGCACCAGCGTGGGCGAGCTCGTAGATACGGCCCTGGATGTCGTACTCCCCCAGGTTCGCCAGGTTCGCACCGAACGTGTTGGTGCTGACGCAGTCCGCCCCGGCGTCGAGGTAGGCGTCGTGGATCTCGCGTACGACGTCGGGGCGGGTGACGTTGAGGATCTCGTTGCACCCGTCCAGGCCGTCGAAGTCGTCGAGCGTCAGGTCGTGCTGCTGCAGCATCGTGCCCATCGCTCCGTCCGCCACGACGACGCGCTCCGCGAGCGCTCGACGAAGCGACTCGGACTGTGCGGGCACAAGAGCCTCCTGGGTGCAGCGACGTCGGGCCGGGCTGCGAACGATACCGGGCCGTCCGAGTCCAGGACTGCGATCTCACGCACTGCGAGGTTCGGCGTACTCCATCCCTCGGTCGCCCCAGCCCTCGCGTCCCTGGCGCCGGTACGCCGTACCCTGGACAGGTGATGAACATCGAGCAGGACGTGCAGTTGGAGGACGCGCTCGTCATCGCCGCCTTCGAGGGATGGAACGACGCCGGCGAGGCTGCGACGGACGCGGTCGCACACCTGCTCGGCGCCTGGCGAGCCACCCTGCTCGCCACCATCGACCCCGAGGACTACTACGACTTCCAGGTCGTGCGTCCCCATGTCGGCTTCGACTCAGCCGGCGGACGCGATATCAGCTGGCGGACGACAAGCCTGTGGCGCTGCCAGTCCGGTCCGGGCGAGAGGGACGTCATCTTGGTGACCGGCATCGAGCCCAACCTGCGCTGGAAGTCGTTCTGCGGCGAGCTGCTCGAGTACGTCACGGCGGTCGGAGCGACGACGTTCGTCACCCTCGGCGCGCTGCTCGCCGACGTGCCGCACACCCGTCCCGTGCCGATCACGGGCATCTCCTCCGACCCTGGGCTTGTCGCTCGCCACGACCTCGTGCCGTCCCGCTACGTCGGTCCGACGGGCATCGTCGGCGTCATCCAGGAGACAGCGCCGCAGGCCGGGCTGGCGACGTTGTCGTACTGGGCCGCGGTTCCGCACTACGTCGCCCAGGCACCGGCCCCGAAGGCCACTCTCGCGTTGCTCGGCCAGCTCGAGGACCTCGTCGGCACACCGATCGACGTCCACGGCCTGCTGGAGGAGGCAAAGGCCTGGGAGCGGGGGGTCGACGAGCTCGCCTCCGACGACACCGACGTCGCCGACTACGTGCGATCGCTCGAGGAGGAGCGTGACACGGCTGAGCTGCCCGAAGCCACCGGCGACGCGATCGCACACGAGTTCGAGCGCTATCTCAAGCGCCGCGGCGGCGAGAGCTAGCCGACTTGTCAGGGTGGCTCAGGCGGCGCCGCCGCCACTGGACCCTGACAAGTGGGTCTGGAGACTGACCCCGAGGGACGCCTCGACTGTGGCGACGATGAGCTCCGGGGCACCGTCGACGGGCTCCCCGACGACCTCGCTGGCCCAGGCGTCGATCGCGGCCAGCGCGGCCGGCGCGTCGAGGTCCGCGGCCAAGGCGGCCCGCACCGTCGCGACGGCCTTGCGCGCGTCGGGGCCCCCTCGCCGTACGGCGTCCGACCATGCTGCCAACCGCGACGTCGCCACCTCGAGCGTCTCGTCGTCCCACTCCCACTCCTCACGGTAGTGCCGGGCGAGCAGGGCAAGCCGGATGGCCCGCGGGTCGACCCCGTCCGCACGGAGCTTCGACGCGAGGACCAGGTTGCCGAGCGACTTCGACATCTTCTGCCCGGCGTAGCCGACCATGCCCTGATGCGCATAGGCCCGGGCGAAGACCGTGCCGGGGTTGGCTACCTGGCTCTCCGCAGCGGTCATCTCGTGGTGCGGGAAGACCAGGTCCGAGCCTCCCCCCTGAAGGTCGAAGTCGGTCCCGAGGTGGTGGGAGGCGATCGCTGCGCACTCGACGTGCCAGCCGGGTCTGCCCGTGCCGAGCTCAGTGTCCCAGCCTGGCTCGCCATCCCGCTGCTGCTGCCAGACCAGGCAGTCGAGCGGGTCGCGCTTGCCGGGTCGGTCCGGGTCACCGCCTCGATCGCCGAACAGCGCGAGCATCGGTTCGCGCGCGAGCCCGGAGACCTGTCCGAACGTCGGGTCCGACGTGACGTCGAAATAGAGGTCGCCGTCCACGTCGTACACCACACCCCGGTGGCGCAGCCGCGCGATGAGCTCGACGATGACAGGGATCGACTCGACCGCACCGGCGAACACGTCGGGAGGGATGACCGACAGCGCCTCCATGTCGTCGCGGAAGAGCTGAGTCTCCCGCTCGGCAAGGGCTGACCAGCTCTCGCCGATAGCCGACGCGCGCTCGAGGAGTGGGTCGTCGATGTCCGTCACGTTCTGGACGTAGCGCACGTCGTGGCCGGCCTCGCGCCACGCCCGGACCACGAGGTCGAAGGCGACGTAGGTGGCGGCGTGCCCGAGGTGGGTGGCGTCGTACGGCGTGATGCCGCAGACGTAGAGCCGGGCCGGCCCGTTCGGACGGGTCTCCTCGAGGCGACCGGTCCGGGCGTCGTACAGGGCGAGGGCAGGCGCCCTCCCCACCTCGTCCCGGGCCGTCGTCGTCAACGGGGGAACGGCCCAGGAACGCATGTGCGAAGCCTAGTGCCCGGAGGCATAGCGCTCAGAACGGCGGCCACGGGATGACCGGCCAACCCTGACCCGGAGACGGCATGGTCCCGGCGGCCCGCAGCACCAAGGCGCGAGCGAGCAGCGCCTCGATCTCGGTGACCGTCAGATGGGGCGCGAGCCTGCTGGCCAGGTCGCCGTCGAGGGCAGCGACGAGGGCGTCCAGCCGCTCCCGGTCGATGTCACGGATCGGCTGATCGGCCCAGCCCCACAAGACGGTCCGCAGCTTGTCCTCGGGGTGCAGGGTGACACCGTGGTCACAGCCCCAGACCGCGGACCTGGACGGAACGGCCGAATCTCCCTCCACCTCGACGAGGACGTGCCCGCCCTTGCGATCGGCGTTGTTGATCACGACGTCGAACACGGCCATGCCGCGCAGCCGAGGGTCGTCGGCGTGGATGAGGGTGACCGGGTGTCCCCGCTGGTCCTCGGCCTCGAGCACGGCCAGCCAGCCCGGCTCGTCGAAGTCGTCGGAGACCACGTCCACGAGATCAGAGTCTGGATCGGTGTCCACCCAGCGTTGGCACATGCCCGGCCCGTATCGTCCGTCGCGCAGGACAGTAGAGGGGACGACGTCGAACCCGCCTGCCTCGGAGATCAGCCGGGTGGCGTACTCCCGTCCGGCTAGGGTGCCGTCGGGGAAGTCCCACAGTGGTCGCTCGCCTGCCACCGGCTTGTAGATACACCGAAGCCGGACGCCGTCGAGGATCACGTGTCCCACGAACGACGCGTTGGAGGCCGCCAGCAGCCGCCCCTCGAGCTCCAGGGAGCCGTTCGTCAAAATGGTCTCCACCGCCTCGTCGTCGAGCACGGCGGCCGCCTCAGTCTGCAATGCGACGGAACCCGTTGGCGCGGGGGCAAAGATGCCCCTCGGGGTCGAGCGGCCCGCCACAGAAGGGGCATGGCGCTCGGCCGGCGGAGACCACGCGCTGCGCCCTCAGGACGAACGCTCGTGCGTAGCCCGGATCGAGTTTGACCACGAGCACCTCGTCTGCCGCCACCTCGACCTCCAGTGAGACCTCGACCTCGTCGGCGCCCTCGACCTCGTCGGCGTCCTCGACGTTCTCGTCGGTCTCGGCGGAGACGACGACCTCCTCGTCACTGACGGGGAAGAGCTCGATGACGACGCGGCCGGACTCAATGTCCCAGCTCAGCGTGATGGTGCCGACGCGGAACTCCTCGACGATCGGCTGCTCGAGGGGCGCTTTGTCCCCGAGTCCGACGGGCGCGACGGCAGGGATGGCAGCGTCACCACCGCTTTGACGCAGTGCTTTGTCGAGCAGCTCGTCGACCCGCTCGGCGAGGATCAACACCTGCTGCTTCTCCAGGGCGACGCTCGTGATGCGTGGGCCCTCCTTGGCCTGCAGGAAGAAGGTGCGTTGGCCAGGCTGACCCACGGTGCCGGCCACGAAGCGGTCAGGCTGCTCGAAGCTGTGGACGAGGATGGACATGAGGAAAGCCTACGTCCCAGCCCCGCCGCCCACCGCCGCGTCACTGCTGGCCGCGCGGCGACGGCGTCGCTTCTTGGCAGGGGCGAGCCCGCTGAGGTCACCGTGCTCGTTGTAGCGGACCACGAACGGTCTCAGCCGCGTGTACGAGACCGCTGACACCGAGGCCGGGTCGACGACGATCCGCTGGAAGTTGTCGAGGTGCGTGCCGAGCGCGTCGGCGAGGATCGCCTTGATCACGTCCCCGTGGCTCACGGCCACCCAGAGCGCCGCGGGCCCGTGCTCGTCGGTGATCGCCACGTCCCAGTCCCGGACCGCAGCCACTCCTCTCGCCTGAACATCACGCAACGCCTCACCTCCCGGGAAGACAGCAGCGCTCGGGTGGCTCTGGACGACCGCCCAGAGCTTCTCCTTGGCCAGGTGCTTCAGCTCCCGGCCGGTCCAGTCGCCGTACCCGCACTCGGTCAGCCGATCGTCGATCTGGATCGTGGTGACCGACGGGTGCGCCTCGAGGACGGCCTCGGCAGTCTGGCGGCAGCGCTCCAGTGGGCTCGAGACGACCGCGACGAGCGGGAGAGGGGCCAGCCGCGCAGCCGTGTCACGCGCCTGGTTCACTCCGGCCTCGTCGAGGAGCACGCCGGCGCTGCGTCCGGCCAGGACTCCCCCGCTGTTGGCGCTCGAGCGCGCATGCCTGACCAGCAGTACCGTCGCCACGCGATCACTGTATGCCGTCGCAACCGCCCGCACCGGCGGCGATCCGCGACAATGGGCGGGTGATCGTCGACTGCGCCGTCTACCGCGATGGCTCCCGGGTGCCGCTCGCGGGCGAACCGAACGACATGCGGGTCGCGCTCGAGGCGGCCCGCGAGAAGCACTCCTTCGTGTGGATCGGCTTGCACGAACCCGACCAGACGGAGATGGACGAGGTCGCACAGACCTTCGGTCTGCACAGCCTCGCGATCGAGGACGCGATCCGTGCCCACCAGCGCCCCAAGCTGGAGCGCTACGACGAGGTGTTGTTCATGGTGCTCAAGACCATGTGGTACGTCGACGAGCAAGACGCCGTCGAGACCGGGGAGATCGCGATCTTCGTCGGCCCGCACTATGTCGTCACCGTCCGACACGGCGCCGGCTCCGGTCTTACCCTGACCCGGAGGGACCTCGAGGACCGCGTCGAAGTGCTCGGTCACGGGCCGTACGCCGTCCTGTACTCCGTCTGCGACCACGTCGTCGACGAGTACGAGTCGGTCGCGGAGGAGCTCCAGGTCGACGTCGACGAGATCGAGCAGTCGGTCTTCTCCGACCAGCGGGGGAAGAACGACTCACAGCGGATCTACACGCTCAAGCGGGAGATGGCGGAGTTCCGTCGGGCCGTCGTCCCGCTGCGCGAGCCGTTGTCGAAGTTCGCGAACGGCCAGGTGGCGGGCATGCCTGCCGACGCGCAGGCGTTCTTCCGCGACGTCGCCGACCACGCCACCCGGGTCCACGAGCAGGTGGAGTCGCTCGACGGGCTGCTGTCGAGCGCGCACAACGCGCACGTCGCAAGCATCTCGATGCAGCAGAACAACGACATGCGCAAGATCTCGGCCTGGGTGGCCATCGCGGCGGTCCCGACAGCGGTGGCCGGGATCTACGGCATGAACTTCGACTACATGCCGGAGCTGCACTGGCAGTACGGCTACCCCCTTGTGCTGGTCGTGATGCTCGGCGTCTGCGTGACCCTGTACCGCCTCTTCAAGAAGTCCGCCTGGCTCTGAACCCGGCTGCCCTCCTCTCCCGCCCCGGGTTTGCTCCTCTCCCGCCCCGGGTTTGCTCCTCTCCCGCCCCGGGTTTGCGATGTAAACAGTCCAGATGGCCTGTTTACATCGCAAACCTGCGATGCAGAGCGGGCGTTTGCGGTGCAGACTAGGCGGTCTCGGTACGGCGACGACCGCCTCTCCCGCAGCGGGGGTGAAGGCGCTGAGGTGGTGGGCGCTCAGGTCGACGTGAGCGCACCCGTGCTCAGCAAGACGATGAGAACGACGCCGAGCGCCACCCGGTAGCCGACGAACCAGGTGATCGAGTGGCCGGCAACGAACTTCAGCAGCCAGGCAACCGAGGCGTACGCCACCACGAAGCTGACGATGGTCGCCACGATGGTCGACGCCACCGGGATGTCTCCGCTCAGCGCCGTCGGCAGCTCCTTGATCCCGGCGCCCATCAGCGCCGGGATGGACAAGAAGAAGGACATCCGGGTCGACGTGACCCGGTCGAGCCCGACGAACAGGCCCGCGGAGATCGTCGCGCCAGAGCGTGAGACGCCAGGGACCAGCGCCACGCACTGCACGACACCGATCAGGATCGAGTCGCGCAGCGTCAGCTCCCTCTCGCCGCGCTCCTGCTTGCCCACTCGCTCTGCGGCGACCATCACGACGCTCCACAGGATCAGCGCCCAGGCGACGAACCACAGGTTGCGCAGGGCGCCGGTGATGAGACTCTCCCCGAGGAGGCCGACCACGACGATCGGGACCGAACCGACGATGACGTACCAGCCCATCCGGTAGTCGAACGTGCCACGCACCTCGGGCCTGACGACCCCGGTGATCCAGGCCCGGGTGATGTTCCAGATGTCGCGACGGAAGTACCAGACGACCGCCAATATCGCCCCCATCTGGATCACCACCGTGAAGGCCGTGACCGCGGGGTCGTCGATCGGCAGACCGAGCAGCTTCTCGACAATGGTGAGGTGACCAGTGCTCGAGACGGGCAGGAACTCGGTCAGCCCCTCCACGATCCCGAGGACTATCGCTTCGATGAAGTCCACGGCGTCAGTCTGCTAGTCCGGCTGCGTCGAGTGCCGCTGCGACCTGCCTAAGGTCGCGGACTCTTCCCTCGACGTCGGTCGCGAGTGACGTGACGTTCACGGTGGTCACACCGGCATCGGCGAAGGCGTGCAACCGATCCTGGATCCGCGCGGGCGGCCCGATGAGCGAGGTCTGGTCGATGAAGTCGAGCGGTACGGCGGCCATGGCCTCACGGTGCCGGCGGTCGAGGTAGAGGTCCTGCACCTCTGCCGCCTCCGCCTCGAAGCCCATCCGCCGAGCGAGCGCGTTGTAGAAGTTCTGCTCCCGCGACCCCATCCCGCCGACGTACAAGGCGGCGTACCCGCGGATCGGCTCGGCGCAGGCGGCCAGGTCGTCACCGATGGACACCGGGACGGTGGCCGCGACGTCGAACGAGCGGTCCTCGCGCCCGCTGCGCTCCAGACCGGCGCGCACGCTGGCGAAGGCGGCGTCGGCGTGCTCCGGGGAGAAGAAGAGCGCCAGCCAGCCGTCGGCGATCTCGCCGGCCAGCTCGACGTTCTTCGGGCCGACCGCGGCGAGATAGACAGGCAGCTGGTCGCGTTGTGGGCGCAGGCTCAGCTTGAGCGCCTTGCCGGGTCCGTCGGGGAGGGGAAGGGTGAAGAACTCGCCGTCGTGACGGACGGTCTCGCGTGCGAGCGCTTGGCGCACGATGTCGACGTACTCCCGCGTGCGGGTCAGTGGCTTGTCGAAACGTACGCCGTGCCAGCCCTCCGACACCTGGGGCCCGGAGACGCCGAGCCCGAGCCGGAAACGTCCCCGGCTCAGCAGGTCGAGTGTCGCGGCGGTCATCGCGGTCATCGCCGGCGTGCGGGCGGGGATCTGCAGCACGGCTGAGCCGACATCGATCCGCTCGGTGGAGGCGGCGAGCCAGCTGACCACCGAGACAGCGTCAGACCCATAGGCCTCAGCCACCCAGGCGACGGAGTAGCCGAGCCGCTCGGCCTCGCGTACGACAGTCACCTGGTCGCCGGCGCCACCGGCGAGGACATAGCCCATGCTCACGCCGAGTCTCACGCTGCGACCGTACCGGTCCGGGACGTGCCAGCCGTGCCCGGACCGGGCTCGCCGGTGCACTACTCTCACCCCATGCTGCACCGCCACCTCGGCCAGACCGGCCTGCAGGTCTCCCGGCTCGGTCTCGGCACCCTCACCTGGGGGAGCGAGACCGACGAGCACGAGGCGGCCGAGCAGCTGCGCGTATTCATCGACGCCGGCGGCGACCTCCTCGACACGGCAGCCGGGTACGGCGACGGCGCGAGCGAGGCACTGATCGGCAAACTGCTCGTCGACGGGTTCTCCCGGGCCGACCTCGTGATCGCGACGAAGGCCGGCGTCGACCGGCGGGCCACCGGCGAGGGCAACGTCGACGTGTCGCGTCGTGCTCTGCTGCGTACCCTCGACGAGTCGCTTGACCGGCTGGGCGTCGACCACGTCGACCTGTGGCAGCTGCACCGATGGTCTCCCGACGTGCCTCTGGAGGAGACGCTCAGTGCCCTCGACGCGGCGATGATGACTGGTCGAGCTCGATACGTCGG
>Ga0136630_1000927_pt1 | contig 11734 bp, 14 predicted proteins | sample AntDrymUQ5682106_2_FD_105496 | JGI IMG/M metagenome (GOLD analysis project Ga0136630, IMG submission 105496) | Polar desert sand microbial communities from Dry Valleys, Antarctica - metaG UQ568 (21.06) | ecosystem: Environmental > Terrestrial > Soil > Desert | place: Antarctica: Dry Valley...
AACTTCGCCGACCAGCGGCTGTACCGCCAGGACCGCGACGGTCCACCGATCCCCATCACCCCGGAGCCGGCGACGGCCCGGGGGGACCGCTACGCCGACGCCGACCTCGCCCCCGACGGGCGCCGGCTCTACTCCGTGCGGGAGCGCCACACCGGCGAGAGCGAGCCCGTGAACGCGGTCGTCGTGCTGCCGGTCGACGGGTCGACCGAGCCCGTCGAGGTGGCCGCCGGCCACGACTTCTGCGCCGCCCCCCGGGTCAGCCCCGACGGCCGGCGGCTGGCGTGGCTGACGTGGGACCACCCCCGGATGCCGTGGGACGGCACGGAGCTCTGGGTCGCCGGCATCGCGGGGGACGGCACGCTCGAGGCACCCAGGCTGGTTGCCGGCGGACCGGCCGAGTCGGTGTCCGCGCCCGCCTGGTCCCCCGACGGCGTCTTGCACTTCGTCGCCGACCCGACCGGCTGGTGGAACCTCTACCGGCTCGACCCGGGCGGGCCGGTGAACCTCACGCCGGTCGACGCGGAGCTCGCCGGCCCCCAGTGGGTCTTCGGGATGTCGCCGTACACCTTCCTCGCCGACGGCCGCATCGCGTGCCTGGCGATGCGCGACGGCCTGCACCGCGTCGGGCTGGTCGAACCCGGCGCCGAGCCCGCGTGGCTTGACCTGCCGTGGACCGCCTTCCCCGGGTGGTCGCTGGCCGGCGACGGCCGCCGGCTGCTGTTCGCCGCCGCCTCGCCGACGGTCCCGACCGCCGTCGCGGTCCACGACCCGGCCACCGGCGGCGGGGAGGTGCTCCGCCGGTCCCTGTCGGTCGACGTCGACCCGGAATTCGTCTCGGTCGCCGAGCCGATCCGCTTCCCGACGGGCCAGGGCCTCGACGCCCACGCCCTGTACTACCGCCCCGTGAACCGCGACGTCGGGCCGCCGGAGGGTGGGCTGCCGCCCCTGCTGGTCTACAGCCACGGCGGGCCCACAGCGCAGGCGCTCGGCGGGTTCGCCCTCGCCGTGCAGTTCTGGACCACGCGCGGGTTCGCGGTGGTGGACGTTAACTACGGCGGTTCGACCGGGTACGGCCGCGCGTACCGCGAGCGGCTACAGGGCCAGTGGGGGCTGGTCGACACCTCGGATTGCGCGAACGCCGCCCGGTGGCTCGTGCAGAGGGGCGACGCCGACCCGGCGCGGCTGGCGATCCGCGGCGGCAGCGCCGGCGGCTGGACCACGCTGTGCGCCCTGACCTTCACCGACGCCTTCGCGGCGGGCGCCAGCTACTACGGGGTTGCCGACGCCGCCGCGCTCGCCGCGGACACCCACAAGTTCGAGTCCCGCTACCTCGACGGCCTCATCGGGCCGTGGCCGGAGGCGCGCGAGCGCTACGCGGAGCGCTCGCCGGTCCACCACACCGAGCGGCTGTCCTGCCCGCTGATCGTCTTCCAGGGGCTCGAGGACGCCGTCGTTCCGCCGTCGCAGGCGGAGCGGATGGTGGCGGCGCTGCGGGCGAAGGGGCTGCCGCACGCCTACCTCGCGTTCGAGGGCGAGCAGCACGGCTTCCGCAAGGCCGAGACGATCATCCGCTGCCAGCAGGCGGAGCTGTCCTTCTACGCGCAGGTCTTCGGTTTCACCCCGGCCGGCGACATCGAACCGGTCGCGCTGGTCACCGCGTGAGCCCCGCCTTTCGTCAACCCTCTGCCGCTGCTACCCCTGGAACCTCGCGAGCGTCACGGCCAGCGCTGCGATCGACAGGATCGTGCCGACGAGCGCGAACAGGACCATCCGGGTCTGGGTCGTGATGGCCGCCACCAACTCGCCGCGGAACTCGGCGCGCAGGCCCTCACCCATGGCGTGCCGCCCGGCGCGCTCCTGCGCGAAGCCGGCGACCATCTCTGTCCGCAGCGCAGCCATCTCGGCGCGGATGCCCTCGAAGCCCGCATGCATCTCACGCCGCAGCGACCCGAGCTCGTCGCGCACGAACGACTTGGTCGCCAGCTCCTCGGCCTCGTGCCGCGGCAGCTGCGCCATCAGGATGTCGCCCTCCTCGCCGAGTGCGCCCCGCAGCTTGGCCGCCAGCCGGGCACGATCCCTCTCGCTGATCGCCATGATGCACCTCCCCGCCGGACCGAGCAACGGACCGCACCGTAGCGCCTGCGGCAGCTCACGCGGGCCGTTGTCCACACGCTTCAGCCACCACCGAGGTCATGAGAATCGCCCCCGCAAGCTCTGGGGATTCGCGTCAGGCGGCGGGGGCCACGTAGACGTGCGCGGCCGCGTCGTCGTCGATCTTGACCGACGTCCCATCGACGTCGACCACGACGTGGCCGGCGTCGAGCCGCAGTGCCGCGGTGGTGCCGGGCCGGATCCCGTGCTCGCGCAGGTAGCGCATCGCGTCGACGTCGACCTGGAGCTGCTCGGAGATCCGGCGGATCGTCGCCATCCCGCCGGTCCGGGCCGCGCGGGCCATGGAGACGAGGTGCTCCTCCGGCGCGGCGGTCGGCATTCCCGGGATCGGGTTGCCGTGCGGGCACGTCGTCGGAGAGCCCAGCAGCTCGACCAGCCGGCGCTCGACCGCATCGGAGATGACGTGTTCCCACCGGCACGCCTCGTTGTGGACCTGCTCCCACTCCAGGCCGATGACCTCGGTGAGCAGAAGCTCCGCCAGACGGTGCTTGCGCATGACGCCGATCGCGAGCTCCCGGCCGTGATCTGTCAGCTCCAGCGTGCGGTCGGCGGCGATGCGCAGCAGGCCCTCGTGCTCGAGCCGGGCGACCGTCTCACTGACCGCCGGCGCCGACAGCGCCAGGCGCTCGACCAGGCGGGCCCGGATCGGGACGATGCCCTCCTCCTCGAGCTCCCAGACGGTCCGCAGGTACATCTCCGTGGCGTCGATCAGAGGTGTCATGGGCCCCTCCTCCAGGCGGCCCCAACTGTAGCCCACGATGAGAACCCCTCTCAGCCCGCGGGCACGCCACGTTTCCCGTGGAGGTCTCGGGATAGTGTGAGCGGGTGTCTCCCCTCACGGCGATCTACCTCGACTTCCAGGACCGGTTCTGCTACCGGGCCTGGCGCTGGCTGAGCCTGCTGCCGGAGCGCGGCTGGGTGGAGATCCGGCCATACTCCGTGGACGCCGGACGCTCGTGGGACCGCACCGGCGGGTCGTGGGGCCTGGAACTGCTCGCGCTGGGGGAACTCGCCCGCGAGACGGGCCGGTCGGCGCACGAGGCGCTCGTCGATGCGGCCTTCGCGGCGGTGCACGACTCGGCAGCGGAGGAGACGGCGGCGGAGGCATGGCTCGCGATCGGGGCGGCCGGGGGCTTGGACCTCGACACCTTCACCGCCGACAGCGAGCGCTGGCGGGCCGAGGTCGGCCTGTGGCACGCGGAGGCCGAGGACGAGCTCGGCGTCCGCGGCGTTCCCACCCTGGTGTTCGGGGAGGCGCACGCGCTGTACGTGCGCCTCGAGGAGGAGATCACCGAGGCGGAGGCCGGCCAGCGCCTGCTCGCCGACCTCGCCGACCTCGCCGAACAGCCCGTCGAACTCATCCGGCGCACGGCCTGACGCGTCGCCGGTAGGCTTGGGCGATGGCCACCGACCACCGCCCGATGCTCGCGGACTACGCCGCGAAGCTCGCCGAAGTCAAGGAGTACCTTTGACCTCGACGTCAAGCGCCGGCGTCTGACGGAGCTCCAGCAGCAGGCGTCGGCACCGGACCTGTGGGACGACGCCTCCCGCGCGCAGGCGGTCATGGCCGAGATGTCCGCCGCCGAGGACGACCTGCGGGTGTTCGACGGGTTCGCCGCCCGCCTCGAGGACCTCGAGGTCCTCGCCGAGCTGGCCCGCGACGAGGACGACGAGGCCACGGCCGCCGAGGTGGGACGGGACATCGAGGGGCTGCGCAGGGACTTCGGCGAGCTCGAGACCCGGGTGCTGCTCTCCGGGGAGTACGACGGCCGCGACGCGGTCGTGACCGTCCACGCCGGTGCGGGCGGCACGGACTCGCAGGACTGGGCCGAGACGCTGCTGCGCATGCTCCTGCGGTGGTCGGAGCGCCGCGGCTTCAAGGTGGACCTCCACGACGAGCAGGAGGGGGAGGAGGCCGGCATCCGCTCCGCCACCTTCACCGTCCACGGCCCGCGGGCGTACGGGCTCCTGCACGGCGAGCGCGGGGTGCACCGGCTCGTGCGCATCAGCCCCTTCGACTCGCAGTCGCGACGGCACACCGCCTTCGCCAGCGTGGACGTCGTCCCGGTGCTCGAGGACCTCGACGACGTCATCGAGATCCCGGACGACGACCTGCGGATCGACGTCTTCCGCTCCTCCGGCCCCGGGGGCCAGGGCGTGAACACGACCGACTCGGCGGTGCGGCTGACCCACCTGCCCACCGGCATCGTCCTAAGCTCCCAGAACGAGCGCAGCCAGCTGCAGAACAAGGCGACGGCGATGGTGCTGCTGAAGGCGAAGCTCGCCGAGTTGGAACGGCAGAAGCGCGACGCCGAGCTGTCCGCCGTCCGCGGTGAGCAGCGGGACGTCGCCTGGGGCAGCCAGATCCGCTCGTACGTGCTGCACCCGTACCAGATGGTGAAGGACCACCGCACGGCGGAGGAGACGGGCAACACGGCGGCCGTGCTCGACGGCGACATCGACGACTTCATCGCCGCCTACCTCCAGTGGAAGGCGCGCGGGGGCATGGCCGCGCCGGACGGCGACGCGTAGCCACGGGCGGGAGGGCTGACGTGCAGGACGAGCTGGTCTGGGACGACGAACTGTGGGAGCGCGTCTGGGAGCGCACGCTCGACCCGGTCGAGCGGCACCATCTCGCGCTCGCGGTCTGGCGCCGCCGGATGCCTGACGATCCCTTCGAGGCCGTCATCGCGCCCGAGCTCGCCCGCCGGTGGCGCCGGCACGCGTGCACCCTGGCGGTCGTCTACGGGCTGTGGACGCTGTTCTGGGGGCTGCTCGCGCTCGACGACTTCCGGGCCAACAGCGGATTTTCGGCCCTGCTCTCGCCGGCGTGTGCCGCCGTCGGGCTGACCGCGATCGGCCTGTGCATGGCGTTTCGCCGGCGTCTGCGGTCCTTCGCCAGGCGCGGCCGGCCCTGACCCGGCGGCTGCCGGCTCCCACCGGACCTCGTCAGTCGCCGAGCAGCTCGTCGCGGCGGAAGCGCAGTTCCGGCCAACCGTCGAGCTGCCACCGCGCCGTCGGGCCGCCGTGGTCCTCGCCGTCGATCCGGCACCACCAGCCCTGCCGCTGCCGGGGATCGAGGTAGGCGCGGCGCGTCACACCGAACTGGGCGTACACGCCGTCCTTGCGGACCAGGTCGTGGTCGGCGTCGTCGCTGAGGATCTCCAGGATCGCCCGGGGCGCCACCTGGAACGCGCCGTAGCGGTCGGCGGGCTCGTCGCCGCGGCGGTAGACGGCCACGTCGGGACGGATCTTGCCGCGCGGCGACATCCACCAGGTGTCGATGCGGACGATGGACCCGGGCGGGCAGGCGGTCGCGAACAGCAGGTGCAGCCGCTGCATGATGAGCTGGTGGAGGTTGCCCACGGCCGACTCCCCGGTGGCATGGAGGGCCCCGTCGATGACCTCCAACCGCCCGAGTTCGGGGCGCTCGTTCTCGAGGGCCTCCAGATCCGCGAGGGTGTAGTCGGCGAGCCCGGTGATCATGCGGTGGACGCTGGCCATTGCGGCACCTCGGAGCGGGCAACTCCTCGCCCGCGCTGTGGACTACTCCGTGCCCGCCAGCGTACCCATCCGGGCACCCCGCCGGCGCGCCGCCGCCTCCGGCCGGTAGGGTCGCGCCGACAGCACCACTGACGAGAGGGCGCGTGCATGGCCGACAACACCTACGTGATCAGCGAGGTCGTGGGGACCTCACCCGACAGCCTCCACCAGGCGATCCGCAACGGCATCGCAAAGGCCTCCGAGACGATCCGCAACCTCGACTGGTTCGAGGTCTCCTCGATCCGCGGTCACATCGTCGACGGCGCAGAGGTCGGGCACTTCCAGGTGACGATGAAGCTCGGTTTCCGGCTGGACTAGCCCGACTCGCGACTGCCGGGGCGGCACGGTCATCGGCCGTCCTGTGGAGCTTCCCCGCCAGGGTGCGGTGCCGCCCACAGCGCGAGATCGGCACCAGGGTGATCCGGTCGCCGAGCGCGACGACCCGATCGCCGGTGTAGAGCAGGACGCCGGAGACGAACCGGTCGCCGAGGCGGTCCGCGAGCCACCGCAGGTTGCGCGCGTCGCCCGCGCGCACGGTGGCGCCCCCCTTGACCTCGACGGCGGCGACCCGCCCGTCGGCCCGCTCGAGGACGACGTCGACCTCACGCCCGTCGCGCGTCCGCAGGTGCGACAGCGCGTACCGGGTGGCGCCGGCCGCGGCGAGCTGGCGGCCGAGTTCGTTCACCACGAAGCTCGAGCAGGGGTCCGGCATGCGATGGGTCGCGGGCCAGCCGGTCGGCGTCGATGCCGAGCAGTGCGCTGGCGAGACCGGTGTCGGTGACGTGCACCTTCGGGGTGCGCGTTCGGGCTGTCGTCGGGCTGGACGCCCACGCCTGGACGGTTCGCACCAGGAACACCGTCTCGAGGTAGCCCAGGTACTCGTCGAGCGTGACCGCGTGCAGTCCCGCGTCACGGGCGAGGTCGTTCTTGACGAGCGGTTGCGCGGAGCGGGCGGCCGCCAGGCCCAGCAGGCGGGGCAGGAGGTGCAGCTTCCGGGCGTCGCTGAACGCGGCCACGTCGCGCTGCACGACCGTGGAGAGGTAGGCGTCGTGCCACACCCGCCGAGCGGAGTCCGGGAGGCCCTGGACCTCCGGGTAGCCGCCGACCACGACCCTGCGGAGGTACTCCGTGCGTGGCAAGGAACCGGCCGCAGCGCGCGGACCGCCGGCGAACCGGCGAACAGCACGTCGGCGAGACCGGCCTCGACGCCGGCGAGCTCGCCCTGAGTGAAGGGCCGGAGATCGGCGAAGACGGCCCTGCCGGCGAGCGACTCGGACAGCGTGGGGACGGTCAGGAAGCGGGTCGACCCCGTGAGGAGGTAGCGGCCGGGTACGGGTTACGGTCGACGGCCACCTTGATCCGGCGGACGAGGTCGTCGCCCCCGCGCTGCACCTCGTCGATGGCGACGGGCCCCGGGCGGTCGAGCAGGCGCTGCGGATCCAGTTCGGCGGCGACGAGGGTGTCCGGGTCGTCCAGGGTCAGGTAGGACCCGCCCCGTCCGTTCACGACCTCGCGTGCCAGCATCGACTTGCCCGCCTGCCGCGGTCCCTGCACCACGACGACGCGGAACGTGTCCAGGAGGCTCTCGATGACCGGCCGGAGGTGCCGCGTGCGATGTTCCATACAGCTAGTGCAAGGATTTCCCTACAGCTGATGTTGTTTCTGTTGGCCCCCAAAGCTGTCGCCGAGCCACGCAGCGTCCCAGGCGACCGGCTCGGCCGACGAGGGGCGCAGCAGGGCGCGCGTCAACGCCAGGCCGTGGTCGTCGAGCGCGTCGAGCGGGTCGCTGGAGACGGCCAGGCCCCCGCTCGCGGCGATGTTGGCCGCCACCTCGTCGCGCCGCTCGACCGCCGGACGGACGATCAGGCAGTCCGGGTCGTTGACCCAGAACCGGCCGTGCATCCACGTCCGCGCGCGCCCGGCAAGGACCGCCGACCGCCCGCCGGGCTGGCTGACGTCGCCGTCGAGGGGCTCCCAGTCCGGTCCCACGTCGGGGCTGATCCGCATCGCGTCGACCAGCCCGACGCTCGGCAGCAGGGGCGCGCCGCAGCCGAGGAGCGTCGCGTCCTCGCCGATGCCCTCGCGGATGAGGCGCAGCCCCTCGGCGTAGGCGTCCAGGCCGGAGCAGTCCGCCCGGCGGACGCCGTCCATGGCGCCGGCGTAGAGGAAGTCGATCTTGTGGTAGGTGAACCCCTCCTCGCGGAAGGTGGCGTAGACGCTTCGGAGATGCTCCGCGGCGTCGGGATGCGTGACGTCGAGGACGCGCGTCTCCTGCTCCCAGTTGCTCGGGCTCGCGACCGCCCCGCCCACCAGCCAGTCGGGGTGCTCGGCGGCCAGTCGGCTGCGGGCGCCGACGAGGAACGGCGCGGTCCACACCCCGGCCGCCCGCCCGGTGTCGCGGATCCGGCGCACGAGCCCGCCGAACGGCCCGAACCGCGGGGACCGCTCCACCCAGTCGCCGATCTCGGCCTGGTGGCCGTCGTCGACCTGGATCGTGCCGACGTCCAGCCCCAGCCGGTCGATCGCCGCCAGGTTCGCCAGGACGTGCTGCTCGCTGACGTCCGCCCAGTAGCAGTACCACGAGCACCACGCCGCCGGCAGCGACCGGACGCCGGCAGCGCCGCGCTCGGCCGCGAGGTCGTCCGCCCACCCGGCGAGCGCCGTCCCGAGCCGGTCGGCGCTGCGCTCGACCACCGGCCCGTCCGACTCGACGACCAGCCGGTCGGCCAGCGCACGCACACGGATGGACGCGATCTCCCGGCCGGGCTCGGGCGCCGCCCACAGCCGGACCGGCCCGTCGGCGGGCAGGACGGCCAGCAGTCCCTCGCCCTGGAATCCGGTCCCGGGCGCCGGGCGGCCCGGCCGGTACCCCATGGTCAGCCACTCCGGGCGGCGGGGACGTGGCGAGGTCGCCGTGGCGGGGTAGAGACCGGCCGGACTCCATGACTGCCACCCGTGCTCGTACACCCAGGCGCGGGCGGGGTCGCCGGCGATCTCGGCGACCTGTGCGAAGGGCTGCGTCATGGCCGGCATTCAAACACCTGGAGGCGGCGGCGATGGCGATGACCGTGCGGGCACCCGGCCGGGTCAACCTGATGGGGGAGCACACCGACTACAGCGGCGGACTGGTCCTGCCCGCGGCCATCGACCGCGGCGTGCGGCTGGAGTGCGACGCCGGCGGCGACCGGATCCTGCTCACCTCCGACCGGTTCGACGACCCGGTGGACGTGTCCGCGACGGGAGAGGACGCTCCGCCGTCCGGCTGGGGCCGCTACGTCGCCGCAGTGGCGGCCGAGCTCGACCTGCTGGGGCGGCCCGGAGTGGGGCTGTCGGGCAAGGTCACGTCCGACCTGCCCGACGGCGCCGGGCTGTCGTCCTCCGCGGCGCTCGAGGTCGGGGTGGCGCTGGCGCTGTGCGCGGCCGCGGACTTCGACGTCGCGCCACTGGACCTCGCGGGGGCGGCCCAGCGCGCCGAGCACCGGGCCGTCGGGGTGCCGTCGGGGATCATGGACCAGGCGGCGTCGCTGCTCGGGCGGGCCGACCACGCCGTGCTGCTGGACTGCGGCTCGCTGGAACACCGCCTGGTCCCGCTGCCTGCGGACCTCGCGCTGCTGATCGTCGACTCCGGGGTCAGCCGGCGCCTCGAGGACTCCGGCTACGGGCGCCGGCGGGCGGAGCTGGAGGAGGCCCTGGGGGTTCTGGGCGGCGCCGCGCCGTCGGCGGTCGGTCCGGACGAGGCGGCCGAGCTCGCCGCCGCTGCCGGTCTCGGCGACGTCCCCAGTCGGCGCCTGCGCCACGTCGTCACCGAGAACGCGCGCGTCCGCGCCGTGGAGGCCGAGCTCACCGCTCCCCGCGGCCCGGATTTCGAGCGGCTGGGCCGGCTGTTCGCCGAGGGCCACGCGAGCCTGCGCGACGACTTCGAGGTGTCGATCCCCGAGCTCGACCTGCTCGTGGAGCTCGCTGTGGGCGGCGGGGCGGCGGCCGCGCGCATGACCGGCGGGGGCTTCGGGGGCGCGATCGTGGCGCTGGTCGAGCGGGAACGCGTCCACGACGTCGGCGCCGCCGTCGAGGCCGCGTACAAGGGCCGGACGGGCCGGACGGCCACGGTGCACGTGTGCCGGGCCGCGGACGGGGCGTGCCTGACCTGACCCCTCAATCACCGGAGGCCCTCACCGGGCGGGCCGCAGCGGGGGCGTTGGCCACGACCGGAGCGGCGTCGAGCGGGAGCGTCACTTCCCGAAGCCAGGCTGTCGACGTCAACGTCGTTCGTCCTCGCTCGCCGCTGGCGGGAGGCGCCCCTCCCTTCCTCGCTAGGGGAGCACTGCGATTGCTTCGACCTCGACGAGCAGATCTGGCTCGGCGAGAGATGCCACGCCGATCAGCGTCGTCGGTTTCACCGGGTTGACTCGGAGTCGCTCGGCCGCGCGGCCGACGCCGATGGCGAGCGCTTCCATCTTGTCCCCGGTCCAGTCGACCACGTAGATGGTCAGCTTGGCGATGTCGTCGAAGCTGCCTCCGACGGCCTTGAGGGCAGTCGCAATGTTCGAGTAGGCCTGCTCGATCTGCGCAGCGAGGTCGCCCTCGCCGACGGCCTCTCCGTCGGCGTTCGAGTTGTGCGCCGGAGACGACCGGCTGCCGCCCGGTCAAGCTGGCAGCGGCAGCCTGCGCCGAACGATCCCCATCTGCAGAGATCGGCCTTCCTCGCGCAGCCCCTCAACGTAGAGGGCCAACGCCTCCTCAGCGTTCGCGGTGGCATCCTCGAGGCTGTCGCCCTGCGTGTGCAGCCTTGGCAGCTCTGGCGCATATGCGTGATAGCCGCCCTCAACCTGCGGCTCGAAGGCGAACTCCACGTCGCGGGCAGACTCCAGCTGTCCAGCATATTCGGCTCGGCGGCGCTCACGACCGGCGATCAGGCCATCGGAGCTATCGAGCCAGCACCGGTAGCTGATGGCGGGTTGGACGACCGGCAGAACTGAGGTCCGTTGCCGGCGCGTAGCGCAGATGCAGCACACCGATGCCGATGCATGGACCTCAGTCCGACCTTCGGGCGGGCCATCACCTCCGCCCCGGCGGTCGCCGTCGCCGCCCTGACCCTGGCTAGGGTTTGGCCAGGGTCGATGGGTCTCTCGGCAGCCTCGCCCAGCGCCGGCTTCGGTGGACCTGAGCTCCCCGGTGGCTTCAGCATCGCGGCGTTCGACCGCTGAAGGCCAGGTAGTCACACCTCCCGCCGGAGACGGGCGATGGGCGTTCGGCGCGCCGGTGCTACGCTTTCGACCATTCACGGTGGCCGCCCTGGGCGGCCGCCTGCCCACATGTGCGCAAGAGGCCGACGTGATCCGACTCGACAACGTCACGAAGACGTACAAGCAGACGGTGGTCGCACTCTCCGACATCTCCATGGAGATCGTCAAGGGCGAGTTCGTCTTCCTCGTGGGGCCGTCCGGATCCGGCAAGAGCACCTTCATCAAGCTCCTGCTCAAGGACGAGGAGCCGGACCGCGGCGAGATCTTCGTCGCCGGCAAGCGGCTGGCCCGCCTCAAGAGCTGGCGGGTGCCGGCGCTGCGGCGCGAGCTCGGCTGCGTCTTCCAGGACTTCAAGCTGCTCGACAACAAGACCGTGTACGAGAACGTCGCGTTCGCCCTGGAGGTCATCGGCAAGCCGCAGCCGACCATTCAGCGGACGGTGCCCGAGGTCCTCGACCTCGTCGGCCTCGCGCACAAGACCGCCGCCTACCCCCACGAGCTGTCGGGCGGGGAGCAGCAGCGCGTCTCGATCGCGCGTGCGTTCGTCAACCGGCCCCGGATCCTGCTCTGCGACGAGCCGACCGGCAATCTGGACCCGACGACCAGCGTCGGGATCATGAAACTGCTCGACCGCATCAACCGGACCGGCACGACCGTCGTGATGGCCACGCACGACCAGCACATCGTCGACTCGATGCGCCGGCGCGTGATCGAGCTGCAGGACGGCGCCATGGTCCGCGACCAGAACCGCGGCATGTACGGGTACGGGGCGTAGC
>Ga0136630_1000928_pt1 | contig 11732 bp, 11 predicted proteins | sample AntDrymUQ5682106_2_FD_105496 | JGI IMG/M metagenome (GOLD analysis project Ga0136630, IMG submission 105496) | Polar desert sand microbial communities from Dry Valleys, Antarctica - metaG UQ568 (21.06) | ecosystem: Environmental > Terrestrial > Soil > Desert | place: Antarctica: Dry Valley...
GCCTCACAACGCGCGGACGCCCTGCGTAACTGCCGTGGGCAGGCGCGCTCGACGACGAGCCTGTCAGCTGAAGCGCAGCACAAGGCGGAGCGCATCTGCGACGCAGCGGCCGGACGCAGCGCAGCGCAGATCAAACGCGCCGCGCGCGCGGCATGCATCGTCGTGGTGCAGGACACGACGATGAGGGGCTCATCGGCGCGCGCCGCGAAGCTCGAGAACTGCGGCCTGATCCTCTAACCGGGGGGACGCTTCACAAGTTCGGCGCGCGCTGCGCGCCCGGACTGGGTAGACACGGATTATCCTTACCCTCTCCAAGGAGCTCGCATGAGCGATCCACAAGACGGGCCCGCCACGCTGACCGACGACGAGATCGAGACGCACCGCTTCGAGAGCACGGTCGCCAGCACCGCCGACGACACGACCGACACCGGCGACGACAGCGGTGACGTGGCCGATCCCACCGACACCGGCGACGATTCCGGCGACGCCGCTGACACCGGCGATGACTCCGGCGACGCCGCCGACACGAGTGATACCGGCGACGACTCCTAGGTCCGAGCTGGATGCGCCCGCGGCCACGCGGGCGCCGGACGCTCTGGACCTTACGCTGGATCCCGTCAGCACGCAGCAGTTCTTCGACGAGCATTGCGAGCGCCGGCCGCTGGTCGTCGCGCGCGCCGAGGCGGAGCGCTTTGATTCGCTGCTCAGCGACGAGGACGTCGAACGCCTCATCTGCGAGAGCGCGATCCGCACGCCCGCCTTTCGGCTCGTCAAGGACGGCGCTCAGCTTCCGCTGTCCAGTTACACGACCGACATCGCGTGGCGGCCGGGCAGCTTCTCGGGCACCGTGCTCGTCGACCGCGTGGCCGAGGAGCACGCGGCGGGCGCGACAATCGTGTTGCAGGCGCTGCACCTGCACTGGCATCCGGCGGCCGTCTACTGCCGCGGTCTGGAGGCCGGCCTGGGCTGGCCCGCGCAGGCCAATGCCTACCGCACGCCGGCCTCGTCACAGGGCTTCGGCGTGCATCACGACACGCACGACGTGTTCGTGCTCCAGGTCTGCGGCCACAAGCGCTGGCGCGTCTACGAGCCGGTCGTCGAGCTGCCGCTGAAAAACCAGCGCTGGTCGCGCGACCGCGACGCCGAGCAGCTCGGCGAGCCCGTCCACGACATCACGCTGCAGGCGGGCGACACGCTCTACCTGCCGCGCGGCTGGGCGCACGAGGCGACCGCCGCCGATGCCGATTCGCTGCACATCACCGTTGGCCTGCATCCGCCCAGCCGGCTCGACGCGCTGCGCGCCGCGCTGAGCGAGTGCGCCGACGACATCGAGTTTCGCCGCTCGCTGGACGCCGACGGCGAGCTGGCGGGCGAGCTGCTCGAGCGCCTGGCCGCGCGGCTTGGCCGCGACGAGGTTGCCCGCCGCGCGCGGCGGCGCTTCGTCGACGGGCGGCGCCCGATCCTCGATGGGCAGCTCAGCCAGATCCGCGCGCTGGAGCGACTCACGCTGCAGTCGCCGCTGGAGCGCCGGCCGACGGTGATCGCCGAGCTCGAGCGTGCCCACGACGGCGCGACGCTGCGCTTCGAGGGCAAGCAGCTGCGCTTCCCGGCGCAGGCGGCCGTGGCCGTGGCGGCTGTCCACGCGGCCGGCGAGCTGTTCACGCCGGCCGAGCTTCCCGGCCCGCTCGACGCCGCGAGCCGGCTCGTGCTCGCCAAGCGCCTCGTGCGCGAGGGGTTTCTGCGACAGCCCAAGCCGTGAACGGGTAGGCCGGGTCGGATGTCGACCACGACGATCGGACTTGTCGGCTCCTACGGCGGCCTCAACGCCGGCGACGAGGCGATCCTCACGGTCGCCATCAACCAGCTGCGCGAGTCGATCGAGGACGTCGAGCTCGTCGTCTTCTCACGCGACTGCGAGCACACCAGCTCTCACCACGACGTCGAGCGGGTCGTCGCCGCTCGCGAGACCGACCGCGACGAGCTCGTCAAGGAGGTCAAGCGGCTCGATCTCATGCTGCTCGGCGGTGGCGGCATCCTCTACGACCGCGAGGCCGACTCCTACCTGCGCCTCGTCCGCGGCGCCCAGGACGCCGGCGTCGCGACCGCGACCTACGCGATCGGCGCCGGCCCGCTCGAACGGCCGACCGACCGCGAGTCCGTCGCCGAGGTTCTCAACCGGATGGACCTCATCACCGTGCGCGAGGCGGCGGCCAAGCGGCTGCTGGAGGATTCCGGCGTCGAGCGCGAGATCACCGTCACCGCCGATCCCGCGCTGCTGCTCGAACCCGAGCGCTTCACGGACAGCATGCTCGATCGCGAGGGCCTCGAAGCAGGCCAGCGGCTGATCGGCATGTCGGTACGCGAGTCCGGAGGCGCCGTCTCGGAGATCAGCACGAGCGAGTACCACGATCTGCTCGCCAACGCCGCCGACTTCATGGTCGATCGCTTCGAGGCCGGGATCGTCTTCGTTCCACTCGAGGCCAAGGACATCCGCGAGGCGCACCGCGTAATCGGCCGGATGGCGCTGCCCGAGCGGGCGTCGGTCCTCAGGCGCGACTACGGCCCCCGTGAGCTGCGCGGCTTCATGGACCACCTCTCGATGGCCGTCGGGATGCGCCTGCACTTCCTGCTGTTCGCGGCCACGGCGGGAGTGCCGGTCGCCGCGCTGCCGTACGCCACGAAGGTGATCGACTTCCTGCGATCGCTGAACGTCAACAGCCCCGATGCCGAGCGCGCGGCCTACGCGGGCGCCCTGCTGTCGCACGTCGATCGGCTGTGGGACACGCGCGACGAGCAGCTCAGCGTCGTCGCCGAGCAGCTCCCGCGACTGCACCAGTCCGCGCGCGAGAGCGCCGCGCTGGTGGCTGATTTACTGAATCGGCGTGCCGCCTCTTCAGCGACCTGAGCAGTTCGAGCCGATCGTGTTGCCCGCGCGGCGCGGGCGCGTCGCGGCGCGCCCAGACGTCGTCGTCGTCGGTGGCGGACCGTCGGGTATCGGCGCGGCCGTCGGTGCCGCCAGCGCCGGCGCCGAGGTCGTGCTTGTCGAGCGCTACGGCTTTCTCGGCGGCAACGCGACCGCCGCGCTCGTGATGCCGCTGATGTCCTGGCACAACGAGGTGCGCGGGGCGCGCGCGCGCGGCGACGACGAGCCGCTGCGGCTGCTGCCCTCCGACCACGGCCCCGGCGAGCCGGTCGTCGCCGGCGCACTGCTCGGCCTCATGGGCCGCCTGCTCAAGAGCGGCGGCGCGATCGCGCCCAGCGAGGAGACCGGCTACACCGTCCCGATCGATCCGGAGGCCTACAAGTCCGCGGCGCTTGACCTGCTCGACTCGGCCGGCGTGAACTACCTCATGCACGCGTTCGCCTCGGGCGTCACCGGCGAGCCGCGGCAGCCCGAGGGCGTCGTCCTGGAGACGAAGTCAGGTCCGCTTGCGATTGAGGCCGCGGTGATCGTCGACTGCACCGGTGACGGCGATGTGGCGGCCGCGGCCGGTGCCGCCTACGACGTCGGGCGCGACGACGGGCTCGTCCAGCCGATGACGCTGATGTTCCGGATCGTCGAGTTCGAGCGCCAGCGCTTCGAGGGCTACGTGCGCGAGCGACCCGACCAGTGGAAGGGGGTGTGCGGGCTGTGGGAGCTCATCGAGCAGGCGCGCGCTGCGGGCGAACTCGATCTGCCGCGCGAGGACCTGCTGTTCTTCGCCACGCCGCACGAGCACGAGGTCACCTTCAACAGCACGCGCGTCTCGGGAGTGCTCGGCACCGACGTCTTCGATCTCACCCGTGCCGAACGGCTCGCGCGCCAGCAGATGGCGCAGATCGTGCGCTTTCTCAACAAGCGCGTGCTCGGCTTCGAGCGCGCCTACGCGGTCCAGAGCGGGACCCAGATCGGCGTGCGCGAGACGCGCCGGATCGTCGGCGAGTACAGCCTGACCGCCGCCGACGTGCTGCGCTCGCGCCAGTTCGACGACGTGATCGCCCGCGGCTCCTACCCGATCGACATCCACGACCCCAAGGGTGGTCGCGGGACGCTGCTCGAGCGGCTGCCGATCGGCGGCGCCTACGACATCCCGCTGCGCTGCCTGATCCCGCGCGACGTCGACGGCCTGCTCGTCGGCGGGCGCTGCATCTCCGGCAGCCACGAGGCGCATTCCTCCTACCGCGTGACCCCGATCGCACTCGCAACCGGTCAGGCCGCCGGCGTGACCGCGGCGCTCGCCGCAGGAACCCGCGTGGCGCCACGCGACGTCGCCGCCGGCGCTGTGCAGCGGGCGCTGCTCGAGCAGGGCGCCGACCTCGGCGACAGGGTCATCGCTCGCTGAGCTCCTCGCGCCGGCGCAGCGCCCCCGGCCCGAGCAGCGCCACGCCGATCACGAGGAACGGCACGAGGTTGAGCATATGCAGCACGAGCCCGTAGGAGAGCGCGTCTGCGCGCGGGACGTCGAACGCCTTCAGCGCGATCACCGTCGCGTACTCGAAGACGCCGATCGCCGCCGGCGCCGAGGGCAGGATCAGCGACAGGTTGATCGTCACGAGCACGAGCAGCCCGGCGACGAGGGGCAGATGCAGCGAGAAGGCCTCAAACAGGATCCAGCACGACAAGGCCAGCACGATCCAGGACGCGAGCGTCAGGGCCATCGCTTCCAGCGCGACGCGCGGGTTGCGGATCGCGACGAGGCCGCGCGTGGCGTTGCCGGCGGCGACCTCCACGCGCTCGGCGACACCCGCGATCGGCAGGCGCCGCAGCGGCGACAGCAGCCAGTGGATCGCCCGCTCGTCGTAGCGGACGATCACGAACACGATCACGCCGGCTGCCGCGACCACGACGGCGCCGAACAGGGCCGCGGCACGCAGCCATGAGATATCCGGCAGCAGCGGGTAGGAGACGAACAGCAAGAACAGCAGTGCGAGCACATCGAACAGGCGCTCGACCACGACCGTGCTCAGTCCCTCCGCGCGCGGGGTCCCGGCGCGCCGATGCAGCGCGATGACCCGCATCACCTCGCCGGCCCTGACGGGCAGGATGTTGTTGAAGAAGAAGCCGATGAACAGCGCCCGCGTCACGGCGCGCAGCGGCGGCCGGTGCGCCGCGTCGAACAGCGACCACCAGCGCAGCGCCCGCAGCGCCAGCGCCGCGGCGAGCAAAGCGCTGGCCGGCACGAGCCAGAACAGGTTGCTGTCGGCGAGCGCGTCGCCGGCGTCGTCGAGGTTGACGCCGCGCAACGCCAGGTAGATCGCGCCCGCCGTGACGATGAAGCCGGCCGCGACGAGCAGCGGTCGCGTCCCTCGCTTCGACGTCATCGCCGCAGGCGTACCTGGATGAGCACGCTGATCGCCTTGAAGCCGTCGCGCCAGGTGATGTTCTTGCCCTCGGCGTACGTGCGACCGTAGTAGGAGATCGGCATCTCGTAGATGCGCAGGTTGCGCCGGCACACCTCGCCCGTGATCTCCGGCTCGATCGCGAAGTCGTCCTGCGTCAGGCGCAGCGAGCGCAGGATGTCCGAGCGAAACGCCTTGTAGCCGGTCTCCATGTCGCTGAGCGTTGTGTTGTAGAGCACACCGGTGAGCAGGGACAGGAAGCGGTTTCCCATGAGGTGCCAGAACAGGTAGGCGCGCTGCGGCGCGCCGCCGGCGAGACGCGAGCCGTACACGACGTCGGCGATGCCGCGCTCGATCGGCGCGATGAGCGCGACGACGTCGGCTGGGTCGTACTCCATGTCGGCGTCCTGGATGACGGCGATCTCCTGCGTCATGCGCGCTATCGCGGCGCGCACGGCGGCGCCCTTACCCCGGTTGGGCTGCTGGAGCAGCTCGACCTCTGGATGCTTCGTCGCCCACTCCTGCACCACCTGAGCCGTCGCGTCCGTCGAGCCGTCGTCCACGACGACGATCTGCGCATCGAGTCCGAGCGCGTCTATGCGCTCGAGGACCTCACGGATCGTGGCCGCTTCGTTGTAGGCGGGGATGAGGAAGGAGACGCCGATCGGGGGATTGTGTCGGGTTTCGTCGGCAGGTCATTGCAAGCGACGACCCGCGCACGAGTCACACCCGGACCTCCGTTAGCCTCGCCTCGGACGAGCCCCGCTCGCAGCCGGCCCGGTAGGTTGGCCCAGATGGACCCGGTGCGCGACGACCGCTCGGTCGCGGTGAGGCTGGCGGGCGCGGTGGCCCTCTTCCTGCTGCTCGTCGGACAGGCGCAGGTGACGATTCTCGACGGTTCCTCGATGCTCGCCGTGGCGCAGGGGATTGTCCACGACGGCACGGCCGCGGTGCCGCCGGAGCTCGGCGTCGTCGGTCGCGACGGCTCGTACTACTCGAAGTACGGCCTGCTGCTGCCGCTGCTGTCGGTCGTTCCGGTCGCGCTCGTCCAGCCGGTGGGCGTCGTGACGGGCCACGTCGACCTGCTCGAGGCCGCCGTCGCCGCGTCGGTGATGCCGCTCGTCGCGGGCGCGCTTGTCGCCGCGCTGTTCGGGTTGGGCCGGCGCCTCGGCGCGCCGCGGCCGGCAGCGGCGCTCGTCGCGATCGGCACCGTGCTCGGAACCTACCTGCTGCCCTACGGCCGCGACTTCTTCACCGAACCGCTGGTCGCGCTCGGGCTCGTCGTGATGCTGGAGCGCGGGCTCGCCGGCCGTGAGCTGCAGGCGGGCGCCGCGCTCGCGTTCGCCGTGCTCGCACGCCCGCAGTCGGCGGCGTTCGCGCCGCTGCTGCTCCTCTACCTCTACATGCGCGGCGGTATTGCCGCCGCGCTGCGCGCGCTGCCGCCGCTCGCAATCGCGGCAGCGACCACCCTCGGCTACAACCTCCTGCGCTTCGGCGATGCGCTCGAGTTCGGCTACCGCGAGCCGGACGATCCCGGCTTCACGACGCCCTTCTTCGAAGGTGCTGGCGGGTTGCTGTTCTCGCCGGAGAAATCGATCTTCCTGTTCGCGCCCGCAATCATGCTCGTGCCGTTCGCGCTGGCCGCGCTGTGGCGTCGCGACCGCGCGACCGTCGGCTTTGCGCTCGCCCTCTTCGTGGCGGTCTTCGGCCTGGCGGCTACGTGGTGGTCGTGGGAGGGCGGCTGGAGCTGGGGGCCGCGGCTCGTCATTCCGAGCGTTGCGGTTGTGCTCGCCCTGATCGCTCCATGGATCGGCAACAACGCCGGGCGGTTGCGCCTTGGCGCCAGCTTGTTCGCCGTCGGCTTCGCGCTGTCGTTCTCGGCCATCCTCGCCCCGGCGGGCGCGCAGCTCATCGACCGCAGGGCAGGCACCGACGGCCCGCAGATCGCGCGCCAGTACGGCGAGCTTCGCGGCTTGACGGAGAACTCAGTCGACGCGGCCACGCATCGCGCGTCGCGCGAGGACGACTACCGCCGCTACCTCGCGGTCTGGCAGGCCGGCATCGTCCGCGAGTTCGGCACGATCGGTGTCGTGCCCGCGCTACTCGGGACGCTCGCGCTGATCGCGGCGCTGCTCGCGGTTGTGCGGCCGCTGCCGCGCCTCGTGCGCGACGATTCCTGACCGCAGGCGACCGGTTAGCAAACGTTCTCATGAGAACGTGAAGACGCCGATCGAGGTGGCGGTCAGCCCGATCGCCGCGCCCTGCAGCAGGCGACTGCCGGAAACCGCCGCCAGCGGCAGCACCCACAGCAGATACCACGGAAAGAACGCGGCGGACGTCGCCAGCAGGGCGACCATCGCCCAGCTCGACCAGCGGATCCATTCCGCGGGCGTGCGCCACGCCGCGATCAGCACGAGCGCGTAGGCGGCGACGAAGATCACGCTGCCCCAGTCCCGCGCGACATCGCGCAGCGGTAATCCGAGCGCGCGGCCGAACAGCCCGATCAAGCTGGTATCCCGGTTGATCAGCCCCTGGTCGCGCCGCGCGTTCTGGAGCACATGGACCGGCTCCACGCCGAACACCGCGAACGAGATCGCGATTGCGACGAACCCGGCCGCGGCGCCGCCGACCGCGATCGCGCGCCGCTTGCGGGAGGCGATCAGGAGGAGCGGCAGCATGATCACCGCGATCACCTTCACGCCGACCGCCAGGACGGCGGATGCGCCCGCGGCGAGATCGCGTCCCCGGACGATCAGCAGCGCCGCGACCAGCAGCGGCAGCATCATCAGCCCGTCGTTGTGTCCCTTGCCGACCGCGTACACGAGGATGGCCGGATTGAGCCCGACGAACGCAACTGCCAGTGTCGCGTCCTGACGCAGCTCGCGCGCGATCGCCCAGACGATTCCGAGGCAGCCGAGCATCGCGCTCACGAGGATCGCCTTCAGCGTCCACGCCGCCACCGCGACGGGAAGCGGGGTGACCGCGATCGTGATCAGGCTGAACAGCGGCCCGTAGGGCGTCGTGGTGTGGCGGAAGGCCGCCAGCTCGAAGAGCGGATCGTCGCGCGCCGCTATCAGCCCGTGCTCGTACGGGTTGATGGCGTGGATCGACTCCAGCCGTGCGAATCCCAGGTAGGTGTACAGATCCTGCTCGGGGGCGATCGCCATCAGCGCGAACAGCAGCTGGGCGACGATCACGGTGACGAGCGCAGGCCGCCGCGGGAGCGTTCCCGCGATCCCGCACGCGAGCACGACGAGGTAGCACAGGCCCAGTACGAGCAGCGCGGTGCGGTAGCCGTCGGCCGTGAGCGGGCCGGCGAGCCCCTGCAGCGCCCCGGCGTGCCAGGAGTCTTGACGTGCCGAGACGCCGGTCGCGGTGATCCAGCTCGTAGCCAGGATCCCGCCGAGACCGAGCAGGGCGAGCAGCTTCCCGGCCGCACGCAGGCGGCCGACCGGCGCCGCGCCGCCCGATGTCACGGATGCGCCTGTTGGCGCTGGGGTTCTTGGGCGGGGGCGGTCGGTGCGTCGGCGGGGGGCTCGTGGACGAGATAGAGCGGCCGCTGTTTGACCTCGTCGTAGATGCGACACAGGTACTCGCCGATGATCCCCAGGGCGATCAGCTGGATGCCGCCGAGCAGGAGGATCGCGACGGTGATGGTGCCGAAGCCCGGGAGGTAGGAGCCGGCCAGGCGCAGCGCGACGATGAGCGGGATGCATGCGAATGCGAAAGCCGAGATGGCGAAGCCAAGCCACGTGGCGAGTTGCAGCGGGACGTGGCTGAATGACGAGATCGCGTCGAAGGAGAGCGTGATCATCCGACGCAGCGTGTATTTCGTCTTGCCGTCAAAGCGTGGGTCGCGGTCATACTCGACAGAGGTCTGCGCGTAGCCGACCCATGCGGTCATGCCGCGCAGGAAGCGGGCGCGCTCGCGCATCGAGAGGAGCGCTTCGAGCGGGCGACGGTCGAGCAGGCGGAAGTCCCCGGACTGCGGTGGCAGGTCAACCGAGGCCAGGCTGCGAAAGGCGCGGTAGAAGAGCTTTGCCGTCGCGAGCTTTAACCACCGCTCACCAGTGCGTCGGCGGCGGACTGCGTAGACGATGTCGCTGCCCCCGCGCCAGCGCTCGAGCAGCTGCGGGATGAGTTCAGGCGGATCCTGGAGGTCGGAATCGAGCATCACGACCGGATTGCCGCGGGCATGGTCGAGACCTCCCGTGAGCGCCGCTTGGTGGCCGAAGTTGCGCGTCAACGTCACAACCCGCACTCGTGGGTCGGCGTCAGCGATTCGAGCCAGGGCCGCGGCGCTCCCGTCGGTGCTGCCGTCATCGACGAGAACGAGCTCGAAGGGCTCGTCCGTCAACGCGGCGCACACCCGCGCGTGGAACTCGTCAATGGTGGCGCGCTCGTCGAACACGGGCGCGACGATGCTGATCAGCTCAGCTGCGCGCCGGCCGCTGACGCTCACGTGCCGGTCCCCGCGCGCTCGGGGTTGCGCAGGACCGCGAGGATCGAGACGCCCGCTGGCAGGCGCACGCCGCGTCGTAGCAGCGCGGCCTCGATGCGCAGCGCGAACTCGAGCAGCGCGCCGAGCGGCGCCGGCGTGAGCTGCAGATCTGACCGCGTCCGCTCGCCGCGGCGCAGCCGCTCAGCCCAGCGGACGAGCGTGACCGGTACCAGCAGGATCGCGTTGAAGCTCGTCTCGAGCAGCGCGTGCCAGCCGGCGGCGCCGGACGCGGCTCGCAGCGAGTCGCGCGTGTAGCGCCGGTGGTGGTGGTTCGCGACGTCATGCGCGGACCACAACCACGGGTACGCGGGCACCGTCACCAGCAGGTGCCCGCCGGGGCGTGTGACGCGCCGTAGCTCCGCCAGCGTGCGCTGGTCGTCTGACGTGTGCTCGATCACGTCCAGGCAGGTCACGAGGTCAAACAGACCGTCCGACCAGGGGAGTTCCTCGACGCTGCCCAGCCGCACGTCGCCGTGACCGCGCGAGCGGGCGGCAGCGACACCGCGGGGCTCGGCGTCCAGGCCGCTGACGTGGCCCCAGCGCGCTAGCTCGTCGAGCATGCGACCCGAGCCGCAGCCCGCGTCGAGGATCCGCGCTCCGGGCCGCAGCGCGAGACGCTCGATCGCACCGACCACGATCCGCCGGCGACCGCGATACCACCAATGCCGATCATCGGCGTCGATCATCGTCTGAAACTCGATCGCGTCCATCGCCGTCAGGGGTTGACTGGCCGCACCCTGGCCAAGCAAGCGCACATCATGCCGAGGGCCCAGTCGCCGCTAGCCGGCGAGGTATGACACGGAGCACGAAACGCTGTGAATAAGGGGCCAGGCGGCGACGACTCCCGCGGAGCAGCAGGCCCAGCGAGACCGGGACGGCGGACTGAAGGACCATCGCGCCGTGATGTTACCGTCGCTCCCGCTGCCCGCACCCTGGCTGCGCCCCCGCAGATCTACGCGCGCGCAGGCGGGCGCCGGTCGTGCAGACGCAGCGCGATCCGGTCGGTCGGCGCCAGCAGCATCGTCAGGCCGGTGCGCGGCTCGCGCGGCGAACGGCGCGCCTCGCGTAGCGCCACGGCGGTCCACGTCGTCCCCGCATCGAGCTCGGGCGCGATCGTGGCGGCGAACTCGCGCGGGATCCACCCGATCTGGTCTGCGCCCGCGGCATGGACGGCGATCGCGTTGGCATCGTGCTCGTTGGCGACGTCGCGCCGCAGCTCGAGCGTGCGCCCCGGCGCGACCGCTTCAGACTGCAATGGCTCGGCGTGATGGCGGGCCGCGCCGGCGACGCTTGCCACGCGCAGTCTGGCGCGTTGTAGCTGTGCAGCGTCGCGGGCCAGGTAGCGCCCGGAGGCCGCTTCGATGAGCTGGTAGCCCTCCAGCCACACGATCGCGCCGTCGTCGGGATACCAGTAGCGCGCCTCGTAGCTGACGTCGACCGTCACCGCCATGGATCGAGCCTAGAGGACCGAGCAACACCAAAAAGCGTGGGAAGTCGCGGCGCGGCTATCCTTCACCGACTTCGACGGCAAGCGGGGGAGGAAGGAAGTCATGGCGCGCCCCATAGTCCTTGGCGTCGTCGGCGATTCGGCCGCGGGGAAGACGACGATCACGAAGGGACTTGTCGAGATTCTCGGCAAGGACAACGTGACCCACATCGGCACCGACGACTACCACAAGTACGACCGCGAGCAGCGCAAGGTGCACGACATCACGCCGCTGAACCCGGACTGCAACTACATCGACATCATCACGCAGCACGTCACGCACCTGCGCAACGACGAGCCGATCCTCAAGCCGGTGTGCGTCCACGGGGACGGCACCTTCGGTCCACCGGAGTACGTCGTGCCCCACCGCTTCGTCGTCATCGAGGGCCTGCTCGGCTACCACACCGAGGAGCTGACCGCCGCCTA